>CABDXS010000674.1_pt1 | contig 50607 bp, 37 predicted proteins | sample 3421381 | NCBI WGS metagenome assembly CABDXS01 (sample SAMEA5534336, study PRJEB31848) | metagenome | biome: tundra; feature: field; material: soil | place: USA | collected 2013-05 | depth 0.15 m
TCGGCGTGGGGCACGTCGCGCGTGCCCGCGACGTGCCCCACCGGGCCAGCCAGGTATGTTGTGCGCATGGCAGACAGTTCCCCCGCTGTGCTGAGCGGTGTGTTCGCTCTGGGCGGCAGCCTTCCGGTTACCCGGCTCGGCTTCGGCGCCATGCGCATCACGGGGCCCGGCATCTGGGGCGAGCCGAGAGACCGCACGACGGCGATTCAGGTGCTGCGCCGCGGCGTTGAACTCGGCGTCGACTTCATCGATACGGCCGACTCCTACGGGCCGTTCGTCAGCGAGGAACTGATCGCCGAGGCGCTCTGCCCCTACGACGGCATTGCCATCGCGACCAAGGGCGGCCTGGTCCGCACCGGCCCGGATGAGTGGCACGCCGTCGGTCGGCCCGAGTACCTGCGGCAGTGCGTGGAGATGAGCCTGCGGCGCCTCCGGCTGGAGGCCATCGAGCTCTATCAGCTGCACCGGATCGACCCGCAGGTTCCGCTCGCCGAGCAGATCGGCGCACTGGACGATATGCGCCGGGCCGGAAAGATCGTCCGGATCGGGCTGTCCCAGGTTAGCGTCGCCGAGATCGTCGAGGCCCGGCTGAGCGCGCCCATCGTCTCCGTGCAGAATGTCTACAACCTCGTGAACCGCGAGTCCGAGGACGTCCTGGACTACTGCGAGCGCGAGGGCCTCGGGTTCATTCCGTGGTTCCCTGTCGCGACTGGCCAGCTCGCCCAGCGGGATGGCCCGCTGTCCACCATGTCCAAGCAGACTGGCACCACCCCCGCTCAGCTCGCCCTAGCCTGGCTGCTGCGCCGGTCACCAGTCATGCTGCCGATTCCGGGAACCGGCTCGGTGGCGCACCTGGAGGAGAACGTCGAGGCGGCAGGCGTCGAGCTGACCGACGAGCAGTTCCAGGCCCTCTCCGCGCTCGCCTGAACCCGGCGGCGCTGCGGGCCGGGCTCCTAAGATCTAAAACCAGCAGCCAAAATACCCTCCCCGCCAGTCCCCCCGTCCCGCCGGCCGGGCAGCCGGCGGGACGATCGGCCCCGGACGGGGCCAGTGTCAGCGACGGGGCCAGTGTCAGCTGAGCCGCTGGCCGGCCGACAGCAGGTCCTCGCAGGCGTGGACTACGCGTGCGGCCATCCCTGCCTCGCCCGCCTTGCCCCAGGCGCGGGGGTCGTAGAGCTTCTTGCTGCCGACCTCGCCGTCGATCTTCAGGACGCCGTCGTAATGGGAGAACATGTGGCCGGCGACCGGCCGGGTGAAGGCGTACTGAGTGTCGGTATCGACGTTCATCTTGACGACGCCGTAAGTGATCGCCTCGCGGATCTCCTTAAGCGCTGAGCCTGACCCGCCGTGGAAAACAAGGTCGAAGGGCTTCTCCCGGCCATACTTCGCCCCGACCGCGTCCTGGATTTCCTTCAGCACCGGGGGGCGCAGCTTCACGTGGCCGGGCTTGTAAACACCGTGCACATTTCCGAAGGTTGCCGCCAGAATGTACCGGCCCCGCTCGCCTAGCCCCAAAGCCTCCGCAGTCGCCAGCGCGTCATCCGGCGTGGTGTACAGCTTCTCGTTGATTTCGCCGACGACCCCGTCTTCCTCGCCGCCGACGACCCCGATCTCCACCTCCATGATGATGTGCGCGCTGGCGCACAGCTTCAGCAGATCGGTGGCGATCTCCAGGTTCTCCGGGATCGGGACTGCCGAGCCGTCCCACATGTGCGACTGGAACAGCGGGTCCCGGCCGCGGGCCACCCGCTCGGCGGACAGCTGTGCCAGCGGCCGCATGTACCCCTCGAGCTTGTCCTTCGGGCAGTGGTCGGTGTGCAGCGCGATGTTCACCGAGTACCTGGCCGCGACGGTCCGGGCGAACTCGGCAAGTGCCGAGGCGCCGATCACCATGTCCTTGACCGGGCCGGAGAGGTACTCGGCGCCACCCGTGGAGACCTGCACGATGCCGTCGCTCTCGGCCTCGGCGAAGCCGCGCAGGGCGGCGTTCAGCGTCTGGCTGGATGTGACATTTATCGCCGGGTAGGCGAAGCCACGCTCTTTTGCATGGTCGAGCATCTGCGCGTAGACCTCTGGCGTCGCGATAGGCATAACGGCTGCTCCCTCTCGTGTTGTTAGCCCCAGTATCTCGAATTTGGGGGTCCTGCCGTAACCAGGCGGCGCAGGTTTCGTTGCATTGACTGGCCGAGTTCGCTGCAATGACGGCCCGGTGCCGGCCGCGGGTCTAGTCTCGAATCATGGGACTACATGGTGCCGATCCCGCTGGGCACCGGCGCTACGTGGGCGCTGGGATGGTCGTCGCGCTGATCGTCGTGCTGCTGATGGTGGGTGCTCTGGCAGTGCGGCTGCTGGTCGGCGGCTGACCAGCAGCCCAGCTAACGCGTTGTCCGCTACGCGGGAGTTCAGCCCGGCTCGGGATTAGTTCAGCCCGAGGTCAGCCAGCTCGAAGACGGCCCGGTAAGGCAAGCCGCGCTCGGTAACCTTGGCGCGGGCGCCGCGCTCGACGAGGACCGCAACGCCCACCACCTCGGCGCCCGCCTCGGTCAGCGCATCCACCGCGGTGAGGGCTGAGCTTCCCGTCGTCGAGGTGTCCTCCACCGCGAGCACACGCCGGCCAGCCACGTCGGGCCCTTCTATCCGCCGCTGCAGGCCGTGCTGTTTCTCGGCCTTCCGCACCACGAAGGCATCCAGGATCCGGCCCTGAGCCGCGGCTGCGTGCAGCATCGCGGTGGCGACCGGATCCGCGCCGAGCGTGAGGCCCCCGACGGCGTCATACGACATGTCGGCCGTGGCCGCCAGCAGCACCCGGCCGGCCAGCGGGGCGGCGCTGCCGTCGAGCAGTACCCGCCGAAGGTCGATGTACCAGGACGCCCGCTGCCCGGAAGACAGTGTCACCGCACCGTGCACGATGGCCTTGTCCCGGATTACCGCTAGCAGATCCTCGCGCTCAGACACGGCAGCAGAGCCTACCTGCCCGCTGCCGCCGGCAGCCCGGCATAGCGGTCAGCTGCGCGCCCCCCGCGGCTGCCTCCGCGAATGTGCCTGGCCGCCGCGCAGCGGCTGTGCGCGATGGCGGAGATGCTCAGGACGGACCTGCTGAGGCCGGACCCGATGGGTACGCCCGTGATCCGTGCTATACGCCACGGCGCCGGGCATGCGCTGGTAACGTCTCGCGTCAAAGAAAGGGACGGTGTTGCGTGGATCGTTGTGCGCTATTCGTAGACGCGGGCTATGTGCTTGCTGATGGCGCTATGGCCGTTCACGGTACCCGCCAGCGTGACTCCGTCGTCTGGGATTATGCAGGCTTGCTCAGGTTTTTCGCCGGGCTCGCCCGCGACCGCACGGGTCTGCCCGTGCTGCGGTGCTACTGGTACGAGGCGACAGTCGATAGCCGCCGCACCTCTGAGCACGACGTCCTCGCGGATCTTCCCGGTCTCAAGCTGCGGCTGGGCAAGATGCGGCCGGGACGGCGGGAAGGCGTCGAGACCGACATCCACCGCGACCTCACCACGCTCGCGCGCAACAGGGCCATCAGCGATGCGGTAATCGTCTGCGCCGAGGAGGACCTTGCTCAGGTCCTGGCAGATGTGCAGGACCTGGGGATCCGCGTGCTCCTGGTGCATATCACCGCAGATGGCAGCTGGACGATCTCCCGGGCGCTCCGGCAGGAGTGCGACGACATCGTGGAGGTCTCGGCGGCCCACCTGCAGCCCTTCGTGGACCTGATCACCGGTGCCGGGCCCGCGCGAACCAGCGAGCCTGCCCGCAGTGCCGACCCCGTGCGCAGTGCCGACCCCGTGCGCAGTGCCGACCCCGTGCGCAGTGCCGACCCCGTGCGCTATGCGGCGCCGACGCGTAGCCCTGAGCCCGCGCGCGCCTCTGAGTCCGGCCCCAGCGCCGGGGATTACGCCAGCGCTCCTTCACCGGTGCCTGATCTGCCGAACGGGAACAGCCAGCGGTCCGGTACCGTGCCGCACCACGGGCTCCCGCCGCAGGCCCTGCCTGCCTCACCTGCCTCCTACCCGGCGGAGTATCCGCGGCCGGGCCAGCCTCCCGGTGCGGGCGCGTCGGCAGAGCATCCCGTGCCCGCTGGCCCGCAGCCATCATTGGGCGTCGGCCGGGCCGTCTCGGGCAGCCAGCCGGACCAGAGCACGCAAGATCAGCGCAGCATGCCCGAGCAGCAAGGTGCTGGTCAGGGCCATGGCGCTCAGGACCGTGGCATCGAGGGCAAGCGCCGCCTGCATGACCAGGCACTCGGCCTGCCGGCCCCCGAAGCGGGCCGCAATGCGCCGGGATCGCCCCCCGCCAGCGGCCAGGCTCAGAGCGGAGTTTCGCCGCCGAGCGGGAACATCTCGGCGACGAACGGGCAGCAGCCATATCAGCTGCCAGAGCAGCTCAGCGGAACGGCGTCGCCACGGTCGCGCAACGGGCCGCCCGGCGGCCTCCCGCCGGGTGGCTCGGCGCAACGGGGCGTGCAGCGCAGCGGGCCCGAGGCGAGCCGCATGCCCCAGAACGGCCCGGGGTTCCCGCAGAACGGCCTCCCGCAGAGTGGGCCGGACGGCAGTCTCCCGCGAAACGAGCTTCCCCAGAACGGCCTGGACGGCGCACGGCCGCAGAACGGTCGGCCGTCGCCGGACACCGCACCGCAGGGCGGTCAGTCCAGGCAGCTACCAGACGGCCGGGGCGCGCAGTATCCGCAGGATCCAGCCGGTCACTACGGTCCAGCCGATCATGGCCTGCACCCGCAGTTCCCGTCGGCCCCGACGACCCGGCCCGGCCCGGCTTACTCCGGCAGCGGCTACACCGTGCCCGCTCAGGAGCCTTGTCCAGGATCACCGCCCGCTGCGGGTCACCCGCAGGTTCCGCCACCGGTCTCGCTCGCCCTGCCCGACGCCGTCCAGGCCGCTCATGCTGAGGGTTATGGCTTCGGCGACACGGTGGCCAGGGACGCGCCCGCGCTCTGGCTGGAGGCTGTGCTGGCCCGCAAGCCGCGGATGCCGTCAGACCTGGAGGCAAGGCTGCTGCATGGCTCGGCGCTGCCCATCGATTCGCTGCAGCACGATGAGGTCAGGCACGCTCTGAGGCTGGGATTCTGGGATGCACTGGAGCGCTCCCGCCGATAACGGGTCACAAAGCCATTACTCCCGCGCCGTTGGCGTTGTAGGCGCCCATCGGGTGGGTACCTTACGTAGCGTGGCGGTGCTTAGTCGGGAGGAATTCGATGCGATCGAATTCGATGCCGCGTTCAGCGGTGAGCATCGGTCCGCCGCACAACGGATGACCACTCTGGCGAGGACCGGCACGCAGACCGAGGCGATGCCGCGGGCCGAGGCTTTCCTGCGGGCTGGCGAGCAGTGGCTGCTCGCGGACGACCCGGCTGCCGCGGCCAGTCGTTTCCGGATGGCGATGGCGGACGGCGGCTCAGCATCCGTTGATCCGCGGGTACCGCTGGCGAGGGCGCTCTTCCAGCTCGGCGAGGCGGACGAAGCGCGGGCCCTGATCGCCACGCTCAAAGGCGAGGGCCGCACCGATCCGCGGGCCTGTGACCTCGTCGCCGAGCTCCTGGTGGAGTACTCGGACCCGCAGGGCGCCCTCGAATGGGCGACGGCCGGAGTCGAGCTATGCCTGCGGTACGCCGAGCGGGAGGGGGCGCCGGCGCCGGGACGCGAGCCGAGCCCGGACCGGCGTCTGGCCTCCGTGCCCGCGCACCGGCAGCGCAGCGACGACGAGACTGAACTGCGCCTGCTGCTGAGTCTCCGCTATCGAATCCGCAACGACCTGGGCCTCCCCGAGGACAGCTACGACGAGATGCTGGACGAGACCTGATCCTGCCCGGCGGACTGACGCCCGGCCGCGCGAACCGTCAGCGCGTCTGCTGCCTGGTCGAGATCGACAAGAACGGTGTCGCCCTCGCTGATCGCGCCTGACAGCAGGCCGCGGGCCAGCTGATCGCCGATCGCGGACTGAATCAGCCTGCGCAGCGGCCGCGCACCGTACACCGGGTCGAATCCGGTGAGGGCCAGCCATTCCCTGGCGGGCGCAGTGACCTCGAGCGTCAGCCGGCGGTCGGACAGACGCCGGGCCAGCCGGGCAACCTGGAACTCGACGATCTGCGTGAGTTCCTCGGTGCTGAGCCCGTCGAACAGGATTACGTCATCCAGCCGGTTGAGGAACTCCGGCTTGAAGGTAGTCCGCACCACCGACATCACGGCATCCTTCTTGGCAGCCTCGTCCAGATTTGGATCGGCGATGAACTGAGAGCCGAGGTTGGAGGTCAGGATCAGGATGGTGTTCCGGAAATCGACGGTCCGGCCCTGGCCGTCGGTCAGCCGCCCGTCATCGAGAACCTGCAGCAAGATGTCGAAGACTTCCGGGTGCGCCTTCTCCACCTCGTCGAGCAGGACGACGCAGTACGGCCGGCGGCGAACCACCTCGGTCAGCTGGCCGCCCTCCTCGTAGCCGATGTAGCCGGGGGGCGCCCCCACCAGCCGGGCGACGGAATGCCGCTCGGAATACTCGCTCATGTCGATGCGGACCATCGCCCGCTCGTCGTCGAACAAGAACTCCGCGAGTGCCTTGGCAAGCTCGGTCTTGCCAACACCGGTGGGCCCGAGGAACAGGAACGACCCTGACGGCCGGTCCGGGTCGGCGATTCCGGCCCGCGATCGGCGCACGGCGTCCGACACTGCCTGTACGGCCCTCGACTGGCCGACCAGGCGCTTGCCAAGCTCGTCCTCCATCCGGAGCAGCTTGCTCGTCTCGCCTTCGAGCAGGCGCCCGGCGGGGATGCCGGTCCATGCGGATACCACGTCAGCGACGTCGTCGGGGCCTACTTCCTCCTTGACCATGGGCCTGCCGCCGGCCAGGGCAGCCGCCCGGCCGGACGCTGCGGCGTCCTCGCCTCCAGCCCGTGCGGTGCCGTCGCTGGCGGCCGCCGCCTCGATCGCGCGCTCCAGCGCCGGGATCTCCCCGTACATGAGGCGCGATGCGACCTCGAAATCAGCGTCACGCTGGGCCCGCTCCGCCTGGCCCCTGAGATCATCAAGCTGCTTCTTCAGCTCGCCGACCTTGTTCAGGCTGGCCTTCTCCTTTTCCCAGCGCGCGACAAGCGCGGTGAGCTGCTCCTGCCGGTCGGCCAGATCAGCGCGCAGCCGCTCTAGCCGTTCCCGGCTCGCTGCGTCGGCTTCCCGGGCAAGCGCCAGCTCCTCCATCTTCATCCGGTCGACGGATCGCTGCAGCTCGTCGATTTCGACCGGGCGCGAGTCGATCTCCATGCGCAGCCGCGATGCTGCTTCGTCCACCAGGTCAATCGCCTTGTCCGGCAGGAAGCGTGCCGTGATGTACCGGTCGGCCAGCGTGGCCGCGGCCACCAGGGCCGCATCGGAGATCTGGACCTGATGATGGGCCTCATAGCGGCCCTTGAGCCCGCGCAGGATCGCGATGGTGTCCTCCACCGACGGCTCGCCGATGAAGACCTGCTGGAACCGGCGCTCCAGCGCCGGGTCCTTCTCGATCCGCTGGCGGTACTCATCGAGCGTCGTCGCGCCGACCATGCGCAGCTCGCCCCTGGCAAGCATGGGCTTGAGCATGTTGCCCGCATCCATGGCGCCCTCTGCCGCGCCCGCCCCGACCACGGTATGCAGCTCATCGATGAACGTGATGACCTGCCCCTCGCTCTGCTTGATCTCGCCGAGCACAGCCTTGAGCCGCTCCTCGAATTCGCCCCGGTACTTGGCGCCCGCCACCATCGAGCCCAGGTCCAGGGCCACAACGCGCTTGCCGCGCAGTGACTCAGGGACGTCTCCGGCCACGATCCGCTGCGCCAGTCCCTCCACGACCGCGGTCTTGCCCACGCCGGGGTCGCCGATGAGCACCGGGTTGTTCTTCGTCCGGCGGGAGAGTACCTGGATCACCCGGCGGATCTCGGCGTCCCGGCCGATGACCGGGTCGAGCTTGCCTTCGCGGGCGCTGCGGGTCAGGTCGACGCCGTATTTCTCCAGCGCCTGATAGGTGCCTTCCGGATCCGGGGAGGTGACCCGGGTCCGGCCGCGAACCTGCTCGAAGGCCTTGAGCAGCTGATCAGGCCCCGCGCCAGCCTCGCGCAGTATCGTCGCGGCCTGGCCGCCGTCGGCCGCCAGGCCCACGAGGAGATGCTCGGTGGACACGTACTCGTCCGACATCTCCTTAGCGCGCTTGTCGGCAGTGGCCAGCGAGGCCAGCAGCGGGCGCGAGGTCTCCGGCGCACCCACGGTTGCCCCGGCCGCCCTCGGCAGCCGGGACAGCTGCTCCTCGGCGTCCTTCAGCACGGCGCCCGGATCGGCGCCGACGGCCCGCAGCAACGGCGCCGCGATGCCCCCGTCCTGCTCGATCAGGGCGGCCAGCAGGTGCAAACCGTCCACGCTCGGATTCCCTGCCGCTGCGGCCCTCTTGACCGCGTCAGACAGAGCCTCGTGGCTCTTGCGGGTCAGCTTGTCATTCAAGTTAGTGGGTCCCCCCCTGTGTTCAGTTCTCTTCGCTGAGTGGCCGGCCGCGGCGGGCCAGCACCGTGGCGGCCGGAAGGTCAGTCCGCATCGGCAGCTGCCTGAATCTCGCCGGGGCGCGCGCGGCTGGCCGCAGCGCCTGGCGTGGCGCCGGCCGCCGCGGATGGGGCCGGCGGCGGCCCCGCAGCCGCAGCGCGGCTGCGCACAGGCACCAGAGCCGCGCCGTCGCCGCGGCTCCTGAGCAGCCCGGCTAGCCGGGCTGCCACGGCGCGGGTGGATTCGAGCTCGGCGCGGAGCTGGCTGATCTCGGCGTGCATCTCGGCCAGCAGCAGGCGGCTGCGCTGCTCCGCGCTCTCCAGCGCGAGTATCCGCTTGATCCCGGAGAGGTTGATGCCTTCTTCCTGGGACAGCCGCTGGACCTCGCGGAGGATCAGGACGTCGCGCAGCGAATAACGGCGACCCCGACCCGCGGCCCTGCCGGGTGAGACGAGGCCAAGCCGGTCATAGGCCCGCAGCGTCTGCGGGTGCAGTCCGGAGAGCTGCGCGGCAACGGAGATCACGTACACCGGTGTATCGTCCGAAAGCTCAAACTCACTGGTCATGTCATCTCCTTTCGCCTGCTCGCCGGTCAGTCCGCCTTGGCCTTGCGCAGCAGCTCGTCCCGCGGATCCGGGCCGGCCGTTGCCTCGCGGAAGGCCTCGAGCGCTTCGCGCGCCTTTCCGTTGACGTTCCTGGGCACCTCGACATTCACGGTGACCAGGAGGTCGCCGTAGGTGCCGTCCGACCGCCGCACGCCCTTGCCGCGGACCCGGAACGTCCGGCCGTTCGGGGTGCCCGCAGGGATGCGGACGCTTACCGGCATCCCGCGATGCGAGGGCACCTTGACCTCAGCGCCTAGAGCCGCCTCGGGAAAGGTAACCGGGACCGTCACCGTCAGGTTGTGGCCTGACCTGCCGAAAACCGGATGCGCAGATACGTGCACCCGCACGTACAGGTCGCCGGCCGGTCCGCCGCGCTCGCCAGGAGCGCCCTTTCCCTTGAGCTTGATGCGCTGGCCGTCGCCGACTCCGGCCGGGATGCGCGCCTGGATGGTGCGGCTGCTCATCGCCCGGCCGCTGCCCGAGCAGACCGGGCAGGGGTCATCGACAACCAGTCCCCGGCCCCGGCACTCCCGGCAGGGCTCAGAGAACGCGAAGTTGCCGAGGTTCCTGCTCGCCTGGCCCGTGCCCTCGCAGGACGGGCACACTCGGGGGACGGTGCCGGCCTTGGCGCCGGTGCCCATGCACGCCTTGCAGGGAGCCTCCCCGGCCAGCCGCAGCGACACGGTGGTGCCGTCAGTCGCATCACCGAAGCTCAGCGACGCTTCGGTTTCCACGTCAGCGCCGCGGCGGGGCCGCTGCTGCTGCGTGTTCGTGCGGTTGCCGAACACGCCGCCCAGCAGGTCTCCGAGCCTGCCGCCGGACCCGCCCGCGCCGCCGCCGCCGCCGGACCCGCCGAAGAGGTCGCCGAGATCGAAGCCGTATCCGCCGCCCGGACCCGGCACGCGCGTGCCGCTGCCGAAGAGCGAGCGGGCGTCGTCATACTCCTTGCGCCGCTTCTCGTCGGACAGCACGTTGTACGCCTCGGAGATCTCCTTGAAGCGCTCCTCGGATTTCGAGTCGCCCTTGTTGGCATCCGGGTGGTACTTGCGGGCCAGCTTGCGATACGACTTCTTGATCTCATCGGCGCTCGCGTCCTTGGAGACGGCGAGGACCTTGTAGTAGTCCTTCTCGAGGAAGTCCTTGGTGCTCAACGAGCCTCTTCTCGTCGCGTCTAGTCGTCAGAGCCGCGCGCTGCCGGGCTGCCAGGATCGTCAGCGTCGGCCGCTCCGGGGGCAGTGCCCGTGTCCGCGGGCACGGCCTGGCCGGCGGGCTGAGCGCCAGCGGACTGGCTGCCATCCGCCTCGCCGGGCTCGGCGACGGCCACCCTGGCCGGGCGCAGGATCCGCTCGCCAGCCTTGTAGCCGGGCTGCAGGATGCTTACGCACGTCGGCTCGGCGACCTCGGGCGAGTAGGAGTGCATCAGGGCCTCGTGCAGGGTGGGGTCGAACAGATCGCCGGCCTGGCCGTAGGGCGTTAGTCCGAGCTTGGCGGCAGCCGCCTCCAGCGCCTCGGCAACCTGCTTGAAGCCGCCGACCAGCTCGCCGTGTTCCCTGGCGCGGCCGATGTCATCGAGCACTGGCAGCAGCTGGCCGAGCATGCCCGCAAGCGCCTGCTCCCTGACCGCAAGGCGGTCACGCTCGACCCGCTTGCGGTAGTTCGCATACTCCGCCTGAAGCCGCTGCAGGTCCGCCGTGCGCTCAGCGAGCATCACCGCGGCATCGCCAGCTGCGCGCCCCCCATCCGGGCCGGCGGTTCCGGTATCGGCCGCGGCCCCGGCGGCCGGGCTTGCCGCCTGACCGTCGGGGAAGGCGCCGCCGGGGTTACCCGCAGCCGCGCCCCCAGCTGGGCCGGGTGCGGATCCGGCAGGACGTTCCTGCCCAGCCGGATCCTGGCCGCCCTGAGCCTCGCCCGGCTGGCCCTTGCGCGCAGTGCCCTGATCGCGTACCCGCCCGGTCACCGGGTCGATGCGCCGCCGGTCGCGGATGACCGGGCCCTGGCTCTCGTCGTCGGAATACCTCATCAGGCGGCGCCGCCCTCCGAATCGGCCGGCTTGTCCTCGTCCACGATCTCGGCCTCGACGACGTCATCGTCGTGGCCGGCGTCCTCGTGGCTGCCTGCGTCGCCGGCCTGAGCGCCCGCGGCCTGCTGGGACTGCGCGTAGATCGCCGTTCCCATCTTCTGGCTGACCTGGGCCGCGTGCTCGGTGGCCGTCCGGATCGCCTCGGTGTCGGTGCCTTCGAGAGCCTTCTTCAGGTCGGCGACGGCCGACTCGACCTCAGACTTGACGTCGTCCGGCACCTTGTCGGCGTTTTCCGACAGGAACTTCTCGGTGCTGTAGGCGAGGGTCTCGGCGCGGTTGCGGACCTCTGCCTCCTCGCGGCGCTTGCGGTCCTCATCGGCGTACTTCTCGGCGTCCGCCATCATCCGATCGATGTCGTCCTTGCCCAGCGCTGAGCCGCCCGAGATGGTGACGGACTGCTGCTTGCCGGTGCCCAGGTCCTTGGCCGAGACGTTGACGATGCCGTTCGCGTCGATGTCGAAGGTGACCTCGATCTGCGGGATGCCGCGCGGCGCCGGTGCGAGGCCAGCCAGCTCGAACATACCGAGCTTCTTGTTGTAAGCGGCGATCTCACGCTCGCCCTGGAACACCTGGATCTGCACGGACGGCTGGTTGTCGTCAGCCGTGGTGAAAATCTCGGAGCGCTTGGTCGGAATGGTGGTGTTGCGCTCGATGAGCTTGGTGAAGATCCCGCCCTTAGTCTCGATGCCGAGCGACAGCGGCGTCACGTCCAGCAGCAGGACGTCCTTGACCTCGCCCCGCAGCACGCCGGCCTGCAGGCTGGCGCCGACCGCCACGACCTCGTCCGGGTTTACGCCCTTGTTGGGCTCCTTGCCGCCGGTCAGGTCCTTGACCAGGTCGACAACCGCGGGCATCCGGGTGGAACCGCCCACCAGCACGACGTGGTGGATGTCGGCGAGCTTGACGCCGGCATCCTTGATGACCTGCTGGAAGGGCGTCTTGCAGCGGTCAAGCAGGTCGGCCGTCATCTTCTGGAACTCAGCGCGGCTGATCTTGGTGTCCAGGTGCAGCGGTCCCTGCTCGGAGTGGGTGATGTAGGGCAGGTTGATCTGCGACTCGGTCGAGCTGGACAGCTCAATCTTGGTCTTCTCCGCGGTCTCCCGCAGCCGCTGCAGCGCCATCTTGTCCTTGGACAGGTCGATGCCATAGCTGTTCTTGAAGTCCTGCACCAGCCAGTCGACGATCCGCTGATCCCAGTCGTCGCCGCCGAGGTGGTTGTCGCCGCTGGTCGCCTTGACCTCCACGACGCCCTCGCCGACCTCGAGCAGCGAGACGTCGAACGTGCCGCCGCCCAGGTCGAAGACCAGGATCGTGGCCTCGGTGTCCTTCTCCAGGTGGTAAGCCAGTGCGGCCGAGGTCGGCTCGTTGATGATGCGCAGCACGTTCAGGCCAGCGATCGTGCCGGCTTCCTTGGTCGCCTGACGCTGCGCGTCGCTGAAGTACGCCGGAACGGTGATGACCGCATCGGTGATCGTCTCGCCGAGGTAGGCCTCTGCGTCCCTCTTGAGCTTCTGCAGGACGAAGGCGCTGATCTGCTGCGCTGTGAACTTCTTGCCGTCGATGGAGATCGACCAGTCGGTGCCCATCTGCCGCTTGACGGAGCGGATGGTCCGGTCGACGTTGGTCACTGCCTGCCGCTTGGCGACTTCGCCGACGAGTACCTCGCCGTTCTTGGCGAAGGCAACCACAGACGGCGTGGTGCGCGAGCCTTCCGCGTTTGCGATGACCGAGGGCTCGCCGCCCTCGAGAACGGCGACGACAGAGTTGGTCGTCCCCAGGTCGATGCCTACCGCACGTGCCATGAGTTAGTCCTTGGGTGTGAGCGTGTATGTCCGAAGTCTTTAGCGTTCTTGACGCAAGTTTGCCATGTCCGCCCACTCATGTCAAGAGACTTGAGCGTACTCGACTCAAGGTTATGCGCAGCCAGCAGAGCAGCTACTTGAGTCAGCCAGAAAGGCTGTCAACGAGCGGCGCGGCCAGCGATGTGGCCGAGGCCCGAACGCACCCGCAGCGGCTGTAAGACGCAGCGCGCGGCGGGCATTCCCGGAGCTGCCAGCGCTCCTCCGGCCGGGTAACCTTCCATGATCGGATACGACGTAAGAAAAGCGTCGCCCCGGCCTTTCTTTACCGGATCATGCTCCGCTCTTTACCGGATCATGCTCCGCGCCATCGGCGCCCGGCGAGCGGAGCCCCCCTGGCAGCGTCTTTGCACGGCGGCGCGGCGCGCGCTGGCCCCGGCCGCCACCGTGCTCGCCCGGCGGCGCGCCCGCCCGCCCGCGAGCGGAGCCCGGTTATCCGGTGGCCGGGGCCGAGTCGGCCGCTGTCCGCCGGAGCGCAACCCTGTCCGGCGCGCCGGACAGGACGCCGCCGGCGGGATCGTCGACGCCGTCGCGGCGCACGATGTCGGACTCGGGATGGAGCGCGTCCCTCACCACGAGCACGCACAGCAGCAGGACCGTGAGGAACCTGGCCAGCACCGCGGCGAAATAGAGGCCCTGGCCGATGCCGCCAGCGCCGGCGCCCCCGGTGACGATGGTGATCAGATAGGCCCAGATCGCGAGAAAGTAGCCGATCTCGGCGGCCTGCCAGAGAGCGTAGGCGGCCAGCCGGGGGCGGGCCAGGACCACCAGCGGCGCCAGCCAGATCACGTACTGCGGCGACCAGACCTTGTTGGCCAGCAGGAACGCCGCGATGGTCAGGAAGAACAGCTGCGGCAGCCGGGGCCGGCGCGGCGCGGCCAGGGCCAGCACGCCGATCGCCGCGCAGGCAACAGCGAACAGCAGCAGCGAAACGTGGTTGAGTGCGCCAATTGTCATGCTGCCGACGCCCGGCCAGTGCTCGGCCTCGAAGTAATACCAGATGGACCCCCAGTCGGCGCCCCGGCTGTTATTGAACCGGTAGAACTCCGACCAGCCGCCCGGCGCCGCTACCGCCACCGGCAGGTTGACGGCGAGCCAGGCCAGCGCCGCCGCGGCCGCCGCCGCCGCGAACGCCCGGAGCCGGCCAGCCCGCAGGCAGAGCAGGAACAGCGGGCCGAAAAGGAACACCGGGTAGAACTTGGTAGCCACCGCCAGGCCGAGAAGCACGCCAGCCAGGGCGTGCCGCCGGCCTGCCCACGCGGCCATCCCCAGCGTGGCCAGGCTCATCGCGATCAGATCCCAGTTGATGAACGCCGCGAGGATCACCGCGGGCGACAGCACCACCAGCAGGGCGGTCCATCGCCGCGACTGGCCGGCCAGATACGCCGTCGCCAGGACTGCCGCCAGCGCAAAGAGCGCGAGCACAGCCGTTGTCATGTCGAAGAACTCGCGGCCGCGGATCAGCGGACTGCTGATCGGCCGGACAACCCAGGCGACGGCCTGCATCGCGGCGCCGATGAGCACGGGGTACTCGACCGGATGGCCGAGGTAGGGGACCTTGCCGGCTGAGAGTCCCTCGTTGAAGTACAGCGGGTAGATATCTGTGTAGCAGTGCGCCTGGTACTGCTCAATGCCGGTGTTCCATGCTCCCGCCCGGCAGGCTTCCTTGCTGAAGAAGGCCACGGCGCTGGCCGCCAGGCTGGCGATGATCAGCGCCGTCGTCGAGCCCGCAGCCATCGCCAGGCGCCGTCGTGCCGCCAGCGATCCGGCGTACTGGCCGTGCGCCCCGTGCGGGGCCACGTCATGCTCCGTCATCGCTGTCAGCCTCTGAAATCCGCTCGGCTACGGGTCGTCAGCGACCCCTTGGTCAGGCTAGCGGGCCAGGGTTATCCAGGAGAGGTATGGTTCCTGCGATGCAGCCAGACGAAAGACGCCACCCTGGCGCTGCGGCTGCGGCAGCCGAAACGGGCGGCCCGCAGGGGGCCCCCGTCATGGCTGCGGCCCGAGATACGGCGGCAAGCCCCCAGGCCGGGGGCAGCGGCGCCATCGCGCCCGAAGATGACCCGCCCCGTCGTGCTGCCGCGCGGGACCGGGTGCCGTGGCTGATCGCGCTCGTCGTGTTCGCGGCGTACCTGACGATCTCGGGTTACCGGCTGTGGCGGCTGGATCCGACCTCGTGGGATCTCGGCGTCTTCACCGAGTACGTGAAGCAGTTCGCCCACGTCCGCGAGCCCATCGTCGACGTCCGCGGGCCGGGCTTCAACATGCTCGGGGACCACTTCGATCCGATCGTTGCGCTGATCGCGCCCTTCTTCCGGCTTTTCCCGTTGCCGCTGACGCTGCTCGTCGCCCAGGTCGCCCTTGCCGCGGTGTCCGTCATTCCGGTCAGCCGCGCAGCCGCGGTCAAGCTGGGCACGGGCGCGGGCCGGGCGATCGGCGCCGCCTACGGGTTCTCCTGGGGCCTGCAGCAGATGGTGAATTACGACTTCCACGAGATTGCCTTCGCAGTGCCGCTGCTGGCGTTCAGCCTGTCCGCGCTGGTATGCGGCCGACGCCGGGGGGCTGCGCTGTGGGCGCTGCCGCTGGTCTTCGTGAAAGAGGATCAGGGTTTCACGGTCGCCGCGATCGGCATCCTCATGATTATTCTGGCCCGGGGCCAGCACCAGGCGGAGGCCCGGAGCGAGCGCCCGGAGTCCCGCGGCGACCACCAGGCGGACGGCGAGCATACCGGCCGGATGGACGGCGAGCATTCCGGCCGGGCGGACAAGCAGGCTGGCCAGCGGGCCGCCAGGGGCTGGTTCGGCTGGGGCTTCCTGCTGATCGCCTGGGGACTGGGCTGGTCGTTCGTCACCATCGAGGTGATCATCCCGTATTTCAACGCCGCGCACCGGTACCCGTACTGGAGCATGGGCGGAGTGCTCAGTCCGGGCGGCCATTTCTCGGCCGGCGGCGCGGTCGGCCAGCTGCTCGCCAGCCCGTCGGTGAAACTGCCGACCTTGGCCATGACCTTGCTGGTGACCGCCTTCCTCGCGATCCGGTCCCCGATCGTGCTCGCCGCGGTGCCAAACCTGGCGCTCCGGTTCATCTCGACGAACAGTGCCTACTGGGGCACGGCGTGGCACTACAGCGCGCCCCTGATGCCGATTGTCTTCATCGCCGCCATCGACGCCATGGCCCGGATCCGCGCTGCCAGGGCACGCGGCAGGGCAACGCCGCTGGGCGCGGCAATGGAGCGGCACGGCGCCGCCGCGATGCTCGCGATCTGCGCCGCGCTCGCTGTCCAGTTCCCGCTCAGCCAGCTGTGGACCCCCCAGACTTACGACATCGGCCGACATATCGCGGCGGCGGATGCGGCAATGGCCAAAGTCCCGGCCGGTGCCACGGTGGAGACCGATCTGGACCTGCTGGCGCCGCTGGCCGCGCGCACCGACACGTTCTGGCTCGGCAACGGCGGCAACCCGGCGACGCAGTATGTCGTGTTCGACACCCACAGCACCGACTGGCAGCCGCCGCCGAAGTACGTCCGGGTCTTCGTCGACCAGCGCAATCCCGGCGCGGCGTACCGGCAGATCTTCGCCGACGACGGCGTCTACGTCTTCCGCCGGATCAGCCCGCCGCGTGCCTGACCCGGCCCCGCGCGCGGCCTAAGTTACCGGTGACTGCTACTAACGGCAGTGCGGCTGAAGAGATGGGAGCCAAATAGATCATCGGCCGCGAACCGGGCCGCGTTACGCTGGCACCGGCACAGCGCCGCCAGGCACCGCCTGGCCTGACGCCGCACTGGGAGGTCCCTGTGGCCCTGCGCATCATCGTCGGACTCGCCCTGACAGCGATCGCAATCGCGATCGCCGGACGGCGGCTGTGGTGGCTCTACCGGCTTGCCATGACCGGCCAGCCGGCCCCCGAGCGGATCGAGGCTGTCCGCAAGCATCCGGGCACTGACGCCCAGACGCAGCTGACCGAGGTTATCGGCCAGCGCAAGCTGCTCAAGTGGTCGGTTCCTGGCGTGGCACATGCCCTGACGTTCTGGGGCTTCATCATCCTGATCCTGACGATCATCGAGGCTTACGGCGACCTGTTCAGCAAGAAGTTCGCGATCCCCGGCATCGGCACCTGGGCGTGGGTCGGCTTCCTCGAGGATCTCTTCGCGGTCGCGGTCCTGGTCGGCATCGTCACCTTCGCGGCGATCCGGCTGCGCACCGATCCGAAGCGCGAGGGCCGCAAATCGCGCTTTGCCGGGTCGCACACGGGCGCGGCATGGCTCGTTTTGCTGATGATTTTCCTGGTCGTCGCGACCCTGCTGCTGTATCGCGGCGCGCAGATCAACACCGGCGATTTCCCGTACCCCCGCGGCGCGTTCGCCTCGCAGATCGTTGGCCACTGGCTGCACCCGCTGGGCACGAGCGCCAACAGCGCGATCGAGACGGCCGGGATCCTGGCCCAGCTCGCGATCATCCTCGGCTTCCTGGTGTTCGTCACCTACTCCAAGCACCTGCACATCTTCCTGGCGCCGCTGAACGTGCTGTTCTCCCGGCGCCCGAACGGCCTGCGCGACCTGCAGCCGATGCGCTCGGGCGGCACGGTGCTCGACTTCGAGGAAGCCGACCCCGACACCGACGTCTTCGGGCTGGGCAAGATCGAGGACCTCAGCTGGAAGGGCATGCTCGACCTGGCCACCTGCACCGAGTGCGGCCGCTGCCAGTCGCAGTGCCCGGCCTGGGTCACGGGCAAGCCGCTGTCCCCGAAGATGATCATCCTGGACCTGCGCGACCACGCGTTCGCCAAGGCGCCGTACCTGCTGGCCGGATCCGACGAGGCCAGGGAGCAGCTGCCGGAATCAGTCAGGGCGGAGGCGCAAAGGCCGCTGGTGGGTGACTCGGCGGCCAGCGGCGTGATCGACCCCGACGCGCTGTGGTCGTGCACCAACTGCGGGGCGTGCGTCGAGGAATGCCCGGTCGACATCGAGCACATAGACCACATCACCGGCATGCGCCGGCACCAGGTGCTGATCGAGTCGGCGTTCCCGGCCGAAGCATCCACGATGCTGAAGAACCTGGAGAACAAGGGCGACCCGTGGGGCATGGGCGGGTCCAGGCGGACCGAGTGGATCACCGAGCTCGACTTCGAGGTGCCGGTCGTGGACGGCCCGATCGGCGCGGACGTCGAGTACCTGTTCTGGGTGGGCTGCGCGGGCGCGCTGGAGGACCGGGCGAAGAAGACCACCAAGGCCATCGCCCAGCTGCTGCACACCGCAGGGGTCAACTTCGCGGTGCTCGGAGCCGCCGAGTCGTGCACCGGTGACCCCGCCCGGCGGATGGGCAACGAGTTCGTTTTCAGCATGCTGGCGCAGCAGAACATCGAGACGCTCAACGAGGCGGGCGCCCGCAAGATCGTCGCCAGCTGCCCGCACTGCTTCAACACGATCGCCAACGAGTACCCGCAGCTCGGCGGGAGCTACGAGGTGATCCATCACACCCAGCTGCTGGCTCAGCTAGTCGCCGACGGCAGGCTCACCCCCGTGACGCCGATCGACGAGAAGATTACCTATCACGACCCGTGCTTCCTCGGCCGGCACAACCGGGTCTTCACCGCGCCGCGGGAGATCATGGAGAACGTGCCCGGCGTGCAGGCGCAGGAAATGCACCGGTGCAAGGAGCGCGGCTTCTGCTGCGGCGCCGGCGGCGCCAGGATGTGGATGGAAGAGCGGATCGGCAAGCGGATCAACGTCGAGCGAATCGACGAGGCGCTGGGTACCGACCCGGATACGATCTCCACGGGCTGCCCGTTCTGCCTGGTGATGCTCGGCGATGCGATCAGCGCGAAGAAGGGCTCTGGCGAGGCGAAAGAGTCGCTCGAGGTGGTGGACGTGGCCCAGCTGCTTGCCCGGTCCGTGGCGCAGCCGGTCCTCGCCGGGCAGGAGGGAACCGGCCAGGCTGGGCCTGGCCAGGCTGGACCCGGCCAGGACGGCTCGGATCCGGCGTGAGACCGCCGGTGCCGCCTGGCCCGGCAGACACGACAGGGTAGGGCGGCACCGGGATGGACTCACGGCGAGCCGAATCATTCAGCGACGGGGTTTTCGCAGTAGCGATCACCGTCCTGGTCTTCAACCTGCTGTCGATTCACGAGCCAGCCAGCTACCGGATGCTGCTGCACAGCTGGCCGCAATATGCGTCATACGTCGTTAGCTTCCTGACTATCGGGATCATGTGGCTGAACCACCACACGATGCTGTCGCATGTGTCGCGGGTCGACCGGATCACGCTGGTGCTCAACACTTTCCTGCTGATGGGCGTGGTCGCGGTGCCGTTCCCGACCGCGCTGGTGGCCGACGGCCTGGCGTCGACGGCGCCGGCGGGCGCCGCCCAGGTAGCCGCCGTGGTCTACGGGCTGGTCCTGATCGCGATTTCGATCGCCTTCTCCGCCATGTGGCTGTATCTGTCCGCTCATCAGGAGTCGCTGGCCGCCATGCCGATCCGGGCACCGCGGCAGGCGACGCTGCGGTTCAGCGCGGGCCTGATCGGCTATGTCGTCGCGACGATCGTCGCCGCGCTCGGATTGCCGGGCGTTGCCCTCGGCATCTACGGCCTTATCGCCGTCTATTACCTGTTCGAGCACCTGCCGGAGGTGGCCGGCGATAGCGCCGCCGACGAGGATGCCCCGCCAGCCGGTCAGGCCGCAACGTAACTGGCGTTCCGGTCGGCCGGCGGGCGGCCGGTGCGGTCAGGGCGCCGCGTGCACCGGCAGCCAGATCCGGACCCTGGTGCCGCCGCCCGGCCAGGACTCCAGCGTCGCCTGGCCGCCATGCGCGGCGGCGATTGCCTGCACAATCGACAGGCCCAGGCCGCTGCCGCCGCTGCCGGCCCGGTCGGCGCCCCGGTGGAACCGGTCGAAGGCCCTGGCCGTGTCCTGCTCCGACATGCCGGGCCCGGCGTCGGCGACTTCGAGCAGCACGCCCCCGGTGACCTGATCGAGACGGACAGCCACCGGCGTGCGCACCGGCGTGTGCGCACGGACATTGCCCAGCAGGTTCGCGAGCACCTGCCGGATCCGCGGCTCGTCCACCACGGCGATCAGCCGGGGCGGCGCCTCGGCGCGCACCGGGCGCTGCGGCTCGACCGCCGCCGCGTCGGCAACCGCGTCTCGCACCACTCCGGCCAGATCAGTCTGGGTCAGGTCCAGCGAGGAGGTGCGGTCCAGCCTGGCCAGCTCCAGCAATTCGGCGACCAGCGTGCTCATCCGCTGCGCCTCCTGCTCGATCCGGCGCATCGCGCCCGGCAGCTGGTCGGGACCGAGGGCCCCCTGCCGGTACAGCTCGGCGTAGCCCCGGATGGTGGTCAGCGGGGTGCGCAGCTCGTGCGAGGCATCGGCGGCGAACTGGCGGACCTTCTGCTCCGAGCGCAGCCGCGCGCCGAATGCCTGCTGGATCCGGTCAAGCATGGTGTTGATCGCCGAGCCCAGCGTGCCCACCTCGGTCCGGTCGCCCGAGTCCGGCATCCGCGCCGTGAGGTCGCCGCTGGAGGTGATCTCGTCAGCGGTGCTGGCCATCTCGCCCAGCGGCTGCAGGCCGCGGCCGATGAGCCACTCGCCGCCGATGGCCAGCACCGCGATCAGCGCGCCGCCGGTGATCAGCTCGGCGATGACAAAGTCGCGCACCTGGTTCTGCACCACGCTGACCGGCTGGGCGACGACCAGGACGCCAACGCGGCCAGCGGTGCCGCGAATGACCCGGGCGTAGGCCCCCAGCTTCGGGCCGCCGCCCCCAGGCTGCACTGTGAACGGCTGTTTGGCGAGCTCGCTGCGCAGCCGGGCCGTCGCGAGCAGCTGGCTGACCGCGCTGGTGAGTTCCCGTGTTGCCGCTGAGCTCGGCGTCAGCGGCCTGACCACCCGGGACCTGGTGACCACGACGGCGACATAGTGGCCGGGGCTGGCCTGCAGTTCTGCCGGCGTCCGGGTGGACTCCGCGATCAGGTTGGCCTTGAACTGGCCGGCCAGATGCGTGCTGAGCACAATCGTGCTGACCGTGCCCATGATCAGCAGGAAGATCGTCGTGACGCCGACCAGTAGGACGAGCATGCGCGCGCGAAGCGACAGCCTGCGGTTGCCGCTCATTACCCTGGCCCGGCCTGCTCCCGCTCCGGCGGCCGGAGGCTGTAGCCCACTCCGCGCTGAGTGTGAATCAGGGGCGGCCCGAGCGGGTCCAGCTTGCGGCGCAGGTAGCTCACGTAGGTCTCCACGATCTGGGACTCACCGGCATAGTCCCATCCCCACACGTTCTCCAGCAGCTGCGCGCGGGTCAGCACCCGGCCCTGGTGCCGGATGAGGCAGGCGAGCAGCCGGAACTCTGTCGGCGACAGGTCGACCGGCACGCCTGCCCGGTGCACGGTCCAGCGGTCCTCGTCCAGCTCCAGGTCGCCGGCCCGCAGCAAGCCGGCGCGGGAGCCAGCATCCTGCCCGTCCCCGGCGCGGGCGGCCCGGCGCAGTACGGCCCGGACCCTGGCAACCAGCGCCTCAACGGAAAATGGCTTGGTGACATAGTCGTCGCCGCCGATGGCCAGGCCCGTGACGGTGTCCGACGAAGTGTCCCTGGCCGTCAGGAAGATCACCGGGATCTCGTTGCCGGCTGCCCGGAGCCTGCGGCAGACCTCGAAGCCGTCCATGTCAGGCAGCATCACGTCGAGCACGATCAGATCCGGCTGGCCGGTCTCGGCCCGGCGGAGCGCGTCCTGGCCGCTCGCTGCCGTGGTGACCGAGCAGCCGTGGAATTTCAGCGCGACCTGAACGAGCTCGCGAATGTTCGGCTCGTCGTCTACGACGAGCACCTGAGGGATGCGATCGCTTTCTGTCATGGCGTCTCGGGGCTCATTCTGGCGCGCTGCACGGGCTGGCGCGGATCGCGGCGGGTAGTTCCGGACAGAGGCTGATGAGGCTACTCGAAGCGGTACCGGCGCCGAAGCCGTGGCCTGGCCTGACCAGGCCAGGCCACGGCTTGGCCCCAGGTCAGGACGCGCTGGACGCCCCCGATGTGCTGCTGCCGGGCGGGCTGCCACTGCCAGCGGCAATGGCGGGACGGATCACGATCAGCCGTGCATCGTTCGACCCGCCGGACACGGGGCCGCCCACGAATACCTGCTCCCCGTCGGACAGGGCGCTGTTGCTGGCGCGACGGCCGTCATGGCGGACCAACGTGTTGCTGACCAGGTCCCAGGTCCAGGTCGTGGCGTCCGGTGCCCGGACGATGACCGCGCTGCTGGAGATCGACTCGATCACGCCGCGCTCGAAGGCCAGGACGCGCGGGCCCTGCGTCGTCTGATAGGTGACCTGGCCGTGGATCCCGCCGAGAGCACGCAGCCGGCCCATGCCCCGGCGGCAGGACCGCAGCACGGCGCTGGCGGCCCGCGGGTGCCCGTCGGCCCGCAGTTGCGCGCCGAGACGCCTGCACGTAGGCCCGGCGACCGCGGACCCGGCTGCGGTCCGCGACGAGGCCGAGCTCAGCGCTGTTTGCAGCGCGGACGCCTCAGTGGCCGAGCCCGCGGCCGGCGCCGGACTGCCGGCCGGCAGCGCGGCGACTGCGGCCCCGCCGCCGAGGACCAGCACCGCGGCTGCCGTGACGCCGAATCCCCATCGGCGCAGTCGTCCGCTGCGGCCGTTGCCGGCCGTTGCCGTCGGTGCCTGCTGGTCCGAACCCGCCTGCTCGTACTGCGCGCCCATCGTCCCTATCGGCTGGGTGTACCGGAAGTCCTGTGAGCCGTCGTCTGGCGGCGTGTACATATTGTCCATGTCGCTAGCATGCGGCGCGGGACTGGGAGGACGACCATGAGTTGCTGAGAACAACCCGGGAGCTAGCGGGGAAATGCATCCAGGCTGGTGGTCACATCCGGTCGGGCACCGGGATGCCCAGCAGGCCCAGACCGGCCAGCAGCACCCGCAAGGTCAGCCCGGCGAGCGCTAGCCGGCTGTCGCGCGCCCCCGGCTCGGCCTGCAGCACCGGGCACTGCTCGTAGAACGCGGTGAAAGTGCTGGCCAGGTCGAACAGGTAGGCGGCGAGCTTGTGCGGTTCGGCTGTCCGGGCCGTCTCAGTCACCGCGGCCCCGAAACCAAGTAGCCGCAGCGCGAGGGCGCGCTCGGCGCTCTCGGTCAGGCGCACCGGCCCGGCGGCAGCATCCGGCTGCCTACCCGCTTTCTGGAACAGCGACCGGATCCGGGCGGCCGCGTACTGCAGATAGGGGCCCGTATTTCCCTTGAAGGAGACCATCCGGTCCAGGTCGAAGACGTACTCGCTCTCCCGCGAAGTCGACAGGTCGGCGTACTTGACGGCGCCGATTCCCACTGCCTGCGCGATCGCTTGGCGCTCCGAGGCATCCTGGCCCGGCACGGTGTCCATCTCGTCCAGGACTTGCTCGGCGCGCTCAATTGCCTCCTGGAGAAGGTCGCTGAGCTTGACCGTGTCGCCGGCCCGGCTGCGCAGCAACTTGCCGTCAGTACCCAGGACGTTGCCGATCTGGGCATGCTCGAACCGCGCACCGGCAGGAATCCAGCCTGCCTGCCGCGCCACCGCGAAGACCATCTGGAAGTGCAGCGCCTGCGCCGAGCCCACGACGTAAATGGCCCGGTCGACGTGCAGATCGCGGACGCGATAACGGACCGTGGCCAGATCGGTGCTGGCGTAGTTATAGCCGCCGTCACTCTTGCGGATAATGAGCGGGAGCGGGGCGCCATCCCGGCCGGTGAAGCCCGGCGGGAACGCGCAGAGTGCGCTGTCGCTGATAGTGGCGACACCGGCGGCCTGAAGTTCTTCGCAGACTTCGGCGAGCATGTCGTTGTAAAAGCTTTCGCCGCGGATGTCGTCGTCGGTCAGTGTGATGCCGAGCAGCCCGTAAATCCTGTGCAGGTAGCCCCTCGTAAGGCCGACAAAATGCTGCCAGAGCCGCAGTGTCTCGGCATCTCCGCGCTGCAGTTTCACCAGGCGCTGCCTTGCGCGGTCAGCGAAGGCGGGATCAGTGTCGAACTTCGCGCGGGCGGCCTGATAAAAGGAGTTCGGGTCAGTCTCCAGCAGCATGGCATCGGGTGAGTCTTCCCCGACATCGAGCAGATGCTCGATCAGCATGCCGTAGGGCGTGCCCCAGTCGCCGACATGATTGTCTCTGAGCACCTCGTGGCCCGCGAAATCGAGTATCCGCGCGAGCGAGTCACCCACGACCGTGGTCCGCAGATGACCTACGTGCATCTCCTTGGCGATGTTTGGCGACGAATATTCGACTACGATGCGCTGCCGGTCGGCCGCCGCCGGGACGCCGAGCCGGGTGTCGCGCAGCTGGGCGGTGACCTGATCAGCTATCCAGTCATCGCGCAGGGTGAGGTTGATGAAACCGGGCCCGCTGGCCTCGGCGGACGCGACTGCATCGCCGCCGTCGAGCCGGGCGGCCAGCTCAGCCGCGATCTCGCGCGGCGCCCGGCTCAGCCGCCTGGCGAGCGGAAGCGCGACGTTCGACTGGTAATCGGCGAACTGCGAGGGCCGGATGACCGGGTCGGCGTCGGCGTAAGCAGCGCCGAACTGCGCTGCAAGCGCGTCCTGCACCTGCCGCGCGAGCGTCAGCTCCGGATCTGTCATGCTCCCAGCCTATCGGGCCGCCAGCCTCAGGTCCGGCGGAGGAAATGGCTGCCGCGAGCCGGGCCGAGCCGCTCCCTGATCTTGTCTGCTACCTGTCCGCTGGCCAGCTCAGCGGCGAGAACGCAGGCGGCTGCGGCGCCCTTGGCCTGCACTGCCCCGTGCGCGATCACGACGGTGCCCTCCAGGCCGAGCAGCGCCGCCCCGCCGTAGGTCTCGGCGTCGAGCCGCTCGGTGAGCTCACGCAGGCTGCGGCGCTGCAGCATCGCCCCGATGCGGGCGCTCATCGAACCGCCGATGACCTCCGAAAGCTGCCGCGCGGCGAAGTCGGCGGTCCCCTCCAGCGTCTTGAGCGCGACATTGCCGGTGAAGCCGTCGGTCACGACCACGTCGACCTTCCCGGCCAGCAGGTCGTTCCCCTCGATGTTGCCGGTGAAGTTGATAGGCAGGCCGCTATGCGGGGGGTCGGCATCGAGCAGCTCGTGGGCGCGGCGCATGAGCTTATTTCCCTTGCCGGGCTCGGTGCCGATAGTCAGCAGGCCCACGCGCGGCTCGGCAATCCCGAAGGCCGTCTGCGCGTAAGCGACACCGAGCTGGGCGAATTGCACCAGCATTTCCGGCTTGGGGTCAGCGGTTGCGCCGGCATCCAGCAGAATTGTCGGCGATGGCCGGGTCGGCAGCACTACGGCGAGCCCTGGCCGCAGCACGCCGGCGAGCGGTCGCAGTCGTAGCCGCGAGGTCGCAACGATGCCGCCGGTCGATCCCGCCGACATGACTGCGGCGGCCTGACCGCGCCGGACGAGCTGGCAGGCGACAGCGATGCTCGATCGGGGACGGCGACGGCCTGCCAGGGCGCCCTCGTCCATCGCCACGACGTCCTCGGCCGGCGCGATGCGGATCTCGCCGGTTGCCCGGTGGCTGGCCAGCAGCGGCCGCAGCTGACCGGGACGCCCGATGAGCACCACGTGGATACCGCTGCGGCGGGCTGCCGTGACCGCACCGGCGACGATCTCGTCGGGTGCATTGTCGCCGCCCATGGCATCCACGGCGACCAGCGCGCGCTGCGGTTCGTTCCGCGGCTGCTGCCCGCCGACCGACGCTTCCAGGTGAGTATCGCCGCGCTGCGGCTCTTCGGTGACCGGCAGGTCCAACTCGCGGGTCAGTGCTGCGCCGACCGGGCTAGGACGGAGCCGGCCACGGACCGAAGCCGGGCCGGCCTGCTGACGATGTCCAGCATGCGGCCAAGCCTCTCACCCCCGGCGTCACGGCCCGCAGCCGGCGCCGCCTCGGAAGGCTCAGCGCGGCTATGCATAAGACGGGCGTCCAGCGGGAACCGTCGCGTCACTAGGCGTTCTGATCCGCACCGCAGCGGAGCCCGCCGGGGAAGGGTTGTGAAATATAGGCTTTTCGTGCCCAGTCGGACCCATAGAGTGTGACCGGGGAATGGGGCACGGATCGCCTGCGCCAGCGATGGCCGCAGAAATCCATGAGGTCTCATTGAGTGTTTTCTAATCGTGACCTCTTTGAGCGGTCTGACACTGGCGTACGGCGGCCTGGCTGCGTCTGAAGAAGTAATCGGATCTGGACGAGGCAATCCGCCGACGGCCGGCGCACCAGAGCGCTCGGCTGGCCCACTGCGGCTGACCGACCGGAGGGAGCTGCATGACCCAAGCCCAGCAGGCACGGCCCGCGACCGCATCGCCGGGCCGCCGGTTCCATGCCTACACGGCCAGGCATCTGGACGCTCTGGCCAAGCGGGCCGGGCTGAGCGCGGCCGAACGGCTCGCTGTCCAGGCAGTCGCGACCGTCCTGCCGTTCAGGACCAATGACTATGTGGTCGAGCAGCTCATCGACTGGGATGCCGCGCCGGATGACCCTATTTACCGCCTGGTCTTCCCGCAGCAGGACATGCTGCCCAGTGCCGACGTGCGCTTCATCGCCGGCCTGCTCGCCGGCGGCGCTCCGGACAGCGAAGTTCGCGCGGCGGCACACGCCGTGCGGATGCGGCTGAATCCGCATCCGGCCGGGCAGCTGGCGCTCAATATCCCGGAGATCGCCGACGAGCCGCTGCCGGGCGTCCAGCACAAGTACCCCGAGACTGTGCTCGTCTTTCCCAAGCAGGGGCAGACCTGTCACGCATACTGCGTCTACTGCTTCCGGTGGGCCCAGTTCGTCGACGAGCCGGACCTGAAGATGGCCACCGACGACATGACGAGGGTTACCGGGTACCTGATGGCGCATCCCGAGGTGACGAGCGTGCTCCTCACCGGCGGCGACCCCATGATCATGGGCGCGGCCGTCCTGCGCCGGTACATCGAGCCGCTGCTGGACCCGCAGCTCAGCCATATTGAGTCGATCAGGGTCGGCACCAAGTCGCTGGCCTACTGGCCGCAGCGCTTCGTCACCGATCCGGACGCCGATGACACGCTGCGGCTGTTCGAGGAGGTAGGCACGGCAGGCAAGTGCCTCGCGCTGATGGCGCATTTCTCGCACCCGCGCGAGCTGGAGCCTGCGCTCGTCGGGCAGGCGGTCCGCAGGATCTCCTCGGCCGGCGCGGTCATCCGCACGCAGGCGCCGCTGATCGCGTCGATCAACGACGACCCCGCCACCTGGTCGAGCATGTGGCGTGCCCAGGTGCGGATGGGCATGATGCCCTACTACATGTTCGTGGAGCGCGACACAGGCCCCCAGGGCTATTTCGCCGTGCCGCTGGCCAGGGCATATGAGGTATTCCGGGATGCCTACAGCAGCGTCTCCGGACTGAGCCGGACGGTACGCGGACCGGCCATGTCGGCGACGCCCGGCAAGGTCTGCATCGACGGGATCATCGACATGGCCGGCGACAGGGTCTTCGCCCTGCACATGATCCAGGCCCGCGATCCGAGCCTGGTCGGACGGCCGTTCTTCGCCCGCTTCGACCAGAACGCCATCTGGCTGTCCGACCTGGAGCCGGCATTCGGCACGCGGTTCCCGTTCGAGCCCAGCCGCCAGGAGATTCCGGGCCTGTGGGCGCCCGGCATCCTCGCACCGACCTGACCGCTGCGGGCCCTCGGCACGGCCGCTGCCGGTCCCGGCCCGGCGAGTCAGCCCACCGCCGGGGTGGGAGCCTCGGCGATCGCGGCCGGATCCTGCGGCTCCGGCCGCGAGCTGCTGCGCCCCTTCATCGCCAGGCAGCTCGCCGCAGCCACGAACAGGATCGCGATAGGCACCAGCATGGCCGGCCGCATGGCGTCGACGAAGCCGCTGGTGAAGATCTGGCCGGTCAGGCCGCCCAGCGAGTGCCCGGAGCCCACCTCAAGGCCGCTCTTGGCTGCAGCCTGAAATCCCGAGATGATCTTGTCCCGCGCTGGCCCGGGCAGGCTGGCGGCGCGCTGCGCTGCCTGGCTGGTGAAGGACGACAGCAGCCTGTTCTGCAGGAGTGCCCCGACACCGGCGGTACCGATGACGGTGCCAACCTGGCGGGTGGTGTTGAAGACGCCCGATGCGGCTCCGGCCATCGCCGGGTTGACATTGCGCATCGCTATCGTGATCAGCGGCGCGAACGTGCAGCCGATGCCGACTCCGGCAATGACCTGCGGGGCGAGGAAGTCATACCAGGCGGACGTCGGCTGAGCTGCGACGGCAATCCAGCCCATGCCGAGGCCGAACAGCATGAGGCCCGACATCAGGATGTACTTGCCGCCGATCTTGTCGGACATCCGGCCGGCCACCGGGGCAACGAACATCGAGATGAGCGACGCCGGCGCCATCGTCAGGCCTGCCTTGAGCGCGGAGAACCCGAGCACCGATTGCAGGTAGATGGTGAACGGCAGGTAGATGCCGAGCATGCCGATCGCAACCGAGAACGACACGAAGTTCATCAGCGAGTAGTTCCGGTCTTTGAACAACGCGAACGGGACGAGCGGTTCTGCGTCCTGATGCCGGGCCTGGAAGACCAGGAATGCCGCGAACAAGACGATGCCGACGCCGAGAACCAGCGGAATGGAGATGAACGAAGTGATCTTTCCCCAGTTGTAGCGCTGGCCGTCGACCAGCCCGTAGCAGATCGCCAGCAGCGCGCCGCTGGCCAGCAGCACGCCGGCAACGTCCATCCGGTGCCGTCGGCCGGTGCGCAGGTCGGGGATCAAGAAGGCGGCGAGGATCGTGACAGCCACCCCGATCGGCAGATTGACGAAGAAGATGTACCGCCAGTCGAAGGCGGTCACCAGCAGCCCGCCGAGGGTGGGCCCAGCGATCGTTGCCACGCCGGCGACGGCGCCCCAGATGCCGAACGCGGCGCCTCTGCGCTCGGCTGGGAACACCATCGTCAGGAGTGCGAGCGTCTGCGGCATGAGCAGGGCAGCGCCCAGACCCTGGACGGCCCGGAATGCGATGAGCATTCCCGGCGTCGTGGAAAAGCCGCAGGCGGCCGAGGCAAGGGTGAACACGACGATGCCGGCGATGAACATGGCCCGCTGACCTAGCAGGTCGCCGAGCCGGCCAGCGGTGATGAGCAGGACCGCGAGGACAAGGGCGTAGGCGTTGATGACCCACAGGATGTCGTCCAGCGACGCGTGCAGCTTAGTGATCATGTCGGGGATCGCGATGTTGACGATCGTCAGATCGAGCAGGGTCATGAAGAACCCGAGCGCCACGACCATGAGGACGACCCAGGGATTCCCTCGGTACTTCTGCACGTTGCCCTCCCCATGCGACTGCGCCGCTTTCATGCCCGGCCGTTGGCGTGCCATCAGCCTAACGTCGCGAAGTTCAGATGTATCTCGAAATTCCCCCACGCCGACCGCCTGCGCAGACACCAGCCCGCGCCCAGATGAGCCGCCGCCGGGATGTAACACAGTCCGGCTGACGTTGCTTCCCGCCGAAGCTGCTCCGCAGCGCCGCTATTCATTTCCGGCACGCCGCTGCAATACGCGGCTGCCCTTGCCGTAGCTGATGGTAGAGACCGGCACCGACAAAACACCGGCGCAGGCGCCGGTGTCCGTCTGGGCAGCTGCGGTAGCGGCGCCGAACCCGCTTCGGGCTCAGCGGCGTCCAAAGTATGCTCCGCCCATGAAACTCAACGGAACGAGTGCAATCGTCTCCGGCGGGGCGAGCGGCCTGGGCGAGGCCGTTGTCCGCTCGCTGGCCGCAGCGGGGGTCAGGGTGGTGGTCGCTGACCTCAGCGAAGACCAGGGCAAGGCGGTCGCCGACGACGTCGGCGGCGTCTTCGCCAGGACCGATGTCGCCGACGAGCAGTCTGTGGCTGCGGCCGTGGAGGCAGCCACGGCCGCGGCGGCCGAGCCGCTGCGGACGGTGGTGAGCTGCGCCGGGATCGGCTGGGCTGCCAGGACGGTTGGCCGTGACGGGTCTCCGCATGACCTTGTTTCGTTTCGCGAGGTCATCGACGTCAACCTGATCGGCACCTTCAACCTCCTGCGCATCGGCGCGGCGGCAATCGCGCGGACCGAGCCCGCGGACGCCGACGGGCTCCGCGGCGTGGTCGTCAACACCTCGTCCGTCGCCGGGATCGAGGGGCAGACCGGCCAGATCGCCTACTCTGCGTCGAAGGGCGGGATCATCGGCATGACCGTGCCCGCCGCGCGTGACCTTGCCGCCGTCGGAGTCCGCGTCAACACGATCTGCCCGGGCATCATCGATACCCCGATCTACGGCCACGGTCCCGCCAGCGAGGAGTTCAAGGCCAAGCTGGCCGCTCCGGTCGTGTTCCCGAAGCGGATGGGCACGGCAGTCGAATTCGCTCACCTGGTCAAGGCGCTGATCGAGAACGATTACATGAACGCCGAGGTACTGCGCTTCGATGGCGGCATCAGATTCCAGCCGAAGTGAGGCAGTGATGCCAGACGTGGTAAGCGCAGCAGCCGATGGCGGGATCGGCGTCATCACGATCAACCGTCCGGAGGCGCGCAACGCGGTCAACGGCGCGATAGCCCGCGGTATCGCCGCGGCGGTCGATGAACTCGACGGCAGGAATGACGTCCGTGTTCTGATCCTCACCGGTGCGGGCGGCAACTTCTCCGCGGGAATGGACCTGAAGGCCTTCCTGGCCGGCGACCCGCCGCTCGCGGCGGGCCGCGGCTTCGGCGGCATCGTCGAGCAGCCGCCGGGGAAGCCGGTCATCGCGGCGGTCGAGGGATATGCCCTGGCCGGCGGATTCGAGCTTGCTCTGGCCTGCGACCTCATCGTCGCCAGCGAGGCCGCGATATTCGGCCTGCCCGAAGTCAGGCGCGGGCTGGTCGCCGGGGCCGGCGGACTGCTCAGGCTGCCGCGCCGGATTCCGTATCACCTGGCCATGGAGATTGCCCTGACCGGCGGGCGTTTCCCGGCCAGCAGGATGCAGGAAGCCGGTCTGATCAATAAGCTGGTGCCGGCCGGCCAGGCGCTTGCGGGAGCAAGAGAACTGGCCGCCAGGGTTGTGCCTGGCGCGCCGCTTGCTCTCGCCGCGACCAAGGCAGTCATCGCGCAGGCCGCTGACTGGGACAGCGGCGAGGCGTTCGCGCGGCAGGGCGAGATCATCAACCCGGTGTTCACCTCGGCTGACGCGATGGAGGGCGCGATCGCGTTCGCCGAGAAGCGGGCGCCGAACTGGCGCGCCGAGTAGCACGGGGGGAGCCATATGAAGGTGCCGCGGATCAGCGTTGTTGTGCCGTTCTTCAACAACGAGGACCTGCTGGGCGACTGTCTGCAGTCGATCGCCGGCCAGACGTTCACAGACCTTGAGGTCATCATGGTCGATGACGGCTCGTCGGACGGCAGCGTGGCGATCGCGCAGGCTCAGGCCGCCGCTGATCCGAGGTTCACCCTGATCCGAGTGCCCAACGGCGGCCCCGGCTACGCGCGCAACCGCGGCATCGAGCATGCGCGCGGAGAGTTCCTGGCGTTCGTCGACGCCGACGACATGCTGCCCAGCCATGCGTACGAGCACATGCTGGAGACCCTGGAAGCCTCCGGATCGGATTTCGTGTCCGGTAATGTCGAGCGGCTCGGTCCGAACGGGATCACGCAGTCAGCACTGCACGCCCGGGCGATCAAGGGCAGGCGGATCGGCACGCATATCAGCAAGGCGCCGAACCTGTTCTACGACGTCTCGGTGTGGAACAAGCTGTTCCGCAAGTCGTTCTGGGACGCCAGCAAGCTCACTTATCCCGAGGGCATGATCTGGGAGGACCTGCAGATCATTACCCGGGCCCACGTGCTGGCCAGGGCCGTCGACGTGATCCCGGACCCGATCTACTACTGGCGCGAGCGCGGCAAGGGCGCTCTGTCCATTACCCAGTCGCGTACCGACATCAACAACTTCAGGGACCGGATCACCGCGCTGCTGGCGATCGACGCCTTCCTGCGCGAGCGAGGCACGCCCAGGCTGCTCCGCCGCCATCAGCGCAAGGCACTGGTCAACGACCTGTGGCTGTACGTATGCGAGCTGTCGCGGACTGGCGATGGGTACCGGGCCGAGTTCATGGACCTCACGGCAAAATACCTGCGGCAGGTCGACCGGCGGGTGCTCACCTCGCTGCCCGCGACCCACAAGCTTGCCTATTACCTGATCGCGAAACGGCAGCTGGACAAACTGCTCGAGTTCGGCGCCTGGCGCCTGGCGCAGCCGATCAAGACTCTCCCGGTGGTGCGAGAGCACGGCAGGATCCGCGCTGACCTGCCATTCCGCAAGGACCGGGCGCTGAAGATACCGGCAGGCATCTACCGGCCGCACTGGCGCGAGCTTGACCCGTTCGTCCGGGTCGAGGGCCTGGGCTGGCACAAGGACCGGCTGGTCATCACCGGCTGTGCCTTTGTCCCGTCCATCGACATCACCAAGCGGCGGCACGCGTCCAAGATCGTCATCCTGCGGCCGCGGGGACGGCGCCTGCCGCCGATCATCGTGCCCGCGCGTTCCCTGCGCCATGCCGAGGCCACTGCCTGGTCCCGGCAGGAACGGTATTCCTACGACTGGGCCGGGTTCCGCTGTGAGATCCCCGCCCGGCTGTTCAAGGTCGGCAGCCGCTGGCTGACCGGCGACTGGGACTGCCTGATCCTGGTCCGGGGCCGCGGCGTCTGGCGGCCGGCCCGCGTGCACACCCCGGTGGCCGGGCCGGCCGAGCGCCCGGAGTTCCTCCAAGTGGCGCCGAATACCCGGTTCGGCGCGCGGTGGATCAGGCGCCAGCTGCATGTGGAAGTCGTCCACACCCCGGTTGTGCTGCACGGCAGCGAGCAGGCGGGCGGCGAGCTTACCCTGCAGGCAGACGTGGATCTGCCCGGTGCCGAGCAGGGCGCCGAACTCGTGCTCGCGCGGTCGAAGGGCGGGGCGACACATCGGCTGCCGAGTACCTGCGAGCGCACCGACGGCGCAGTCCGGGTGACCGGCGCGGTCGCGCTGGAAAGCCTGCTGGGCAGCCGGCCGGCTGAGGGCGACGCCGGCCCCGCCGGCCCGGCCGAGCTCGTCGTGTGGGACCTGTACGTCAAGGCGCGCGGCCAGCAGCGGGTGCGGGTGGCGTTCCCGGCCGGGCACGCCGAGCGCAGCTATCCGGCGGGCAACCGCGAGATCGCCGTCGAGCGGACCAGGTACGGCAACGTCGTGCTGATCCAGCGTGCCCCGCGGCCGGTGATCGATGATCACTCGTGGAGCCCCGATGGGCGGCTGACCTTGCGCGGCAGCTACCGGCTGGCGCCGGGCCCGGCGCACGAGCTGGTGCTGCGCCGGCGCGGGTCCACCGACCAGCACGTGGTCGGCCTGGCCCGCGACGGCGACCGGTTTACCGCCAGCATCGGCGTCAGCGCCATGCCGTCCTTCGGCCGGCTGCTGCCGCTGCGAGACGGCAGCTGGGATTTCTTCGTCCGCCGCGCCGGCGGGCAGGCGACTGAGCTGATCACGCCCGGCTATGACCACAGCAGGCTCACCGCGGTGGAGGATGCCAAGCACACCGTCGGGCTCAAGAGCTACCGCTTCACTACCTCCGGCTACGACGTCCCGATCCTCACCGTCAGCCCGGCGCTTCGGCTGACCGAGCACGGCCGCGTCCAGCGCCGGATGCTGCGCGGCCTCTACTACCCGATGGAGCTCAAGCTGCCGCTACGCGACAGCGTCATGTTCGTCAGCTGGAAGGGCAAGCAGTGCTGCGATAACCCGCTGGGCATCGCCGAGGAGCTGCGCCGCCGCGGCGATGACCGGGAGCACATCTGGGCGGTGCGGGACTGGTCGGTGCCGGCGCCGAAGGGCGCGCGGGCGGTGCTGACTGGCACGGAGGAGTATTTCGAGGCGCTGGCCCGGTCCCGCTACCTCATCGCTAATGACGACATGCCGGCCACCTACGTCAGGCGGGACGGCCAGGTCTACGTCCAGACCTGGCACGGCACGCCGCTGAAGCGGATCGGTTTCGACATCACCCAGCCGCAGTTCATCAGCGGCACCAGCTATTTCGACCAGCTGGCGCAGGACGTCGCTAAATGGGACCTGCTGCTGTCGCCCAACCCGTTCAGCACGCCGATCATGCGGCGCGCCTTCCGGTTCGGCGGGGAGATCTGCGAATCCGGCTATCCCCGCAACGATGTGCTGCGCAGCCCCGACTCGGACCGCCTCGCCGCGGAGGTCCGGCGGCGGCTGGGCCTGCCCGACGGCAAGCGCGTCGTGCTGTACGCGCCGACCTGGCGGGACAACCAGTACTACGCGTCCGGCCGGTACCGATTCGACTTCCGGCTCGATCTCGAGCGTGCCTGGCAGGAACTCGGCGACGACCACGTGATCCTCATCCGGGGGCATCACCATATGGCCGACGACGTCCCGCCGGGTGCGCGGCCTGGCTTCGCGATCAACGTGACCGGGTATCCGGACATCTCCGAGCTGTTCCTGATCAGCGATGTGCTGATCACGGACTACTCCTCGGTGATGTTCGACTTCGCGCCGACCGGGCGGCCGATCGTGTTCTTCACCTATGATCTTGAGCTTTACCGCGACAACCTGCGCGGCTTCTACTTCGACTTCGAGGCGGAGGCACCAGGGCCGCTGCTGGCCACAACGGAAGAGGTCCTGGCGGCGATCCGGGACACCGACGGCGTGCCGACCCAGTACCGGACGGCTTATGACGCGTTCGTGGCGAAATTCTGCCCGCTGGATGACGGCAAGGCGGGCGCACGCGCCTGCGACCGGATCTTCGGCTTCTGAGGGCGGCGGCGACGCGGGACGACGGTCAGCGCGGGGACAGGCGCGCCAGGCCGGGCCTGGGCGCGTAGCTGGCCAGCTTCTCCCGGAGCTTGGCACGGCCGCGATGCAGCCGCGACATCACTGTCCCGATCGGGGTCCCCATCATCTCGGCGATCTCCTTATACGGATAGCCCTCGATGTCGGCGAGGTACACGGTGACCCGGAACTCCTCGGGCAGAGCCCGGAGGGCGCGCAGGATGTCGGAGTCCGCCAGCCGCTCCATTGCCTGCGCCTCCGCCGACCTGGCGGGCGGGGACAGCGGATCGCTGCCGGTCTGCCAGTCGTCGTCGAACTCCGTGCCAACCGCCTGCACCGGCTCACGGTGCTTCTTCCGGTAGCTGTTAATGAAGGTGTTCGCGAGGATCCGGTGCAGCCACGCGCGCAGGTTGGTGCCCGGCATGAACTGGTGGAAGGCCGCGTATGCCTTGGTAAAGGTCTCCTGCACCAGATCCTCGGCGTCGCTGGCGTTCCTGGTCATCCGCAGCGCCGCGGGATACAGCTGCCCCTGGTAGGGCACGACGTCCTGCTCGAATCGCGCAGCACGGTCCTGCAACTCGTCCACCGGGATCATGTGAATACTCCGCTCCATCGTGGCTGTACACCTTATAGACGCGCCAGAGCGCCACTACGATGCGTGATCTGGGTAACAATTTTGATCACGGAGCGAGATCGGGATGATCCGGCGGCCGGATGCGCTATCTCCGGCGGGGCCCGCAGCTAGATCCAGCTGTGGAACCACATCCGGGCGAACCAGGAACTGTACGGGATCACCTGGGCGGCGAGCAGGGGATACAGGTAGGCGAAGTTTCCCAGTACGGCAAGCAGGTAGCCGCCCGCGACCGCCGCTCCGGTCGCGCGCCGGGCCGTGCCCGCCACGGCTGGCCCGATGATCAGGCCGAGGCACAGCGTGATGGCGATGATCAGGTACGGCTCGAACGCCACGGCGTAGAAGTAGAACATCGTCCGGTGATCGTGCCAGGCGAACCAGAACCACGGCAGCCAGCCCGCCGCAACTCCGATCAGCACTGCCCCGGCCCGCCAGTCCCGGCGGGTCAGCCACCAGGCCAGGCAGAAGATAAGCGCCGGTACCGACGCCCACCAGATCAGCGGTGTGCCGATGGCCAGGACTTCCTGGGAGCAGCTCGCTGCGCCGCAGGTGTGCGGAGTGGCATAGAAGAACGAGACCGGCCTGCCGAGCATCAGCCAGGTCCACGGCTGCGACTTGTACGTCTGGGTGGCGGTCAGGCCCAGGCCGAACTGCAGCATCTCCCTGTCGTACTGATAGAGCGAGTCCAGGGCCGACCAGATCGGCACATGGTTACCGTGCTGCGCCGCCCAGTTTCGGTCATAGCCATCGCTGGTGGCGAACCAGCCGCTCCAGGACGCGAGATAGGTCGCGAGCGGCAGCAGCCCGAACCAGACCGGAAACCACTTGGCCTCGCTGCGCAGCACGCCGTAGCCGGGGCTCGCGAAACCCGCGGCCCGCCGGGCGCCGAAGTCCCAGGCCAGCGCCAGCCCGGCAAAAGCCGGGAGGAACCAGATGCCGTTCCACTTGGACGCGCAGGCGCAGCCCAGGCAGACGCCAGCCAGCACCCGCGCCCAGCGGATCCCGAGTTTCGGGCCAGCGGCGCCGCCGGTCCCGGCCGCCCCGGCGGCCGCCAGCCGGGCCCTGGTCCGGTCCCGGTCGATAATCAGCAGGCCGAATGCGGCAAGGGCCCAGAACATGACGAAGATATCCAGGATGGCGGTGCGGCTGAGCACGAACTCCAGCCCGTCCAGCGCCAGCAGCAGGCCTGCGACACAGCCAAGCAGCGTCGAGCGGGTCATCCGGCGCGCGATTCTGGCCGTCATCAGGATGGAGAGCGAGCCGATTACCGCCACGGCGAACCGCCACCCGAACGGCGTCAGGCCGAATAGCCACTCGCCGCCGGCGATCGCGACCTTGCCCAGCGGCGGGTGCACGACGAACTCGCCGCCCGCGGCAAAGATGTTCGTGCTGCCGCGGACGAGCAGGGCATTCACGTTATGCACATGGTTGATCTCGACGCCGTGCCTGAGGATCGAGTACCCATCCGGGACGTAATACGTCTCGTCGAAGACGACGGCGCGGGGGGTACCAAGGCGGTAGAAGCGCAGGAACGTCCCGAAGGCGGTAACAAGCAGCGGGCCGGCCCAGCCCCACATCGGGCTGCCGCTGATCGGCGGAACGAGCCGGCCTCTGAACTCGGCGGCCCGGGCCGCTGCGGGGACCGGCCCGGCGGTCTGGAAAGGCGTCATCGGATGTCATCGTAGGGCTGCGAAGGTTTAGCGTGGGCGACGGAATGGAACGCGACACCAGGGATGACGCGCAGGCGGGCGAGGGCGGGACGCTCATCGTGGCCGCCGCGCCGATCGGCCGCCCGGAGGACGCATCACCGCGCCTGTGCCGGGCGCTCGGCGAGACTGCGATCGTGGCCGCCGAGGACACCCGCCGGGTGCGCAGGCTGGCCGCGGCGCTGGGCGTGCGGCTGGCCGCAACCGTCGTGTCGTACTACGACGACGTCGAGTCCCGGCGGGTCCCCGCGCTGCTGGCCGAGCTGCGCGGCGGCCGCGACGTGCTGCTGCTGACCGACGCCGGGATGCCCGTCATCAGCGATCCCGGCTACCGGCTGGTGGCCGCCGCTGCCGCAGCGGGCATCCGGGTGACGACCCTGCCAGGGCCGTCGGCCGTCACGGCGGCCCTGGCCGTCTCCGGCCTGCCCAGCGACCGGTTCTGCTTCGAGGGGTTCCCGCCGCGGCGGCCAGGCGGGCGGGCGCGGCGTTTCGCCGAGCTGGCAGCGGAGCGGCGAACGCTGATCTTCTTCGAGTCGCCGCGCCGGCTGGCCGTGACGCTGGGTGCCCTGGCCGAGGCGCTGGGCGGCGGGCGGCGGGCGGTCGTATGCCGGGAGCTGACCAAGACGCACGAGGAGATCAGGCGCGGGACCCTGACCGAGCTGGCCGCCTGGGCGCGTGGCGATCCGCTGGGCGAGATCACGCTCGTCGTCGAGGGCGCCCCGGCCAGGCCCGCGCCGCGCCCGGTCGCCGAGGCCGTGGCTCTGGTCGCCGAGCGAGAACTGGCCGGGGCGCCGCGCAAGGACGCGATCGCCGCGGTCGCGAGGGAATCTGGCCTGCGCAGGCGCGAGGTCTACGACGCAGTGGTTCGCGATGTGCCTCTAGGCTGAGGCTATGTCGCCGACGAGCCGCCAGATTCTGGCCGCACCCGCCTGGCCGTACGCCAACGGCCCCCGCCATATCGGGCATGTCTCCGGATTCGGGCTGCCCTGCGACATGTTCGCCCGCTATCAGCGGATGGCCGGCAACAAGGTGCTCATGGTAAGCGGGACCGATGAGCACGGCACCCCGATCCAGGTCCAGGCCGACGCCGAAGGCCTGACCGCCCGGCAGCTTGCCGACCGGTACAACCGCATCATCGCCGAGGATCTGACCGGCCTGGACATGTCCTACGACCTGTTTACCCGGACGACCACGCGCAACCACTACGAGGTGGTCCAGGACATGTTCCTGGGCCTGCATGCCAACGGCTACATCTTCGCCAAGGCCACCATGGGGGCGATCTCGCCGTCCACCGGCCGGACGCTGCCCGACCGCTACATCGAGGGAACCTGCCCGATCTGCGGCTACGACGGAGCCCGCGGGGATCAGTGCGACAACTGCGGCAACCAGCTCGACCCGGCGGACCTGATCAGCCCGCGCTCGAAGATCAATGGCGAGACGCCGGTGTTCGTCGAGACCGAGCAGTTCTTCCTGGATCTGCCCGCGTTCGCCGAGTTGCTCGGCAGCTGGCTGCAGAGCAAGAGCGGCCAGTGGCGCTCGAACGTGCTGAAGTTCTCCCTCAACTTGCTCGGCGATCTGCAGCCGCGCGCTATCACCAGGGACCTGGACTGGGGGGTGCCGATCCCGCTCGATGGCTGGCGGGACCGCGGCGATAAGCGGATCTACGTCTGGTTCGACGCCGTGATCGGCTATCTGTCCGCCTCAGTGGAATGGGCCCGGCGGTCCGGCGACCCGGACGCCTGGCGCGCCTGGTGGCAGTCGCCGGACGCCGAGTCTTACTACTTCATGGGCAAGGACAACATCGTCTTCCACGCCGAGATCTGGCCGGCCATGCTGCTCGGCTACAGCGGCCAGGGCGCCGCTGGCGGCAAGCCGGGCTCGCTCGGCGCGCTGAACCTGCCCACCGAGGTGGTGGCCAGCGAGTACCTGACGATGGAGGGGCGGAAATTCTCCTCGTCCCGGTCCGTCGTCATCTACGTGCGCGATTTCCTGGAGCGCTACGACGTGGACGCGCTTCGCTATTACGTGGCTATGGCGGGCCCGGAGAACCAGGACACGGACTTCACCTGGAGCGAGTTCATCCGGCGCAATAATGATGAACTGCTGGCGAACTGGGGCAATCTGGTCAACCGTTCCATCTCCTTCGCCGCCCGCAACGTCGGGGCGATCCCGCCTGCGGGGGACCTGACCGCCGCCGACACCGAGATACTGCGGCGGTCGGCGCAGGCGTTCGGGACGGTGGGCGAGGCACTGTCTCGGTCGCGCTTCAAGGCAGCCATCACCGAGGCGATGCGGACCCTGGCCGACGCCAACAAGTACCTTTCCGACCAGGCGCCGTGGAAGCTGCGCGAGTCCGACCCCGAGCGGATGCGGACGATCTGCCACACCGCGCTGCAGCTTGTCGACGACGGCAAATCGCTGCTGACCCCGTTCCTGCCCCGCTCGTCGGAGAAAGTCTTCGCGATGCTCGGTGGCGAGGGCGCCTGGTCGGGCATGCCGCGGATCGAGGAGGTCGACGAAGACGGCGGCCCGCCGTACCCGGTCATCACGGGTGACTACCGTGGCGCTGCCCGCTGGGAGTCAGTTCCGATCCGGCCGGGGACCAGGCTCGAGCAGCCGACGCCGCTGTTCGCCAAGCTCGACCCGTCCGTGGCGGACGAGGAACTGGCCAGGCTGGAGCAGGCGTGACCCCAGGCCGCCCGGCCGCGCCGCCGCCGGAGCCGTTGCCCGGCGCGGCGTTCGACAGCCACTGCCACCTCGACATGATCTCCCGGCCGCTGGCCGAGGTGCTCGAGCAGGCCCGTGCCGCCGGGGTGACCAAGGTGGTGACGGTGGGCTGCGACGTGCCCTCGTCGCGCTGGGCCGCCAGCACGGCTGCCGAGCACGGCGATGTCTACGCCGCGGTTGCCATCCACCCGAACGAGACGGCCGCCGCAGCCGCGTCGGCGGCCGATCGCGACGAGGTGCTGGCCGAGATCAGCGCGCTGGCCGCGCTGCCCTGGGTACGGGCGATCGGCGAGACCGGACTGGACTACTACCGGGACAGTGCGCCGCCCGCGGTCCAGCAGGACTGGTTCCGCGCGCATATCGAGATCGCCCGGCAGGCCGGCAAGGCGCTGGTGATCCACGACCGGGACGCGCACGAGGACGTGCTGGCGATTCTGGCCGAAGTAGGCGCCCCCGACCAGGTCATCTTCCACTGCTTCTCTGGTGACGCGGCAATGGCCAGGCAGTGCGCCGAGGCCGGCTATGTGCTGAGCTTCGCTGGCACGGTGACCTTCGCCAGCGCCGCGAAGCTGCGGGAAGCCGCAGCGGTCGTGCCGACCGCGCTGATCCTGGTGGAGACCGATGCGCCGTTCCTCACGCCGGCCCCCAACCGGGGCAAATCGAACGCCCCGGCGCAGGTCGCCCACACCCTGCGCGCGATTGCCGCGGTCCGGCAGATGCCTGCCGAGCAGCTGTGCGCGGCCGTCACTACGACCGGCGAGCGTGTCTTCGGGCCGTGGTAGCCGCGCCGCCCGCCCTGCTCGGTCCCACCGACATCCGGCAGCTCGCGGACAGGCTCGGCATCCGGCCGTCCAAGCGGCTCGGCCAGAACTTTGTCGTCGACGCGGGCACGGTCACCCGGATCACGGCCCTGGCCGGCCTGGGCGAGGACGACATCGTGCTCGAGGTCGGCCCTGGCTTCGGCTCGCTGACCCTGCCGCTGCTTGCCGCGGCCCGCCGGGTGCTGGCCATCGAGGTGGACCCCGTGCTTGCGGCCGAGCTGCCCCGCACGGTTGCGGACCGGGCGCCCGGCCTTGCCGGCCGGCTGGATGTGCTGACCGCCGACGCCGCGAGGGTGCGCGACCTTCCCGGCGAGCCGCCAGCGGCCCTGGTGGCCAACCTGCCCTACAACGTCGCCGTGCCCGTGGTACTGCACCTGCTCGCGTCGGTGCCGTCACTGCGCCACGGGCTTGTCATGGTGCAGGCGGAAGTGGCGGACCGGATGAGCGCAGCGCCGGGCAGCCGCGTCTACGGCGTGCCGTCGGTCAAGCTGGCCTGGTACGCCGATGTCCGCCGGGCCGGGCAGGTGCCCCGAAGCGTCTTTTGGCCGGTACCGCGAGTGGATTCCGGGCTGGTGGCCTTCGCCCGCCGCGAGCCGCCTGCTGCCGGGCCCGCTGGCGGTACGGGCGCTGGCGGTACTGACGGCACCGGCGGAACCGTCCGCCGCGAGGACGTCTTCGCCGTCGTGGACGCCGCATTCGCGCAACGGCGCAAGACGCTCCGGGCGGCGCTGGCACGGTGGGCGGGCTCCGCGGCCAGCGCGGAGAAGCTGCTGCGGGCGGCAGGCGTCGACCCGGCGCTGCGCGGTGAGGCCCTAGGGGTCGCGGATTTCGTCCGGATCGCCCAGGCGGCTGCAGCGGACCACGGCTGAACCGTGCCGCCCTTCGCCAGCTCATTGGTGTGGATGGAACATTGCTGCGGAAACAACAGCGGTGTTCCACCGACACTTACGAGCGGGACAGCTCGGCACCGGCCGGCGCCGATCACATTCGCGCCACGGTTGCACAGAGCACTCCTGGCCGCCTGCGATCATAAACCGTGACGTCCGTGACCGCCGCCGCGCCACCAGTGACTGCGCGAGTGCCCGCGAAAGTAAATCTCCAGCTCGCCGTCGGACCGCCGCGTTCGGACGGCTACCACGATCTGGTGACCGTCTTTCATGCCGTGTCGCTCTTCGACGAAGTAACCGTCTCGCCCGCCGACCGCACGACGGTGCTGGTCAGCGGTGAGGGTGCGGACCAGGTGCCGCGCGGCAGCGCAAACCTCGCGGCCAAGGCGGTCACCGCCCTGCAGCGGGCGCTCGGCCGGCCCGGCCGGGGAAAGTCAGCCGTGCGGATCGAGATCCGCAAGCGGATACCGGTAGCCGCCGGGCTGGCCGGCGGGAGCGCCGACGCGGCCGCCGCGCTGCTGGCGTGCAATGAGCTGTGGCGGGCCGGCCTGAGCCTGCAAGAGCTCAGCGGCATCGCGGCGGGCCTCGGCAGCGACGTGCCGTTCGCGCTGGCCGGCGGCACGTCCATCGGGCAGGGCCGCGGCGAGGTCCTCACCACCGCGCTGGTGGCAGGCACCTACCACTGGGTACTCGCGTTCGCCGCCGGTGCGCTCGCGACCCCCGAGGTGTACGCGGCCTGCGACCGGCTGCGCGCGGCCCGCGCCGCCGCGTCCGCTGCAGCGCGCCAGGTGCCCGAGCCCGCGCTGAACACCGCTTTGCTGGCGGCTCTGCGCTCAGGCGATGCGGCGGCGGTAGGTCCGCTACTGTCCAATGACCTGCAGTCGGCTGCCGTTTCGCTGATGCCGGAGCTGCGCCGGACGCTGTCGGCAGGCCGGGAGCACGGTGCACTGGGCGCGATGGTGTCCGGCTCCGGACCGACCTGCGCATTCCTGGCAGCCGACGCGGAGCGCGCCAGGGAGCTCGCGGTGTCGCTGACCGGCGCCGGGGTCTGCCGGTCCGTCGTGCACGCGAGCGGTCCCGCGCCCGGTGCCGCGATCCTCGCCGGGCGGGGATCAGCGTGAATCTGGTCAACCTTGAGGTGGCGAGCAAGGCCTACGGCCAGCGGGTACTGCTGGACCGGGTGTCACTCGGGGTGGTGGCCGGTGACCGGATCGGCGTCGTCGGGCGCAACGGGGCTGGCAAGACGACGCTGCTCGGCGCGCTCGCCGGCGTGGCCGACCTGGATTCGGGCCGGGCGACGCGGGCACGCGACACGCGGATCGGCTATCTGCCGCAGAGCGAGCAGCTGTCCGGGGTGGTGCGCGACATCGTGTTCGGCTCGGTGCCCGAGCATGTGTGGGCGGCGGACGCCAGGAGCCGCGGCGTCATTTCCGTGCTGCTTTCCGGCATTGACCTGCATTCAGATACGAAACGGCTGTCCGGGGGGGAACGGCGCCGCACCGCGCTCGCGGCCCTGCTGTGGGGCACGCGCGACCTGCTGCTGCTGGATGAGCCGACCAATCATCTCGACATCGAGGCGATCCGCTGGCTGGCCGGGTATCTGCGTGAGCACGTACAGACCTTCGTCGTGGTCACCCACGACCGGTGGTTCCTCGACACCGTCAGCGGCCGGACCTGGGAGGTCGCTGACGGCCGGGTGCATTCCTACGAAGGCGGCTACTCGGCCTACGTCCTGGCCCGGGCGGAGCGGGCGAGGATCGCGGCCGCCGACGACCAGCGGCGGCGCAACCTGCTCCGCAAGGAGCTGGCCTGGCTGCGGCGGGGGCCGCCAGCCAGGACGAGCAAGCCGAGGTTCCGGATGGAGGCCGCCAGCGCCCTGATCGCGGACGAGCCGCCGCCGCGGGACGGGATCGAGCTGACCAGGATAGCGGCGGCCCGGCTGGGCAAGACCGTGCTCGAGCTCGAGGACGTCACGGTGATGGCCGGGCAGCGGGACTTGCTACGGCATGTGACCTGGCAGCTGGGTCCCGGCGAGCGGGTCGGCGTGGTGGGGGCCAACGGGAGCGGCAAGACCACCCTGCTGCAGCTGCTCGCGGGTATTCTGCCGGTTCCGTCGGCGGCCGGCGGCCTTGTCTCCTCCGGCACTATCGCGCGCGGCCAGACCGTCAGGCTCGGTTACCTGACTCAGGAGCCGCCGCCGGTCGACCCGGGCCTGCGGGCGCTGGAAGCAGCGCAGCAGGTCCGCGGCTCGCTGCTGATCGGCCGCCGCGAGACGTCGGCGAGTCAGCTACTCGACCGCCTCGGCCTGCGCGGCGACCGGCAGTGGACGCCCGTCGGCGAGCTGTCGGGCGGCGAGCGGCGGCGGCTCCAGCTGCTGATGGTGCTGATGTCCGAGCCGAACGTGCTGCTCCTTGACGAGGCCACGAACGACCTCGACATCGAGACGCTGACCGAGCTTGAGGACATGCTCGACGGCTGGGCCGGGTCGGTCGTGGCGGTCAGCCACGACAGGTACTTCCTCGAGCGGGTAACCGATCATGTCGTCGCACTCGTCGACGGCGGGCTGCCCTATCTGCCGGGCGGCGTCGACGAGTACCTGGAGCTGCGTGACCGGCGCCGGGCCGGCCGCCCCGACGTGCGCGGTCCGGAGCCTGCCGTGGCGCGCGAGCCGGCCGGCGCGGCTTCGTCTGCAGGGTCGGCCCCGTCCGCCGCAGCCCGCCAGCGGACGGGGCAGAAGGAGCTGGTCCGGCTGGAGCGGCAGCTTGCGCGGCTCTCGGACACTGAGGCGAAGCTCAACGCCGCGCTGGCGGAGAATGCCGCCGACTACGAGCGGCTGATCGAGCTCGGCGCGCAGCACCGCGCCGTCCAGGCGGAGAAGGCCGAACTCGAGGAGCGCTGGCTGACGATCGCGGAGGAGCTGTCCCAGTAACCGCCGCGGGGTTCCCGTTAGCGCCGGTCGGCCAGCAGGAAAGCCAGGGCGATGATCCTGTAGCCGATCTTGTTGGCGTGCTCGTTCGGGCCGCGCGGCGGCGTGGCGCAGATCCAGGTCCATTGGCAGACGGTCGCCACGTTGCGCGGCACGGTGCCGATACCGGGCAGCTGCACGTCGTCGCCGAAATCGCTGCTGTGGAAGGCACCGAACACGTCGGCGACGCGAGCGTGGTTGCGCGCGTACACAGCGGTGAGCAGCTGGTGGTAGGCAACCGCCAGACGCTCGCTGACCGCTGCTATCTCCTTGCCGGTCCGGTTGGTGAGCCACGCGGCCAGCTCGGGCACGTAATGGCTCATCCCGATGATCGTCACCGTGGCGCCCCCCGCCGCCCGCAGCCGCCGCAGGATCGTCGCCAGGTTGGCGAGTGTGTTCCTGAATCTCGAATTCAGGCACCGGGCTATGTGGCCGGCGGCAATATCGCCCGCCGGGATGCCGATGATGCACGAGTTCGGATCGTTGCCGCCGATGTCGATGGTGATCAGCGAGATGTGGCCGCGGTGCGCACGCAGGAAGCTGACCGCCGCTCCCAGCTGTGATCCGGCCGGGTAGCGGCAGGTCCCGCTGTCGATCATGGTGCCAGTCGTCTCCCCCGAGCAGCCCAGCTTGACCAGGCGCAGCCCTGGCGCACCGCGGTGCAGCACCGCATACAGCTGGTCGGGATAGCCCTGTCTGGTCGCCATGCTGCCACCGTTGGCATCTGGCTGGATCCCCCGGGACAGTGAGTCGCCCAGGGACACGTAGTAACTGGGGCCAGGCGCTGCGCCGCCGCCGGCCGAGGTAGCTGCCGCGGTGGGTTTCGCGGTGCCGGGCGCCGCGGAGCAGGCCGTGACGGTGCCTGCTCCGAGGGCCCAGGCCGCGGTAATAGCAAGGACGGCGGCGGCGCGGCGCATTGTGCGGACCCCCACTGTGCGGACCACCACTGGGCAGACCCAGGGTGCGACAGGAACCCTCAGTGTATGAACCTGGCCGGGCTGCCGGGTCCTGGCGCGTGCCAGCTTACGATCGCTGTTGCTCGGCGCCGTGGCCCGCGTCCAAGGGAGCGAGCAAGATCCGCAGCAGCCCGGCTAGCTGGCTGCGCTGAGTTTCGTCCAGCCCGGTCAGCAGCTCGCGCTCGCTCAGCAGCAGGTCCGCCAGCGCAGCGTCGGCAACGGTGCGCCCTCGGTCGGTCAGCATGACCAGCACCCCGCGCTTGTCCTGCGGGTCGGGATGCCTGCTGACCAGCCCGGCACTTGCCAGCCGGTCGATCCTGTTCGTCATCGTCCCCGAGGTCACCAGGGTGGCCCGCAGCAGGGCACCAGGGCTGAGCCGGTAAGGCGGACCCTGCCGGCGCAGTGCCGAGAGGACGTCGAACTCCCACGGTTCCAGCCCGTGCGCGGCAAAAGCCGCGCGCCGGGCCCGGTCCAGGTGCTTTGCCAGCCGCGATACCCGGCTCAGCACCTGCAGCGGCTCGACATCGAGGTCGGGCCGCTCAGCCCGCCAGGCGGCGACGAGCTCGTCGACCTCGTCGCCGAGCTTTGTTTTCCCGGCCGGACCGCCATCAGGTCCGGTCTGCTGCGCCATGGTCGGCAGCATATCTCTTGACATCGAGACTCTGACCGAGTACCTACGGAGAGAAAGATATCTCGATGTCAAGAGATCGGAGAGCCCTGCATGTGGGATCCTGGTCAGTACCTGCGGTACGCCGACGAGCGCTCGCGGCCGTTCTTCGATCTGATGGGCCGGGTTCGCGCGGACCGGCCGCGCCGCGTCGTCGACCTCGGCTGCGGACCCGGCCAGCTGACAGTGACGCTGGCCAGCCGCTGGCCGGAAGCGGAGATCCAGGGAATCGATTCGTCGGCCGAGATGATCGCCGCGGCCCGGCAGCTGCAGGCCGCAGCCCGATCAGGCTCCGCCAGCGGCGGCCAGGTGAGCTTCGCGCTGGGCGACGTCGCGGACTGGCAGGCAGCCCGGCCGGCGGACGTGATCGTTTCCAATGCCGTACTGCAGTGGGTGCCCGGCCATCTGCAGCTGCTCAGCCGGTGGACCGGAATGCTCGCGGCCGGCGGCACGCTGGCGTTCCAGGTTCCCGGCAACTTCGACCAGCCCAGTCATGCGATCCTGCGCGAGCTTGCCGCTTCGGCTCGCTGGCGGCCGCTGCTGGCGGGCGCGCAGCTGAACCGGCAGTCCGCGGATCCGGCGCAGTACGCCGACCTGCTGGGCCGGGCCGGCTGCGAAGTCGATGCGTGGGAGACGACGTACCTGCACGTGCTGCACGGCGACGATCCGGTGCTCGACTGGTACAAGGGCTCCGGGCTGCGTCCTGTCCTGGCGGCTCTGCCCGCTGAATTGTCCGGCGATTTCCTCGCGGCCTATGGCCCGCGGCTGCGCGAGGCATATCCGGCGGCGCCGTACGGCACGCCGTTCCCGTTCCGGCGGGTCTTCGTCGTCGCGCGCCGCGGCTAGCGCGTCAGGTGCTCTCGGCAAGCCGCCGGAGTGCCTCGGGAGATATGCGCGGTTTGGGATCCAGCTGGGACAGGCCGTTCCAGGCCATGTTGACCAGGTGCGCGGCGACCTCCTCGATCTTCGGCTTGCGCGCATCGAGCCACCACTGGCCGGTGAACGCGACCATGCCGACCAGCATCTGCGCGTACATCGGCGCGAGCTTCGGGTCGTAGCCGCGCTCCTTGAGCACATCGGCCAGGATGTACTCGACCTGGCTGGCGACGTCGCTGATCAGGCTGGCGAAGGTCCCCGATCCTGATGCCGGGTTGGAGTCCCGGACCAGGATCCGGAAGCCGTCACTGTTGTCCTGGATGTAACGCAGCAGCGTAACGGCGGCGACCTCGAACTTCTCCATCGTGTCGTCGCCGTTCAGCAGCAGGGTGGCCATCGCGAGGAAGCGCTCGACCTCGCGGTCGACCACGACCGCATACAGGCCCTCTTTGCCGCCGAAGTGCTCGTAGACGACCGGTTTCGAAACGCCGGCCTGGGCGGCGATCTCCTCAATCGAGGTACCGTCCAGGCCACGTTCGGCGAACAGGCGCCGACCGATATCGAGCAGCTGCTCGCGGCGTTCCTTGCCGGTCATTCGTCTGCGGCTGGTGTTTGAGGGTTGGCTCACTGTTCCATCATGCTGGGCTGCGCACTGCTCAGCCAGCCGCATCGGCCTTTGCCGGCGCCCGCTTGGTCATCGAGCCCAGCTTTCGCGAACTGCCGGAGTGCTTGGCGGTGAGCCGCTGCTCGTCCGGCCACCGGACGTTGTAGGCCCAGCCGAGCTTCTCGGTCAGCCAGATCAGCCGTGCGGCGACGTCGATCTGGCCCTTGAGCACGCCGTGCCGCGCGCAGGTCGGGTCGGCGTGATGCAGGTTGTGCCACGACTCGCCGAACGACAGGATCGCCAGCCAGGACACGTTCCGCGACTTGTCGCGGACGTCGAACTCTTCCTTGCCGAAAGTGTGGCAGATCGAGTTGATCGACCAGGTGACGTGATGCAGGAAGGCGATCCGCACCAGGCTGGCCCAGAAGAACGCGGTGACTGCGCCCTGCCACGACATTGACCACAGGCCGCCGATGAGGGCGGGAGCGAGCAGGGAGGCCGCGACCAGCCACGGGAAGGACTTCGAGACGCGCTGGATGTCGTCGTCGGCGAGCAGATCGGGAACGAACTTCTCCTTCGAGGTGCGGTTGCCCTCGAACATCCAGCCGATGTGCGCGAAGCCGAGGCCCTTGATCAGCGCCTTCCAGTCATTGCCGAACCGCCACGGCGAGTGCGGGTCGCCTTCCTTGTCGCTGTACTTGTGGTGGCGGCGATGGTCGGCGGTCCAGGTGAGCACCGGTCCCTCGATGGCCAGGCTGCCGGCGATCGCCAGGGCGATCTTCAGGCCGCGGTTCGCCTTGAAGGACGAATGCGTGAAGTAGCGGTGAAAGCCCGTGCTGATCCCGAGACCCGAGATCATGTAGAAGACAACGGCGATCACGATGTCGTGCCAGCCGACGCCCCAGCCCCAGGCCAGCGGTACGGCGGCGATGAGGGCCAGCATGGGCACAACCACGAAGGTGGCGATCAGGATCTTCTCGCCGAGGCCGGCCTTGTCGGGGTCCAGGTCGGGCCGCGGTGCAGGTCGGGCGGGCGCCGGAGGCGCCAGTACGGCCACGGGCGTTGCCTGGGTCTCGGTAGTTGTCATAGGGATCCTCGCTAGCAGTCCAGCCCTGCATCTGACGGGGAGCGATCCGCATAACCATGGGCAGGGGCCGATGCAAATACGCTTACGTAACCGTAGGCTACGCTACCGTAGGTCGCGCAATACCAAGGCAAATATTTCTCAAAATTGCCGTGAAGCTCCTCTCTGCCCCCTCGAATCCCCAGCCACGTCGATGCGTGACGACGGCGCGCTCCTCGTGGTTCGCCCTGCTTGCCGCGGTCCGTGGGCCTGCGGCCAGCCGGCAAATATGGTTCTTAGCGGGGCGGTGGCCGGATTGGTGCGCACGCAGATGCGAGGCGCCAGCGAGCGATTGCCCTGCGCCGGGGCAGGCCGGTCACGCCGAGAGATCATCATTGCGGGCGCCATCGCCTACTGGCGCGAGGGCGGCAAGAACAAGCCGAACCGGGTTAGTGCGCCGCCGCGCTCCCGGGGGAGGATTCGAACCTCCGTTGACGGGATCAAAACCCGTAGTCATGCCGCTAGACCACCCGGGATTGCCGCTCGCCGCAAACTCTACCTGGATACGCCGGGGACCTGACGGGACACGCGGCGTGCCACCCTGGCTGCCCTGGGGTCGGCGGCGGTATGCGGGCCGTCCGGCAATCCGGATGCGAGCATTACCGCGCCCTTCGGCCCCGTCCGTCACGCTACTATCGAGACGGAGTTTAGCTGGAGCTTCGTCGCGGGCACGGCAGCCGCGGCGCTGGCCTTCAGCAGCAGCGGGAAAAACTGTCTAGTCTAGCGTCGGTCGGCGCAACGCTGCGCTGGCCGTTGGAAATGCTGCTCCGGCTCGGTCGGCGGTCGCCGCCTCGCGCTGGCAGCGGCCCCCGCCATGACAGGCGTGCGGTCCTGGCCGGGCCGCCCGATGGGGCGCTCCGGCCTCGCCCAGTCGTCCGGGCGGTATCCTGCGGGGGTCGGGAGCGTGAACCGCCGGGCGAGCGACCCGCCTATGGCCTGCAGCGATACCGAGGAGCCGAGCCGAGTGAGCGCTAGCGGTCCGGCCGCCGTCATCATCCTCGCGGCGGGCGAAGGCACGCGGATGAAAACACCCGTGCCCAAGATGCTGCACGAAGTGTGCGGCAGAGCGATGCTCGGCCATGGCATCGCCGCCGCGCGCCAGCTCGAGCCCGCCAGGCTGGTTGTCGTCCTTGGACACGGCCGCGGCCAGGTCGCCGACTATCTCGCTGCGCACGCACCGGACGCCCAGATCGTCGTGCAAGAACGTCGCGGCGGGACCGGTCACGCGGTCCGCACCGTGCTGGAGTCGGTGGGCACGATCCACGGCACTGTGGTCGTCACGTATTCCGACACCCCGCTGCTGCGCGGCGAGACGCTCGCCGAGCTGGTGGCCGGGCACGCTGCCACCGGCGCCGCGGTCACCGCGCTGACCGCGATTGCGGCCGATCCGACGGGTTACGGCCGGATCGTGCGGGATGCTTCTGGCGCCTTCGCCGCCATCGTCGAGCAGGCAGATGCCAGCCCCGAGCAGCGCTCGATCCGGGAAGTCAACTCGGGCATGTACGCCTTCGACGGCGACCTGCTGGCTGACGCCATCAAGCGGGTGCCGACCGATAACGCCAAGGGCGAGGAGTACCTGACTGACGTCGCCGCAATCCTGCGCGGCGACGGCTATCCGGTGGCCACCGTCCGGTGCGAGGACTTCGACGAGGTGCTGGGCGTCAACGACCAGGCGCAGCTGGCACGCGCCCGCCGGCTCATGAACGAGCGGCTGCTCGGATCGTGGATGGTAGCGGGCGTGATGGTGGTGGATCCGGCCAGCACCTGGGTTGACGTTGGGGTCACGCTGGAGGCCGGGGCTCGGATCGAGC
>CABDXS010000876.1_pt1 | contig 35529 bp, 34 predicted proteins | sample 3421381 | NCBI WGS metagenome assembly CABDXS01 (sample SAMEA5534336, study PRJEB31848) | metagenome | biome: tundra; feature: field; material: soil | place: USA | collected 2013-05 | depth 0.15 m
GCGGGACAACAGCAAGGCGGCCCGCGAGCCCGGATATGCCCAGGCCACGGGCCGTTTCCGCAGGTGGTGGCAGGTGTTGGGTTCGAACCAACGTAGGCTAAGCCGACGGTTTTACAGACCGCTCCCTTTGGCCACTCGGGCAACCTGCCTCGCCCGTCCCGCAGGAACAGGCATCCAGAAGAATAGCGGAACCGGCGCGCTGGGTCAGCACGCGGATCCTGGGTAACCGTAACCGCGGCCAACACGAGGCCGCCGCGCCTGCCAGTGCGGGCGCCTTCCGCGCCGACAGCGTCTAACCTAATTGCCGTGGCATCCGAATCCTCATTTGACATCGTCTCCAAGATCAACCGCCAGGAAGTCGACAACGCGCTGAACCAGGCGGCCAAGGAGATCGGCACCCGGTTTGATTTTCGCGGCGTGGGCGCCTCTATCTCGTGGTCAGGCGATCACGCTGTCGAGATCAAGGCCAACAGCGAGGAACGCGCGAGCGCGGTGCTGGACGTGTTCAGGGAAAAGCTGGTCAAGCGCTCTGTCTCGCTCAAGACCCTCGACGTGGGCGAGCCCAAGCTGTCAGGCAAGGAGTACCGGCTCTCGGTCGCTCTGAAGGAAGGTATCTCCCAGGATGACGCGAAAAAGCTCTCGAAGATCATCAGGGACGAGGGACCCAAGGGAGTGCGGGCTCAGGTTCAGGGCGACGAGCTCCGAGTGTCGGCCAAGAAGAAGGACGACCTGCAAGACGTGATCGGCCTGCTCAAGGGCAAGGAGTTCGACCTGGCCCTTCAGTTCGTGAACTACCGGTAGAGGCAAGGCTGCTACCTGCGCGCCAGCCTTCGGGAGCGACGCGGCCGCCCCAGCTCGCCGGGCCGCCGCGTCCGGCCTGGTCATCGCCGGACCGCCCGCGAACTTCACGGACCCGCGCAGAACCCTGCTGGCCGGTCCGGAGCCGGGGCGGCAGCGGGGACTGGGCGCAGCGGTAGACGAGGACCGAACCGGCAAGAATGCCGACCGGGAGTGGTTACGGAGCCAGGCGAGCTGCAAGGAGGAAGACGGCCACAGCAGGCCGGCGAGCGCGCCAACGGTGCCCCCGAACAACTCAGCGCCGAGCGTATGGGCCGCGAAAGCCACGCCGATTGTCTCGGCCAGCGGCACCAGGCGCGAGGCGAAGGTGATCCGCCGGAGCCTGCCCGCCAAGATCTGAACACGCACAAGCCGGGCGCTGTAGCTCCGCTCGTCATTACCGGACCACCGCCCATTCCCAGAGATAACCTGCTGGGTCAGCAGCACCGGAAGCACCGCGAGGACCTTGGGGCGACGGCGGATGCTCGTCGGTGAAGGTCAGCTCGTGATGAAGCACAGCCGCCAGGGCGGCGGCCACGTACACCGGCTAAGGTTGGCGAGTCGGACCATGCCTCGGCGAGGCGGAGGGCCGGGTGGCTGCCGGCCGCGACGATGAGCAGGGCAAGCGCAGAGCCGGCGCGTCCAGGCGCGGTCGGCGGCCACCACGCCGGAACTGGCCGCACCGTCCGCCAGCACCATGGTAGGAATACGTCGCAATGTAATCGCCGCGGTCGCCGGGTGGTAAACAAGTCCGATAATTGCAATCGGCTTACCAGTTATAGCGGTCTTGGGATGGAGCGAGCGGATGGACGCAGAACTTAGCCCGCGAGGGCCCATCAGCTCACCCCGCAACGGCATCCCCGGGGCCGCCACGGCCGAAGCCGACCTAGGGCAGGAGGAGGAAAGCGCGGTCGGATCGGGCGCCGACCGGGCCCAAGCGGACGCGCCGCGCGCGGCCCGGGTGAAAGCGTGGCTGGCCCGCAGCCGTAACCGGACGATCCTCGGCTGGCTGGCCTTCGCCGTGGCGTTCGCGGTGTACGTGGCGGTGCAGGGTTTCCCCTACTCCGAGGACACCGTCCTGCTCTGGGTGACCGCAGCCCTGCTCGTCTCCAGTCTCGGCGATCTCAGTCGCTGGCGCCGCGGGCTGGTGCGTGACTGGCTTCCGCTCTACGTCGTCCTGGCCACCTATGCCCTGCTGCGGGGGTACGCCAGCCATGTGCTGTGGGGGCCTTTCATCCGGCCTCAGGTGGCCTTCGACAACTTCATCGGCCTGGGCGTCGCGCCCACCGTACGCCTCCAGAGCCTGCTGTTTAACCCGGCCCACCTCCGCCCATGGGACTACGCTGCCTGGGCCGTCTACATGACCCACTTCTTCGTCTGCTACGTCGTCGCTGGCGTGCTCTGGAAGCGGGACTACGCGCGGTTCAAGCGCTTCGTCCCGCTGTTCGTCGGGCTTACATTCGTCGCCTATGCCGGTTATGTCTTCTACCCGGCCATTCCGCCGTGGATGGCCAGCCAGAACGGCTATCTCCCGGTGACAACAAGGATCATCCCGCTCGTCTGGCAGCGGATCGGGGTGCATGGCGCAACAGCGCTCTTCACCCACGGCAGCGAGTTCGCCAACAACATCGCCGCGATGCCCTCGCTGCATGCCGCGTACCCGATGTTTCTGCTGCTGTTCTTCTGGCGCCGGGCCCGCACCTGGGTCCGTGCGCTGCTCGTCAGCTACGTCCTGGCCATGGCCTTCACGCTCGTGTACACCGCGGAGCACTTCGTGATCGACGAGCTGGCCGGGTGGTGCGCTGCCATCGCGGTCTACTTCGTCGGCTCGCGCCTGCTCGACTGGCGCAGGGCGCACGTGAGCACTGGTGCGTCATGGTCTGCCAGGACGCGGCTGAGTAGATCCCGCCTGACGGCTACGCCAGAGGCGCAGCCGTCAGCACTGACGCTGCCGGAGGCTCCTCCGCCGGGGTGATTGAACTGACCCGAGGTGACCGCCCGATGCCCGCCTCAGGAAGCGACCGGGGTGCGGCTGCGATATCCGGCGATGTCGGTCGGCCGGGGCAGGTCCGCCTGAGTGAGCCCGCCAGACAGCACCGACGCCAGCTCCGCATAGGTACGTGCCCGGTCGGCGTCCCTGGCGTGATCGGCGCAGCTGCCGCCGGGAATGTTCTCGCAGTCCCAGCATCCCAGCGCATCCGCCCCGGAACTGCGGTACTCGAAGGCATCGGAAAGCGCGCCGAGCACCACGTCAAGCTGCCTGGGCGTCAACGCGGCCTCGTCTCGCCCGGTCAGCCGGGCCAGCCAGAGCAGGGCCGCGACCGATGCGGCGTTGCGCTTGTCCCAGTGCACGAGCCTGCTGAGGAACTGCCGGTCCCGCCGCGTCAGGCTGACCCCGGTGAGCGCAGCGTCCAGCGCACCACGGACCGCCGTGCGAGGTGAATCGGAGCGTCCGCCGACCGCCGGACCGCACTGCGTGCCAAGCGCCGTGCCCCTGGCCGCCGGGACCGGCGGCTGCGGCACACCGGCGGCCAGCTCCGCACGGCTGGATACCTGCGGCGGAACGCCGCCCGCCGATGGTGCCGGGCCCCCCGGCGCCGGCCGGCCGAGGGGGCCCGGCAGCCTCATGCAGGTTGGCTTGGGAATGGCGCCGACATGCCCGGCTCCCCTCGCCTGAGCGGGATCAGTCATGAGTCTGCAGCCTCCTCGTCGGGCGGAGAGCTCAGCGTCCACCCGGATCCAGGTCTTCGCGCCCCTGATAGGCGCTCGCCGGCCGGGCTGGCCAGCGGGGCAGGACTACGCGAGTATGACGCTTCGGAACGCGATCGGGTTGACACTCTCAGTAACTAAGATCGATTGCGCCGCAGGGGCCTGTCGTGCCGAATGTCTGGCTATCTCCGCGTCCAGGACTTCGGGCCGCCCCGCTATCAGCTGCGCGCCCTGACATCCTGCAGCTGCGCGCCCAGACATCCTGATTCAAGATCACGGTGAACCGGTGACGGCTGAAGCGCGTCATTATTACAGGGAGAATACGGTTCGGTACATGTCTGTCATAGTGTGATGAGAGTCACTCGGGTGTCGGCGCTGCCAGCGGTCGCCGGATTCCGGGCCCGTAACAGCAGATCAAGCGCGCGCCCATCCGGCTACGGCGCGGCGTCGAAGATAGGATGCAGGTTGTTCTAGCCTCAGCGCCCCGGCACCTTGGGGCGGCGGTCAAAGATTCACGCCGTCACCGTGATCCGTTTACCCGCTTCGGCGCGTGGAGGAGGTCCAGGAGACTGTGACCAAGCAGGTCCAGCAACTCGATCGCGTCATCATCAGGTTTGCCGGAGACTCAGGCGACGGCATGCAGCTCGCCGGCGACAGGTTCACCCAGCAAACGGCCACCTTCGGCAACGACCTGTCGACGCTGCCAAACTTCCCTGCCGAGATCCGCGCCCCCGCCGGCACCCTCCCCGGCGTGTCAAGCTTCCAGCTGCACTTCGCCGATCACGACATCCTCACGCCGGGCGACGCCCCCGACGTCCTGGTCGCGATGAATCCCGCTGCGCTGAAGGCCAACATCGGCGACCTGCCGCGCGGGGCCGACGTCATCGCCAACACCGACGAGTTCACCAAGCGCAATCTGGCCAAGGTCGGCTACGCCGAGAACCCGCTCGAGGACGGCACCCTGTCGGCGTATCAGCTGCACGCCATCCCGATCACCTCAGTAACGGTCAAGGCGCTCGAGGGCTTCGACATCACCCGCAAGGACGCCGAGCGCGCCAAGAACATGTTCGCGCTGGGACTGCTGTCCTGGCTCTATAACAGGCCGGCCGAGGGCACGATGAAGTTCCTCGAGTCCAAGTTCGCCACGAAGCCGCAGATCTTGCAGGCCAACAAGGCAGCCTTCCAGGCAGGCTGGAACTATGGCGAGACCACCGAGGCCTTCTCGGTCCAGTACGAGGTCAAGCCAGCCGCGCTGCAGCCAGGCACCTACCGCAACATCACCGGCAATACCGCGCTGGCCTACGGCCTCGTCGCCGCCTCCCGGCGCTCGGGCCTGCCGCTGTTCCTGGGCTCCTATCCGATCACGCCGGCCTCGGACATCCTGCACGAGCTGTCCAAGCTGAAGCGATTCGGCGTCCGTACCTTCCAGGCGGAGGACGAGATCGGCGGCGTCGGCGCTGCCCTCGGCGCTTCCTTCGGCGGCGGTCTCGGCGTCACCAGCACGTCCGGTCCGGGCATGTGCCTGAAGGCCGAGACGATCGGCCTCGCAGCATCAGTAGAGCTGCCGCTGATCATCTGCGACGTCCAGCGGGCCGGCCCGTCGACCGGCATGCCCACCAAGACCGAGCAGGCCGACCTGCTGATGGCGCTCTTCGGCCGCAACGGTGAGTCACCGGTCGCGGTCGTCGCGCCCGCCACCCCGGCGGACTGCTTCGACACCGCCATCGAGGCGGTCAGGATCGCGGTCAAGTACCGCACACCAGTGATCATCCTGTCCGACGGATACCTGGCCAATGGATCTGAGCCCTGGCGGATCCCCAGCGTCGACGCTCTGGCCAGGCTCCGGGATGAATTTAGGTTCGCGATACTAAGCGGCGCGCCCGCCGCCGATGGCACCCCTCAGTTCCTGCCTTTCCAGCGAGATCCGCAGACCCTGGCCCGGCCCTGGGCCATCCCCGGCACGCCCGGCCTCGAGCACCGGATCGGCGGCATCGAGAAGGCAGACGGGGCCGGCACTATCTCCTACGATCCGGACAACCACGACCGCATGGTCCGGCTGCGCCAGGCGAAGATCGACGGGATCGCGTCCGATATCGGCCCGCTCGAGGTCGACGACCCGGACGTGACCGCGCGAGTGCTCGTTCTCGGCTGGGGCTCGACCTTCGGCTCGATCGGCGCGGCGGTCCGCCAGGTACGGCTAGCGGGCGGCTCGGTGGCACAGGCGCACCTGCGGCACCTGTCTCCCTTCCCGGCCAATCTCGGCGAGGTCCTGAGCGCCTACGACAGGGTCCTTGTGCCAGAAATCAATCTCGGCCAGCTCGCGCTGCTGCTGCGCGGCCGGTTCCTTTCCGATGTAATTTCCTATAACCGGGTGCGCGGGCTGCCGTTCAGCGCGGCGGAGCTGGCCGGAGTCATCCAGGATGTGATCTCAAATGTCTGACCACGGCGCAAGCGGCACGGGAGCAAACGGCACGGGAGCAAACGGCCGGGGGGAAAATGGCCAGGCTGCGACCCGCGGTCCCGCGAACGGCGGGGTTGCGCTGGGCGGCCCGGCCGACGGCGATGCCGAGCATGCGATCGGGCCGCCTCGGCTCGCATCGCTGACCCTGGTGCCGAAGGCCGACGAGAAGCTGGGCACCAGGGACTTCAAATCCGATCAGGAGGTTCGCTGGTGCCCCGGCTGCGGGGACTACGCGATCCTGGCCGCCTTCCAGGCGTTCCTGCCGGAGCTGGAGATCCCGCGAGAGAACCTGGTGATGATCTCAGGCATCGGCTGTTCGTCCCGGCTGCCTTACTACGTCAACAGCTACGGGATGCACTCGATCCACGGACGCGCTCCGGCGATCGCGACCGGGCTGGCGTCGTCCCGGCCTGATCTTTCCGTCTGGGTTATCACGGGCGACGGGGATGCGCTGTCCATCGGCGCGAATCACCTGATCCATGCGCTGCGGCGCAATGTCAACATCAAGGTCCTGTTGTTCAACAACCGGATCTACGGGCTGACCAAGGGCCAGTACTCGCCGACGTCAGAAACCGGCAAGGTCACCAAATCGACGCCCTTCGGCTCCCTGGACACGCCGTTCAATCCGGTCTCCCTGGCCCTCGGCGCCGAGGCGAGCTTCGTCGCGCGGACCATCGATTCGGACCGCAAGCACCTGACGGGTGTGCTACGCGCCGCGGCCGACCACAAGGGTGCCGCGTTCGTCGAGATCTACCAGAACTGCCCGATCTTCAACGATGACGCGTTCGCGCCGGTTACCGAGCCAGGATCGCGGGAAGAGCACCTGATCCGCCTTGAGCACGGCGCTCCCATCCAGTTCGGCGCGGGCGGCGGCCAGGGCCTGCGATTCAGCCGCTACGGCTCGCTGCAGGCGGTGCACGTGGCCCAGGCCGATCCGGATTCGCTGCTGACTCACGATGCGCATGCCGACGATCCGTCGTACGCGTTTGCCCTCTCCCGGCTCGACAGCGCCGATTTCGCCCACACGCCGATCGGCCTGTTCCGGCAGGTGGTCAGGCCCAGCTATGACGAGCTGATGTCTGCCCAGCTTGAGGAAGCACGCGAGAAGCAGGGCGACGGGGACCTTGCCGCCCTGCTGGCGGGCAATGACACCTGGCAGGTCGGCTAAGCCGACGATGACCGTCCGCGTCGACCACGCCGGCCTCGTGACCACCATCGTTCTCGACCGCCCCGAGGTGCGCAATGCCGTCGACGGGCCGACAGCCGCGGTGCTGGTCGCGGCGTTCGCGGATTTCGAGGCCGACCCGGACGCTCTGGTCGCCGTGCTGTGCGGCGCTGGCGGAACGTTCTGCGCTGGTGCCGATCTCAAGGCCATCGGCGGCGAGCCCGCCAACTTGTCCGAGCCCGACGGGACGGTGCCGATGGGACCGACGAGGATGCGGCTGTCCAAGCCAGTGATCGCCGCCATCGCCGGTCATGCCGTGGCGGGCGGCCTGGAGCTGGCGCTCTGGTGCGACGCGCGGATCGCGGAAGAAGACGCTGTGCTTGGCGTGATCTGCCGCCGCTGGGGCGTCCCGCTGATCGATGGCGGAACGGTCCGGCTCCCCCAGGTTGTCGGGATCGGCCGGGCCCTGGACGTGATTCTCACCGGCCGGGCGGTCGGCGCTCCGGAGGCCTACCAGATGGGACTGTCAACCGCCTGGTCCCGCGCGGCAGCGCGCGGACGGCAGCGGAGTCGCTGGCCCGCGAGATCGCCGCGCTGCCGCAGACCTGCCTGCGCTATGACCGGGCCTCGGCGCTGGACAGCCTGTCTCTTACCGACCAGGCCGCCATGTCTAACGAGTACGCCCCACGGCATCGTCACGCTGGCTGACCCTGCGGTCATCGAGGGCTTGTCGCGGTTCCGCGGCGGCGCCGGCCGCGGCGGGGCGCCCGCCTGACCCGCCGCGGGGATGCCATTGACCGCCACCGCGCCGTCAAACGCTGCCGCACGCCGGGGCAATCGTTAGGCTATGCGTTGCACTCATGGTGACGGTGGAACCCCGAGGCGCGGCGAAACGGAGCAAATGAACGCCAGGTACCTTCCGCGCGCTGGCGCGGCTCTCCTCCTCGCGGTGACGGTGGCGGTGGCGGTGGCGCTGCCCGCAACCACGGCGGCCGCCGCAGCCGGCGCCTCCCGCCGGACCGGACCTGCGGGAGTAACGCCGTCGTCTGACGTCCGGGCACCGTCGGCCGGACAGGCCCCATCGGGCACGGAGCCGCTGTCCCGCGCTCAGATACTGGCCGGTCTTCAGCCCTCATCGGCGCAGCCCGCAGTAACGTGCTCGTCGCCATCGGGCACCCACCGCTCGCTCGCCGGACGGCTGGCCCGTGGCGTCTCAGCCGCGCTGAGAGGCCGGTCTTCCATCGTCGGCCTCGCGGTCGCGGACATGCGCACCGGCGTGACCTGCGCGCTGCATCCCGGCTGGCATTTCGATTCGGCCAGCGTCGTCAAGGTGACGATCCTCGGCGCGCTGCTGCGCAGGCTCGAAACCGAGCACAAGTACCTGACGCCCGCTCAGATCACGCTCACCACTGAGATGATCACCGAATCTGATAATGACGCTGCCTCCGCGCTATGGGCCGCGGTCGGCCGCAGCCACCTCCAGCAGTTCCTTGACCTGGCCAACATGCGGCACACGGTCCTCGGCGAGGGCGGCTACTGGGGTCTCACCCAGATCACCGCGCACGACGAGCTGACCCTGCTCGAGCTGCTGGCAAGCAAGAACAATGTTCTCGACACGTCCTCGCGCCAGTACGCCCTGTCCTTGATGGCTCGCGTGATCCCCTCGCAGCGCTGGGGCACCCCGGCCGGTGTGCCCGCGGGCGTGAAGGTCCATGTCAAGAACGGATGGCTGCCGTTGCCCACCTATGGCTGGCGCATCAACAGCATCGGCAGTTTCTCCGGCAACGGCCGCAATTACATGATCGTCATACTGACGAAGAACAACCCGACCATGGACTACGGCGTCGACACGATCGAGCGCGCAGCCAAGGTCATCAACCACAGCCTAGGCTGAGCTACCGCGGTCGGACAGGAACCAGCCGCCCGCGGTGCCGACAAGGAGCTGCTGGAACCTCCGGTTGGCCAGGAAGTCCCGCAGGGTTATCCGGCGCGGTGCCGCGGTGCCGCGGTGCCGCGCACCGCGCCGTCGCCGAACCCGAGCGTCTGACTGTGCGCCATGGCGCTTTGGCCCCTGCACCTGCAGGAATGGATGCGCCCCTTGCCGCGCTGGCGCGACCGCGGCGTCAACGTGACCAGCAAACCCGCGACGGCCTGAACCCGGCAGTTCCGGCGTGCCGCGGCGACCGGGCAGAATGCGCACGTGACCGATGAGCGGGCAGCCGCCGTGCACGGCAGGAGCCGGGATCTGGCCGGGGAAATCGCCGCGGAGCCAGCGAGCGGCAGTACGGCTGCGGCCCGTGGCACGTTCCCCGACTGGCGCTTCGCGCCGAATATCGGCAGTCATCCGGACGTCTACGAGGCAGAGAATCAGGCGCTGGACCGGGCCGGTCACGTCCTGGCGGCGATGCGCCGCCTCGCACCGTGGTCCGGCCGGACCGTCATCGACCTCGGCTGCGGAACGGGGTACTGGATGCCCGGGTATGCGCGAGACGCCCGAGAGGTGATCGGCATCGAGCCTGACCCGGCGCTGCGCGCTGCGGCCGCCGCGCGGACCGGCGGGCTGTCCGGTGTGGAGGTCATCGCCGGCTCGGCCGAGCACATGGGCCTGCCGGACCGATCGGCCGACGTCATCCATGCACGCTTCGCCTACTTTTTCGGTCCTGGGGCCGACGCCGGGCTCGCCGAGGCACTGCGCGTGCTGCGGCCGGGCGGAAGCCTGGTCGTGATCGACAACGATCACCGCTGGGGACAGTTCGCCGAGCTGCTGGCGGCGGCCTCGCCGCAGCCGGCGCAATACGCTGCGGCCACCGTCGACGCATGGTGGCACAAACGCGGCGCGTCCCGGCAAGAGGTGCGCTCCGAGTGGCGCTTCCCGTCCCGCGCCGACCTGGAGGCGGTGCTGCGGATCGAGTTCCCCGACCAGGTCACCGATACCTGGCTTGCCCGGCACCCACGAGCCATCGGCCTGACCTATGGCTACGTCCTTTTCTCCGTCATAGCCTGAGCCGATCCGCTCAGCGTCAGCTATCGGCGCGCGCGACGCCGGTAGGGCACGAGACACCAGTACCGCCGATGCCGCAATAGCCGCCCGGCACCTTGTGCAGGTACTGCTGGTGGCAGCGGTAAATAATGCAGCTCAGCCGAGTTTCAGCCCTCAGGAGCCACCGTGACCAGGCCGGCATCGTTTGCCGCCCTGGTAAGGCGGTCGTCGTAGGTGACAAGCGCATCCAGTTCCGGCGCGACGACGCGCGCGGTCGCAAGATGGATCGCGTCGAGGGACCGGAGCCCGCGGTCCGGTTCGTTCACCGCCCCTTCCACGATGTCATCGTCAATCGCTATGCAGGAGAAGGCGAGCAGCAGGTCACTTGCTTCGGGAAGCAGCATGGGCATGGCGCGGGCAACAGCCCGGGTGACCTCGATCCGCAGCAGTGCCGAGCTGACCCATTCGGCGTCGGCGTGAGTGTCGTAGTAGGCGGCGAACGCCTTGGAGTGGGTCTCCTCGATCAGGAGCTTGATGACCGCGGAAGTGTCGGCGTAGTAGAGGCTCACCAGTGTTCCTCGTCCCGCATCGCCGCGAGGGCATCGGAGAGTTTGTCGGTGCCGTCGCCTGGACGCATGCGGGGCCGGTAGCCAGGTCGGCGGGCGAGAGTGGCGCGTCCGGACGCGACCAGCCTCGCCAGGATCGGTGTGGGCTCCCGTTCCCCCACCGGGACGATGCGGGCGATCAGCCGCCCATGCTCGGTCACGTCAATGGTCTCGCCGTGCCGCACCCGCGCCAGCACCTCGCTAGTGTGATGGCGCAGGTCCCTCAGGCCAACTGCATGCGCATCCGCGGCTGTCATACGCAGAATGTATCACAATTTTGTGGCTACACACTCCTGGCGCGCGTAGGGCTCGACAGGCGCTCTGGCGGCTGATGTGCCACAGATCTACAGAAACTTGCGTTCTATCTCGGCGAAGAACGCCGCTGACAGACGTTCGAACTCTTGCGCGGTGAGCCTAATCGGGTCGCCAATGTGGAGCTTCACGACTGACTGATCAGGAATCAGCTTGATCACATTGCTGTCACGCAGGATACCATTGTTGTTCATCAAGGAGTCGCATGGCATTTCAACTTAGTTGAGTGGATTGCCGTCCTTGCCCGTGACCAATCGGAGTCTGTGGACGAAGTAGCGGTCGAGGACGAGGGTCATGTTGTTGAAGAAGAGCGCTTCGAAGGCTTCCGGGGCAGAGTTGGCCTTCTTGTCCGTTGGCGCGCTGGCAACGGCTTTGACGAACGTCCTGTAAGCCGCAAGCTGCTGATCGACCGCGGCCTTGCAGTGGTCAAGTTCTTCCTGAGGGTAGTTCTTACGGCCGAGCATGGCATAGCGTCCTTTCGTAGTTAGCTAACTGAAATCGCGCCGAACGCCGTCGCCGACTGCCGAGCGGTGGGCGAGCCCAACCAGCCGCTACAACGCATTTCGCGGTCGTGACGCCCTCGACTGGATCTGCCCATCGCCGCATAGCCCTGGCGCCTGCGTCGACCACTGGACCGCGTCAGCGGCCTGGCCGTCGGCCCGGCCAGGCCGGTCGCCCCTCAGCACACTATGGCTCGGAGGCACTGCTGGTGATTGCGACGGGGGGCAACCCAGATTGATCTCGACGGAGGTAGCTCATGGGTAAGTTGCTGTACTCGGCCACTATGTCGCTGGACGGCTTCATCGCCGGCCCAGGTGGTGACATGTCCTGGTTGGCCGAGCACCTCGGGCCCAACCCGACGGCGGACCATGTGATCGGCAAGATCGGCGCCCTTCTCGTCGGCAGCCGCACCTTCCGCGGCGACGATCCGTACAAGGGCGTCGAGGCCAAGGAAGGCAGGCCGTTCGGCGGGGGGTGGGACGGACCGCAGTTCGTGCTTACCCGCCATGCCCCGGACACCCCGGTACCGGATGTCACCTTCGTCGGTGACCTCGACAGCGGCGTCGCCGCGGCCAGGGCCGCCGCGGGTGACAAGTACGTCAACGTCCTCGGCGCCAGCACCGCCCGGCAGTGCCTCGACGCGGGTCTGCTGGACGAGATCCTCGTGTGCATCGCGCCCGTCCTGCTCGGCGACGGCGTCCGGCTGCTCGACTGCCGGGGCGGGGAACCAACGTCAAGCTCGAACGCCTCAGCCTGACCCACGCGCCGCTGGCGACGAACCTCTGGCTGCGCGTCGTCCGATGAGCCCATCCTGCTCCATCGGACAGGCGCGGCACCTGCGTCAGCCCAGACGCGACGTAACGGGCCGCAGAGCCACGTCCTGGCACTCTGGCAGCCCGCCCTGGACCGTGAAGTAAGCGGTCCCAAACTATCATCCACGTACCCGGACTATAGTACGGTGACATGTATTATTCTTGGTAGTTGCACCCGGTGCGACGCTGATGAGGCCTCATGGAGTTGAACCATCCCCTGGCCACGATTACGCCCACGCTCGACGGGGACGTCCTGGCCGTGCTCGCGCAGTATGAGGCGGCCTTCACCGCAGGGCAGCTGCACCGCATTCTCGCCCGCTACTCGGAGGAAGGGATCCGCAAGGTCCTCGGTCGTCTCACCCGCCAAGGCGTCGTGGACTCTGAGCGGGCCGGCAACGCCTACACCTATAGGCTCAACCGAGATCACCTGGCCGCTGGTCCAATCGCTGCGCTCGCCCACCTGCCGCGCACGCTGCTCCACAAGCTAGAGAAGCGTCTCGAAAGCTGGACCTATCCGCCGGTGTACGCCGCAGTATTCGGTTCGGCCGCACGGGGCACGATGACTGCGGACAGTGACCTGGATCTGCTGCTGATCCGCACCGATGACACTCCGGTTACTGGCTGGGAAGCCCAGGTGCACGCCATGGCAGCCGACGTCACGCGATGGACCGGCAACGATACCCGCCCCCTCGAGTACACGGTCAGCGAGCTCGGAATCGCCCGGAGCGAGCCCGTGCTGCGTGACGTGCTGGAAGAGGGTCTGACCGTCGCGGGAAGTCGCGCGTGGCTGAACCGGCTGCTGCGGGAACGGCAGGACTGACATGGCCCGCTCGAGCCCGTGCACCCCAGAAATCCGCCGCGGCCGCCTGCGCAAGTCCGGCCAGTTCCTCGACGCCGCCAGCCTGATCGCAGACCGGGCGGACGAGGAGGCGGAAATCGCCGATGTCTATGTCACGCTGTGCGTCCACGCCGGGATCGCCGCATCTGATGTCATCTGCTGCGCCCGCCTGGGACAGCATGCGCGCGGCGAAGATCACAACGAGGCAGCTGCCCTACTGAACAAGGCAGATAGCGCGTCGGCCAAGCACCTGCGAGTGCTACTGAGCATGAAGACGAAGGCCGGCTACAGCCATAGGCCGGCAACTGCCGACGACGCCAGGCGCGCGGGAAGAGCCGCTGAGGCGCTCCTAGAATCAGCCCGGCGAGTGCACGCCGGATAGATCCGTCCTCAGTCGCCAGCCTTCATCACGCCGACTGGGCAGGACACGCCCGTGCCGGAAACCCTGAGTGGATTTTGCAAGCAAGGGGTCAGGGATGCCATTCTGAAGTCCGCCACCGACGCCCTACGCAGCATCACCGCCACCCTCGGGGACCGCAGGTAAACGCGACCGAAAGCGGCTCCCTCACAACGACGCCGAACAGCTACCCTGCCGCGTCGGCAATCGGCTGCCGATGATCACTGAACCCGGCACCGGCAGACCGTGGCGGCGGCGCGACGAACGGCGCGAGCCGAAGATACGCACGTCGGCACCTAGGCCTAAGGATCTACCCGCCCGAACATCTTTCGATAGTTGGGCCGGAATCCAGCTCGCTCGTACAGCCGCACTGCTGGATTCGACTCCACGACATCCACGGACCAGAACTCGACCCCCCCCGCGCCCGCAGCTCGCCTCGGCAGGCGTCGAGCAACGCCGTCCCGATGACCGCGGCCCGTACTGCCGCCAGGTCGAGGAGCCGATGGCCCCCGGAGTCCGAGACGATGGAATGGTTCCAGAATCCGCCAGCTGACGAATCCGACTGGCAGGCAGACCCGGCTCGCGCGCGACATCTGAGATCCGGACCAATTGCTCCGGTTGATCAGCATGGCGCCAAAGACCCTAGCGCTGCGGGCACGCGCCCAGGCAAAGCGCTTAGCCGTCAGCGCGGACCACCCCTATCGGACACGACACTCCGGTCCCGCCAAGCCCGCAGTACCCGTTGGGGTTCTTACTGCTTGAAAGATACTGCTGGTGATAGTCCTCGGCGAAGTAGAAGTCCGACGCCGGCACGACCTCGGTGGTGATCGGCCCGTATCCGGCCTCGGCGAGCCGCTTCTGGTAGGCCGCCAGCGACTCCTCCGCTTCGGCCTGCTGCTCCGGCGAGGCAGCGAAGATCGCCGACCGGTACTGCGTTCCGGTGTCGTTGCCCTGGCGCATGCCCTGCGTCGGGTCATGCGACTCCCAGAACACCTTCAGCAGCGCGCCATAGGAGATCGTCGCCGGATCGAAAACCACCCGGACTGTCTCGGTGTGCCCGGTCCTGCCGCTGCAGACTTCCTCGTAGGTCGGGTTCGGGGTAAAGCCGCCCTCGTATCCCACCGACGTCGAAATCACCCCGGCGGTCTCCCAGAATTTCCGTTCGGCGCCCCAGAAGCAGCCGAGCGCGAACTCGGCGATCGCGGAACCCTCCGGATAGGGCGGCCGCAGCGGCGTGCCGCGCACGGCGTGCCGCGCGGGCACCGGCATCTGCTCCGCCTGGCCGGGCAGCGCCTCGTCCGCTGAGATCATCCGCGTCTTGTGCAGTCCGAAAAGTCCCACAGCTGCCTCCTCGCAAATCCCCGTGATTGCGGGCCGGCGGCGTACCATGCCTCCTCGGCCCGCACAGGAGCGGCAACAACAAGCAGGGCCGCGCGATTCCCGGCAGGCTCAACGGCCGCGTGGACGCCGAAGCGCTCCGATCAGCCTCCAGCGGCGGTGCCGTCAGCCGACCCGCACTGCCGACGGCGGCGAGCATTGCTGCTGCTGCCTAGCCGGGACCCTGCGCCTGCAGATCGGCCTCGATCTGCGCAGCGGTCTGCAGCAGGGCCGGGACAATCTCGGTGCGCATGGCCGCCATGCTTACCCGGCTCGCGTGCACGGAGACGTTGATGGCGGCCATCCCGACATCAGCCGCTCCGTGGATCGGCGCGGCGGAAGAGCGCAGGCCCTCTTCGAGCTCCTGGTCGACGATCGCGAAACCCTGCCGCGTGACATCCGCCAGGATGGCGCGCAGCCGGCCTTGATCAGTCACCGTCCGGCTGGTCAGCGGCTCGAGGGTCACCGCGGCCAGGTAGCGGCCGAGCTCGTCGTCGCTGAGCGCAGCGAGCAGGACCCGGCCCATCGACGTCGCGTAGGCGGGAAAGCGCGTTCCTACCGATATCGCGACGGTCATGATCCGCCTGGTGGGCACCCGCACCACGTAGACGATCTGGTGGCCGTCCAGTACCGAGATGGAGGAGGACTCGCGCAGCCGCGCGACGAGCTCCTCCACGTGCGGCGCGGCGACCTCGGGCAGCGTGAGCCCCGACAGGTAGGCGTAACCGAGTTCGAGCACCCGCGGGCGCAGTGAGAACTCTCGCCCGTCGCTGCGCACGTACCCGAGGTTGACCAGGGTCAGCAGGAAACGGCGCGCCGCGGCCCTGGTCAGACCGGTGACCCTGGCGACCTCACTGAGGCTCAGCCGTTCGCGGTCCGGCCCGAACGCCCGGATCACGGCAAGGCCGCGGTCCAGTGACTGCACGAAATCACTGCTTCTGGTATCGGCGCTCCTGCCGGCTGCCGCCGGACCGGTCACCGGGCGAGGCTCGGCAGCAGCCGCGTCGCTGCCTGCGCGCCCGGAGGTTCTCATTTCACGTCATGTTAGCGCGGCTCGGCCTGACCTAGCCGGTGCGCTCCACGACGTACTCGCACAGCGCCTCGAATGCCGCCCTGGCCGGCATATCGGGCAGGCCAGCGATCTCCTCTCGGGCCACATCGGTCCAGCGTTTGAGATCGGCGCGGGCCATTTCCATCGCCGGGTGCCGCCGCAGCAGTGCGAGCGCCTCGCCGTGCAGGGCGGCGTCGGCCAGATCGGGGTGGCTCAGCAACTCCAGCAGCCGGGCATCGGCGGGCCCGGCCGACCGCAGCGCGTGCAGCACCGGCAGCGTCCGCACTCCTTCGCGCAGATCTGTGCCCGGCGTCTTGCCGGACTGGGCGGACTCGCTGGCCACGTCCAGGATGTCGTCGCCTAGCTGCCATGCCACGCCGATCGCCGCGCAGGCCGGCGTGACCCGCGCGACAACCTCTGCCGGAGCGCCGGAGAACAGCGCGCCGAACTGGCCGGAGGTGGCAATCAGCGACGCGGTCTTCTCCGTGACCACGTTCAGATAGTGATCCAGCGCATCCTCGCCGGGCCGCGCGCCGATCGTCTCGGCGATCTGGCCGGCGACCAGCCGGGCAAAGGTTTCCGCCTGGATCCTGATCGCATCCGGGCCGAGCTCGGCAAGGATCTGCGAAGCACGGGCAAAAAGGAAGTCGCCTGTCAGGATCGCGACCGTGTTATCCCAGCGGGAGTTGGCGCTGGGCGTCCCCCGGCGGACAGCCGCCTCGTCCATGACGTCGTCGTGGTACAAGGTCGCCAGGTGAGTGAGCTCGATTGCCACGGCGGACGGCACGATGCGGGCATCGCGGGGGTTCCCGAATTGCGCGGCCAGCAGCACCAGCGTCGCCCGGAATCGCTTGCCGCCAGCCTCGATCAGGTGCGCGGACGTCTGTGCCAGCAGATCGTGCTGGGCGCGCGCGGCATCCCGCAGTCCATCCTCGACCCGGGCGAGGCCGTCGACGACGTCCGCCGCCAGCGCAGCATCGTACAGTTCCACGGGCGGGGCGGTGGTCACTTCTGCTCCCTCATCTTCTCCGCCGGGGCGTCCTAAAGACCCGGCATCAGCGCCTTGACTGCCAGGCCACCCCCAAAGATATGTCCAAGCCGAGGTATTCCCGCGTCAGCGCCGCAGGACACCAGCGCCACCGCCCCGCTCAGCCGGCGAACACGGTCAGCGGACGAACAGCTGGGTGGCCGCATGATTGGCCAGGCTGAGCAGCGACTGCGGTACGATCCCGAGCACCAGGGTCGCCGCCCCGCCGATTGCGACGGCCAGCCCGGTGAACACGCTGGGCCGCACCACGGACGGCGCGTCCGGCGCAGGCTCGCTGAAGAACATCAGCACGATCACCCGGACGTAGGGAAACGCCAGGATCGCGCTGCTGATCACCCCGACGATGACCAGGGGCAGCGCGCCGCCCTGGATGGCCGCCCGGAACACCGCGAACTTGCTGGTGAAGCCGCTCGTCAGCGGGATGCCGGCGAACGCGATCAGGAAGAGCGCGAATACGCCGGCCACCAGCGGGGAACGCCTGCCCAGGCCCGCCCACCGGGACAGGTGGGCGGCCTCTCCGGTCTGGTCGCGGACCAGCGTGACGACGGCGAAGGCGCCGATCGTAGCGAAGCCGTAGGCGGCGAGATAGAACATGCTGCCGGACAGGCCAGCGACGTTCGCCGCGACCACGCCGGTCAGGATGTAGCCGGCCTGCGCGATCGAGGAGTAGGCAAGCAGCCGCTTCACGTCGGTCTGGGTGATCGCGATGATCGAGCCCACCAGCATGGTGAGGATGGCGACCGCCCACATCGCCGGGCGCCAGGTCCAGGTCAGCTGGCCGAAGGCGACGTAGAACACCCGCAGCAGCGCGCCGAACGCGGAGACCAGAGTACAGGAGGCCATCAGCGCGGTGACCGGCGTCGGGGCGCCCTGATAGACGTCGGGCTTCCAGCTGTGGAACGGCACCGCGCCGATCTTGAAGAACAGGCCGAGGCCGACCAGCGCGATCCCCGCATACAGCAAGGTGGTCGAGCCGGTGTTCGCTGCCGCAGCGGAGGCGATGGCCGAGAGCCGGACAGAGCCCGAGTAGCCGTAGAGCATGGCCACGCCGAACAGGAAGAACGCCGAGGAGAACGCGCCGAGCAGGAAGTACTTCATGGCCGCCTCCTGCGAGAGCAGGCGGCGGCGCCGGGCCAGGCCGCACAGCAAGTACAGCGGCAGCGACAGCACTTCGAGGGCGATGAACATCGTCAGCAGGTCGTTAGCTGCCGGGAACAGCAGCATGCCGCCGATCGCGAACATGGTCAGCGGGTAGACCTCCGTGTGGCTGATGCCAGCCAGCAGGCCCTCGCGCTCCTCGGCACTGCCGGGGATGGCCGCCGCCTGGGCGGCGAACGCGCTCACCTCGTGCGAGGACTCTGCGATCAGCAGCACGCTGACGAACGCGAGCACCAGGATGGTGCCCTGGATGAAGAAGGTCGGCCGGTCGATCGCCACGGCGCCGACCGCCGCGATCTGGCCCGGGCTGCCGTGCGCGAAGATTGTGCTGGTGGCGGCCACCACGACGGTCAGCACGAACGCTCCGGCGAGCCCGCCCAGGGCGAGCGTGATGTGCAGGACGCGGCGCAGCCGCCGGGGAGCGAACGCCTCGACCAGGACCCCGGCCACCGCCACGCCGAAAACCAGCAGCATCGGCGAGAGCAGGCCGTACTCAAGGTGCGGGGCGGGGATCGCTGGCGCGAGCGCGGCAACAGACCCGGTCACGGGAAACTCCTTTTTCCAGCGCTGGTGACGGCGCTCGCCGGATGCGGCGGGACCGGGTCGGTGGAATGCGCCTGCACCATGGTCTGGTGCACGGCGGGATTGATCACGTCGAGCACAGGCTTGGGATAGACGCCCAGCACGATGATCAGCACGATCAGCGGGCCTACGGCCCACAGTTCGCGGGCCCGCAGGTCGGGCATGGCCGCGACCTCCTCGCGCACCGGCCCGGTCATCGTCCGCTGGTACATCCACAGGATGTAGACCGCGGCCAGGATGATGCCGACGGTGGCCAGGACGGCGGCCGCTCGGTAGCGGGTGAAGGTGCCGATCAGCACGAGGAACTCGCTGACGAAGGTGGACAGGCCGGGCAGCGCGAGGCCCGCGAGGCCAGCGATCAGGAACAGCCCGGCCAGCACCGGCGCCACCTTCTGCACGCCGCCGTAGTCGGCGATCAGCGACGAGCGCCGCCGCGCCATCATGAATCCGGCCAGGATGAACAAAGCTCCGGTCGCGAAGCCGTGATTCACCATGTAGAAGGTCGCGCCGGTCTGGCCCTGGCTGGTCATCACGAAGATGCCCAGGGTGATCAGCCCCATGTGGGAGACCGAGGTATAGGCAATCAGGCGCTTGAGATCGGCCTGGCCGATCGCGACCACAGCACCGTACAGAATCCCGACTACCGCCAGCGCGATGACCAGCGGCGTGAAGTAGTGCGCGGCCGACGGGAAAAGGTCCAGGCAGTACCGGATCATGCCGAACGTGCCCACCTTGTCGAGCACCCCGACTAGCAGCACCGCCGCACCCGGCTGGGCGGCCGCGGCCGCGTCCGGCAGCCAGGTGTGGAACGGCCACAGCGGCGCCTTGATCGCGAAGGCAATGAAGAAGCCGAGGAATAGCCACTTCTGTGCCGTGGGGCCCAGCGCAACGTGGGTGAGCTCGCTGAACAGGAAGGTGCCCGGATGACCGCCGCGGGTCGAGTACACATAGAGGGCGATCACCGCGACCAGCATGAGCAGCCCGCCCAGCAGGCTGTAGAGCAGGAATTTCACTGCGGCGTACTGCCGCTGGCCAACGCCGAAGCTGCCGATCATGAAGTACATCGGGATAAGCATGGCCTCGAAGAACACGTAGAACAGGAATACGTCGGTGGCGGCGAATACGCCGATCATCATGGTCTCGAGCACCAGCATCAGCGCAAAGTAGGTCTTGGCGCTGCGCCGCGGCGGCGCCTCGCCCGCCGGATTCGAGCCGCCCTCCACGTCGTTCCACGACGCCAGGATGACCACCGGCATCAGGATCACCGACATCAGGATCAGGACGAGCGCGATTCCGTCCACGCCGACGGCGTAGTGCACGCCGAACTGCGGAATCCACTGATAGGTCTGGGCGAACTGGAAGCGCGGGCCGCCGGGCTTGAACTGCACGGCCATCGCGATCGTCACGGCGAGCGTGATGATCGCGGCGACCAGCGCGATCCGCTTTACCAGCAGGTCGCGCACCCGCCGGTCCGCCGTGCTGCCCGGCGCTGAGCGGCCGGGCGTCAGCGCGATCACCAGCGCGCCGACCAGCGGGATCGCACCCGCGACGGTCAACCAGGGGAATGTGCTCATGGGATCTGCAGCCTCACCAGCTCTAGAGCCTTACCAGCAGGAGCGCGCCGACCAGCAGCACCGCGCCGACGAACATGGACAGCGCATATGACCGGACGAATCCGGTTTGCAGCTTCCGCATCCGCCCGGAGGTGCCGCCGAAGCTGGCGGCGACGGTATTGACCAGGCCGTCCACGCCGCGGTTATCGAAGTACACCGACAGCCGGGTGAGCCACTGGCCAGGGCGCATCAGCAGTGATTCGTTGATCGCATCGCCGTACAGATCCTTGCGGGCCGCCACGGCGATGAGGCTCCCGGCCGGTGCCATTACGGGCACCTCGCGCAGTCCGTATATCACCCACGCGATCGCGGCTCCGACCAGCACCAGGGCGAGCGCGGCGACGCTCACCGGCGTGAAGATCCCGTGCGTTGTGGGCGGCGTGCCCACCACCGGGTAGAGGAAGTTCACCAGCCGGTTGCCGAGGATCAGGAACCCTCCTGCGCACAGCGAGCCGATGGCGAGCACGACCATCGGCGAGGTCATCACCGGAGGTGCCTCGTGCGGGCGGGCTTTCTCGTGCCAGCGGCGCTCCCCGGTGAAGGTCATGATCACGACCCTGGTCATGTAGAAGGCGGTGATGCCCGCGCCGAGCAGCGCCGCAGTGCCGAGTATCGCCCCGGAGGTGCCGCCCTTGTCGAAGGCCGCCTCGATGATCGGGTCCTTGGTGAAGAAGCCGGAGAACGGCGGGATGCCGATGATCGCCAGGTAGCCAAACAGGAACGTGACGAAGGTGATCGGCATGACCGAGCGCAGCCCGCCGAAGCGGCGCATGTCCACCTCGTCGTTCATCTCGTGCTTGACCGACCCGGCGCCGAGGAACAGGCCGGCCTTGAAGAAGCCGTGCGCGAGCAGATGGGCGATTGCGAACGCGTATCCCGCGGGCCCGAGCCCGGCCGCCAGCATCATGTAGCCGATCTGGCTCATCGTGGAGCCGGCCAGCGCTTTCTTGATGTCGTCCTTCGCGCAGCCGATGATGGCGCCGAACAGCAGGGTCGCAGCGCCCACGATCGCCACGGCGAGCCGGGCGTCCGGCGACAGGTTGAAGATCGGATTGGACCGGACGATCAGGTACACCCCGGCGGTCACCATGGTCGCGGCGTGGATGAGGGCCGACACCGGCGTCGGGCCCTCCATCGCGTCCAGCAGCCAGGACTGCAACGGCAGCTGGGCCGACTTGCCGCACGCGCCGAGCAGCAGCAGCAGCCCGATCGCGGTGACCGTGCCCCGGCTCGCGCCGCCGACCGCATGGAAGACGCCGCTGAAGCTCACCGAGCCGAAGGTCGCGAACATCAGCATGATCGCCAGCGACAGTCCCGCATCGCCTACCCGGTTGGCGATGAAGGCCTTCTTCGCCGCGGTCGCCGCGGGCGGGCGGTACTGCCAGAACCCGATCAGCAGGTAGGAGGCCAGGCCGACGCCCTCCCAGCCGGCGTACAGGCCCAGGTAGTTGTCGGCGAGCACCAGCAGCAGCATCGCCGCCAGGAACAGGTTCATGTAGCCGAAGAACCGGCGCCGCTCCGGGTCATGCGACATGTAGCCGATGGCGAAGATGTGGATCAGCGAGCCGACCCCGGTGATGAGCAGCACGAAGCAGATCGACAGCGGGTCGAGCAGCAGCCCGATGTTCACGTGCAGCCCGCCGACGTCGAACCAGGTGAACAAGGTCAGGTCCCTGCTGCGATGGCTGGCCGGGTAGCTGAGCATCGCTATGTACGCAGCCACGGCATAGCCGAACGCCGCGATGGGCATGGCCGCGCCGAGCAGGTGACCCCAGGAGTTGGTTCGCTTTCCGCCGAGCAGCAGGATTAGGGCGCCGGCCAGCGGGAAGACCAGCAGCAGCCAGGCTGCGTGCTGCACGCCAGCGGCCGGAAGGCTGGTCATGACCGTCGCCGATGGCGCCAGCGCGCCGGCCTGAGAGCCTGTCACCTGCTACCTCTCTGCAGTGCTGGGCCCCTGGGAGCAGGACGCCCTCAGGATGAAGCACCGGAGCCGCTTACGGCCCGGAGCCCCGCGGGTCAATATTTCAGCAGATTCGCGTCGTCCACCGACCCGGACCTGCGGGTGCGGTAGATCGAGGTCAGGATTGCCAGTCCGACCACCACCTCCGCTGCGGCCACCACCATCACGAAGAAGGCGATGACCTGGCCATCGAGACCGCCGTGCATCCGGGCGAACGCCACGAAGGCCAGGTTGGCCGCGTTCAGCATGAGCTCGACGCACATGAAGATGACGATGGCGTTCCTGCGGACGAGCACTCCGACGCCGCCGATGACAAACAAGATGACCGACAGCGCGATGAAGTGCGCGGGGCTTACCATCGAGCCTCCTCAGGCTCGCTGACGCCGTCGGGCTTTCTTTCGCCCTCGGCATCCTGCGGCTCGCCGGCGGCGATCGCGCCAGCGGCGCCCTGGCCGCCGTCATCCTCGCCCCGGCGGGAGATCGCCTGGCTGACCGACAAGCCGGACGTCGACCCGTCCGGCAGCAGCGCCGGCATGTCGACGGCGTTGTGCCGGGCGTAGGTGCCCGGTCCCGGCAGCGGAGCCGGGTGACCACTTGCCACCCGGCGCTGGGACAGAATCCGCTGGGTCGGCTTCGGGCTCGTGCGCTCCCGGTGCGCGAGCACCATGGCACCGAGCGCGGCGGTGATCAGCAGCGCGCTCGTGACTTCGAACGGGAACACGTACTTAGTGAAGATCAGCGTGGCGAGGCTGCCGACGTTGGTCGACCCGTACTGTGGCCGGGCGGGCGCCGCCGGGCCGATGACCGCGTGTCCGACCGTCAGGCTCAGCAGCACGAGCAGGCCGATCCCGGCCAGGCCGGCGGCGAGCCGCTGGCCTCTGATCGTCTCCACGATCGAGTCGGCCGACGTCACGCCGACGATCATCAGCACGAACAGGAACAGCATCAGCACCGCGCCGGTGTAAACGATCACCTGGACGAAGGCCAGGAAGGGCGCGCCGAGCATCGCATAGAACACGGCCAGCGACAGCATCACGACGGCGAGCAGCACCGCGCAGTGCACCGCTCGGCGGGCCAGCACCATGCCGAGGCCCGCCGCCACCGAGAGGATGGCCAGCAGCCAGAACGCGATGCCGCGGGCGGTGACGCCGACACTGGCCGCGAGAATGACCGGATGGCTCATGATGGCGCTCCGGTTTCGTCGTCAGCAGGCTTACCTGCAGGCTTATTGGCTGCGGCAGACCCGCCGAGCAGGTAGTAGTCTTCTTCGGCCGAGCCGAGCCGCATCGGATGCGGGGGGGCCTCCATGCCCGGCTGCAGCGGCGCGACCAGCTGCTCCTTGGTCCAGATCAGGCTCTCCCTGCTGTCATCCGCCAGCTCGTAGTCGTTCGTCATGGTCAGCGCCCTGGTCGGGCAGGCCTCGACGCACAGGCCGCACAGGATGCAGCGCAGGTAGTTGATCTGGTAGACGTGCCCGTACCGCTCTCCCGGCGAGTAGCGCTCCTCCGCGGTGTTGTCGGCGCCCTCGACGTAGATCGCATCGGCCGGGCACGCCCAGGCGCACAGTTCGCAGCCGATGCACTTCTCCAGGCCATCCGGCCAGCGGTTGAGCTGGTGCCTGCCGTGGAACCGGGGGGCTGTCGGCTCCTTCTGCTCCGGGTACTGGACGGTGTCGACCTTCTTGAACATCTGCCGGAAGGTGACACCGAACCCCTTGACCGGGTTCAGGAAGTCAAACACCGGTGACCTCCTTGATGGTGCTGCCGGCCTCGATGGCGGCGTCCCCGGCCACCGCACCGGAGCCGGCGCCGTGGTAGTGCGGCAGGTCCATGGGCGGTACCGGGAAGCCGTGCTCGGCCTCCCTGGCCTCGTCGGCCTCGTCCTGCGCCTCCGCCGCGCGGGCCTTGCGATGCGCCGCCGCGTCGAAGGACCAGATCAGCAGCATCAGCACGACGATGATGGCGCCGGCGACAAGGTAGACCGCGACGCCGCCGCCCTGACGGTGGTAGACGCGGAAGGTCGCGACGATCAGCGTCCAGGCCAGCGCGGCCGGGATTAGCACCTTCCAGCCCAGCGCCATTAGCTGGTCGTAGCGGATCCGGGGCAGCGAGCCGCGCAGCCAGATGAAGCAGAACAGCAGGACCGCCACCTTGGCCAGGAACCACAGCAGCGGCCACCAGCCGGTGTTGGCACCGGACCAGACGGTGATCGGCCAGAACGCCCGCCAGCCGCCGAGGAACAGCGTCACGGCCAGGCCCGAGACCGTGATCATGCTGACGTACTCGGCGAGATAGAAGAGCGCGAACTTCAGCGACGAGTACTCGGTGTGGAAGCCGCCGACCAGTTCGCCCTCGCCCTCAGGCAGGTCGAAGGGGAGCCGGTTGGTCTCGCCCACCATGGTGATCAGGTAGATCACGAACGAGGGCAGCAGCAGGATCGCGAACCAGGACGGCCAGTGAAAGATGGCACCGCCCAGGTGGAACTGCGCGCCGTGCGCCTGCGCGGCGACGATGGCGGTCGTGGACAGCGATCCCGCATACAGGAACACCGGCACGAACGACAGCCCCATGGCGATCTCGTAGCTGATCACCTGGGCGGACGACCGGATGCCGCCGAGCAGTGAGTACGGGGAGTTAGACGCCCACCCCGCCAGCACGATCCCGTAGACGGCCATCGAGCTCATCGCCAGCACCAGCAGGACCGCGACGGGGAGATCGGCCAGCTGCAGCGGGGTGTGATAGCCGAAGATGGAGACGATCGGCCCGAACGGGATGATCGAGAAGCTGATGAACGCAGGGATTGCCGCCACGGCGGGAGCAATCACGAACAGCAGCTTGTCCACTCCGCGCGGGATGATGTCTTCCTTCAGCGGCAGCTTGATGCCGTCCATTAGCGACTGGAGCAGGCCGAATTTCCCGGCCCGGTTCGGCCCGGAGCGCTGCTGCATCCGGCCGATCAGCCGCCGCTCGGCCCAGATCATGAACAGCGTGGTCAGCATCAGGAACGCGAAGATGGCCACGACCTTCAAGATGATCAGCCACCACGGCTCGTGCCCGAAGCTGGTCAGCGTCGGGTCGGCGCTGCCGGCCAGCAGGCCGGTCATTGCGCGCTCCGCAGCGTCACGATAGAGCCGTGGCCGGCGCCGAGCGCGCCGCGGACCGCGCAGCCGGCCGAATTGGTCGGCAGCCAGACCACCCGGTTGGGCATCTCAGTGATCTCCACTTCAACAGTGACGGACCCGTGCCCGGTTGCCACGGTGACCTTGCTGCCTCCGGCCGTCCCGGCCTCCTCAGCCGTCCACGCCGACATTTTCGCGACAGCGTGCCGGGCGGTGCCGGCCAGATTCGGCTCGCCGTCCTGCATCCGGCCGCCGTCAAGCAGATTGTGCCAGGTGGCCAGCAGCGCATGGCCGGGGCCCGGGTGCTGCGGCCCGGCAGGCCGTCCGCCGGCGGTCACCCCCGCAGCGGCGGCCGCCACCGGGGCAGCCAGCGCGGCCAGCTCGCGCCGCGCGGCGGCGGCATCAGGCAGGCCGAGATGGACATCCATCTCGTTGGCCAGCGAAGCCAGCACCCGCAGATCCGATTGCGCCGCAGGGACCTGCAGGGCCGGGCCGAACGTGCCGGTCCTGCCTTCCCAGTTCACGAACGTGCCGGCTTTCTCGAAAACGGCGGCGACCGGGAACACGACGTCAGCCCGGTCGGTGATCGCGCTGGCCCGCAGCTCCAGGCTGACGACGAATCCGGCGCTCTCCAGCGCCGCCAGCGCCGCCGCGGGGTCGGGCAGGTCAGCCGGATCCACCCCGGCGAACACCAGGGCCTCGATCTCGCCCGCAGCGGCGGCGGCCAGAATCTGCCCGGTGTCGCGGCCCGGCCCGGCCGGCAGCGCGGCAACTCCCCAGGCGCGAGCCAGGTCAGCCCGCGCCGCGTCGTCGTCGACCCGGCGGCCGCCCGGCAGCAGCGTGGGCAGCGCGCCGGCCTCGATCGCGCCGCGCTCGCCCGCCCGCCGGGGGATCCAGGCCAGCTGCGCCCCGGTCTGCCCGGCCAGCTCGGCAGCCGCCGACAGCCCGCCGGGCACCTCGGCCAGCCGCTCGCCGACAATAATGATCGCGCCGGGCTGGCGCAGCGCGGCCGCGGCCGCGCTGGCCGTGTCAGCCAGGTTCGCGCCGGCGGCCAGCTCGCGCAGCACGCCGGCCTCCCCGCCCGGCACGACGGGCAGCAGCACGCCCGATAGCCGGGCCAGGCCAGGACTGGCCAGCGCCGCCAGCGAGTACACCGTCATGGCGGCGGCCCGGACCGACTTGCGCAGCCGCAGGAACACGATCGGGGACTCATCCTCCGGCTCGAACCCGGCCAGGAGCACGGCGGGCGCCCGCGCCAGGCTGGCGTAGCTGACCGGCACGCCGCGGCCGGCCACCCGGCCGGCCAGGAATTGCGTCTCCTCAGCGGAGTGCGGGCGGGCGCGCATGTCGATGTCGTTGCTCGCCAGCGCCAGCCGGGCGAACTTCGCGTAGGCGTAGGAGTCTTCCAGGGTGAGCCGCCCGCCGGTGAGCACCCCAGCCCGGCCGCGGGCGGCGGTCAGGCCGCGGGCGGCGAAGTCGAGCGCCTCCGGCCAGGACGCGGGCACCAGCACGCCAGCCTCGTCGCGGACCAGCGGCGAGACAAGCCGGTCCGGCTGGGTGGCATAGGTGAAGGCCCAGCGGCCCTTGTCACAGTTCCACTCCTCGTTGACCTGCGGGGCGTTGCCAGCCAGCCGCCTGGTGACCGCGCCGCGCCGGTGGTCGGTGCGCTGCCGGCAGCCCGACGCGCAGTGCTCGCACACGCTGGCCGTGGACACCAGGTCGAACGGGCGGGCCCGGAACCGGTACGAGGCGCCGGTGAGCGCGCCGACGGGACAGATCTGCACCGTGTTACCGGAGAAGTAGGAGTCGAACGGCACCCCGTCGGCGACGCCGACCTGCTCCTGCGGGCCGCGGTCGAGCAGCTCGATCAGCGGGTCGCCGGCGATCTGGTCGGCGAACCTGGTACACCGGGCGCACTGGACGCAGCGCTCGCGGTCCAGCAGCACCTGGGCCGACAGCGCGATGGGCTTAGCGAAGGTGCGCTTGGTGCCATGGAACCTTGTCTCCCCCTGGCCGGTGGACATTGCCTGGTTCTGCAGCGGGCACTCGCCGCCCTTGTCGCACATCGGGCAGTCCAGCGGGTGATTGACCAGCAGCAGCTCCATCACGCCGCGCTGGGCCTTCTCGGCCACCTCGGACGTCAGCTGGGTCCGTACCACCATGCCGTCGGTGCAGGTGGTGGTGCAGGACGCGGGCGGCTTGGGCTGCCCCTCCACATGCACCAGGCACTGCCGGCAGGCGCCGACCGGGTCCAGCAGCGGGTGATCGCAGAACCGCGGGATCTGGATGCCAAGCTGCTCGGCGGCACGGATGATCAGTGTGCCCTTGGGGACGGTGATCTCGAAGCCGTCGATGGTGACGGCCACGCCGCCGGCGGGCCGGGCCACCTCCCCCGTGCCCTGGCTGGCCTGCACTGTCATCGGGCGGACTCCCTGGCATTCGGGCCGGCCTGCGGCGACTCGCCGAAGAGGGTCGAGGCCGCGGGGTCGAACGGGCAGCCTCCCCGCTTCTGGTGCTCGATGTACTCATCCCGGAAATGCTTGATCGACGAAATGACCGGCATGCCGGCGGCGTCGCCCAGGGCGCAGAACGCGCGGCCGATTATGTTGTCGCAGATGTCCAGGAGCTTCTCCAGGTCTGCCTCGCTGCCCTCACCGCGCTCGAGCTGGTCGAGCATCTGCACCATCCAGTAGGTGCCCTCGCGGCACGGCGTGCATTTGCCGCAGGACTCGTGCTGGTAGAACTCGGTCCACCGCAGCACGACGCGGACCACGCAGGTGGTCTCGTCGAAGATCTGCAGCGACCGGGTGCCGAGCATGGACCCGGCGGCGGCGACCGACTCGTAGTCAAGCGGCACGTCGAGGTGCTCGGCGGTGAACAGCGGCGTGGACGACCCGCCGGGCGTCCAGAACTTCAGCGTGTGGCCGGCCCGGATGCCGCCGGACAGGTCGAGCAGCTCGCGCAGCGTCGTGCCCAGCGGGGCCTCGTACTGCCCGGCTGTGGTGACGTGACCCGACAGCGAGAAGATCCCGAGCCCCTTGGACTTCTCGGTGCCCATCCCGGCGAACCAGTCCGCGCCGTTCGCCACGATGTAGGGCACGCTGGCGATCGACTCCACGTTGTTGACCACGGTCGGGCAGGCGTACAGGCCCTCGATCGCCGGAAACGGCGGCTTCAGCCGCGGCTGGCCGCGGAAGCCCTCCAGCGAGTCGAGCATCGCGGTCTCCTCGCCGCAGATGTAGGCGCCGGCGCCGGCGTGCACGACCACGTCCAGGCTGAACCCCGAGCCGAGGATGTTGCTGCCCAGGTACCCGGCGCCGTAGGCCTGGGCGACGGCGTGATGCAGGCGGCGGATCACGTGCAGCACCTCGCCGCGCACGTAGATGAACGCCTTGCTGGCCCGGATCGCGTAGGCGGCGATCACCATGCCCTCGATCAGCGCCTGCGGATTCGCCAGCGCCAGCGGGGTGTCCTTGCAGGCGCCAGGCTCGGATTCGTCGGCATTGACCACCAGGTAATGCGGCTCGTTGCCGCCCTGCGGGATAAAGCCCCATTTCACCCCGGTCGGGAAGCCGGCGCCACCGCGGCCGCGCAGCCCTGAGGCCTTCATCACGGCGATGACCTCGTCCGGCTGCATCGCCAGCGCCGTCGGCAGCGCGCGGTATCCGCCGGCCCGGCGGTAGGCGGCCAGCGTGAAGGAGTCCGGCTCGTCCCACCGGGCAGTCAGCACGGGGTCAAGCACTGAACTTACCGAGGGCACGGAACTTGCCGAGGGCACGGAACTTGCTGAGGGCACTGAGCTCACTGCTGGCCTCCCGCCGTGCTGGCCCGGCGGGACGACCCGCCGGAACCCCCCGCCGTGTCATCCTCCGGCTGCCAGCCCCGCTCTCTGGCGATTCGCAGGCCGGCCAGCGTCGCGTGCCCGGCGGTGTTGCCCAGCGTGGCCTGGTCGTCGGGAAACCCGGCGAGGATCCTCGACGCCTCCCGCCACCCGCACAGCCTCGGCGCCCCGCGCGTCGGCGACACATCGGCGCCCGCCCGCAGCCCGTCCACCAGCTCGCGCGCCGACTGCGGCGTCATGTTGTCGAAGAACTCCCAGTTGACCATGATCACCGGCGCGTAGTCACAGGCCGCATTGCACTCCAGGTGCTCAAGGGTGATCGCGGCGTCTGGCGTGGTCTCGTCGTTGCCGATGCCGAGGTGCTGCTGCAGGTCAGCGAGGATGGCGTCGCCGCCCATCACCGCGCAGAGCGCGTTCGTGCACACGCCGACGTGGTACTCGCCGACCGGCCGGCGCTTGTACATCGTGTAGAAGGACACCACCGCGGTGACCTCCGCCTCGGTCAGCCCCAGCTGCTCGGCGCAGAACGCGATGCCGTCGTCGGAGACATACCCCTCCTCGGCCTGCACCAGGTGCAGCAGCGGGAGCAGCGCGGAGCGCGGCCGCGGGTAGCGGCCGATGATCTCGGCGGCATCCGGCTCAAGCCGCGAGCGCGCTTCCAGGCTCAGCGCCATTACCTGTCTACTCCTCCCATCACCGGGTCGATGCTGGCGACGGCGGCGATGACGTCGGCGATCATCCCGCCCTCGCACATCGCCGATACCGACTGCAGGTTCGTGAACGACGGATCGCGGAAGTGCACCCGGTAGGGCCGGGTGCCGCCATCGCTGACCGCGTGGCAGCCGAGCTCGCCGCGCGGCGACTCGACGGCCTGGTACACCTGGCCGGCCGGGACCCGGAAGCCCTCGGTAACCAGCTTGAAGTGGTGGATGAGCGCCTCCATGGACTGGCCCATGATGTGCGCGATGTGGTCCGGCGAGTTGCCCAGGCCGTCGGGTCCGAGCGCCAGCCGGGCGGGCCAGCCGATCTTAGCGTCTTTGATCATCACCGGATCGTCGGGCGGGCGGGCGCCGGCCAGCCGGTCGACGCACTGCTCGATGATCCGCAGTGACTGGTCCATCTCGTCCATCCGGATCAGGTACCGGCCGTACGCGTCACAGCTGGTCTGCACCGGAACGTCGAACTCGTATGTCTCGTAGCCGCAGTAGGGCTGGCTCTTGCGCAGGTCCCAGGGCAGGCCGGTGGAGCGCAGCATCGGCCCGGTAACGCCCAGTGCCATGCAGCCGGTCAGGTCCAGATACGCGATGTTCTTGCTCCTGGCGATGAAGATCGGGTTGGCGTCGAGGAGAGCGCGTATCTCGCCAAGCTGCCTTGGCATCACGCCGAGAAACTCGCTGATCTTCTCCAGCGCGCCGGGCGGCAGGTCCTGCGACACTCCGCCGGGCCGGATGTAGCCGTGGTTCATCCTCAGCCCGGTAATCAGCTCGAACAGGTCGAGCACCTTCTCCCGCTCGCGCATCCCGTACAGGAACACCGTCGTGGCGCCGAGCTCCATTCCGAACGGCCCGACCCCCGTCAGGTGCGAGGAGATCCGGTTCAGCTCCATCATCAGCACCCGGATCACGGTCGCCCGGTCCGGGATCAGCTCCTCGATGCCGAGAAGCCGCTCCACTGCCAGGCAGTAAGCGGTCTCGTTGAAGAACGGCGACAGGTAGTCCATCCGGGTGCAGAACGTGACGCCCTGCGTCCACGTCCGGTACTCCATGTTCTTCTCGATGCCGGTGTGCAGGTAGCCGATGACCGGCCGCAGCTCGGTCACCGTCTCGGCGTCCAGGGTCAGCACCAGCCGCAGCACGCCGTGCGTGGACGGATGCTGCGGGCCCATGTTGACGACCAGAGTCTCCGCGCTGGTCTCGCCCCGTGCCCTGACGGCATCGACCAGCTGGTCCCAGTCCTCGCCGCCGACCGTGTAGACGCGGCCTTCTTCTGCGGTACCGCCTTCTGCCGTACTACCTTCTGCGGTACTGCCCGGGGGGGACGACCCGCCCGTCCCCCCGCTGGCCCGGGGATCGGCCTGAGCGGTCATTGGTAGGACCTCCGCTCCTCCGGCGGCGGCACCGTGGCGCCGCGGTACTCGACCGGGATGCCGCCCAGCGGGTAATCCTTCCGCTGCGGGTGGCCTTTCCAGTCATCGGGCATCTCGATCCTGGTCAGCGCCGGGTGCCCGGCGAAGACGATCCCGAAGAAATCCCACGTCTCGCGCTCGTGCCAGTCGCACGTCGGGTAGACGTCCACCAGCGAGGGAATCGTCGGGTCCGCGTCGGGCGCCGCCACCTCCAGCCGCAACCGCCGGTTGTGGGTGAGCGAAACCAGGTGATAGACGGCGTGCAGCTCGCGGCCGATGTCCACCGGGTAATGCACGCCCGATACCCCGGTGCACAGCTCGAATGCCAGCGCCGGGTCGTCGCGCAGCCGCCTCGCGACATCAGGCAGGCGCTCGCGCCGGACGTAGAAGGTCATCTCGCCGTTTGCCACGATCACCCGCTCGATCGCGTCGCCGAAGCTCGTACTGGCCTGCTCCAGCGAGCCGGCCAGCCGGTCGGCGACCTCGTCGAAATAGGAGCCGTAAGGCCGCGGGCTGGATAGCGCGGGCGCGCGCCTGATCCGCAGCCCGCCGTAGCCGGAGGTGTCGCCGGTCGTATTCGCGCCGAACATGCCGGTGCGGACCACCTGATCGGCCAGCCGGTCACGCCCGTCCAGTACCGCCTGATCCGGCGCCGCCTCTCCCGGGTCCGCCTGACTCGGCGGTGGCTGGCTCGGGCCCGCCTGATCGGGCCCTTTCTTATCGGGCGCTTTCTTGTGGGGCACTGCCTGCTCAGTCACCTGGCCCTCCGGACTGCAGCCCGGATACCAGCGGCAGCCGCCGCAGCCTAGCCTGCTCGAGCTCGGTGACCTGCCGCTCGCGATTGACGCCAAGCTTCATGTTCTGGATCTTGTCGTGCAGCTTCACGATCGCGTCGAGCAGCATTTCCGGCCTGGGCGGGCAGCCGGGCAGGTAAATGTCAACCGGGACGATATGGTCGACGCCCTGCACGATCGCATAGTTGTTGAACATCCCGCCGCTCGACGCGCAGACCCCCATCGAGATGACCCACTTAGGGTCGGCCATCTGGTCATAGATCTGCCGCAGCACCGGCGCCATCTTCTGGCTCACCCGGCCGGCCACGATCATCAGGTCGGCCTGGCGCGGGGTATTCGACGCACGCTCCATGCCGAACCTGGCCAGGTCGTGCCGGGGGCCGCCGGTGGACATCAGCTCGATCGCGCAGCAGGCCAGACCGAAGGTGGCAGGCCAGACCGAGCTCTTGCGCGCGTACCCGGCCAGCTTCTCGACCGAGGCAAGCAGCACGCCGCTCCGCAGCTTCTCCTCAATACCCATGAGCTAATCCCATTCCAGCCCGCCGCGGCGCCAGACATAGGCGTAGGCGACGAGGACTGCGCCGATAAAAGTGACCATCTCGACCAGTCCGAAAACTCCCAGCCGGTCGAAGGCGACCGCCCACGGGTAGAGGAAGATGATCTCGATATCGAACACGATGAAGAGCATCGCGGTGAGGTAGTACTTGACCGGGAAGTGCACGCCGGCCAGCTTCGGCGTGGGCTCGATGCCGCACTCATAGCTCTCAAGCTTCGCCCGGTTCCACCGCTTGGGGCCGGCCAGCGAGCCCATGACCAGCGAGCCGATGGCGAACACGGCCGCCAGCGCCGCGAGCACCAGGATCGGCACGTAGTCGCTCATGCCCTAGCACCCCCTTGATTTCTGGCCGCCGCTGCCGATCGCAGCGGCGTCATCGGTCTTCTGCTATGCCGCCGGCGTCATCTTAGACACCGCATTCACCAGGCGATCCACCGCGTCGCCGCCACGGGTCTCGGTCAGGTTGCCGAGGAACTTCATGGTGAAGCGCATCACCGCCGGGCGCTTCACGCCGTGCCGGGTCGCGAACCTCATGAACTTCGGGTTGCCGATCAGCTGCACGAAGGTGCGCCCGAGCGTGTAGTAGCCGCCATAGGCGTCCTTCAGTGCCGCGGGGTAGGCCTGCAGGACTCGCTCGGCGCTCGCTGTGGTCGGCCTGCCCAATGCCTGAATTATCACCCGAGCAGCAATCTCACCCGATTCGAGAGCATACGCGATTCCCTCGCCGTTGAACGGATTGACCATCCCGCCTGCGTCGCCGACCAGCACCAGGCCCTTGGTGTAATGCGGGGTCCGGTTGAAGCCCATCGGCAGCGCCGCTCCCCGGACCGGCTGGGTGCGGTTCTGCTCGCTGAAGCCCCACTCTGCTGGCATGGCGGACAGCCAGCGGCGCAGCAGCGCGCGGTAGTCGATGTTCTGGAACGCGGCCGAGGTGTTCAGCAGGCCCAGGCCGACGTTGCTCGTCCCGTTGCCCATGCCGAAAATCCAGCCATAACCAGGCAGCAGCTGATCACCGTCCCACAGGTCCAGCCACGCCTCCAGGTAGTCATCATCGTGCCGGGGGCTGGTGTAGTAGGTGCGCACCGCCACTCCGAGCGGCCGGTCATCCCGCTTGCGCAGGCCCACGGCCACCGACAGCCGCGAGGAGTTGCCGTCGGCCGCGACGACGACACGGGCACGGAACTCCTGTTCGGCAGCTGCCGCGGAACCGGCGCCCGCGCTGTTACCTTCCGCGTCAGCCAGCCCGGCCGACCGCGCGGTAACCCCGATGATCCGCCCGGTCCGGTCATCGAGCAGCGGGCCGCTGACATTCACGCCTTCCCGCAGCCGGGCCCCCGCCTTCTGCGCGTGCCGGGCCAGGATCTCGTCAAAGTCGAGCCGGGTACGCACCATGCCGTAGCCGGGAAAGCTCGACAGGTCCGGCCAGGGCAGCTCGATCCGGCCGCCGCCGCCGATGATCCGCAGGCCCTTGTTCCGCAGCCAGCCGTCGCTTTCCCCGATCGGCACGCCCATGCCGGTCAGCGCCTTGACCGCACGCGGGGTGAGCCCGTCACCGCAGACCTTCTCCCGCGGGAACCGGCTCTTCTCCAGCACCAGCACGTCCAGGCCCGCCGTGGCCAGGTAGTAGGCAACAGCAGAGCCGGCCGGCCCGGCACCGACGACGATGACATCAGCGATCTCGCCGCGCCCGAACGCAGCGGCTTCGCCGGCTTGCCCGGCGCGCACGGAATGGCTGGCCCTGCTGGGATCGCCCGGGGCCAAGTCCGGCGTGCCTGCAGGGGGAACTTGCTCGGTCACGGACCCGTCCTGACTATCTTGTGAACGCCTTCACAAGTATCTTCGCTCAGTCTAGTCCGTCCGTGCGGCCGCTGCGGAGCTGCCCTGTTCGGCTGCAGCGCCGGCCCGGGCGGCTGCGGCACCAGCGTGCCGGTCATTGCCCCGGCCCCGGCTTCCTGCTGGCAAGATGCAGCGCGACGACGCCGAAGCTCAGGTTCCGCCAGCGGACTGCTGACCATCCGGTCGCGCCGATCCGGCGCGCCAGGTCCCGCTGACCCGGCCAGTCCCTGATCGACTCGGCGAGATAGTCGTAGGCCTCGGCATTGCCCGACAGCCGGCCCGCCACGGCCGGCAGTGCCGTCGCCAGATACCGCTCGTAGAGCGCATCCAGCCTGCGCCCCGGCAGGTGGCTGAACTCGCAGACCACGAGCCGGCCGCCCGGCCTGGTGACCCGGAGCATCTCGGCCAGCGCCGCGTCGGCGTCGGCGACGTTACGCAACCCGAAGGAGATGGTGACCGCATCAAACGATTCGCTGCCAAACGGGAGCTCCAGGGCATCACCAGCAACAAACCGGACTCCCGGCGCGGGCTTGCGGGCACCGACAGTCAGCATCCCGAGTGAAAAGTCGCACGCGACGCTGCGGGCGCCGCCGGAGGTAAATGCGCGTGACGACGTGCCCGTTCCCGCGGCCAGGTCCAGCACGACCGCGCCGGGCCCGGCATTGACCGCACTGACGACCGCCTTGCGCCAGAGCCGGTCCTGGCCGAGCGAGAGCGCATCGTTCAGCAGGTCATAGCGCTCGGCGACTTTGTCGAACATCGCCGAAACGTCACCGGGCCTCTTGTCGAGCTGCGCGCGGGTCATGCGTTCAGCCTGGCATACTGCCCGCGCGGGCAGTATGCCAGGCTGAAC
>CABDXS010000881.1_pt1 | contig 35478 bp, 43 predicted proteins | sample 3421381 | NCBI WGS metagenome assembly CABDXS01 (sample SAMEA5534336, study PRJEB31848) | metagenome | biome: tundra; feature: field; material: soil | place: USA | collected 2013-05 | depth 0.15 m
TGAGCATGGGTGTTCCTTTCCGCGCTGCCCGCTATTTGACAGTCGCGACCTGGCTGGCGGCTGGCGCCGCCAGTGGCCAGAGGCTCCGCCGGGTCGGCGGGCCGCAGGCCCTTACTTCGAGTAGTACTCGACGATGAGCTGCTCTTGAACCAGCGTGTCGATCTGCGCCCGGACGGGCAGCGCATGCACGAGGATACGCATCCGGTCGGGGATCACCTCGAGCCACGCGGGCACGGTCCGCTCCCCCGCCTCAGCGCGGGCCACCAAGAAAGGGGTCAGCTCGCGCGACTTGGCGGCTACCTCGACGATGTCGCTCTCGCTGACGCGGAAGGACGGGATGTCGACCTTCTTGCCGTTGACGAGGACGTGACCGTGCCGGACGACCTGCCGGGCCATGTCCCGGCTCTTGGCGAAGCCCGCCCGGTAGACCACGTTGTCGAGGCGGCTCTCCAGGATCTGGAGCAGCGCCTCGCCGGCCTTGCCGCGGCTGCGGGTCGCTTCCTCGTAGTAGTTGTGGAACTGGCGCTCCAGGATGCCGTAGATGCGGCGGGCCTTCTGCTTCTCCCTGACCTGGAGCAGGAACTCGCTCTCCTTCGGCCGGTTCCTGCCGTGCTCACCAGGCGGGTAGGGCCGGATCTCGATGGGGCACTTCGGCGAGTCGCACTTGGCGCCCTTTAGGAACAGCTTGGTCTTCTCGCGACGGCAGCGCTTGCAGTCCGGACCGGTGTATCGAGCCATGGTTGTCGCTTACTCCTCAGACCCGGCGCCGCTTAGGCGGGCGGCAGCCATTATGCGGAACCGGGGTGACGTCCTGGATGGAGCCCACCTCGAGGCCGGTCGCCTGCAGGGACCGGATCGCGGTCTCCCTGCCGGAGCCGGGGCCCTTCACGAAGACGTCGACCTTGCGCATGCCATGCTCCATCGCGCGTCGCGCCGCGGCCTCGGCGGCCATCTGGGCGGCGAACGGCGTGGACTTGCGCGAGCCCTTGAAGCCGACCTGGCCCGACGACGCCCAGGAGATGACGCTGCCGGCCGGATCGGTGATCGACACGATGGTGTTGTTGAAGGTGCTCTTGATATGGGCGTGCCCGTGCGCGATGTTCTTGCGTTCCTTGCGGCGCACTTTCTTGACGCCGGTACGGCTCTTGGGAGGCATCCTGCTCCTCTAACTCCGGGAGGTGGTCGGTCCGCTGCGGCTGCCGTGCCGGTCCCGCTGGCGCGGGCACGGCACTGGGGACTACTTCTTGCCGGCCTTCTTCTTGCCGGCCACGGTCTTCTTCTTGCCTTTCCTGGTGCGGGCATTGGTCTGCGTGCGCTGGCCGTGCACGGGAAGCCCGCGGCGGTGCCGGATGCCCTGATAGCAGCCGATCTCCACCTTGCGGCGGATGTCAGCCTGTACCTCACGGCGCAGGTCGCCTTCCACCCGGTAGGTCGCCTCTATCCAGTCCCGGAGGCGGACCAGATCGTCATCGCCGAGCTGGTGAACGCGGGTGTCGCCGCTGACGCCGGTCGCGCTGAGCGTCTCGAGCGCCCGGGTCCGGCCGATGCCGTAAACATAGGTAAGAGCGACCTCAAGCCGCTTGTCGTTGGGGAGGTCGACGCCGACCAGACGTGCCATCGGGGGCAGTTCTCCTTCTGTCGCGGAGGTCCTGCGCGCCGCTTCCGCGTCCCTGCCCGGACACGGCCCCGGCCTCCTCCGGGGGTCGTCCGCCGCCAGCCTGGCCGACGGCGGACCTTGCGGTGCGCGTCTTACCTTGCTCTTACTGTGCCCGTGTCAGCGGGCTCAGCCCTGCCGCTGCTTGTGCCGCGGATCAGAGCAGATGACCATGACCCGGCCATGCCTGCGAATGATCCGGCACTTGCTGCAGATCTTCTTCACACTCGGCTTGACCTTCATCTTCGGGTCTCCTCAGGCGCTCGGGGCCGCTGCGCGGCCCGTGCACCGTCCGCTCGTCACTTGTACCGGTAGACAATCCGCCCACGACTCAGGTCGTAGGGGCTCAGCTCCACGACCACACGGTCATCGGGCAGGATCCGGATGTAGTGCATCCGCATTTTCCCGCTGATGTGGGCCAGGACCTTGTGCCCGTTGTCCAGCTCCACTCGGAAGAAGGCATTGGGCAGCGACTCCACTACCGTGCCCTCGATCTCAATGGCGCCGTCTTTCTTGGGCATATCCTCCGCGCTTCGCTGATCGTCGGCCAGCCTGCCGGTCATCATCGTGCTAGCTGGTGCTTGTGGTTTGGGATACTGCTGGCCTGCCGGACGCGGCCATCCCTGGCCGTGCCGCAGCAGCTCTCGTGCTGTCAACGGTGGCTTATCTTTCGGACCCGGCTCGTGCTTGCGCTCGAATCCAGGAACCTGGGCGGCCCGCTGGAACGCTGCCGTCACACCGCGGGCGTTGACTCCGCTGGCACGGCCGCTCTGGGACCGCAGCAGAGTCTACTTCAGCCCTGCCCGCAAAGCGAACCGGACTGATAACTGCCTCGGTGACAGTCGGCACAACCGGTGCGGGTGCTGAGATATTCCCGGCGACCGCCATCGCGTCAGCGGCGCTGCCGGGCCCGGCTGCCCGGCCCGGCAGCCGCCGGCGCCGAGCCGACCGGCCCGCCGGGACCGCCTTGGACCCGCGCGACGCCGGGGCGGACGTCAGCCGGGTGGTGCGCCGCCCAGCTGATCATGGTCGCCCGGCAGCTGACCGGGTCCGCCCCTGCGGTGCTGCCGATCATGCGGGCCGCCGTGCGGGCCGCCGGAGACCCACCGGCCCAGCATGATCGCGCCCCACGGGCCGGTAAACCAGAGAAACCACGGCGCCCCGAAGCCGCTGAGAGCCCAGACGACGACCAGGATGAGCGTGACTGTGAACCAGGAACCCCAGGCGGCGCGCCAGGCCGGGGAGAACCTGCCGTGCTGCCGCGCCACCCCGCCCTGATCGCGCAGCGCTGCCAGCGCGGAACTCGAGCCGGGCAGCGGGCCGCGGCGGCGCGGCAGGCCCGCGTCCGGCAGCCGGTACAGGTCAATCGCCGGCAGGTCGGAGAGCAGCTCGTCAAGGTCGCCGATCGTCTTGGCCGCCAGCGCGCGGTCAAGCCGCTCGTCGAACTCCTCGGCGTCCAGCCGTCCTGCCGCGTGGTGCTCGCGCAGCAGCGACGCCGCCCGGTCCCGATCGTCGTCGGAGGCCCGGATCCTGGGATCGGCCGCCATCGGGTGCCCCCTCAGCTGTTCAGCGTTGTGCGGACAGGCGCCGGCAGCGACAGCAACTGCCCGGCGCAGAAAGCGGCGAAGCCGGCGGCCCCGCCATCTTCGGCGGTCAGCACCCAGGGGCCATCCGCCGTGATGGCCACGGTGTGCTCAAAATGCGCCGCGGGGCCTCCGTCGGCGCTCACCACGGTCCAGTCGTCATCGAGCAGCCGGGTCTGCGGGCGGCCGAGCACCAGCATGGGCTCGATTGCCAGGGCCATTCCCTCGGTCAGCAACGGCCCCCGGCCCGGCTTGCCGTAGTTAGGCACCGGCGGGTCCATGTGCATCTGGGTGCCGATCCCGTGGCCGACGTAGTCCGCCACGATCCCGTACGGCCCGCTGGCAAGCACCGCCGATTCGATCGCGTGCGAGATGTCCGTCAGCCGGTTCCCGGCGACGGCGTGCGCAAGACCGTTCCAGAGCGCACGCTCGCAGGCCCCCAGCAGGCCGGTGAGCTCGCCGGCGATCTCGCCGACCCCGATTGTGAGTGCCGCGTCGCCATGCCACCCGCCGACGATCGCTCCGCAGTCGATCGAGATAACGTCGCCAGCGGCCAGCCGCATGTCCGGGCTGGGTATGCCGTGCACGATCTGGTCATTCACCGACGTGCAGATCGTCGCAGGGAAGCCGTGATAGCCCAGGAACGACGGCAGCGCTCCGGCGCCGCGTATCTCCCGCTCGGCGATCGCGTCCAGCTCTGCGGTGCTGATGCCCGGCTCGGCCGCCGCTGCCACGGTCCGCAGGGCACGGGCAACGACCAGCCCGGCATCGCGCATCGCGGCGATCTGACCGGGCGTCTTGAGCTGAATTCGCGGCTCCTGCCGCATTCGCATGGCGCCTCCCGGGGATCTGCCTCAACCGTACCCGCAGAAAGCGGCAAGCTGACTGGCCGGGAGGCTTGGCGCAGTCGGTCAGCCGCTTTCCCAATCGGCCAGTCCGGCCACCTTGCTGCCGTCAGGCTCGCCATCGGCCGCGAGGTAGCCCCAGCTGGCGCACATCTTGGTGAGCGCGGGAGAGAGCTGCTGCGCGCGAGGCGGCGGTGCACTCGGGTGGATACGGCCGGAACGGATCTTCTCTGAGGCGTCGCCAAGGCCGGGAGCGAATCGGACGTCAGCGAACTGGCCGTACTCCAGCATGCCGGGCTCGTAGGGCACGCCGAGGAATTCGCACAGCCCGCGGGCCACCTTCTCGGGCTTGGCTGTCAGCTCCTCGTAGCGCACCGTCATGCCGGGCAGCGCGAGCCGCGCTTCCTCGACCTTGGCCATGTACAGGTGCGCATTGCGGACGGATTCCTCGACGCCGCCCGTCTTGTCGGCGTGCCAGTCGGGGTCGAACGAGGCCCGCATCGAGGCGACCACTGCCGCCGGGTGGCGCAGCAGGAAGATGAAGCGCGCGTCTGGCCAGCAGTCGCCGATCCGCTCCCAGATCAGCACGTTGCTCGGCGTCTTGACCACGATGACGGGCTTGCCGCTGCGCGCCAGGGTGTCGGCCAGCACGCGGTCCCACAGCATGTTGTCGACCTCGTTCTGGGTCAGCTCCAGTGCCCACAGGGATACCTTGATCCACCGCGTCTCAGCGCGGACTGACAGGTGCATCAGCGGCAGCTCCGGCGGACCATACAGCCGGGAATGAGCGTTGAGGATGGCCCGCAGCAGCGTGGAGCCGGACCGCGCCGAGGAGAAGATGAAGACCGGTGCCACCAGCATCCGGTCCCCGCTCGGTGGCGGCAGGCGCCGCTCGCGGTGCCCCGGCGGCCGGGTCAGCTGGTAGCCAACGGTGCGCGAGAGCAGTAAGTTAACGGGTTCTTTCCAGCCCACAGACATCGTCGTCAGTTTCCTTCGTACGTGCTTTGCGGCGGCTCAGCATGATCCGATAGGGTCCATTGGCGCCTGCCGGGGCTGGACCGATTCGTGGCCAGCCGCGGCGCTGAGCGTCCAGCCGAGACGGCCCGAGCATCAGTAGTTCGAGCCCAGTAACAAGGCCTGCGGGCACAGTAGCAAGGCCTGCGGGCGGCCCAGGGCATGATCGCGGCTACCCGGAGGAATTCCGCATGATGCTCACAGGCTGCCCGAAGCCACGACGTCAGCTGGCAGCCGACGGCCGCAATCAGCTCGCGCGGCAGCGGCTCGGCTCGGCTCGGCTCGGGCCAGGGGGACGATCTCAGCAGATGAAACGCCGCAGCGCGCTCAGCGAGCGGTCGGTGATCTCCTCCACCGGCCCGGTGGCGTCGATGCCCAGCAGGATGCCCTCGTCGGCGTAGAAGGAGATGAGCGGCGCGGTCTGCTGCTGGTACACATCCAGCCGGTGCCGGATGGTCTCCTCGCGGTCATCGTCTCGCTGGAAGAGCTCGCCGCCGCAGTCGTCACATGTCTCCGGCCGGGCGGGCGGATCGAACAGCACGTGCCAGACGTGCCCGCACCGGCGGCAGGTCCGGCGTCCGGACAGCCGCCTGACTACCTCGTCGTCGTCGACGACCAGCTCGAGCACGATGTCGAGCCTGATCTCCCACTCGATGAGGATCTTCTTCAGGGTCTCGGCCTGCGGGACGTTGCGCGGGAAGCCATCCAGCAGGAAGCCTGCCTGCGCATCGGTTTCCTGCAGGCGGCTGTGCACCATCGCGATCGTCACTTCGTCGGGCACCAGGTCACCGCGGTCCATGAACGCCTTGGCCTGCCTGCCCAGCTCGGTCCCGGTACTGACATTGAACCTGAAAATGTCACCTGTCGAGATCTTGGGGATCGCCAGGTGTGAGGCTATGAACTGGGCCTGTGTCCCCTTGCCCGCACCGGGGGGCCCGACGAGGACGACGCGCACTACCGCAGGAAACCCTCATAGTTGCGCTGCTGCAACTGACTCTCGATTTGCTTCACTGTATCGAGTCCCACCCCCACCGCGATCATGATGCTGGTCCCGCCGAGCGGGAACTGTGCCGATGCCCCGACGAGCCCGATCGCGATCATCGGAATCAGCGCCACCACAGCCAGGTACACCGAGCCGGGCGCGGTCAGCCGGCTGAGCACGAAGCTGAGATACCCGGCCGTCGGCCCGCCGGGCCTGATTCCGGGGATGAAGCCCCCGTACTTCTTCATGTTGTCGGCCACCTCCGTCGGGTTGAAGGTGATTGACACATAGAAGTAGGTGAAGAAGATGATCAGTAGGAAGAAGGTCCCCATGTAATAAGGCGAGAATGACGAGCCGTTCCCGATCACCAGGTGCTCCTGCACCCAGAGCTGCCAGCCGCCGGTGGCGGCCGTCTTGCCGAACAGCTGCGAGGCGAGTTCGGGGATGTAGAGCATCGAGGAGGCGAAGATGACCGGGATGACGCCAGCCTGGTTTACCTTCAGCGGGATGTAGGTCGAGGTGCCGCCGTACATCTTCCGGCCCACCATCCGCTTGGCGTACTGCACCGGGATCCGGCGCTGGGCCTGCTCCATGAACGCGACGAACGCGATGATCGCGATTCCGACCAGCAGCACGATGCCGAAGACGAAGGCGTGCTTGGTTTCGTAGATCGCCTCCATCTCACCCGGGATGACCGCGATCACCTGGGTGAAGATCATCAGCGACATGCCGTTGCCGACGCCGCGGTCGGTGATCAGCTCGCCCAGCCACATGATGACGGCGGTGCCGGCAGTCATGCAGATGACCATCGTCGCGACCGTGAAGACCGAGTCGTTGGGGATCAGCGAGCTGCCGGAGCAGTTGGTGATCAGGTTGCCGGATCGGGCCAGCGCCACGATGCCGGTGGACTGCAGGATCGCCAGGCCCACCGTGAGGTACCGGGTGTACTGGGTAATCTTCGCCTGGCCGCTCTGGCCTTCCTGGCGCAGCGTCTCCAGCCGCGGGATGACCACGGCGAGCAGCTGCAGGATGATGCTCGCGGTGATGTACGGCATGATGCCGAGCGCGAAGACGGTCAGCTTCAGCAGCGCGCCGCCGCTGAACAGGTTCACCAGCTGGAACACGCCGCCGTTGCTGCCGCTGTGGGCGGCATTGTTCAGGCAGGCATTGAGCGCGCGCTCGGAGACTCCCGGCGTCGGCAGCGAGGAGCCGAGCCGGAACATGGCAATGATAAAGAGCGTAAACAGCAGCTTCTTGCGCAGGTCGGGCGTCCGGAAGGCCCGGAGGAACGCGGTCAGCATGCGCCGTCCTCGAATCGTCGGGTGAACGTCATCTGCCGCTCCTTGCCGGGCGGGTCCCCGCTGGCCGCAAGCGCGACATGCTCGCCGCAGTCTAACGCGCTGAGGGGACTCCGGCAGCCGGCCGCAAAGTCCGCCACGGCCCCCGCCGCAGCGCGCCGGGGGCCCTGCTAGCTGGCCTGCCGGAGGTCAGCCCGGGTGGCGGCGAGCGAGCTCACAGCTCGGTAACGGTCCCGCCGGCCGCGGTGATCTTCTCCCTGGCCGATCCGGAGAAGGCGTGCGCGGTCACCCGCAGCGGCACCGCTGCCTCGCCCTGGCCCAGGACCTTGATCAGCTCCCCCGGCCGGACGGCGCCCTTGGCCACCAGGTTCTCCGGCGTCACGTCTCCGCCGTCGGGATACAGGGCCGCCAGCCGGTCGAGGTTGACGACCTGGTAGGTGGTCTTGAACCGCAGGTTCGAGAAGCCCTTCAGCTTGGGCAGCCGGCGGTGCAGCGGCATCTGGCCGCCCTCGAAGGCCGGCGCCACCTGGTTGCGAGCCTTGGTGCCCTTCGTGCCGCGGCCCGCCGTCTTGCCCTTGGAACCCTGGCCGCGGCCGACCCTGGTGCGCGCCGTGCGCGCGCCGGGCGCCGGGCGCAGATGATGGATTTTCAGGCCGGCCCGCCCGCCCGGCGTGTTGTCAGCGGCCGGGGTTTTGTCGGTGTGTGCCATCTCAGTCAACCTCCTCCACGGTGACCAGGTGGCGCACCGCCTGGATCATGCCGCGGATCTCGGGACGGTCCGCCTTGACGACCACGTCGCCGATCCGCCGCAGGCCCAGCGAGCGCAGCGAATCCCGCTGCGCCTGGTTGCCGCCGATCTTCGATTTCGTCTGGGTGACCCTTAGCTCTGCCATGTCCTGCTCCCGCTCAGCTGTTTCCCGGCGTGGCGGTGCTCGCCGCTGCGGCGCGGGCCCGGAGCATCGCCGCCGGGGCGACATGCTCGATCGGCAGGCCGCGCCGGGCCGCGATCTCCTCCGGCCGGCTCAGGCCCTTCAGTGCCGCAACCGTCGCATGCACCACGTTGATGGGGTTAGACGAGCCGAGTGACCGGGAGAGCACGTCGTGAACGCCCGCGCACTCCAGCACGGCACGCACCGGACCGCCGGCAATGACGCCGGTTCCCGGGCTGGCCGGCTTGAGCAGCACCACGCCGGCTGCCTCCTCGCCCTGGACGGTGTGCGGGATCGTGCCGGCGATCCTGGGCACCTTGAAGAAGCTCTTCTTCGCCGCCTCGACTCCCTTGGCGATCGCCGCCGGGACTTCCTTGGCCTTGCCGTACCCGACGCCGACCATCCCGTTGCCGTCGCCCACCACGACAAGCGCGGTGAAGCTGAACCGCCTGCCGCCCTGGACGACCTTCGCCACCCTGTTGATGGTGACGACGCGCTCCAGGTAGGCGGTGCCCTTCTCGGCCGCACCGCCGCGGCGGTCGTCACGGCGGTCGCGCCGCTCGCCGCCGCCTCCTGTGCCGCGCCGCGGAGTTGCTGCCATCAGATATCCCTTTTCTCGTTGATGCGAATGCCAGCCCTCGCTGGGCTTGTCCTCGCCGTGCTCGCCATGACGGTGCCAGTCGTCACAGGGCCAGCCCGCCGTCCCGTGCGCCGTCCGCGAGCGCGGCGACGCGGCCGTGATAGGCATAGCCGCCGCGGTCGAACACCACGGCACTGATCCCGGTCTTCGCGGCCCGGTCGGCGAGCAGCGCCCCGACCTGGCGGGCTTTCGCGGTCTTGTTCCCGTCCGCGCCGCGGATGGACTCCTCCAGGGTAGACGCAGAAACCAGCGTGCTTCCCTGCACGTCGTCCACGAGCTGCGCGAAGGTGTTTCGCGCCGAGCGGGTGACCACGAGCCTGGGCCGCGCCGAGCTGCCCTGAACCTTCTTGCGGACTCGCAAGTGCCGCGCAGCGCGGGCGGAACCGCGGGTAACGGCCCTGCCCTTGACCTGTGCGTGACCCCTGGTCTTGATGCCAGGCATCGGTTACCTCCCAGCCTTCCCGGCCTTGCGCCGGATCTGCTCGCCCTGGTACCGCACGCCCTTGCCCTTGTACGGATCAGGCTTGCGGAGCTTGCGGATATTGGCCGCAACCTCGCCGACCTGCTGCTTGTCAATGCCCTCGACAACGAACCTGGTCGGCGTCTCCACCTGGAAGGTGATCCCCTCGGGGGCGCGCACCGGCACCGGGTGGCTGAAGCCGAGCGAGAACTCCAGGTCCCTGCCCCTGGCCTGCACCCGGTAGCCGACGCCGACGATCTCCAGCGTCTTGCGGAAACCGTCCGTGACGCCGGTGACCATGTTGGCGATCAGCGAGCGGGACAGGCCGTGCAGCGCGCGGATCTCGCCCTCGTCGCTTGGCCGGGTGACGTTAACGGCGCCGTCGGCCTGGCTGACCTCGATGGGCGCCGAAACCTCGAGCCTGAGGCTGCCCTTCGGGCCCTGCACGGTGACCTCGCGGCCATTGATGGTGACGTCGACGCCGCTGGGTACGACGACGGGCATGCGTCCGATTCGTGACATGGCGGGCTCTCCTACCAGACGTAGGCGAGGACTTCCCCGCCTACGCCCTGCCGCTTGGCCTGCTTATCGGTCATCAGGCCCGCCGACGTCGAGAGAATCGCGACGCCGAGGCCGCCGAGCACCCTGGGCAGGTTGTCCTTGCGCGCGTACACCCGCAGGCCGGGCTTGGAGACGCGCTTGACGCCCGCGATCGAGCGCTCGCGCGTCGGCCCGTACTTCAGGGCGACGACGAGGTTCTTGCCGACCTCTGCGTCCTCCACCCGCCACCCCGCGATGTAGCCCTCCTGCTGGAGGATCTCGGCGATGTGAACTTTGATCTTGGAATGCGGCATGATCACGGTGTCGTGGTATGCCGAGTTGGCATTGCGCAGCCGGGTCAGCATGTCTGCGACCGGGTCGGTCATTGTCATGGCCTGGTGGCCCTCCTCGCCGCGGTTTCCCGGCCGGGACCTTCGGCGTGGTCGGTGGGCGCGGGGTTGCGCCCAGGTGGATCTGTCGCCGGGTGCTCGCGCACCCGGATGTTATCGCCGGCAACTACCAGCTGGACTTCGTGATGCCGGGCAGCTCGCCGCGATGCGCCAGCTGCCGGAAGCAGATCCGGCACAGGCCGAACCTGCGGTAGACAGCGCGCGGCCGCCCGCACCTGGAGCACCTGGTATACCCGCGCACCTTGTACTTCGGCTTGCGCTTCGCCTTGGCGATCAGGCTCTTCTTCGCCACTACTTAGTTCTCCTTGAACGGGAAGCCGAGCCGCCGCAGCAAAGAGCGGCCCTCGGCGTCGTTGGTCGCGGTCGTGACGACGGTCACGTCCATGCCGCGCTGCCTGTCAACCTGATCGGGATTGATCTCGTGGAACATCAGCTGCTCGATCAGGCCGAAGGTGTAATTCCCGCGGCCGTCGAACTGCCGGTCGGAAAGGCCGCGGAAGTCACGGATCCGGGGCAGCGCGATCGACAGCAGCCGGTCGCAGAATTCCCACATCCGGTCGCCGCGCAGCGTCACATGCGCGCCGATCGGCATGCCCTCGCGCAGCTTGAACTGCGCGATCGACTTCCTGGCCCGGGCAACCGCCGGCTTCTGCCCGGTGATGATCGCCAGGTCCCGGACCGCGCCGTCGATGAGCTTGGCGTCACGCGCCGCCTCGCCCACGCCCATATTGACCACGATCTTGGCCAGGCCGGGCACCTGCATCACGTTGGCGTAGCTGAACTCCTCGCGCAGCGCCGGCGCGATCTCAGCCCGGTAGCGCTGCTTCAGCCGGGGCTCAGTGCGCTCCGCCGCAGTCGCGCCCGCGCCGCCGTCGCTGCCGGCCTCGCTGCGCGCGGCGGCCGGCTGCCTGGTCTTGGTGGCAGCCATCAGATGTCCTTACCGTTCGGCCGGGTGACCCGGACCTTCGTCTTGTCCTCGGTGATCCGGTATCCGGCCCTGGCTGGCTTCTTCGTCTCCGGATCGATCAGCGCCACGTTGCTGACGTGGATGGGCGCCTCCTGGTGGATGATGCCGCCCTCCTTGGCACCGCGCCGGCCCTGATAGTCCACCTTGGTGTTCTTCTTGATCATGTTGACGCCCTCGACCAGGACCTTCTGCCGCTCTGGGTACGCGACTCTCACGATGCCCTCGCGGCCGTTGTCCTTGCCGGCGATGACGACGACGTGGTCGCCCTTCTTGATCTTCATGCTCGGGGCCTTCCGCGTCTCCGTCTTCTTCGACGCACTGCTCTTGCGCGCCATCACAGCACCTCCGGCGCCAGCGAGATGATCCGCATGAAGCGCTTCTCCCGCAGTTCCCGGCCGACCGGCCCGAAGATGCGGGTTCCGCGCGGGTCGCCGCCGTCGCGGATCAGCACGGCCGCGTTCTCGTCGAACCGGATGTAGGAGCCGTCACCGCGGCGGCGCTCCTTGCGCGTGCGCACGACGACGGCCTTTACCACGTCGCCCTTCTTCACCCCGGCGCCCGGCAGGGCGTCCTTTACGGTGGCCACGATGACGTCGCCGATGCCCGCGTATCGCCTGCCCGAGCCGCCGAGCACGCGGATGCACAAGATCTCCTTGGCTCCGGTGTTGTCGGCGACCTTGAGCCGCGACTCCTGCTGGATCACGTCAACTCCTGCTTCTAGCGCCGGCCTCTGCGAGGACGGGCGGATCCTGGCGGGGTAGCGGGAAAACCTCCCGCCAGTGCCCTGTTACTTGGCCTTCTCCAAGATCTCCGCGACACGCCAGCGCTTGGTCGCCGACAGCGGCCTGGTCTCCATCAGGAGCACCCGGTCGCCGACGCCGCAGGCGTTCTCGCCGTCGTGAGCCTTGTACTTCTTCGTCCGGCGGATGACCTTGCCGTACTTGGGGTGCTTGACCCGGTCCTCGACGACGACGACGACGGTCCTGTCCATCTTGTCGCTGACGACCAGGCCCTCGCGTACCTTGCGGTAGCCGCGCGAGACGGCGGTGGCCTGCTCGGTGCTTGCTTCCGGTCCGCTACTCATTCTCGTCCGCCTCCTCAGCCACGGTCACGATGCCGAGCTCGCGCTCCCGCTTCACCGTGTAGATGCGGGCGATCTCCTTGCGGACGGCATGCAGCCGGCCGTGGCTTTCAAGCTGGCCGGTGGCCGCCTGGAAGCGCAGGTTGAACAGCTCGATCTTGGCCTCGGCCAGCTGGTGTTCGAGTTCTTCCTCGGTTGAGGCCCTCAGGTCAGCGGCTGCCAGTCCCTTGGCCATCACGCCTCACCGACCTCTCGCTTCACGAACTTGGTCTTCATCGGCAGCTTGTGCATGGCGCGGCGCAAAGCTTCCCTGGCGACCGGCTCCGATACCCCGGACAGCTCGAACATCACGCGTCCGGGCTTGACGTTCGCCACCCACCACTCGGGGGCGCCCTTGCCCGAGCCCATCCGGGTCTCGGCGGGCTTCTTGGTTAGCGGCCGGTCCGGGTAGATCGTGATCCACACCTTGCCGCCACGCCGGATGTGCCGGGTCATGGCGATACGGGCGGCCTCGATCTGCCGGTTGGTGACGTAGGAGTGCTCCACGGCCTGGATGCCGTATTCGCCGAACGTCACCCTGGTCCCGCCCTTGGCGGCACCGTGCCGGTCCGGCCGGTGCTGCTTGCGGTGCTTAACCCTGCGGGGGATGAGCATGTCTCAGCCCTCCTCGCCCGATGTGGGCGGCCCGGCCGCGGCCGGCAGGGGCTGCTCCTGCGCCTCCGGGCCGGGCGGGTCGGCGCGGTCGGGACCGCCGGCTGCGGGACGGTCGGTCCCGTCCGGCGAGCCGGGCCTGCGGCGCCGCTGCGGCGGCCGCTCCCGGTCCCGGCCGGGACGCTGGCCTGCCCGCAGCGCGGCCGCGGCGGCCTCGCGCTCCGCCCTGGTCTGCGCGGCCTCGCCGCGGTAGATCCAGACCTTCACGCCGATCCGGCCGAACGTCGTGCGGGCCTCGTAGAAGCCGTAGTCGATGTCGGCGCGCAGGGTGTGCAGCGGCACCCGGCCCTCGCGGTAGAACTCCGACCGCGACATCTCGGCGCCGCCGAGGCGCCCGGAGCACTGCACCCGGATGCCCTTGGCGCCGCCCTTCATCGCGGTCTGCATGGCCTTGCGCATGGCGCGGCGGAAGGAGACCCGGCTGGACAGCTGCTCGGCCACGCCCTGGGCGACCAGCTGGGCGTCGATCTCGGGGTTCTTCACCTCGAGGATGTTCAGCTGGATCTGCTTGCTGGTGAGCTTCTCCAGATCACCGCGGATCCGGTCGGCCTCGGCGCCGCGGCGGCCGATGACGATGCCGGGCCGGGCGGTGTGGATGTCAACCCGCACCCGGTCCCTGGTCCGCTCGATCTCGACCTTGGAGATGCCCGCCCGCTCCATGCCGCGCTGCAGCATCCGGCGGATCGCGACGTCTTCCGCAACGTAGTCCTTGTACAGCTTGTCGGCATACCACCGGCTCTTGAAGTCGGTGGTGATGCCCAGCCGGAACCCGTGCGGGTTCACTTTCTGGCCCACTAGCGGGTCCCCTCCTTGCGCTCGTCCGAAACGACGACCGTGATGTGGCTGGTGCGCTTCATGATCCGGTAGCCCCGGCCCTGCGCGCGCGGACGGAAGCGCTTGAGCGTCGGCCCCTCGTCCACCCACGCCCGGCTTACCACGAGCGAGCCGGCGTCCACCTGCCTGGCGCTGGCGGCGTTGGCGATGGCACTGGCCAGCACCTTGCCGACCGGGTCACTCGCCGACTGCGGCGCGAAGGCGAGCGCCGCCTGCGCCGTCTCAGCGGGCATCCCGCGGATCAGGTCCACCACCCGGCGGGCCTTCCGCGGCGTGACGCGGACGTACCGCGCCTTCGCCCTCGCTTCCATTGCTCTCTCGCTCTCTCTTACTGACTGGCGGCTGACGCTTGACTGCCGGCAGCGCTAGCGGCGGCTGCGCCGGTCGTCCCGCACATGGCTGCGGAACGTGCGGGTCGGCGCGAACTCGCCGAGCTTGTGCCCGACCATCGACTCGGTAATGAAAACCGGCACGTGCTTGCGGCCGTCGTGCACGGCAATCGTGTGGCCCAGCATCGCCGGAACGATCATGGAGCGGCGCGACCACGTCTTGATCACGTTCTTGGCGCCCCTGTCATTCTGGACGTCCACCTTCTTCATCAGGTGGTCGTCCACGAAGGGACCCTTCTTCAGGCTACGAGGCATCGCTGTGTGCTCCTACCGCTTCTTCTTGCCGCGCCGGCGGGTGATCATCTTGTCGCTGGGCTTGTGTGCCTTGCGGGTGCGTCCCTCCGGCTTGCCCCAGGGGCTGACCGGGTGCCGGCCGCCGGAGGTCTTGCCCTCGCCGCCGCCCAGCGGGTGATCGACTGGGTTCATGGCAACGCCGCGGACCGTCGGCCTGCGGCCCTTCCACCGGCTGCGGCCTGCCTTGCCGAGCTTGATGTTGCCCTGCTCGGCATTGCCGACCCCGCCGATCGTCGCGCGGCAGGCCGCGTCCACGAACCGGATCTCGCCCGACGGCATCCGCAGGGTCGCCCTGGCGCCTTCCTTGGCGAGCAGCTGCACGCCGGAGCCGGCCGACCGGGCGATCTTGGCACCGCCGCCGGGCCGCATCTCGATCGCGTGCACGACGGTACCGGTCGGGATGTTGCGCAGCGCCAGGCAGTTGCCGGTCTGGATGTCGGCGCCCGGCCCGTTCTCCACCCGGTCGCCCTGGCGCATGCCCTGCGGGGCGAGGATGTAGCGCTTCTCCCCGTCGGCGTAGTGCAGCAGCGCGATCCGGGAGGTGCGGTTCGGGTCGTACTCGATGTGCGCGACCTTGGCCGGCACGCCGTCCTTGTCCGCGCGGCGGAAGTCGATCAGCCGGTAGGCGCGCTTGTGCCCGCCGCCCTGGTGCCGGGTCGTGATCCGGCCGTGCACGTTCCTGCCGCCGCGGCTACTCAGCGGGCGCACCAGCGCCTTCTCCGGCTCAGTGCGGGTGACCTCGGAGAAGTCGGCACCGGACGCGCCCCGCCTGCCCGGGGTGGTCGGCTTGTACTTGCGGATGGCCATGTGTGCTCAAGCTCCTAGGAATCGCCGGCTAACCGACCGGGCCGCCGAAGACCTCGATCCGGTCACCCGGAGCAAGGCTGACAATTGCGCGCTTGGTGTCCGGCCGCTTGCCCCAGCCGAATCTGGTCCGGCGCCGCTTGCCCGGCCGGTTCACTGTGTTGACGCCGGTTACCCGGACATTGAAGACAGCCTCGACGGCCTGCCGGATCTGGGTCTTGTTCGCGGCGGGGTCGACGATGAACGTGTACTTGCCGTCGTCGACGAGCCGGTAGCTCTTCTCGGAGATGACCGGCCGCTTGAGGATGTCGCGGGGGTTGGGGGTCTTGGTCACTGCCGTCAGTCCTCCCGCCTGGCGCCGGGCATGGCCCGGGCCACGAAAGCGTCCAGTGCATCGCGGGTGAAGACCACGTGATCGCTGACCAGGACGTCGTAGGTATTCAGCTGGCCGGAGTCCAGCAGGTGCACGCCCCGCGCGTTGCGCAGGCTCTTCCAGGTCACCTTGTCGGCAGTGGTCGCGACGACCAGCACATGCGCCCCGCCGCGGGTAATGCCGGTGACTTCGGCCAGCACCGCCATCGCGTCCTTCGTCCGCGGCGCGTCGCCGTCCACCAGGGCGCCGACCACATGCACCCGGCCGTGCCGGGCCCGGTCGGACAGCGCGCCGCGCAGCGCGGCTGCCTTCATCTTCTTGGGCGTGCGCTGCTCGTAGGATCGCGGCTGCGGTCCGTGCACCGTCCCGCCGCCAGCGAACTGCGGCGCCCTGATCGAGCCCTGGCGGGCCCGGCCGGTGCCCTTCTGGCGGTAGGGCTTCTTGCCGCCGCCGCGCACGTCACCGCGGGTCTTCGTGGCGTGCGTGCCCTGCCGGGCCGCGGCTTCCTGCGCCACGACAACCTGATGAATCAGCGGCACATTGACCTTGGCGGCAAAAATTTCGGCAGGCAGGTCGGCAGCGCCGCCGCCGGCCGCAGCCGTGGCCGGCGTGTCATTCTCGGCCGCGCTCGTCTGGGCCGCGCTCATCTCGCCTCACTTGTAGTCGCCGGGCGCCCGCCAGCGGCGAGCGGGGTCTTGACGGCGCTGCGGACCAGGACCAGGCCGCCGGCCGGGCCGGGGACAGCGCCCTTGATCAGCAGCAGGCCGCGATCGGCAACGACGCGGTGCAGGGTCAGGTTCTGCGCGGTGGTGCGCTCGCCGCCCATCCGGCCGGCCATCCGCACGCCCTTGAAGACGCGGCCAGGGTAGGAACAGCCGCCGATAGACCCGGGCGCGCGATGCTTGCGCTGGGTGCCGTGCGAGGAGCTCAGGCCCTTGAACCCGTGCCGCTTCATCACGCCGGCGAAGCCCTTGCCCTTGCTCGTGGCGGTCACGTCGACATGCTCGCCTGCCGTGAACGTCTCGGCGGTGACCTCCTGACCCAGCGTGTACTCCGACGCGCTGTCGGTGCGCAGTTCCACCAGGTACCGGCGCGGCGTCACGCTGGCCTTCGCGAAGTGGCCCGCCTCGGGCTTGTTCACCTTGCGCGGGTCGACCTCGCCGTAGCCCAGCTGCACGGCCGCGTAGCCGTCAGCATCCGGCGTCCGCACCGCGGTGACGACGCAGGGTCCGGCCGCCACCACGGTGACGGGCACCATCTTCCCGTCATCGGCGAAGACCTGGGTCATGCCGAGCTTGGTGCCCAGGACCCCTTTGATCTGCTTGGTCATGTCGGTGCGTCCCTCAGAGCTTGATCTCGATGTCGACGCCCGCCGGCAGGTCGAGCCGCATCAGGGAGTCGACGGTCTTCGGCGTCGGGTCGATGATGTCGATCAGGCGCTTGTGCGTCCGCATCTCGAAGTGCTCCCGTGAGTCCTTGTACTTATGCGGGGAGCGGATGACGCAGTACACGTTCTTCTCGGTAGGCAGCGGCACCGGCCCGGCCACCTTCGCACCGGTACGGGTAACCGTGTCGACGATCTTCCGCGCCGAGCTGTCGATGACCTCATGGTCATAGGCCTTGAGCCGAATGCGGATCTTCTGTCCCGCCATGGTGGCCTCTACGTCCTCTTCTGTGTTGTCCCCGGGGGACGACCCCCGGGATCCCCCGCTGCCGCCCGCTCGGGCCGGCTTCGCCGACCGTCGCGGTCGGCACCAGGGGGCCGGTTCCGCTTTCTACCGCTGCCTTGCGTGACCCACTGGACCGGACGGGTCCGGCCCCGGGATCACCCGTGCTGTCTTCAGCCTGGGGCCCAGGGGTTCCCGGCCGACTGCGTTTGGCAGCGGCCGGGAGTCCCTTGGCGCCCGGGCCCTATGCCTTACTTGAGGATGTTCGTGACCCGGCCGGCACCGACGGTCCGGCCGCCTTCCCGGATCGCGAACCGCAGGCCCTCTTCCATCGCGATCGGCTGGATCAGCTCGACCTTCATCTCGGTGTTGTCACCCGGCAGCACCATCTCGGTGCCCTCGGGCAGCTGCACGACGCCGGTCACGTCCGTGGTGCGGAAGTAGAACTGCGGCCGGTAGTTGTTGAAGAACGGCGTGTGCCGCCCGCCCTCGTCCTTGGACAGGATGTAGACCTGCGCCTCGAACGAGGTGTGCGGGGTGTTGGTGCCGGGCTTGATGATGACCTGGCCGCGCTCGACGTCCTCGCGCTTGGTGCCGCGCAGCAGCAGCCCAGCGTTGTCACCTGCCTGGCCCTCGTCCAGGATCTTGTGGAACATCTCGACGCCGGTGACCGTGGTCTTCTGCGCCCGCTCCTTGATCCCGATGATCTCGATTTCCTCGCCGGTGCGGATCTTGCCGCGCTCGATCCGGCCGGTAACGACCGTGCCGCGGCCGGTGATCGAGAACACGTCCTCGACCGGCATCAGGAACGGCTTCTGGACATCGCGGACCGGCTCGGGGATGGATTCGTCGCAGGCGGCCATCAGCTCGACGACCTTCTCGCCCCACTCGGCATCGCCCTCGAGTGCCTTCAGCGCCGATACCCGGATCACCGGCAGGTCGTCGCCGGGGAACTCGTACGCGGACAGCAGCTCGCGGACCTCGAGCTCGACCAGCTCGAGGATTTCCTCGTCGTCGACCATGTCGGCCTTGTTCAGCGCGACGACGATGTAGGGCACGCCGACCTGGCGGGCCAGCAGCACGTGCTCGCGGGTCTGCGGCATCGGGCCGTCGGTCGCGGCGACCACCAGGATCGCGCCGTCCATCTGGGCGGCACCGGTAATCATGTTCTTGATGTAGTCCGCGTGACCAGGGCAGTCCACATGCGCGTAATGCCGCTTCTCGGTCTGGTACTCCACGTGCGAGATCGAGATCGTGATCCCGCGCTCTTTCTCTTCCTTCGCGTTGTCGATCTGGTCGAACGGCGTGAAGGGATTGACGTCGGGGTACTTGTCATGCAGCACCTTGGTGATCGCCGCGGTCAGCGTCGTCTTGCCGTGGTCGATATGACCGATGGTGCCGATGTTGACGTGCGGCTTGGTCCGCTGGAACTTGGCCTTCGCCACTGGTGTCTCCTCGTTACTATCGTTCCCCACCGAGGTGGGGCCAGATGCTCCGCGCGCTTCGTGGCCGCGCGCCAGCTATCTGGGCATGCTTGCTTCTGACTACTCGCCTCGTGCCTTGGCGATGATCTCCTTGGCGATGCTGGGCGGAACTTCGGCATACGAATCGAACTGCATGCTGTAGTCCGCCCGGCCCTGGGTGCGGCTGCGCAGGTCACCCACGTAGCCGAACATCTCCGACAGCGGCACGAGAGCCCTGACGACCCGCGCCCCCCGCCGTTCCTCCATGGCCTGGATCTGGCCGCGGCGGCTGTTCAGGTCGCCGATGACCTCGCCCATGTAGTCCTCCGGAGTCGTGACCTCGACGGACATGACCGGCTCGAGCAGCACCGGGTCGGCGCGCCCGGACGCCTTCTTGAACGCCATCGATCCGGCGATCTTGAAGGCAAGCTCGGAGGAGTCGACCTCGTGGTAGGCACCGTCGGTCAGCGTCACCTTCACGTCCACCATCGGGTAGCCCGCGAGCACGCCGAACTCGGCGGCTTCCTGGCAGCCGGCGTCCACCGACGGGATGTACTCCCGCGGGACGCGACCGCCACGGATCTTGTTCTCGAACTCGTAGCCGCCGCCGTCGCCGCCGGTCGGCTCCAGGTTGATGAGCACCTTGGCGTACTGGCCGGCGCCGCCGGTCTGCTTCTTGTGCGTGTACTCGATCTTCTCGACCTTCCGCCGCACGGTCTCCCGGTAGGCGACCTGCGGCCGGCCGATGTTGGCCTCGACCTTGAACTCCCGGCGCATCCGCTCCACCAGCACCTCAAGGTGCAGCTCGCCCATGCCCGAGATGATCGTCTGCCCGGTCTCCTCGTCGGTCCTGACCTGGAAGGTCGGGTCCTCCTCGGCGAGCCGCTGGATGGCGATGCCGAGCTTGTCCTGGTCGCCCTTGGTCCTCGGCTCGATCGCGACGTTGATGACCGGCGCCGGGAAGGTCATCGACTCCAGGATCACCGGCTCGGCCTGGCTGCAGAGCGTGTCGCCGGTGGAGGTGTCCTTCAGCCCCATCACGGCCACGATCTGCCCGGCAATCGCGAACGGGCGCTCCTCGCGCTTGTTCGCGTGCATCTGGTAGATCTTGCCGACCCGCTCCTTGCGCCCCTTGGTGGAGTTCAGCAGCTGGGTGCCGGTCTCCAGGCGGCCGGAGTAAATCCGGATGTAGGTCAGCTTGCCGAGATGCTGGTCCGACATGATCTTGAAGGCCAGCGCGGAAAACGGCTCGCTGATGTCAGCATGCCGCTCGATGACCTTTTCCTCGTCACCGACCGCATGGCCCTTGATGCCGGGGACGTCCAGCGGGCTGGGCAGGTAGTCCACAATCGCGTCCAGCATCGGCTGCACGCCCTTGTTCTTGAACGCGCTGCCGCACAGCACCGGGGTAATCCCGCCTGCGATGGTCGCGCGCCGGATGGCGGCGACGAGCTGCGCCTCGTCCGGCTCGGTGCCGTCGAGGTAGAGCTCCATCATCTCCTCGTCGTTCTCGGAGATGGTCTCCACCAGCCGGTCCCGCCAATCGCGGGCCGCCTCGAAGTGGTCGTCGGGGATGCCGACGTCGTCGAACTTGTCGCCCTTGCCCTCGGTCTGCCAGAGCAGCGCGCGCATCCTGATCAGGTCGATGACCCCGCGGAAATCGGACTCGACGCCCCACGGCAGCTGGATCACCAGCGGCGTGGCGCCGAGCCGGTCGGAGATCATCTCGACGCAGCGGTGGAACTCGGCGCCGACCCGGTCCATCTTGTTGACGAAGCAGATCCGCGGCACGCCGTAGCGGTCTGCCTGCCGCCAGACGGTCTCGGACTGCGGCTCTACCCCGGCCACGCCGTCGAAGACCGCGACGGCGCCGTCGAGGACGCGCAGCGACCGTTCCACCTCGACGGTGAAGTCGACGTGGCCCGGCGTGTCGATGAGGTTGATCGTGTGGTCGCGCCAGCTGGTGGTGGTCGCAGCGGAGGTGATCGTGATGCCGCGCTCCTGCTCCTGCTCCATCCAGTCCATCGTGGCGGCGCCCTCGTGGACCTCGCCGATCTTGTAGTTGATGCCGGTGTAGAACAGGATCCGCTCGGTGGTCGTGGTTTTGCCCGCGTCAATATGCGCCATGATCCCGATGTTGCGGACCCTGGCGAGTTCGGTGGCGGTCTGCGTGGCAGCCACTAGTTAGATCCTCGATCTCCTGGCTCAGTTGCCGAGCTTGTTCGTTTCGGCGTATTCGTTGTTGTCTTCCGATGCCCGGGCCCGCTACCAGCGGTAGTGAGCGAAGGCCTTGTTGGACTCGGCCATCTTGTGCGTGTCCTCGCGGCGCTTCACGCTGTTACCGAGACCGTTGCTCGCGTCGAGCAGCTCGTTCATCAGCCGCTCGGTCATCGTCTTCTCCCGGCGCTGCCGCGAGTAGGTGATCAGCCAGCGCAGCGCGAGCGTGGTGCTGCGCGAGGCGCGCACCTCGACCGGCACCTGGTAGGTGGCACCGCCGACGCGCCGGCTGCGGACCTCCAGCGTCGGCTTGACGTTGTCCAGCGCGCGCTTGAGCGTCACCACCGGGTCGTTGCCGGTCTTGTCCCGGCAGCCTTCGAGCGCGCCGTACACGATGCGCTCGGCCAGCGAGCGCTTCCCGGCACGCAGAACCTTGTTCACCAGAGCAGTGACCAGCGGCGAGCCGTACACCGGATCGGTGACCAGCTGCCGTTTGGTCGCGGGGCCCTTGCGCGGCATGTCAGCTCTTCTCCTTCTTCGCGCCGTAACGGCTGCGGGCCTGCTTGCGGTTACGGACACCCTGGGTATCCAGGGAGCCGCGGATGACCTTGTAGCGCACGCCGGGGAGGTCCCGCACCCGCCCGCCGCGGACCAGCACGATGGAGTGCTCCTGGAGGTTGTGGCCCACCCCGGGGATGTAGGCGGTCACCTCGATGTGGCTGGTGAGCCGGACCCTGGCGACCTTGCGCAGCGCCGAGTTCGGCTTCTTGGGCGTGGTGGTGTAGACGCGGGTGCAGACACCACGGCGCTGGGGGCTGCCCTTAAGCGCCGGGGTCTTGTTCTTCGCTACCTTGTCCTGGCGGCCCTTTCGGACCAGCTGCTGGATCGTGGGCACCGCGTCTCCGTCTTCGTCTGCTCGGGGCGCCGTCGGCGCACCTGTCGTCCTGCCAAGCCTGTTTCGTTCCGCTGCTGCCATGGCGGTCGGCTACTGCCCCTACCAGGCGCTTTCCTGCCCCCTCTGACCTGCGATTTCACCCGGCCCGCCGACCCCCGAGGTCGGCGTGTCGCTGCCATCACAGTGCACCGGCCCGTCAGGGCTCGGCACATCAGAGTGGGAAGCCTGCGCACGCGGCCGTTCGCTGCTCCCGGCCATTGGCCGTGGCACTTTCAGCCCGCTAGCGCGCGCGTACCCGTCAGCGACGGGCACGGAGATTTAGATTACCGGGCCCGCTCGCCCTGGTCAAAGCGAATGCAAAATCTCGCCAGGCTCTGCAGCCGGGGCTTCCGGCGGCAGGACCAGTATCCGCCTCTCGCAGGCGCACGCACGGACGGCGCGACGCTGTCGCGCCAGCCACAACAACGCGCCAGCCGCGTTATTCCTGCGGGCCTCAGGCCCGGCCCGCCCGGCTGCCGCGCTGGCAGCCGGGCAGGCCCGTTCCCCGGCGGGAACGGCGGCTTGCTTACCTGTTGTAGGCGCCGAAGTCGTACTCCTCCAGCGGGATCGCCTCACCCGAGCCCTGGCCGAACGAGTACCCGGCCGGGGCCGTCTCGTACGAGGGCGGCGGGTAGACCGCCGCCCTGGCGTCATCGGTCGGCTCCACCCGCAGGCCCCGGTAGCGCTGCATGCCCGTGCCTGCCGGGATGAGCTTGCCGATGATGACGTTCTCCTTGAGCCCGACCAGCGAGTCCGACCTGGCGTGGATCGCCGCGTCGGTGAGCACCCGGGTCGTCTCCTGGAACGAGGCTGCCGACAGCCACGACTCGGTGGCCAGCGACGCCTTGGTGATCCCCATCAGCACCGGCCGGCCCGACGCGGAGGTCCCGCGCGTTTCCACCACTGCCCGGTTGACCTCCTCGAACTTCGGCCGCTCGACCAGCTCGCCCGGCAGCAGGTTGGTGTCGCCGGACTCCAGCACGTTCACCCGCTTGAGCATCTGCCGGATGATGATCTCGATGTGCTTGTCGTGGATGGAGACGCCCTGCGACCGGTACACCTCCTGCACCTCGTGCACCAGGTGCAGCTGCACCTGGCGCGAGCCGAGGATCCGCAGCACCTCGTGCGGGTTGACTGCGCCCTGGATCAGCTGCTGGCCGACCCGGACGTGGTCGCCGTCGGCGACCAGCAGCCGGGACCGCATCGAGACCTGGTAGGCGATCTCCTCCGAGCCGTCGTCGGGCACCACAATGATCTTGCGGGCCTTCTCCGGCTCCTCGATCCGGACCGTGCCCTCGACCTCGCTGATCGGCGCCATGCCCTTGGGGATCCTGGCCTCGAACAGCTCCTGGATGCGCGGCAGGCCGTGGGTGATGTCCAGGCCCGCCACACCGCCGGTGTGGAAGGTACGCATGGTCAGCTGGGTGCCCGGCTCGCCGATGGACTGGGCGGCGATGATGCCGACCGCCTCGCCCACGTCGACCCGCTTGCCGGTGGCCAGCGACCGCCCGTAGCACTTCGCGCAGACGCCGACCTTGGCCTGGCAGACCAGCACGCTGTAGGTCCGCACCGACTCCACGCCGTCCGCGACCAGCGTGTCGATCATGGCCTCGGTCAAGTCGTTTTCCGCGGCGGCCAGCACATTGCCGTCGCTGTCCAGGACGTCCTCCGCGAGCGTCCGGCCCGTGCCGGTATTCTCGATGCTGGGCAGCCGCCGGAGGGTGCCGGCGGAGTCCTTCTGCGCGATCCGCATGGACAGCGAGCGGTCGGTGCCGCAGTCCTCCTCGCGGACGATGACGTCCTGCGCGACGTCCACCAGGCGCCGGGTGAGGTACCCGGAGTCGGCTGTGCGCAGCGCGGTGTCCGCCAGGCCCTTGCGGGCACCGTGGGTGGAGATGAAGTACTCCACCACCGACAGCCCCTCGCGGAAGCTGGACTTGATCGGCCGCGGAATGGTCTCGCCCTTGGGGTTGGAGACCAGGCCGCGCATGCCGGCGATCTGCCGGACCTGCATCAGGTTTCCGCGGGCGCCGGAGTTCACCATCATCCAGACCGGGTTGGTCTCGGGGAAGGCTGCCTCCATGTCCTGCGCCACGTCGGCGGTCGCGTGCGTCCAGATCTCGATGAGCTCCTGACGGCGCTCATCGTCGGTGATCAGGCCGCGCTCGTACTCGCGCTGGACCTTGTCCGCCCGCTTCTCGTAGGTGTCCAGGATCGCCTGCTTGTTCGGCGGCGCGACGACGTCCTCGATCGCGATCGTGACCCCGGCCCTGGTGGCCCAGTGGAAGCCCGCGTCCTTCAGCTTGTCGAGCGCGGCGGCCACCTCGACCTTCGGGTAGGTCTCGGCAAGCTCGTTGACGATCGTGGACAGCTGCTTCTTGGCCACCTCGTAGTTCACGAACGGGTAGTCGGCCGGCAGCGTCTCGTTGAACAGGCACCGGCCGAGGGTCGTGGTCAGCCGCAGCGGCTGGCCTGGCAGCCAGCCCTCTGGCGGGGCGAACCCGGCCGGCGGGGCGATATCGCGCAGCCGCACGCCGATCTTCGCCTGCAGGTCGAGCTCGCGCCGGTCGTAGGCCATCAGCATCTCCGACAGCCCGGAGAAAATCCGGCCCTCACCGGGCGCGCCTGGCGCCTCCCTGGTCAGGCAGTAGATCCCGATGACCATGTCCTGGGTCGGCATGGTCACCGGCTTGCCGTCAGCCGGCTTGAGGATGTTGTTGGTGGACAGCATCAGGATCCGGGCCTCGGCCTGCGCCTCGGCGGACAGCGGCACGTGCACGGCCATCTGGTCACCGTCGAAGTCCGCGTTGAACGCGGTGCAGACCAGCGGGTGGATCTGGATGGCCTTGCCCTCGACCAGCTGCGGCTCGAACGCCTGGATGCCGAGGCGGTGCAGCGTCGGCGCGCGGTTCAGCAGCACCGGGTGCTCGGTGATGACCTCTTCCAGGACGTCCCAGACGACCGGCCGGGCGCGCTCCACCATCCGCTTGGCCGACTTGATGTTCTGCGCGTGGTTCAGGTCGACCAGGCGCTTCATCACGAACGGCTTGAACAGCTCGACGGCCATTTCCTTGGGCAGGCCGCACTGGTGCAGCTTCAGCTGCGGGCCGACGACGATGACGCTGCGGCCGGAGTAGTCGACGCGCTTGCCCAGCAGGTTCTGCCGGAACCGGCCCTGCTTGCCCTTGAGCATGTCCGACAGCGACTTCAGCGGGCGGTTCCCCGGCCCGGTAACCGGCCGGCCGCGACGGCCGTTGTCGAACAGCGAGTCCACGGCCTCCTGCAGCATCCGCTTCTCGTTGTTGACGATGATCTCGGGCGCGCCGAGGTCCAGCAGCCGCTTGAGCCGGTTGTTCCTGTTGATGACCCGCCGGTACAGGTCGTTCAGGTCCGAGGTGGCGAACCGGCCGCCGTCCAGCTGCACCATCGGCCGCAGGTCCGGCGGGATCACCGGGATGCAGTCGAGCACCATGCCGAGCGGGCTGTTGGTCGTGTTGAGGAACGCCGACACGACCTTCAGGCGCTTGAGCGCCCTGGCCTTGCGCTGCCCCTTGCCGGTGCGGATGATCTCCCGCAGGTTGGCCGCCTCGGCGTCGAGGTCGAAGCTGCCGACCCGCTCCTGGATGGCCTGGGCACCCATGCCGCCGCGGAAGTAGCGGCCGAACCGGTCCCGCATCTCGCGATAGAGCAGCTCGTCGCCTTCCAGATCCTGGACCTTGAGGGTGCGGAAGCGATTCCACACCTCCTCGATCCTGTCGATCTCCCGCTGCGCGCGGTCGCGGATCTGCCGGCACTCCCGGTCGGAGCTCTCCCGGACCTTGCGGCGCGCGTCGCCCTTGGCGCCCGCCGCCTCCAGCTCGGCCAGGTCCTTCTCCAGCTTGCCCTGGCGCGCCTCGATGTCGGCGTCCCGGCGCTGCTCCAGCTGGCCCTTCTCGACCGTGATCTTCGCCTCGAGCGAGGGCAGGTCTCGGTCGCGGGACCCATCGTCGACGTACGTGATCATGTACGCGGCGAAGTAGATGACCTTCTCCAGGTCCTTGGGTGCCAGGTCAAGCAGGTACCCGAGGCGGCTGGGCACGCCCTTGAAGTACCAGATGTGCGTGACCGGGGCGGCCAGCTCGATGTGGCCCATCCGCTCGCGCCGCACCTTGGCCCTGGTGACCTCGACGCCGCAGCGCTCGCAGATGATGCCCTTGAACCGGACGCGCTTGTACTTGCCGCAGTAGCACTCCCAGTCCCGGGTCGGGCCGAAGATCTTCTCGCAGAAGAGCCCGTCCTTCTCCGGCTTGAGCGTCCGGTAGTTGATGGTCTCCGGCTTCTTGACCTCGCCGTGCGACCAAGTCCTGATGTCATCGGCCGTGGCAAGGCCAATCCGCAGGTCGTCAAAAAAGTTGACGTCTAGCACGTTGTTTTATCCCCTGGGGTAGATCGGATCAGACCTCTTCGACGCTGCTCGGCTCACGCCGGGACAAGTCAATGCCGAGTTCTTCCGCTGCGCGGAAGACGTCCTCGTCGGTGTCACGCATCTCGATGGCCGCGCCGTCGCTGGAGAGTACCTCCACGTTCAGGCAGAGCGACTGCATCTCTTTGATCAGCACCTTGAACGACTCAGGGATGCCGGGCTCGGGGATGTTCTCGCCCTTGACGATGGCCTCGTAGACCTTGACCCGGCCGAGGATGTCGTCGGACTTGATGGTCAGCAGCTCCTGCAGCGCGTAGGCGGCGCCATAGGCCTCCAGCGCCCAGACCTCCATCTCACCGAACCGCTGGCCGCCGAACTGCGCCTTTCCGCCGAGCGGCTGCTGGGTGATCATCGAGTACGGGCCGGTCGACCGCGCGTGGATCTTGTCATCGACCAGGTGCAGCAGCTTGAGTATGTAGATGTAGCCGACAGCGATCGGCGCCTTGAACGGCTCACCGGTCCGGCCGTCGAACAGGTTGGCCTTGCCGCCGGCGCCGACCAGCCGGTTGCCGTCCCGGTTCGGCAGCGTGCTGCCGAGCAGGCCGGTGATCTCCTCCTCGCGGGCGCCGTCGAACACCGGGGTGGCTACCGGGGTGCCCGACGCTGCCGCGTCGGCGCCGATCTGGGCGAGCCGCTTCTTCCAGTCCTCGTCATCGCCCTCGATCTGCCAGCCCGAGTTAGCGACCCAGCCCAGGTGCGTCTCCAGGACCTGGCCGACGTTCATCCGGCCCGGCACGCCGAGCGGGTTCAGCACGATGTCGACCGGGGTCCCGTCCTCCAGGAACGGCATGTCCTCGATCGGCAGGATCTTCGCGATGACGCCCTTGTTGCCGTGCCGGCCCGCCAGCTTGTCGCCGTCGGTGATCTTGCGCTTGGCCGCGACGTAGACCCGGACCAGCTCGTTCACGCCGGGCGGCAGCTCGTCGCCGTCCTCTCTGGTGAACACGCGCACGCCGATGATCTTGCCGGACTCGCCGTGCGGCACCTTCAGGGAGGTGTCGCGGACCTCGCGGGCCTTCTCGCCGAAGATCGCCCGCAGCAGCCGCTCCTCGGGCGTCAGCTCGGTCTCGCCCTTGGGCGTGACCTTGCCGACCAGGATGTCGCCGGTGACGACCTCGGCACCGATCCTGATGATGCCGCGATCGTCCAGGTCCGCCAGGACCTCCTCGGAGACGTTCGGGATATCCCTGGTGATCTCCTCAGGGCCGAGCTTGGTGTCCCGGGCGTCGACCTCATGCTCCTCGATGTGAATCGAGGAGAGCACGTCGTCCTGGACCAGCCGCTGGGACAGGATGATCGCGTCCTCGTAGTTATGGCCTTCCCAGGGCATGAAGGCGACGAGCAGATTCCTGCCCAGCGCCATCTCGCCGTGGTCGGTACACGGGCCGTCGGCGATGACCTGCCCGACCTCGACCCGCTGGCCCTCGATCGCGATGGGCTTCTGGTTGTAGCAGGTGCCCTGGTTGGACCGGCGGAACTTGGCGACCAGGTAAGTGCTCCTGGTGCCATCGTCGTTCGCGACGGTGACGAAGTCGGCGCTGACCTGCTCGACCACGCCCGGCTTCTCCGCCACGATGACGTCCCCGGCGTCAACCGCGGCACGGTACTCCATGCCGGTGCCGACCAGCGGAGCCTCGCTGCGCAGCAGCGGGACCGACTGGCGCTGCATGTTGGAGCCCATCAGCGCGCGGTTGGCGTCGTCGTGCTCGAGGAACGGGATCATCGCGGTCGCGACCGACACCATCTGGCGCGGCGAGACGTCAATGTAGTCCACGTCATCGGGGTTGATGTCGTCGGTCTCGCCGCCCTTCCGGCGGACCAGGACGCGGTCCTCGACGAACGCGCCGTCGCCGTCGATCGGGGTGTTGGCCTGCGCGATGACATGCCGGTCTTCCTCGTCGGCGGTCAGGTAGTCGACCTGGGCGGTCACCTTGCCGCCCGTGACCTTGCGGTAGGGCGTCTCGACGAAGCCGAACGCGTTGACCCGCCCGTAGGAGGACAGCGAGCCGATCAGGCCGATGTTCGGGCCCTCTGGGGTCTCGATCGGGCACATCCGGCCGTAGTGGGACGGGTGCACGTCGCGGACCTCGAACCCGGCCCGCTCCCTGGACAGGCCGCCCGGGCCGAGCGCGGACAGGCGCCGCTTGTGCGTCAGGCCGGCCAGCGGGTTGGTCTGGTCCATGAACTGGGAGAGCTGGCTGGTGCCGAAGAACTCCTTGATGGACGCGACCACCGGGCGGATGTTGATCAGGGTCTGCGGCGTGATCGCCTCGACGTCCTGCGTCGTCATCCGCTCCCGGACCACGCGCTCCATCCGCGCGAGCCCGAGCCGGACCTGGTTCTGGATCAGCTCGCCGACCGTGCGCAGCCGCCTGTTGCCGAAGTGGTCGATGTCATCGGTCTCGACCGGCACGAGCGCCGCGCCGGCCTTCATCTCGTCCTCGCCGACATGCAGCCGGACGAGGTACTCGATGGTGGAGACGATGTCGTCCTCGGTGAGCGTGCCCTGGCTGATCGGCAGGCTCAGGCCGAGCTTCTTGTTGACCTTGTACCGGCCGACCTTGGCCAGGTCGTACCGCTTCGGGTTGAAATAGAGGTTCTCCAGCAGGGCCTGAGCCGACTCCCGCGTCGGCGGCTCGCCGGGCCGCAGCTTGCGGTAAATGTCGAGCAGGGCATCGTCCTGGCCGGTGGTGTGGTCCTTCTCCAGGGTGGCGCGCATCGACTCGAAGGCGCCGAACCGCTCGAGGATCCTGGCCTCGTCCCAGCCGAGCGCCTTCAGCAGCACGGTGACGCTCTGCTTGCGCTTGCGGTCGATCCGCACGCCGACGCTGTCCCGCTTGTCGATCTCGAACTCAAGCCAGGCACCGCGGGACGGGATGACCTTGCAGCTGTAGATGTCCTTGTCCGAGGTCTTGTCGACCTGACGGTCGAAGTAGACGCCCGGCGACCGCACCAGCTGCGAGACCACGACACGCTCGGTGCCGTTGATGATGAACGTGCCCTTCGGCGACATGAGCGGGAAGTCGCCCATGAACACCGTCTGGCTCTTGATCTCGCCGGTGCTGTTGTTGATGAACTCCGCCGTGACGAACATCGGGGCGGAGTACGTCATGTCCTTGTCCTTGCACTCCTCAGCGGAGTACTTCGGAGGCTCGAACCGGTGGTCGCGGAACGAGAGAGACATGGTCCCGGTGAAGTCCTCGATCGGGCTGATCTCCTCGAAGATCTCCTCGAGGCCGGACTGTTCCGGTAGGTCCTTGTGCCCAGCGGTTTTATCCGCCTCTAGCCGGGTACGCCAGCGCTCGTTGCCGAGCAGCCAGTCGAACGACTCGGTCTGCAGGGCGAGGAGGCTCGGTACCTCAAGCGGTTCTTTGATTCGAGCGAATGAAACACGACGTGGACCAGGAGCGGTAGCTGAAGCGCTGCGCGAGGCTGCCAACAGGGGTCCTTCCAAGCAAGTTGTGGCGGACGGTCACCGCGCGCATGCAAAACGCCCTCCGGACACGCCGCGAGGGGTTCGAGGTTGCCGAGGACGAGTGGATGCAGCGCAAATTGGCAGTGTAGTCGGACGACACACTACTGGTCAAGTGTAGGCCACTATGAGATTCACGTTGCAACGCAGCATCGCTCCTGCGCAGGGAAACGTCAAGCCCGCGCGGCCCAGTGTCGGCAACTGGATACAAGTGACGAACGTCACAGCCGCGATGTAGTTTGTCCAGTCTAGCCGCTGGGTAAATGTCTTGCCCAGGTTTTCCGCGCTGCCGCAGGTCGGCCCGACGCAGCCGGGCCGTGCTCCGGACTGCTGCGGCCGGGATCGGTGCGCAGGGACTGAATCGGGCACCAACGACTGCCGCCCGCCCGCCCGGCCGCCGGGCCGGGCGGGCGGAGCCACAATCGCGCTGACGAGCGGCACTGCCTAGCGGATTGCCTACTTGACCGTGACGGTCGCTCCGGCGCCCTCGAGGGCAGCCCTGGCCTTCTCCGCGTTCTCCTTGTTGACTCGCTCGAGAACGGGCTTGGGCGCGCCGTCGACCAGGTCCTTGGCTTCCTTGAGCCCGAGGCTCGTGAGGCTCCGGACCTCCTTGATGACCTGGATCTTCTTGTCGCCGGCGGCCTCGAGGATGACGTCGAACTCGTCCTGCTCCTCGGCCTCCTCGCCGCCGCCGGCGACCGCGCCGCCAGCCGGGGCCACGGCAACCGCGGCAGGCGCGGCAGCCTTGACGTCGAACGTGTCCTCGAACTGCTTCACGAAATCAGAGAGCTCGATCAGCGTCATCTCCTTGAACGCGTCGAGCAGTGCGTCGGTGCTGAGCTTCGCCATTGTGGTGCTTCCTCCGTGTACCTGCGTCTCGCCGGCGGCCTGTCCGCCACCCGCATGCTTGTCGTCTTTCTCGCTGGTTACCGCGCGGGTTGCCGCGCGGGACCAGTCAGCCTGCTGCGTCCTCGCTGGCCGTCTCGGCCGCAGCCGGGGCATCCGCGTCCGTGCTGTCCGCGACCGGCTCCGTGCTGTCCGCGACCGGCTCCGTGCTGTCCGCGACCGGCTCCGTGCTGTCCGCCGCTGGTTCCCCGGCGGCCGGCCCGGTGTCCGACGTTCCGGCGTCCGCAGCAGCGGTCGCGTCGGCGGGTCCCTCCGCCGACCGCTTCTCCTCGAGCGCAGCCACCAGCCGGGCCATCTGGACCGGCAGTGCGGCGAAGGTCGCCGCCGCGCCGGACAGCGACGCCTTCATGGCGCCCGCCAGCTTGGCCAGCAATACCTCGCGCGGCTCGAGATCGGCGAGCTTGACGATCTCCTCAGGCGTCAGCGTCTTGCCGTCCAGAACGCCGCCCTTGATCACCAGGAACGGATTCGCCCTGGAGAAGTCGCGCAGCCCCTTGGCCGCCTCGACGACATCACCGGACACGAACGCGATCGCCGAGGGACCAGTCAGCATCCGGGTAAGGTCGGCGGCGACGCCCGCCTCAGTGGCAGCGATCTTGGTCAGCGTGTTCTTCACGACCGAAAACGTCGCGTGCTCGCCGAGTGACTGGCGCAGTACGCCGAGCTGCGCCACGGACAGACCGCGATACTCGGTCAGCACCGCGCCTGCCGAGGTCTGGAATCGCTCGGTCAGCTCGGCGACCGCGATCACCTTCTCCGCCCTCGCCATGGGCCTCCCTTCTCGTTCCGGGACAGCCGCACTGGGCGGCCTTCCCCGGCTTCATCCGGAGTCGGCGAAGGCGCGGGAAAAGACGAACGCCCCGGCGCAGGCGCACGGGGCGTGACCGCTGGCCCGGCAGCATAGCTGCTAGTCCGGCGGTCGAGCTCAGTCGCCTGCGCAGGCCGCCCGCTCATCGCGGGCCTTCGGCCACCGCGCTGAGTGCGCGGCGACAGCCGACGGTCTTTGGCAGATGCCCAGGGTACGCGCCCGCCGGCCCGACCGCCAAATCCCGTCGGTCACTTCGGCCGGACCGACCGGTAACGGCGCGCCAGAGGCCGCGGCCCGCAGCCGGAGCGAATGACGGACCGGCCGGCAGCGCGGCCCTCAGGGCTTGCGCGCTACCGCGGCGTACGCCGGGATTACCTGGGCCAGGCCAGGCGCTCGCCACTCGGGCAGCGGCACCACGCCGGGACCGACCAGGTCGAGGCCCGCGAAGAAGCGGGAGAACTCACCGAGAGTGCGGCGCGTCTGCTGGACCGAGCCGAGCCGCTCGTTATACCGCCGCTGCGACTCGCCGGTCTTCTGCTGGTCGATGTCCTTGGCCGTATCCGAGACCACCAGATAGCTGCCCGGCGGGACCGCGGCAAGGAGCCGCGACATGATTCCCCAGGGATCGTCGGAGTCCGGGATGTACTGCAGGATCATCAGCGCCATGACCGCGACCGGCTGGGCCAGATCGAGCACCTGCGCGGTCTCTGCCAGGACTTTCTCAGTATCGCGAATGTCCGCCTGGATATACGCGGTGCCGCCCTCCGGGCTGCTCCTGAGCAGTTCGCGGGCGTGCAGCAGCACGATCGGGTCATCGTCCACATAGACGACCCGGCAATCCGGCGCGACGGACTGCGCGACCTCGTGGGTGTTCTCGGCCGTCGGCAGGCCCGTGCCGAGGTCCAGGAACTGCCGGATGCCCGCCTCGCGGACCAGGTACCGCACCGCGCGGCCGAGGAACGCCCGGTTAGCCCACACACCGGGCACCACGCCCGGGTTGGCCGCGATTACCTGCTCGGCGGCCTCCCGGTCGGCGACGAAGTTGTCTTTCCCGCCAAGCCAGTAGTCGTAGACACGCGCCGGATGCGCCACGCTGGTGTCTAGCACGACCGCCTCCTGACCGCGACCCTCCGACGCCCCGGCGGGCTGCGATTCTCCCGCCACGATGTGCCCTCCCGCCAGGCCCTGCGGCCAGGCTGAACATCTTCAGCTAAGCCGTCAGGGCGCCGTTAGGCAACCATGCGCGCCGGCCGGGAATTCTGCGCTGCCGCAAAACCGGCCTGGTCAGGTCGCGGGTGCGTCCGCGAACTCATCCGCGATGCCGCGCGTCATGTTCGGGTCGACACCGATTCCCGGCCCCATCGTGGTGGTGACGGTGATCTTCCTCAGATACCGGCCCTTGGCCGCCGACGGCTTGAGCCGGACGACCTCCTCGATCGCCGCCGCGTAGTTCTCCACCAGCGCCCGGTCGGTGAACGACGCCTTGCCGATCACGAAGTGCAGGTTGCCGTGCCGGTCAACCCGGAACTCGATCTTGCCGCCCTTGATGTCGGACACCGCCTTGCCGACGTTCACCGTGACCGTGCCGGTCTTGGGGTTCGGCATCAGGCCGCGCGGGCCCAGGACGCGGCCAAGCCGGCCGACCTTGCCCATCAGATCCGGGGTCGCGACCACGGCGTCGAAATCAAGGAACCCGCCCTGGATGCGCTCGATCAGGTCGTCTGCGCCCACGTAGTCAGCGCCCGCGGCGCGGGCCTCTTCCGCGCGCTCGCCCGCCGCGAACGCCAGAACGCGCGCCGTCTTGCCAGTCCCGTGCGGCAGGTTGACGGTGCCCCGGACCATCTGGTCAGCCTTGCGCGGGTCAACGCCCAGCCGCAGCGCAACCTCGACGGTCGGGTCGAATCTGGTCGTGGAGGTCTTCCTCGCCAGCGTCACCGCCTCGGTGGGGCTGTACAGCTGAACCGGCTCGACGAGCTCTTCAGCCTTGCGATATGCCTTGCTGCGCTTCATTTCTGCGTCTCCAGCTTTTCTTCGGAGTTCGTGGTCATCGGACCAGCGCTGGCCCTGCCACTGGCCGGGCCAACCCGGCCCGGCTCATCGTGCCTGCCTGCCAACAGCAGGCAGGACCCTGCTATGCCCGGGACTCAGCCCAAGACGGTGATGCCCATCGAGCGCGCTGTCCCGGCGATGATCTTCTCCGCGGCCTCGACGCTGTTCGCGTTCAGGTCGGGCATCTTCACCTCGGCGATCTCGCGCACCTGGGCCTTCGTCATCGAGCCAGCCTTCGTCTTGTGCGGCTCGCCGCTGCCCTTCTGCACCCCGGCGGCCTTCTTGATCAGCTCAGGCGCCGGCGGCGTCTTGGTGATGAAGGAGAACGACCGGTCCTCGTAGATGGTGATCTCCACGGGGATGACATTGCCGCGCTGGGAATCCGTGGCAGCGTTGTACTGCTTGACGAAGTCCATGATGTTGACGCCGTGCGGGCCCAGCGCCGTACCCACCGGCGGAGCCGGGGTGGCCTGTCCCGCGTTCAGCTGCACCTTGACGAGCGCAGCAACCTTCTTCTTCCTCGGAGGCATCGCCTGGAGTCCTTACCTAACTGTGTTCACTCTGGTCATGTACGGCTGGTGTCGCTGATGGCCGCTCCGCCGCCGGTCAGATCTTGCTGACCTGATCGAAGGACAGCTCCACCGGCGTCTCGCGCCCGAAAATCGACACGAGCACCTTGAGCTTCTGGGTATCGGGATTGATCTCGCTCACGGTAGCCGGGAGGGTGGCGAACGGGCCGTCCATAACAGTAACGGACTGGCCGACCTCGAAGTCCACCGCGGCGGCCCGCATGGTCTCGGCCTTCTTGATCGCCTTTTCCGCGGGCACCGGCGCGAGCAGGGTTGCGACCTCATCCAGGCTGAGCGGCGACGGCTTGCTGGACAGGCCCACGAAACCGGTGACCCCCGGCGTGTTGCGCACGGCCGCCCAGGACTCGTCGGTGAGATCCATCCGGACGAGGATGTAGCCGGGCAGCACCTTCTCCTGGACCTGCTGCCGCTTGCCGCCCTTGATCTCGATCACCTCATGCGTGGGAACCTCGATCTGGTAGATGAAGTCCTCCATGTTCAGCGACTGAGTGCGGCTCTCCAGGTTGGTCCTGACCCGGTTCTCGTAGCCGGCGTAAGAATGCACGACATACCAGTCACCGGGCAGGCGCCGCAGTTCGGTCTTGAACGTGGTGACGGGGTCGGCCACTTCCTCGCCGGCCTCGTCCGCACCGGCCGCTGCCTCCCCGGTCGCTGCCTCCCCGTCCGCAGCCGCACCGTCCGCAGCCGCACCGAGAACTGCGTCGTCGGGCACCACGTCAGCGGGCACCACGTCAGCGGGCACCACGTCAGCGGGCACCACGTCAGCGGGCACCACGTCAGCGGGCACCACGTCAGCGGGCACCACGTCAGCGGGCACTGGCTCGCCCTCGACGGCAGCATCGGCTTCCGCTGCCGGACCGTCCGCAGCCCCGTCAGTCAGCGCGGTGCCGGCTGCGCCGGCCGCGCCGAGATCACCGGTGTCGGTGCCCTCGGTCTCGGTTTCGGTCGCAGCCTCAGCCTCAGTGGGCGTGCCCCCAGCGCCGGGCTCGCCGTCGATGGGACGCTCAGCCGACTTTTGGCCGACCTGCAGTTCGGACTCGGACACGGTAACTCTTTCTCTCCGCTCTTCCATACGCGCTTCTGCCGGTGGTTACGGCTGGCC
>CABDXS010000159.1_pt1 | contig 28277 bp, 34 predicted proteins | sample 3421381 | NCBI WGS metagenome assembly CABDXS01 (sample SAMEA5534336, study PRJEB31848) | metagenome | biome: tundra; feature: field; material: soil | place: USA | collected 2013-05 | depth 0.15 m
CGCAGCCCGGCTTCCTCCATCCGGTCCGACAGCGCCGCCCGGACCATGAACAGGCTGGCGAGCACGGGTGATACCGCCGAACCCTGCGGGGCAATAGCCACGCCCGGCCCTTAACTCCCCGGCATTGAGGCTAGCCGCGTGGTGGTGCTTGCGACTTATCGGGAGCTTTTCGCGGCGATCGCCAGCTCTGCGGGTGCGCTGACGGGCTTGTTGTTCGTCGCTATGTCTGTGGCGCCGCGCCGTAACCTGGTGTCCGGGCCGGTCGTCATTCAGCAGGTCCGGGCTGCCGCCGCGCTGCTGGCGTTCACTAATGCGCTGGCCGTCTCGCTCTTCGGTCTCGTGCCGGGGAACAATGTCGGGTATCCGGCTGCCGTCCTGGGTGTCATCGGCGTCTTGTTCACCGCCGCGGGGATGCGATCCATCCTTTCCAGCCCTTCGACGCTGCACCGGCGGCGGCGGCAGCTCGGGCTGATCATCCTGCTTCTGCTGATCTTCGGCGTCGAGCTTGCCGAGGGCATCGTTCTCATCGCGGACCCGCACCGCATCGGCCCGGTGCAAGTGATCGGCAACGCGCTGGTCGCGTCGCTGCTCACCGGAATCGCGCGTGCGTGGGAACTGGTCGGTGACAGGGACACGGGCATCATTGCCTCGATCGCAGTACTCACCGGCCACGCCCAGTGCGCCAGGGCCGAACGGCCTTCCTGCTCCCGAGGCCGCCGGCACCACTGAAGCTGGCGGCTCCTCCGGACACGAACCAGATGCTCATCGAGCGGGCGAACACGCCGAGTGAGCCGAAGAGGCCAGGCAGTCTCGAATAGTGGCTCTGCCTCCGCGGGCGGGCCGGGTGAAGGGTCACTTGCCCGCGCTTGTCGGTAGCTGGTGCGCAGTCTGCACGGTACCCGCGAAACTGGGCGCTGCGCGCAGTGATGTCCACGCTGGCCGCGACATCGCCCAGCCCGCACGCCAAGGTCGTTAGCGATGCAACAGGACCCGGCCGAGGCTGGTATCGAATCTCCTCCGCCAACCGCAGAGGGGCTGCATCTGGCGGCGAGCAGAAAATCGCCAGGCCGGACGCCGACGAACATCGCCAGCGCCGCGACGCCGATTTGGCCATGCCTCATGCGCCCTGTGCCTAGTCACCGCCATCATGGGCCGGCCCGGTCTGTGCTCGGCGCCCCGATCGCGTCCACGAGCGAGGTGGCACCACGAATCCTGTTAGGAGCGGCCCTCGCCTGTGCAACGGCGGCATCTCGGGCTGACCGTTCAGAGTAGGTCGTCGAAGCATGGGGCGCCGTCTTCGAGCGCGACGTGGGCGCCGTTCGCGGCGAGGCTGATGGCGTGACACCAGCCGCGCTGCACCAGGATGTCGAAGGCCTGGGCGCGCATGTCCGAAGCGCTGGCTCAGGCTATCGTTTCGGATGCCGAAATCACCAGGAAGCTGAGCTGTGGCGTCAGCAACACCACGACCGGGCTTGGCGGTACGGGGTTATGCGACCAGCCGGCCTCTGACCGCGGCGCTGGACCTGCTCGGACGGCGCTGGGCGTTGCGTATCCTGCGGGAACTCCGAGATGGGCCTCGGGGGGCAAAGGCGCTCCAGGCCCGGTGCGAGAGGATGTCCTCCAGCGTGCTCTGCCAGCGACACCGGGAACTCGCCGACGCAGGCCTGCTGCGCAGCGACGACAACGAGGCCTACAAGCTGACCCAGCAGGGAACGGGACTCGGCGCGGCCCTCGAGCCTCTCCACGCCTGGGCCAAGAGCTGGCCGGGGCAAATGGCCAGAGGACGCCGACCCATCCAGTAGCCGGCACGATGGCCGCAGCCGAGCGACGGCCGCGCGATGCGGGTCGACCGCAGACCGCCTTCGTCCGGGAGCGCTTGGGGCGGGAGTGCCCTCGGGGTGCCGTTCACGACGCGCTTGCGGCGCGGTCCATGACTGGCGCGCCGAACGCGGAACCGCCTGATCCGTAAGCCGGCGGCTGTTCCCCTGCTCGTGTCTGCATGTGACGTGTTTCACGAACTAGCAGACGGGCAAGCGGCGTTGTACCGGATGTGAAGCGGGCAGGGTGCCTTGCGGCACCGCGCAGTGCGGCCGTGGCTCAGCCGGGTGGCCAAGTGCTGCCCGGAGAGTTCCCGCTGCGAGACGGCACGCCTGCGCTGATCTGGCCGCTGCTGCCCACCGATGCCGAGACGCTGCGCGACGGGTTCCGCCGCCTGTCGCCGGATTCGCGACAGCACCGGTTCCTGACGGTGCTCAGTGAACTCGATGACTCGATGATCCGGCGGCTTGTCGGCAGCGCTGACGGGGTGCATCACATCGCGCTCCTGCTGATCGTGCTGCCGCCAGAGGGCGAGGAGGGCCCGGTCGGGGTCGCCCGCCTCCTGCAGTACCCCAATGATCCGGCCACCGCAGATATCGCCGTCACCGTCGTCGACGACTGGCAGGGACGAGGCGCCGGCACCGCACTCGTCTCGGCGCTGATGGCCCGGCGCCCGGCGGCGGTCACGCGGCTCTGCACGGTCGTCGAAGCAGGCAACCGCGCGTCGCTGGCGCTGCTTGCCGGGGCCGGGCGCATGTCTACGGGCCCGGTTCACCGGGGCGTCCTCGACGTCACGGTTGAGCTCGCCGCGCCCGAAACCGCCCGCAACGAGTGACCGGCTCCCGAACCTGCCAGCCGACCTGTGGTCGTCACGCAGAAGTGAGCCACGCCCAGGTAAGCCGGCCGCCTGGTCACCGCCGTGCCACCCTCACCGCCGGGCCGGTGGCGCGCCGAACGACGTTCGCGTCGCTGCTAACGCTAACGTCGCCGGGTTCGCGTACCGATTCGGAGCGGCCCCCCGCCAGCATCAGAGCCACCAGCGCCGTGCTCACTCTGCGGAGCCGACGGGCGGGTCAGGGCGCTGCGCTTCGTCGCCGAGCGCCTCGTTCGCTGCCCAGCCAAAGATACACGTGGACATGGTCAAGCCGGCCAGGTCGGCGCGGACCGCGAAGACTCGGTGCCTGGCCTGTGCGATCGCCGGATCGCCTGGCTCGGCCAGGAAAGCGAGCTGTGCCAGGTGCCCGGCCAGGCCGGCCGCAGACAGGGGCGCTTCAGCAGCTGCGCCGGTGCCCTGATCGCGTGGATGGCGTCGTCGAGGCCGCCGCCGGCGTTCATCACCTCGAGGGTCTGGCTGCCGAGCGCCTCCAGCAGCTGCGCCGTGTTGGCCAGCGCCGCCCGGATGCGGGCCGCCCCGATGACCGGCAGGCCCCACCCGCTTGTCCGGCAGCCAGGTGACTGTGTGGTCGTCAGTCTCCCCCTTCTCGTGCCGCAGCAGCAGGCTGACGTCGCCGACATGCAGGGTGAGCTGGTCGCGGTAGGTGCGGTCGGGTAAGCGGTACTCGGTGGGCCAGCGCCGGTCAGCCGCGCCGAACTGGCGCTGGTTGATCACCTCGTCATAGCCGGCCCTCATGATGTACCGGTCGAAGCGCAGCGGCAGGGCCTCGTGCGCGACGGCAACCGGGGCCGGCCCGCCGCTGACGCAGACTCCGCCGCCCAGACGCTCACGCCGAGCACGTGGTCGATGTAGCCGTGCGAGTACACGGCGGTGCGCAACCGGCGGTCGGTCCAGCGGCGCAGTTCGGCGTGCACGGCTGCGGCGACGAACGAGCTGCCGGTATCGACGAGCGCCTGGCCCGCTGACGTGCTGATCGCGGAGACGTTGGCGAGGGGACCCAGCGACCCCGTCGCAGATCTCGGCAAGGCCGCCGAGATGACTGACCGGGTGATACTCGCCGGGCGGCACCTCGCCCCGCCAGAACCGCCCGGCCAGCTGCAGCACGCCTTCAGGCTTGATCCTCTGCCTCCCTGATCAGGGCTGGCCGCGAAAGGCTGCGTACCATCCCGGGAACTCCGCCAGCGAGGCGAAGGCGACCCCCGCCCCGGCCGCCAGCAGGTCCTCGCGGCTGAAGGAACCCGTCGCCACGCCAGCCGGGTACGCACCACCCGTGCCCGCCGCGAGCATGTCATCGGGGGTATCGCCGACGTACACGGCAGCGCCGATGCGGCTGAGCACGGTGGCCTTCTCCGGTCCGTGCACGTGCGCGAACAGGTCATCGGCTGACAGCCCTGCCGCGAGCATGCTGGGCCCCACCGAGACCGGGTGCTTGGCGGTAACGATGACGGCCCGCGCCCCGGCCAGCCGGACGGCGGCAATCGCTTCGTGCGCACCCGGCAGCGCCGTGGTCAGCCGCGAAGCCAGCGGGATGTAATGGCGCCGGTAGTCTGCGGCAGCCGACTCCCGCTCCGCGGCCGGGAACCAGCAGGCGACCTCGTCCTCGAGCTTGGCACCCTGCCGCCGGTCAATCGCCGCCACGTCGATGCGCACGCCCGTCTGCCGCGCCAGCGCCGACCATGCAGCCAGGATCGTGGCCCGGGAGTCGATCAGCGTGAGGTCCAGATCGAAACCGACGGACCCGGCTGCTGCCCCCACCCGCTGCACCCCCGCTCCGCAGCTTGCCGGCGGCTGCTGTGAGTTCACAGGATACGGACAAGGAGGGCGCCCGCGGCCAGGAGGCGCACTCGACGGTCCGCCGTCGGCTACCGGCCGGACTCCGGCTACCGCTGCCGGCTAGCGGACCTGAGCACCTGCCGGACCCGCAGCCTGCTGCCCGTGCGCAGGATCGCTCGTCCGTAGATCGTGCCCGCCAGCAGGGCCATCGCGACAGTGGCGGCGAGGCTGATCGCTGCGGACAGTATCTGCTGCCAGGCCGGCGCCGCCCCGACCGCGACCAGGACAGGCATTGCCACCGGCGCCGTGAACGGCACGAACGCCAGCACGTGGTAGAACCAGTTCACGCCGCTGGCATACAACACCGTGAAAGCCAGGACGTAGGCGAGAATCAGCGGCACCTGCAGCGGCAGGCTGGCGTTGTAGGCGTCGGCCTGGCGGCTGATCAGCGAACCTGCCGCCGCATAGGCGGTGCAGTAGAAGGCATAGCCGAGCACCAGCCAGAGCGCTCCGGCAAGGACAACCGCGGTGGCGGCGCCGCGCACCGCCGCGGAGCCGAAGGCGTAGCCGAGCCCGAGGTAGGCGCCGACGAGCACGGCGATCTGGGCAACGGCCAGGATGCCCATGCCGATGACCTTGCCGGCCAGCAGCTGAACCGGGCGCAGCGTGGTCAGCAGCACCTCGACGACCCGGCTGGCCTTCTCCTCGCCGACGCCGATGGTGATCCGCACGCCGTATGTGAGGATGATCACGTAGACCAGGATGGCAGCGGCCAGGCCGGTCAGCCTGCTGGCCAGGCCGCGGGGCGGCGGCGTGAGACCACGTACGGGAAGCGCGATCCCCTGCTGGGCCAGCCGGCCGGCCGCGGCGGGCGGCAGCTCGGCATAGAGCCGCTGCAGGCCGCCGACCTGCGACAGGGCGCCAGCCAGGGTCGCGCCTGGCGAGCTGGCGCCCGCAACCGCCTGCTGCTTGACGAGCACTTGCCGGTCGCCGATGAGGGCAGCGGCCAGGCTGCCGGAGCGCAGCCGCGCCTCGGCCGACGCCACGTCAGGCAGCGGGACCACTGTCACCGTGGTTCCCGAGATCCGCCCGGCCTCTCGCGCGGTCTGGGCCAGGGCGGCGGCAGGGCCGCCGACGATGCCCACCCGGGCTGAGCTATGCCCGCCGTGGACGAGCGCGGGAATGACGGCTCCCGCGGCCGCCGCGATCACCAGGATCACCGAGGCGATCCAGAACGACCGCGCTCGCGCCCGTTCCCGGATCTCGCGGGTGGCCACCAGCCAGGTCAGCTGCCACCAGTTGCCGGTCATGAAGGTCCTCCTGGCAGTGCAATGGAGCCGCCGGAGCTCCCGTTCGCTGGCATGGATCCGACTGCGTCGCGGAACACCTCGGACAGCCTTCTGCGCACGAAGCCGAACTGCTCCACCGGTCCGGCAGCCCGCGCCCGGTCGAGCACGGCCTGCGCGTCGGCGCGGTCGTGCAGCACGAGCACGACTTTGCCAGCGGTGATCTTGTCAATTTCCGCGATGCCGCCCAGATCCCGGGCCCAGCGGCCCGCGTCGTCCCCGGCTACCCGGACGGCGACCCGCAGTTTCCCGGCCCGGCCCAGGTCCTCGACGCTGCCCTGAGCCACCAGCCTGCCGCGATGGATGATCGCCACCGACTGGCACAGGTGCTCGACGAGGTCGAGCTGATGGCTGGAGAAGAGCATGGTCACCCCGGCGGCGGCCCGCTCGGCGAGTACCTCGCTCATGACATCAACGCCGGCCGGGTCCAGGCCGGAGAAAGGCTCGTCGAGCACGAGCAGTTGGGGTTCGTGGACCAGAGCCGCTGCCAGCTGGACGCGCTGCTGGTTACCGAGCGAGAGTGCCTCGACTTTCGCCTGGCCCTGGTCGGCCAGGCCCAGCCGCTCGCTCCACTGGAGCGCGCCCGCCCGGGCCTGCGCGGCAGTCAGGCCGTGCAGCCGGGCCAGGTACTCAAGCTGCTCGAGCACCCGCATGGCCGGGTAGAGCCCGCGTTCTTCCGGCATGTAGCCGATCCGGCTGCGTGCTTCCTGGCCGATGGCCTCGCCGTTCCAGCGCACCTCGCCAGCATCGACGGCCGTCACCCCGACGATGGCCCGCATCGCAGTGGTCTTGCCCGCTCCGTTGGGGCCGAGGAATCCGAACACCTGACCGGGCGGAACAGTGAAGCTCAGCCCATCCAGCGCCAGAACGTCGCCGTACTGGCGGCGTAAGCCGGTCAGTTCCAGCACCGCGCGCTGGCCGCCCACTTTCCCGCCTCTCCGCGATTCCTGCTCTGAACTTATCGTCCCGCAGGGCGCCGACGATTGCCGACGGCCCGATGGAGGGGGAAGGTCCTGGCTCGCTGCGGCGTCTTCCTCGCCCTCGGCGGGCAGCCGGCGCGATGGTGCTCTGCCGGGTCCTCGGCACTGCGCGCGGCCTGCCGCAGCTGGCGCGGCGGCTGATTTTCCTGCTGGTGTACACCGCGATGCTCAGGGCAGCCGCCGCGCACGCTGACCCCGCACTGGTGATCCGCTACTTCGGCTCCAAGAACGACCTGTTCAAAGCCGCCCGCCGGCCCGACTTCAGCAAGATCACCGGCAGCACGCGGCCGCTTACCGCCGACAGCCTCACCCGCTCACTCGCCGGGATTCCTGCTCGAGCAGGGAACCCGGGTGTTCGACATCGCCGCACTCGGCGGGGAAGACACCAGCGAGCACCTCCGCAGCCAGCTAAGAGAGGTACTGGTCAGGCCGGCGCTCGACGCCTTCGGCCTGCGGCGGGAGGCAGCGCCCGGGTCGAGGTCATCGCTGCCCTGATCGTCGGCGTCGGCTTCCTCCGGCAGCGCATCCGCACACCCGCCCTCAGCGCGCTGAACGCAGAGCAGCTAACCGACTTGCTACGGCCCCTGGTGGCAGGAATGCCCAGCCAAATCCGAGGGCCGGCACCCGATCAGGGACTCGGCGTGAGCAGCGCACGCCGACACCGGGATCCCCTCGGCGTCCACGATCTGCCACCCGGTCTGCGCGCGCCCGCGGTACGCAATGCATCTGGATTCAATTAGTGGGGCCGGTGGGATTCGAACCCACACTGCCGCGGACCTAAACCGCGTGCCTCCTGCCGTTGGGCTACGGCCCCGGGGGATTCTGCCGGACTGCGACGGGCGGAAACCGGGCCATGACCGGCCATGGGCCGACCACGACCATCAGGGCCGGTCAGGGCCGGTCAGACGCCGAGATCATTGCGGAGCCGGTCGACGTGGCCCGTCGCCTTGACTCCGTAGTAGGCGTGCTCGATCCTCCCGTCCGTCCCTATTACAAAAGTAGACCTGATCACGCCGACCGACTTCTTCCCGTACATCATCTTCTCCCCGTACGCCCGGTACGCCGTCAGCACCTGCCGGTTGGGGTCGGAGAGCAGCGGGAACGTCAGTTCTTCCTGATCGCGGAACTTGGCGAGCTTGGCCGGGCTATCCGGCGAGATCCCCAGCACGGTGAAGCCCGCATCGGACAGGTCGCTCTTGCTGTCGCGGAAGTCGCACGCCTGCTTCGTGCAGCCGGGCGTCATCGCCGCCGGATAGAAGTAGAGGATCACCCGCCGGCCCCGCAGCGAGGAGAGGGTCACCTGATTGCCATCGGCGTCAGCCAGGGCAAAGTCGGGCGCCGCAGCACCCGCCGCCAGCCGCTCGTCCGCCACATCCGCTCCCTTCACAGCCCGTTTCCGTCGCCTCTACCGTACTGGCCGGCCGTTTCGGCTCTCATCGGAACCGGGCGCCCGTTCCGGCGCTGATCGGAACTGAGCGGCGGACTAGAGCTTGCCTATGGTCCGCTTTTCTGGTAATTCGCACCGTAACAGCCGTCCCGCGTGGCACAGCAGGGCCGTGCGGCAGGGTTCCCGGCCATTTTCTGCGGTGCTGCCGTCGCCCTCGCGGCCGGCTGCTCGTCATCCGGCACCTTGGCTAGCCCGAAGGCCAGCGGGGCGGCCAATCCGCAGAGTGCGGTCCAGGCCATCACCGCCGCCGCGCAGACGTCGGAGCAGATCAACTCGCTCGCTGCCAGCATTACCGGGCACACTTCGCGGGCCAGCCCACGACGCTGGACGGGGTCATCACGAGCAAGGCTATGTACGTCAAGATCCCGGCCCACAAGGAACTCGGCAAGGCGTGGGTCGGGATACCGCTCTCGGCGCTCGGCAACGAGAAGCCCGGCCTTGGTCAGCTCTTCCAGAATCTGACCAATAGCGATCCGCTCCAGAAGACTGCGCTGCTCCCCGCAGCGAAGAATGCCCACATGGCCGGGACCCAGGTCATCGACGGCGTGAGCACGACGCACCATCCAGGCTCGTGCACGCCGTTGGCCGCCGTGGTCACTCTGGCGGCGAACTTGCGGAAAGAACTCGCCCCGACCCTGAAATCCGTTCAGGGTAATGTGCCGTTCGACATCTGGATTGACAGCAAGCACCAGCTCAGGCAGGTGTCGGAAACTGAGGACGTCGATGGTCAGACGATTTCGACCACCGTCATGATCACGGCGATCAACCAGCCCGTGCGCGCCACGCCGCCGCCGCCGGCCAGGCACCGCAGCGGCGAACAGCCTCGAGCCGTGTCCCGCGGGTAGGTGGCTAGCCGAGCAGCGCGGCGATCACCGGGGCGAGCGCGCGCAGCGCCTTGCCCCGGTGACTGATCGCGTCCTTCGCCTCGGGCGCCATCTCGGCCGTGGTCAGCCCGGTGACCGTCAGCCGGACCCTGGCCAGCTCAGCGGGGTCCGGCACGAAGAGGGGGTCATAGCCGAACCCGCCCTGCCCCAGCGGCTCACGGGTCAGCCTGCCGTGCACTGTCCCCTCGCTGACGTGTTCGCGGCCCGACGGCAGCACCAGCGCAGCGGCGCACGCGAAACGGGCGCCGCGGCGGTCGTCGGGTACGTCGGCCAGCTGTTCCAGCAGCAGCTGCAGATTGCTCTGATCGTCGGCCTTCACGCCGGACCAGCGGGCCGACAGCACGCCGGGCATCCCGTTCAGCGCGTCGGCGCACAGGCCCGAATCGTCGGCTACCGACGGCAGTCCCGTAAACTCGGCGATCGCACGGGCCTTGAGCAGGGCATTGTCCGCGAACGTGGCTCCGGTCTCGCGGACGGCGGGCGCACCGGGGAAGTCACCGAGCCCAGCCAGGTCTACGTGCACCTGCCCAGCCGCCAGAATCCTGGCCAGCTCGGCGAGCTTGGCCGAGTTGCCGGTGGCGAGCACCAGCCGGGCGGGCCCGGCTAGACCGTTGCCGCGCCGCGTCATCTGCTCAAAGCCTCCTGCTGGATGGCTGTCAGCTCACCGCAGCCCGCTACGGCCAGGCCCAGGAGCTCATCGAGCAGCTCGCGGCCAAACGGCTCTCGCTCGGCTGTCCCCTGGACCTCCACGAAGCGCCCGTCGCCGGTGCAGACCACGTTCATGTCGGTGTCGGCGATCACGTCCTCCTCGTAGCACAAGTCGAGCCTGGGCTGGCCGTCGACGATCCCGACGCTGACCGCGGCGACGGAGGCAGCGAGCGGGTTGCCCTTGGTCCGCTTCCGGCCCTGCAGCCATGCCACCGCGTCGGCCAGCGCGACGTATCCGCCGGTGACCGCCGCAGTCCGGGTACCGCCGTCGGCCTGCAGCACGTCGCAGTCGATGATGATCGTGTTCTCGCCCAGCGCCTTCGGGTCGATGCACGCCCGCAGGGACCTGCCGACCAGCCGGGAGATCTCCTGGGTGCGGCCGCCCAGCCTGCCCTTGACCGACTCGCGGTCGCTGCGGGTGTTGGTCGACCGGGGCAGCATCGCGTACTCGGCGGTCACCCAGCCCAGGCCGCTCCCCCGCCGCCAGCGCGGCAGTTCCTCGGCCGCGCTGGCCGCGCACAGCACCCGGGTAGCGCCGAACTCGACAAGCACCGATCCCTCGGCATGGTCGAGCCAGCCTCTGGTGATCTTTACATCGCGCAGCTGATCTGGGCGTCGCCCATCCGGTCGGGACATGCGCGCCAGCCTAGCGGGCGGCGCGGGCTGCCCGGCTCAGTACCCGGCTCGCTCCGGCGCGCCGGCCTCGATCCAGCGGTACACCGCAGCGACGCCATCGGCCAGCGCGGTCCTCGCCTGCCAGCCGAGATCACGGGCCGCCCGCTGCACCGCGAGGGCGCTGCGCTGCAGCTCGCCTGGACGGGACGGCGCGAACTGCGGCTCAGCGCCCCGGCCAGCAGCCGCGCCGATCATGGCGGCCAGGTCCAGCACGCTGACCTCGGTGCCGGTGCCGATATTCCAGCTGCCAGGCCGGCCGCGATCGGCAGCGGCGAGAAAGGCAGCTACCGCATCGCCGACGTAGACGTAGTCGCGGGTCTGCGAGCCGTCCCCGTAGATGACCGGCTGCTGCCCGGCCAGCAGCCGGGAGCAGAAGATCGGGATCACGCCGGACTCGCCGGTCGGGTCCTGCCGGGGCCCGTACACATTCGCCAGCCGCAGCACCGAGTGCCGGGTCCCGTGCAGCCTGTTGTAGAGGTCCAGGTACTGCTCGGCGCAGTACTTGGCGACGCCGTAGGGCGACTCGGGCAGCGGCAGCACATCCTCCATGGACGGGATCGGCGCGTCCTTGCCGTACAGGGCGCCGCCGGTCGAGCACATCAGCACCCGCACGTCCGCCGCGCGCGCCGCCTCCAGGACGTTCACCGTGCCCACCACATTGGTCTGCGCGTCGTTTGCGGGCAGCGCCACCGAAGCCCGCACGTCGATCTGCGCCGCCAGGTGGCAGATCAGCTCAGGCCGCTCGCGGCTGACGATCTCCGCGAGCGGCCCGGCGTCGGTGATGCTGAGCTTGTGCAGCACAGCGCGCTCGTCCAGACGGGATTCCCGGCCGGCCGACAGATCGTCGACCACCGACACTTCGTCGTCTCGGGCAAGGAGCGCATCGGTCAGATGCGAGCCAATGAAGCCGGCGCCGCCGGTGACGAGTACGCGCATGGCAGTGGAGTTTATGCGGGCGGCGCCCCGGCGGGGCTGACTCCCCGACTCGCCATCCGGCTGGAACCGGCCGCTGGCCGGCCCAGCTGGCGCCTAGCCGACCGGCAGAACCTGGCCGGCGGCGGCCAGCGACAGCTCCCCGCCGAACGCGGCCGCCGCCTCCGCCCTGGTCTGGTCCGGGTCATTCCAGGTCACCAGGTGAGTGAGCACCAGCTGCCCGACGCCGGCCCTGGCCGCGTGCCCGGCCGCCTGGCGGGCCGTCAGATGCAGGTCCGCCGGCAGGTCCGGGCCGTCGACGAAAGACGCCTCGCAGAGCAGCAGATCAGCGTCGCGGGCCAGCGTGACCAGCGCATCCGTCGGCCCCGTGTCGGCCGAGTAGGCGAGGGACGCGTCGCCGTGCTCCAGCCGGAAGCCGAATGTCTCGACCGGATGAGTCATGTGCGCCGCGGTGACCCGCAGCGGGCCGATCTCGGTCGTTCCCGGCCTCAGGGTGACGAAGTCGAACGCATCGGTCATGCCCGTGCCGGGGTCCAGCCCGAGCGCGCGGGACAGCCGCTCGCCGGTGCGGGCCGGCCCGTAGACCGGAATCGGCGGCATGGCGCCGGCCGGGTGAAAGGTCCTGGCCACCGAGTACGCGCACATATCGAGGCAGTGATCGGCGTGCTGGTGGCTGAGGCAGATCGCATCGATGTCCTGCAGCGCGGCGAACCGCTGCAGCGCGCCGAGCGCGCCGTTGCCGAGGTCCAGCAGCAGCCGGAACCCATCCGCGTCGATCAGGTAGCAGGAGGCCGGGCTGTCCGGGCCGGGGAAGCTGCCGGCGCATCCGACGATCGTTAGCTGCACGGGCACTCAGGCTACTCATCCGCCCGGAGCCAGCCGGCTGCCGGGCCAGCCGCTGCCGGGCCAGCTCCCAGAATTCGCCGCGACGGCCGCTGTGGCCTTCGCCGGGTCGGTCCTGGTCTGGCGGATCAGGAGCGTGCCCTGGCCCGGCCGCGGCCTACCCGCGCGATCTGCCGGCTCTGGGCCACCAGCCGTCCGTCCGCGTCCCACACCTCGGCTTCCTCGTCGAACCAGCCGCCGCTGACGTGCCGGCACCGCGCGGCGACGCGCAACGGCCCTGGCGACGGCACGGCGCGCATATGCCAGGTCAGCTCCACGGTGGGCGCCCAGCCGGTCGCGCCCAGGCCGAACACGACCGGCGGCAGCCCGTCCACCGCCAGTGCGAGCAGATACACGTCGGGCTCCCGGTCCTCGCGCAGCCGGAAGTAGCCCCGCATCTCGGGCAGGCCCGCGGGCGCGCCATGGCGCCAGCCGGCCACCGCGGGATCGAGCAGCAGCCGGACCTGCCCGGCGTAGCCTGCCGTCTCGACCCGGGCCGCCTTTTCCTGTGGGCCTGCCGCCTGGTCCGGGCCCGCCGCTGTCGGCCACGGGTCCAGGTCGACGCACTCCCCGATCGGCGGCAGGTCAGGCGGCGCGCCGGTCCAGCTCAGCCCTTCGGCATCCGACTCCCCGGCGATCAGCCTGCCGGTGGTGACGGTGACGTCGAGCACCGGGACCGAGTCCTGGATCAGCGTCGCCCGCGCGGTGGCTGCGGTCTTGCCCTGCCGCAGCCAGGTCACCTGCACCTGCGCGGGCGCCAGCGCCGCGACGCGCAGGAAGTGCGCGCTGGTGGCGATCGGGTGCGGATGCGGCGAGGAATCGAGCACCGCGCGCAGCACGGTCGCGATCAGCACGCCGCCGTTGACTGCGGGCGGTGCGGAGCCGGCCGGCGCGACCAGGGCGAACCGGCGGTCGGGCAGAACGTCATACAGCCCGTCGCCCCGGCCGCTGACCGCCGTGGCCTCGTCAAAGATCGTCATAGGCCCCGCCACGCCCCGTCCCAGCGGCCATGCTGGTGCATGGCAGCGGTCAGGCCCATAGCTGGCCTTCCAGCCTCGCCTCGGCCTCTTCCAGCGTGCCGCCGTAGGCACCGGTCGACAGGTACTTCCAGCCCCCGTCGGCGATCATCAGGGCGATGTCAGCGCGCTCGCCGGCTGCCTGGGCCCTGGCCGCCGCACCGAGCGCCGCGTGCAGAACCGCACCGGAGGAGATGCCGGCGAACAGCCCCTCGACCTCCAGCAGCTCCCTGGTCCGGCGCAGCGAATCCGCCGCGCCGACCGAGAACCGCCCGGTCAGCACGGACTCGTCATAAAGCTCGGGGACAAAGCCCTCATCCATGTTGCGCAGCCCGTAGACAAGCTCGCCGTAACGCGGCTCGGCAGCGATCACCTGCACGCCGGGCACCTTCTCCCGCAGATAGCGGCCGGTGCCCATGAGCGTCCCCGAGGTACCGAGCCCGGCTGCGAAATGTGTGATCTCCGGCAGGTCGGCCAGCAGCTCCGGCCCGGTCGTCTCGTAATGCGCCCGCGCGTTCGCCTCGTTGCCGTACTGGTAGAGCATCACCCAGTCGGGATTCTCGGCGGCCATCTCCTTCGCGACCCGCACCGCCTCGTTGGATCCGCCCGCCGCCGGCGAGGAGATCACCGAAGCACCGTACAGCTCCAGCAGCTGCCGGCGCTCGGCCGATGTGTTCTCCGGCATCACGCAGATCAGCTTGTACCCGCGCAGCCGCGCCACCATGGCCAGCGAGATGCCGGTGTTGCCGGACGTGGGCTCCAGGATCGTCGCGCCGGGAGCAAGCAGGCCGTTCTTCTCCGCGCTGGCCACCATGTAGAACGCCGCCCGGTCCTTCACCGATCCGGTCGGGTTCCTGTCCTCGAGCTTGGCCCACAGCCGCACGCCCTGGCCAGGCGACAGCCCCGGCAGGCCCACCAGCGGAGTGCCGCCGACGGCGTCGAGCAGGGAGTCGTAGCGCATCGGGCTTCTGGTTGCGTCCGGCTCAGTGCATCCCGCCGGCCACCGCCGGGAGCACGGTGACGGTGTCGCCGTCCTTGACGGGGGAATCGATGCCGCCCAGGAACCGCACGTCCTCGTCGTTCAGGTACACGTTCACAAATCTGCGCAGGCCCGTGTCGTCCACCAGCCGGTCGCGCAGCCCGCCATGCCGGGAATCCAGGTCGGCAAACACGTCGGCGAGCGTGTCGCCGGTGCCCTCAACCGACCTGGCACCGCCGGTGTAGCTGCGCAAGATCGTCGGAATGCGGACCTCGATGGCCATCAGTAACGCTCCAATGATGCGGATTGCCTGCAGGCTGCGTGCTGCTCCCAGCGGGCTGCCTGAACCTATCCAACCGGCTGCTGTAGTCCAACCGGCTCTCCAGCCAGATCATTCCGGCCCGGTGACCGCGACCTCCTCCTCGGTGACGACGCCGTCGGCGATGCGAAAGGACCGGAATTCATCCTGCTCCGGCTCGCGAGTGGAGACCAGCACGTAATGCGCTCCCGGCTCGCTCGCATACGAGATATCGGTCCGGGACGGATATGCCTCGGTGGCGGTGTGCGAGTGATAGATCACGACGGGCTCCTCGTCGCGGTCGTCCATCTCCCGCCAGACCCGAAACTGCTCCATCGAGTCAAACCGGTAGAACGTCGGCGACCGCTCGGCGTTCAGCATGGGAACCAGGCGCTCCGGGCGATCGCTGCCGGCCGGTCCCGCGATGACCCCGCACGCTTCGTCGGGGTGGTCAGCGCGCGCATGCGCCACGATCCTCGCCCGCAGCCCGGCAGAAATGATCAGCATGCCTGCGAGCGTAACGTGGCGGCTTGACATCCTCCCGGCCCTGCACGGACCGGGATCCCCAGCGCGGCTCACGCCGCGCGAGGCCGTACAGCACGGCGTTGCGGGGGATGCGGCAGGTCCAGGTCACGGTGGCCGGCAGGGTCCGCTGCGCCGGGCCGTGACGGGTGCCATCGGCCACGACATGGATGATCCGGCCGGGGAAGGCCAGGGCGAGCAGGCGCACCAGCACGGCGGCGGTGCCCGCCTTGCCCGGTCCCTGCCCCTTGCCGGGCAGGTGCAGCCGCGCCAGCACGGGCAGGCACACCGCGCGGGCACACCACGGCAGCCGGACCAGGATCCCGGCGGTGACGAAGCAGCTGCCGTAGCTGAGCTTGCTCATGCTCAGGGAGCTGCCGTCATGCTGCCAGCCGGCCCCGGGCACCTTGCGGCCGCAGCGGCGGAACACCGAGTCGCCGACGGCCACAAGCAGATCGGCGCCCGGCTCGGTCAGCAGCACCGCCAGCTGCGCGACCGCCAGGCCGGGCTGATCGAGCTCCCAGCGGGCGCGGGCGAAGAAGTAATGAGCCCGGTCATGCGGCCAGGCATGCTGCAGGCAGCCGCCCACCAGCATGCCCACCACGGTGCGGCGGCGCACCCCGCCCCGCCATCCCGGCGACCAGGCCGCAGAACGTGGCAAAACCCGGCCCGGTGAAGCACGGCCGCAGCTCGTTCAGCATGGACAGCAGCGAAGCAGGTAGATTCAGGCCCGCAAGCATCGGCGGGTTCCCTCGGCATGAGGCGGACAGAAGCACCGCCGATGCTTCCGCGTTCAGCCCGCAAGATCACGTAACCAAAGCCGCACAAACCCGGCGTGTCGCAACATCCGCCGATCCGTCACCGCAGGCGACCGCCAGCCCCCAGCGGCAATCAAAAGTGCGAAACTTCAGACGCCGCGCCTGGAACTGAAACCAGGGCGGCCAGCCGGATCCGCCTTGCCGGAGAGCGCAGCCATCGCCCGGTCGAAATCACGGCGGGCCTGCTGCTGGAGGGACGAGGACCCGGCGCCAGCCTTGGCTCAGCGGCGCGCGCTTCCGCGAGCTGGCGCTGACGGCAGCCGCCGCAGGAGCCGGCTGCCGGCCCGCCGGCGAGCACGACTGCTGCTCGCCGGCGAGGTTCCGCGTAAACCGCGCGGTCGCCGCAGTGCCGGCCGAGAACAGCCCCCTTAAGGGCGTCTTGGCGGGCCTGCTTCGCAAGGAGTTCACCGGGCGCGTGAACCGGCATGCCTTGCTTGGGCACCTCTGGTCCCGTCCTACTTCGCAGCGGAGGTGCGCCGCTGAGCATCGTCCGGCAGTACATCGAACAGAAAAGGCGGCCGGCCTAACCCCGCCCTGAACGACGGGGCTTGCGCCCGGCCCTCGCGGTCAGCCGAGGGCATCCACCAGGCTCTCCTGGAGATACGCCAGCCATTGGTAAACCCACACATAGGCATAACGAGGATCGTCGTGGCGCATGTGCGCCACTTCCTCATCAAACTCCTCGGTTACTCCCAGGCGGACGCTGAGGGCCAGCCGCACGTCATTGAGCGCGCGCAGCCATGCCTGGCCGTCGGCCTGCGACAGCCTGATTTTGCCCCCGCGCGGCGGCAGCGTGTCCAGGACGGTCCGGGCGGCCGCCACCTTGCCCGACCGCAGGCTCTCCTCGGTGTACCGGCGGAACTCCGCGGCGGCCTCTGGATCATCACGGTAGGCATCTGGCAGCAGCCTGGCCAGGGCCGGGTCGTCGGGCAGCTCAGTGTTGTCGCTCAGCCCCAGCTGGGCGTCGAGCGCCGCGGCGCTCCCGTCCAGCAGGCCGGCCTGCGGCTCTGCGTCCGGTCCAGCCGGCGAATCCCCCGCGATGAGCTCAGCGACCTGGCTGACGAGATTGCGGATTATGCCGGCCTGGGCGGCGGCGAAGCGGGCGGTCACCCCGCCGGAGGCGGCACGGAAACCGGCCATCAGCTCCCCCGCCTCCTCCCGGCTCACGAGTCGTGACTTACCGTGGCCCACAGTCCGTAGCCGTGCAGGGTCTCGGCGACCCCCTCCATCGCCTCCCGTGCACCGGCGGACACTACCGCCCTGCCCTTGTGGTGAACGTCGAGCATAAGCTTCTCCGCCTTCGGCTTCGGAAAACCGAGCACGGTCTGGAAGACGTAAGTCACGTACGACATCAGGTTGACGGGGTCATTCCACACGATAGTGATCCAGGGCGTATCGGCGACAGCCTCTTCGCCTGTCTCCGGCCGTTCCACTTCAACAGGTGCCACGCTCACTAGACGTCACCTCCCTCCCTCCTAGTGTTCCACTGCGCCCCGCCGAGCCGGAAGCGAGCGCCGCCAGTGCGACGGACTGTCCGGGGCTATGCCGTTTCGTCCCCGCCGGCGGCGAGCCGGGCGCACTAGCCGCCGCAGCGGCGCCGGCCAGCCGGTCCGTAGGCTTCCCCCATGACGAGCGAACCGGGCGGAGCGAGTCTGCCTGCGGGCAGCCGTTGTGAATCTGGCTTTTCCGCTACCGGAACCGCCCTGCTGACCGACCACTACGAGCTGACCATGCTGCGCGCAGCGCTGCACAGCGGCGCCGCGCACCGGCGCTCGGTCTTCGAGGTGTTCGCGCGCTCGCTGCCGAGCGGGCGCCGGTACGGGGTGGCCGCGGGCCAGGGCCGGCTGCTCGACGCGCTCGCCAGATTCCGTTTCAGCGACGACGAGCTGCGATTCCTGACCGACACCGGGGTCATTGACCAGGTCACGCTGCGCTACCTGGAGTCGTATTCCTTCGGCGGCGACATCTGGGCCTACGCCGAGGGTGACTGCTATTTCCCCGGCTCGCCGATCCTCGTGGTGGAGGGCACCTTCGCCGAGGCCGTGCTGCTGGAGACCCTGGCACTGTCCATCCTGAACCATGACTGCGCGATCGCATCGGCGGCGTCGCGGATGGTGACTGCCGCCGATGGCAGGCCGCTGATCGAGATGGGCTCGCGCCGAACGCACGAGCGCGCCGCCGTGGCCAGCGCGCGGGCCGCTTACATCACCGGGTTCGGCGCCACTTCCAATCTGCGGGCCGGCTGTGAGTACGGCCTGCCGACCAGCGGCACCAGCGCGCACTCGTTCATGCTCGCGCACGACGACGAGCGGCACGCTTTCGGGGCGCAGCTGGACGCGCTCGGGACCGGCACCACGCTGCTGGTGGACACCTACGACGTCGCCCGTGCCGTCGCCGCGGCGGTCGAGCTGGCCGGCCCGGATCTCGGGGCGGTGCGCGTGGACAGCGGGGACCTGCCGGTCATCGCGCGCGAGGTCCGCGTGCTGCTGGATTCACTTGGCGCCACCCGGACCCGGATCGTGCTCACCGGCGACCTGGACGAATACTCGATCGCGGCCCTGGCAGCGACGCCGGCCGACGGCTACGGGGTGGGCACCTCGCTGGTCACCGGATCCGGGGCGCCGACCGCCGCACTGGTCTACAAACTGGTGGCCCGCGCCGATGACGCACCGGCGGGCCCGCTGCGGCCGGTCGCCAAGCGCTCGGTCGGCAAGCCCGGCCGGGGCGGCCGCAAATGGGCGGCCCGTCAGCTGGACGCGGCTGGGACTGCCGTCGCCGAGGTCATCTGTGATGCGCCGCCCGAGCCGGGCCCGGCGGCCCGGGTACTGCTGCGGCAGCTTGTGCGCGGCGGCGAGATTGTCGGCCGGGAGCCGCTGGAGGCAGCGCGGGCCCGGCATCGCCAATCAGTAGCCGAGCTGCCCGCGCACGCGCGGCGGCTGTCCCGTGGCTATGCCGCGATTCCGACGGTCTTCGCGCCGGACGCGCAGGAGAACGGCGTGCCGCCCGGCCGGGAGCGGGCCGACCGGGAGAGTCCCGGCCGGGACTCTCCCGGTCGGGACGGCCCGGCCTGATCTGCCGGTCTGCCAGATCTGCCGGTCTGCCGCCCGGTCCTACTCGTCCGGGAGGGACTCGTAGATCTCCTTGCACTCCGGGCACACGGGGTACTTCGTAGGATCCCTGTTCGGCACCCAGACCTTGCCGCAGAGCGCCACCACCGGGGTACCGGTCACTGCGCTGTCGACGATCTTGTCTTTCACGACATAGTGGGCAAACCGCTCGTGGTCACCATCGCCAGTCGAAAGATCCGGCCGGATGTCGGTGTCCTGGCGGGTGTCGCTGCCCGGAATGGTTTCAGTACTCACAAGCGCAGAGTTTACGCTGACGGCCGAACGCGGCCGAACGGCTCAGTTCAGCACGGGATCGTCGGGATAGGTGGCGACCAGAGCCAGGTCGCCGCCCTGCCTGCGCAGCACCGCAGGCCACAGGCGCTCGGGCTCGGCGAAGAAGGCGTCCGCAGGCTGGCCGCCGAGCACGTACCAGGCACCCTCGTCGATCTCGACCTGCAACTGGCCGACGCCCCACCCCGCGTATCCGGCGAAGACCCGCAGCGACGTGATCTCGGCGGCCAGCAGCTCGGGCGGTGTGCCCAGGTCGACCAGGCCAATCCGCGACATCAGCGGGGATCCCTCGAGCGAGCGCCAGCCGAGCGGCTCACCCGCGCCGCGCACGAGGGCAAGCGCCAGTGCGCTGTTCGGCGATACCGGGCCGCCCCGGAACACCACCGACGGTCCGGTCACCAGCTCCTCCCACGGCTCGAGCACCTGGCCGACCGGAACATGTGTGGGCCGGTTCAGCACCACGCCGAGAGTTCCCTCCTCATCCTCGTCCTCGACGACCAGGATGACGGTCCGGCGGAAGTTTGGATCACCGAGCAGCGGCGTAGCCGCGAGCAGCTTCCCGCTGAGAGATGCATCCTCCATGTCCCCATGATGCGGCAGAACGGCTCGGCTGCGCTGAACGTGGCCGGCGCGAATGCCCGGAGGTTCCCGCGTGTCCTCGCGGCGCGCTGGTCTTTCGTTCGATTTACGCCCGTGACCAGTTCATTACAAAATCATCTTGCTGACCGCTATACCCTGCAGGTGTGTCTAGGGGAATGGCAGCGGCTCCCGTGGCGGCGGCTGCGCAGGGCCGCGACGACGGCGATGAGGCAAGGAGCCCGTCAGTCGATGCGGCCCGGCTGCGGGTCGCCATCACGCGGATGTCCCGGCGGCTGCGCAAGCACGAGCTGGCCGGGCTGACGCCTACCCAGCTATCCGCCCTGGCCACGGTGGAACGGGCAGGCCCGGTCCGGCTCGGTGATCTCGCGGCCGCCGAGCGAATTGCGCCATCCACGCTCACCAGGCTGGTCAGCGTGCTGGCGGAGTGCGGGTACGTGCGGCGCTGCGCGGTGCCGCAGGATGCACGCGCCAGCACCGTGACCATCACTGACCGGGGCCACTCGGTGCTCGACCAGATCAGGGCGGAAACCACCAGCCTGCTCGCCGACAGCCTGCTGCTGCTTGCGCCGGACCAGCTGGCCGCGCTGGCCGCAGCGCTGCCGACGCTCGAGCAGCTAGCGGATGCCATCCCCGCAGACCAGCGCCCGCCGGCCAGGCGCGCAAGGCCGTCCGGGCCTGCCGGGAAGTGAGCGGCTCAGAACAGCAGGCTGGACAGGGTCGCCCGCGCCTTGGCAACCCGCGGATCCCTGGGCGGGAAGACGTCGAAGAGGCCGACCAGGTGCACCCTGGCCTTGTTCCGCTCCTCGCCCGAGGTGCGCCGGACGGTGTCGAGCAGGCGGCTGAACCCGACGTCGATGCGGCCCCTGGCCAGGTCGATGTCGGCCATCCTGGCCTGAGCCGCCGCGTCCGCCGGATTCTCCTGCGCGTCCCGCGCGGCCTTGGCCTGGTCGTAGGAATTGACCCGCCGGATCAGCCCGACCTGCGCCAGGCCCATCGTCGCGACAGGATGGCCCGGCGATGCCGCGAGCATCTTCTCGAACGCGCCGACCGCGGTGTCGAGGTCGCCTCGCTCGATCGCCTGCTGCGCCTCCTGCAGCGCAGGATCGTCGCGCGGGTCAGGTGGCAGGCCCGGCCTGGGCCGGCCAGGGACCTGTCCGGCCGAGCCGGGCTGTCCGTCCGCATCCCCGGCCGCGGAGGCACCCGCCTGGGCGGGCTCGCCCCCCAGGCCAAGCCGCTCGGCGACCTGCATGACCTGGCTGAGCCATTCCCGCACCTGCGACTCGGGCATCGCGCCAAGGAAGCCATCCACGACCTGGCCGGCGATCACCCCGACGACCATCGGGATGCTCTGCACCTGAAGCGCAGCGCTCAGCTGGGGGTTGGCGTCGACGTCTACCTTCGCCAGGACCCAGGCGCCGTCAGCCTCTTCGGCGAGCTTTTCCAGCACCGGACTGAGCTGCTTGCACGGGCCGCACCAGTCGGCCCACAGGTCGAGGACGACCGGGACCTCGCGGGACCGGGCGATGACGTCGGTGTTGAAGGTCTCGTCCGTGACGTCGATGACGGCGGCTGCGGGCGGGCCCGCCTGCTCACCATTCACCTGGCCGCCGGGCGCCTGCTGCCTGCGCTGAGCGACGGCCTGCCGGGCGCCGAGGTCGACGGCACCGTGGAGCGAGAAATTCCGCGGCTGCTGCATGCTTCCATCCTGCCTCATCCACGGCGCGCCGGGCACCGCGGACCCGGCGGCCGCGGGCTCAGAATGCCGGGGCCTCGAAGTAGCCGCCCCACTCCTCGCGCAGCACGCCGCAGATCTCGCCGAGCGTCGCTTCGGCTGCGGCCGCGGCAATCATCGGCGGGATCATGTTCCGTCCCGAGCGCGCCGCCGCCAGCATCGCCGCCAGCGCCGTGTCGACCGCCGGCTGATCACGCGCAGCGCGGCGCCGAGCCAGCTCGCGCACCTGGGCTTTTTCGACCTCGTGACTAACCCGCAGGATCTCGACCGGCTTCTCCACGGTTTCGGTGCAGCAGTTCACGCCGACGACTCTCTTCGCGCCCTTCTCCAGCTGCTGCTGAAAAGCGAAGGATGCCTCGGCGATCTCGGCCATGAACCAGCCCTCCTCAATGCCGTGCAGGATGCCGCCGGTCATCGAGCCGTCCGGGCTCATCGTCCGGATCTTCGCGAAGATTTTCTCCGCCTCGGCCTCGAGCCGGTCGGTCAGTTCCTCCAGGTACCAGGAGCCGCCGAGCGGATCGGCGACCTGGGCCACGCCGGTCTCTTCCATGATCACTTGCTGGGTGCGCAGGGCGATCTCGGCCGTCTTGGCGCTTGGCAGCGCCAGCACCTCGTCGAGCGCATTGGTATGCAGCGAGTTGGTCCCGCCCAGCACCGCGGCGAGCGCCTCGATTGCGGTCCGGACGACGTTGTTGTCGGGCTGCTGGGCGGTCAGCGAGACCCCGGCCGTCTGGGTGTGGAACCGCAGCCACTGCGACCGCTCGGTGGTGGCCCCGTAGACATCGCGCATCCAGCGTGCCCAGATCCGGCGAGCGGCCCGGAACTTCGCGATCTCCTCGAAGAAGTCGATGTGGGAGTCGAAGAAGAACGACAGGCCGGGCGCGAATGCGTCGATGTCCAGACCGCGGGACAGCCCGAGCTCCACGTAGCCGAATCCGTCTGCCAGCGTGAACGCGAGTTCTTGCGCGGCGGTCGATCCGGCCTCCCTGATGTGGTAGCCCGATACCGACAGCGGCTTGTAGGCCGGAATGTTCTGCGCGCAGTACTCCATCAGGTCGCCGATCAGTCGCAGGTGCGGCTGCGGCGGGAAGAGCCATTCTTTCTGCGCTATGTACTCCTTGAAGATGTCGGTCTGCAGCGTGCCGTTCAGCTCGCCCGTGTCTGCTCCCTGGCGCTGCGCGGCCGCCAGGTACATGCAGAACACCGGGACCGCGGGCCCGCTGATCGTCATGGAGGTCGTCGTGCCGGCCAGCGGGATGCCGCCGAACAGGACGTCCATGTCGGCAGCCGAGTCGACGGCCACGCCGCAGTGGCCGACTTCGCCGAGCGAGCGCGGGTCGTCGGAGTCGCGGCCCATCAGCGTCGGCATGTCGAAGGCGACAGACAGGCCGCCGCCGCCGGCCTGCAGCAGCATCTTGTACCGCTCGTTGGTCGCGCGGGCGTTCCCGAACCCGGAGAACTGCCGGATGGTCCATGTCCTGCCGCGGTAGCCCGCGGGATACAGGCCGCGGGTGAACGGGAACTCGCCCGGCCAGCCAATTCGCTCGAAGCCGGGCACCACGCCGCCGTCCGGCGGCCCGTAAACGGGATCGACTTCCAGGCCGGACAGGGTAGTGAAATCCGCGTCGCGAAGGCGCGAGCTGTCATACCGGCGCTGCCAGCGCTCCCTGCCGTTACCTGCCTGGTCTGGGCTGCTGCCATCCTGGCTTGCGCTGCTGCCCGCCTGGCTTGCGCTGGCGCGAGGCTGCTCTGCATGCCCACGAGCATTCATGGTGTTTCCTCCGGGCGGCACGCGGCGTGGCCATTTAGTAGGACGTCCTACTATCTTGCCCTCAGTGTACGCCGCAACCTCGGCGAATAGCAGCGCAGCCCGGACCCAACCATCCGGCGGCCTGCGCCGTCTCAGGAGGTGGCCGGGCCTTCGCGGGGGCCCTGGCCGACAGCTTCGGGTGACCCCTCGAATGTGTGGTAGAACAAATGCGATACAGCGCAGGCGATGTGGGCTGCACGACGGTCCTCGGTGACGTCGTGAGCGTGCAGGCACCGTGGACTGCGGCACCGATCCGGTCGGCCGGGCAAGGGAGCTCTGTGGCCAGGCTGCGCACGGGTGACCGCGAGGCTGCCGAAGAACTCTTCAACGCCTGCTATCCCCGGCTGGCCGGCTGGGTCCGCCGCCTGGTGGACGACGACGAGACCGCGCACGAGATCGCGTCCGAGGCCTTCACCCGCCTGCTGTCGCGCTGGTCGACGCTGGACAACCCGCAAAGCTACCTCTACATGATCGCGACCAACCTGGTCCGGGACCACTGGCGCAAGTCCGGGCGGGAGCGGCGGGCCATCCGGACTCTCACGGCCGCCGCGACCCCGGACCCGGCCTGCCATCCGGCGCAGGATGCGGACGTGCGCGCGCTGATCGAGGCGCTGCCGGCCAGACAGCGCAGCGCCTTCCTGCTGCACTACTACGGAGGGTTCCCGGTTCGGGAGGTCGCGGCGATGCTCGGCAGCCCGGAGGGAACGGTCAAGGCGGATCTATATCATGCGCGGGCACGGCTGAAAGCTGCAGTGAGAGAAGCCAGTGACTGAGCCGCGCGAGGAGATCGACGCCTGGCTGAATCAGGACGTCCAGCTGCTCGCGCCCCGGCAGGGAACGTTCGAGCGAGTCAGCAGGCGAGCCCGCCGGCGCAAGGCGAGTCAGGCGCTTCTTGCAGGCGCCGGGGCGGTCGCCGTGCTCGCCGGCGTAGCGTACGCGCCGCAGCTCGTTTCCGCCCTGCGGCCGGGCGGCAGCCCCGCGCAGCGCCCGGTGGCTTCCGGGACCGTGCAGTCGGCCCGGCCGTCGCTCACGCCGACGCCCAGCGCCAGTCAGCGACCGGGCGCGACGGCGTCTAAGTCCGCCACCGAGATGCCCCCTGGCACGGCGCTGTCGACGACTGCGTCCGGCGGCGCTGTGCCGGCGAGTTTCCGGCCCACGTCGATAACGATGATCGGTACCGTCGGGGCAGTGATCGGCCAGGCCGGGACGCCGGGCCACTGCGCCACGCAGTACTGCACGTCGCTGGCGGGCACGTCGGACTACGGCAGCAGCTGGTACGGGGTCAGCGCGCCGCTCACCGGAGCGCCTCAGGGCGGCAGTGGCGTGAGTCAGCTGCGCTTCCTGAACCTCACCGACGGCTGGGCGTACGGCCCCCAGCTGTGGGTGACCAGCAACGGCGGAGCGAGCTGGCAGCAGGAGCAGACCAGCGGGCTGCGGGTTACCGACCTGGAGACGGCGCAAGGGCGCGCCTTCGCGCTGATGGCCAGGTGCAGCGGTACCGGCAGCGACTACGCAGGCGACTGCACGAGCTTCTCGCTGTACTCCTCGGCAGCCGGCGGCACAGCCTGGCAGCCAGTTCCCGGCCCGGCGCGGGGCCTCTCGGCACCCGGCGGCGGGCCGGCGTCGGGCAGCCTGGTGATCGCATCAGCCACTGCCGCCGATCCGGAGGGCCAGACCGGCTACCTGCTCGCGCCATCCGGCCAGCTGCTCAGCGGCCCGCTGACCGGCGGGCCGTGGAAGGTCATCGGCCGTGCCCCGGCGTCGTGCCAGCCTGGCGCCGGCCGGCTGAGCGGTCAGCCTGCCAGCGCCCAGCTCGCCTCCGGGTCCCGCAACGCCGGAACGCTGTCTCAGGTCGCCGCCGGGTCCCAGCTGCTGCTGAGCTGCGGCGGCGCGGCCGCGTCCGGCGGCCGCGCCCAGCCTGCGACCATCTACACCTCGGCCGGCGGCGCGAGCTGGCAGAAAGCAGGGACGACGCCGGCCAGCGGGACGGCGACGTCGCTCGCGGCGTCCAGCGGCGGCCTCGTCGTCCTGGCCACGACCGCGGGCATCGACTATTCGTCCGACGACGGCAGGACGTGGCAGCCGGCCTCGGTCAGCGCGGCGGCACCGGCCGGCGGCTTCAGTTATGTCGGCATGACGACGCCGAGCCGGGGCGTCGCCGTACCCGCCGACTCCAGCCTGAGCGAGGTGTTCATCACCGGCGACGGCGGGAGGACATGGTCGGCGTCGCCCATCCGGGGCAGCGGCAGGTGACCAGGCCGGCCGCCGCTGGCATGGATCCCGGCAGCCGGACAGGATCCGGCGGCCGGACAGGACAGCGGCGCTAGCTGGTCTGCGGCTCGCTGAAATCGCCGGCCCGCACCCGCAGGGACCGGAGTGCGGCAAACATCTCCGCGAGCTGCGCGCCGTCGTAGCCAGCCATGCCGAAATCGGCCGCCATCAGGTCCGCGGTCGCGCGCTCGACCACTTCGCGCCCGGCGGGCGTGATCTCGGCCAGGGTCCCGCGCCCGTCCAGCGGGTTGGGACGGCGGATGACCAGCCGCTGCTGCTCCAGCCGGTTGATCGTGTTCGTCACGCTGGTCGGGTGCACCATCAGCCGCTGGCCGATCAGCCGCAGCGGCAGAGCCCCATCGCGGGAGAAGGTCAGCAGGACCAGCGCCTCGTACCTGGCGAACGTGAGGGCGTGCGGCCGGAGCCGCTCATCGAGCTCGGCCAGCAGGATCTGCTGCGCCCGCATGATGGACGTCACCGCCGCCATCGCCCGCGCATCGCCGAACCTGCGCTGCCAGATCTCGGCGGCCCGGGCGATGGGATCGAACGGCAGGTCCAGCGGCTTGGGCACAGCCACAACGTACCGGTACGGGCGGGCTGGGACCCGGCGCATCGCAGCCAGTCACCGGCGTCGGCGTTGCGCGCAGGCTCTTTGTGATTACAGGCAGTTATATTGCCTGCTAGGGAGCATGTGACCGAACAGAGTCGGGGGATAATGTGCGGTCCGGTCACGCCGTGATGCCGATGACTCCCGTGCTTGCCGCCGGAGTCGGCGTGCGGCATGCGCGGGGCTGGGCGCTCCGGTCGGCAAGTTTCCGCATGCACGCGTCGATGACCGGCGCGGGCGGCCTGGGCATAGTGGTCAGCCGCCCTGGCGCGGCGACCAGCGTGGTCGATCTGCTGTCCGGGCACACCCGGCCCGCCTACGGTGAGCTGCGCGTCCTGGGTGAGGACCTGACCACGGCGGGCGGGCGGGCCGCCGTCCGCAGGCACGTCGGGATAGCCCGCAGGCACGACGGACTGCAGGCACCCTTCCGGGTAAGGGGACTGGTGGAGCATGCGGCCAGGCGGGCCGGGATACCGGCCCGCGTCCGGCATCTGCTCGCCGCTGCGATCCTGGACCGGCTGTCCCTGACCCCCTGGGCCGAAGTGCCGGTGCGATCCGCGCCCGACATGGTCGGACGGCGGGCCAGGCTGGCCGCTGCCGCGGTGCACGAGCCTGCCCTGCTGCTGATCGACGGGCTGCTGGATGGCCTGTCCGCGCGTGACACCGCCGAGCTGGCCGAGTGCATCCGCGATCTGGGCCGGGAGATGGCCATCATCGCGACGGGATGTGATGCCCGCGCACTCGCGCTCATCTGCGACGAGATGCTGACATTCGCCGACGGCATCCTGGTCGGCGAGGCCACTGCGGACCGGCCGGTCTGGCACCTGCCGTAGGCTTCCTGGGTGGACTGGAGCCTGCTGGAATGCGGACGTTCCGGGCACGTCACCTATTCGCCCGACGAGCCGGAACTGCGCGAGCAGCTGCGTGCGGCGACGGAACCGGGCGAGGCCTGGCAGTGCCTGCGGTGCACCGCGTTCATGCCAGGGCAGCCGCAGGCCGCGGGCCCCGCTGACCAGGCACCCAGCGTGCGCAGGGGCAAGGAGATCCGTAGCGCGCTTATTTTGCGGATCTTTGCTGTGGAGCGATACCTGCGGGCACTGGCCTTTGGCGCTCTTGCCTATGTGGTGTGGCGGTTCCGATCGTCGCGTCAGTCCATCGAGCAAGCGTTTGATCGTGAACGGCCCGTGCTCCGCTCCCTGTTCCAGAGCGTCGGCTACAACATCGATCATTCCAAGCTCGTCGGGCTGGTCAAGCACGCGCTGACGCTAAGCTCGAGCACGGTCACCTGGCTGGCAGCCTTCCTGGCGGCGTACGCGGTGATCGAGGCAGTCGAGGGCACTGGCCTGTGGCTGGCGAGGCGCTGGGGTGAGTATTTCGCCATGGTGGCCACCTCCCTGGGCCTGCCCCTGGAGATCTACGAACTGGTCGACAAGGTCACCGTGACAAGGCTCGTGTTCTTCGCGGTCAACCTGGCTTTGGTCCTCTATCTGGTCATCACCAAGCGGCTCTTCGGGGTGCGCGGCGGCAAGCGTGCCTACCAGGACCGGCTGCGCAGCGAGTCGGTGCTGGAGACGGCCGCCAAGGCCGCCGCTGCCAGGCACGGGGCTGAGGCCGGGCCGGCTGCGGGTGCTTCGGGCGCCTCCGCCGGGCCGAACGCAGCTGCCAGCCCGCCCGCCGACAACCCTGCTGGTGCGGCCAAGTCCTGACGCAAAATTCTTGCGCCCGCTGCTGCTGCGACCCCCGCGGCGCGATTACTCGGGGCTGATATTACTCAGCGCCGAGAAGATCGTCCGCTGCCGTATAGGGGTCCAGCTCACCGCTGGCTACCCGGCCCGCGAGCTCGTCAAGTCGCGACTCATGCGGCAAGCCGCCCAGCCGCCTGCGC
>CABDXS010000265.1_pt1 | contig 25837 bp, 20 predicted proteins | sample 3421381 | NCBI WGS metagenome assembly CABDXS01 (sample SAMEA5534336, study PRJEB31848) | metagenome | biome: tundra; feature: field; material: soil | place: USA | collected 2013-05 | depth 0.15 m
CCAGCTCCGCAGCCAGTACGAGGCGATCACCGCCGCGGCCCGCATCCCGGCCAGCGATGATGGCCTCGCGGACATGACGGTGGTCTTCGACGCCGGGCAGAACTCCGAGGACAACTTCGCCCGCCTCGCGGGCACCGGGCTGCGCTACGTCGGGTCGGTGCCCGCTTCGGACTGCCCGGACCTGACCGCCCTGCCCGCCTCAGTGCGGGCCATCGTGGACCAGGAGCGTGTCGACGGGCTGACCGCCTATGACTCCCGCCGCGTCGTCTACGGCGCCGAGCGGCGGGCGATCCTCACGCACTCACCCGAGCTGCACGAAAGCCAGGCCCGCGGGTTTGACGGCACCACCCTGGCCACGGCCGGGCGGAAGCTGGACGAGCCGGCCGCCGCCCTCGGCCGCGGCAAGACCCGCCGGCCCCGGGACAAGGCCGAGGCCGAGATCACCGCGATCATCAGGAAACCCCGGTTCCGCCGGGTAGTCACCTGGCAGCTCACCGGCGAGCAGCCTAAAAACCTGCGCCTGACCCGGGGCACCGGCCAGGCCGCCCGCGCTGCCCTGGAAGAGGAGCTCTTCGGCAAGCACGTGCTCATCACCGATCACGACGAATGGCCAGCTGCCGAGGTCATCGCCGGTTACCGGTCCCAGTCCGAAGCCGAGTTCTCCTTCCGGCAGATGAAAGACCCCCGCGTCGTCTCCTTCAGCCCGATGCACCACTGGACCGGGCACAACATCCGCGTCCACGTCTTCACCTGCGTGCTTGCCCTCCAGATCGCCCACCTGATGCGCCGCGAAGCCGAGCACGCCGGCCTGCACCTGAGCGTCCGCGAGCTGCTCAGCCAGCTCGCCGGCATCGGCGAGACCATGCTGATCTCCCCATCCACCGGGGGACGCCCCAGGGCCCGGCGCATGACCACCGAGCTCACCGGTGAGCAGCAGAAGCTCTACGAGATCTTCGAACTGGGCAGGCAGGCACCCCGGAGTTAGGTCATACGCCCAGACGGCCTATCGCACCCCGCCTGACCAGCAGGAACGCCCCGCAGACCTCAAGATCGTCGGAAACTCGGGCTAGTGCCGATTCGCGGCAGAGGCCGCGGGACGCGGGATAGCCCGGCTGGCAGCAGCGCAGTCAGCAGGGAGATTTTCGGCGGCCCAGGTCGTGAGCGCCTGCAGCGCGGGAAGCAGCGCCTCCCCGGCCGGGGTCAGCGCGTAGTGCACCGACACTGGCGGCCCTTCGTCGACTGAGCGCTGGACGAGGCCGGCCTGGCAGAGCCCGGTGAGCCGCTCGGACAGCACGGAGTCACTGATTCCGGCGACGGCTCGCCTCAGCTCGGAGAAACCTGCCGGGCCCGAGATCAGGGTGCCCAGCAGCACGCCATTCCATCGCTTGCCCAGGAAACCGAACGCCCGGGCCAGCGCGCCGTCGCAGGCCCGCGGTTCGTGGTCAGCGGCCCGGTCCGTTGTCATGACGCCATCATACCCTGTGCTAGGCTAGCCGATGTTACTATTTTTTACCTAGCAGCTCTTGCAAAGGGAGTCGAAATATGAGCATTACGGAGAGCCTGGCCGCGCCGGCCCTGGAGCGCCTGGATGACGCCGGGCGCGCGGTCCTGTTCACGAAGGCCCGGACCGCGAACAGCTTCGCGCCCACGCCAGTCGCCGATGCCGAGCTGGCCGAGATCTGGGAGCTGGCCAAATGGCCGCCGACCGCGGCCAATACCCAGCCGCTGCGAGTCCTCTACGTCCGCCCCGGACCTGGCCGCGACCGGCTGGTCCAGCACATGAGTGACGGCAACAAGGCAAAGACCGCGTCCGCCCCGGCGGTTGCGGTCCTCGCGCTTGACACTCAGTTCCACGAGCACATCCCCACCGTGCTCCCGTTTCGGCCGGAACTGAAGGAGGTCTTCGCGGCTAACGAGGCCATGCGGACCGACGCTGCGAAGTTCAACGCCGCGCTGCAGGCCGGCTACTTCCTGCTCGCGGTCCGGGCCCACGGCCTGGCAGCCGGCCCGATGGGCGGCTTCGATGCGACCGCCGTCGACGCCGAGTTCTTCCCCGAGGGCCGCTGGCACTCCATCCTGGTCGTCAACATCGGCCACCCAGGCGAGGACCCGTGGTTTGACCGGCTCCCCCGCCTCGACCAGTCCGAGGTCATCCACTGGGCGTGACTGTCGCCTGCTCGGAACTGGCAGGCTGAGGGGCTGCCGCCAGCCCGGTCGGCAGGCGGCCGCTGACTGCCAGGGCGACGATCGCCGCCGCGGCCGCAGCGGCGAAGGCAATCGTGACGCCCGCTGACAGCGCCTGCTTGCTGCCCGCGACGGCGGCGACGGCCGCGCCGCCGACACCGACGCCCATCGCGGTGCCGAGCACATCGGCGAGGCTGAGCGAGGCCGACGCCCAGCCCTCCCGGCCGCGCGGCGCCTCCCGCAGCATCATCAGCGCGATCGGTGCGTAGGCGAGGCCCATTCCCAGGCCCGCGACGGTCCAGGCAGCCAGGGCCACCGCGACCGGAATGGCCGGGCCGAGCACGAGCACCATCCCGGCGATGCCGGCCAGGATGATCACGAGACCTACCCGGACCAGCCGCCGCCCCTCCCATTTCTCGCTGAGCCGGGCCTGGATCCACGCACCGGCGGTCCAGGCCACCGTTGATCCGGTAACTGCCGCGCCGGCCAGTAGCGTGCTCTGGTGCCGCACCGTCGTAATCGACAGCGTCACGTACGCGTCCGCCCCGAAGAACGCGAAGGTCAGCAGGCCGCGGGTGAGGATTGTTGCTGGCAGTCCGCGCCGCGCGGTGAATGCCCCGGCGGGCAGCAGCCGCCGCAGCATAGGCAGGCCGAGGGCGGCGCCCGCGACGATCAGCCCGGCTCCCGCCAGCGTGCTGCCCGAGCCGGCCACCAGCGTCAGGCCGGCCAGGAACATCCCGGCGCCCGCCGCGACCCAGACACCGTCCAGCAGCCGGTGCCCGTCCGCGGCCGACTCCTCCGGCCTGCCCAGCCGGGCCAGGGCCGGGATGGCGAAGGACCCGGTCACGGCGACGAACGGCAGCAGGCCGAGGAACACCCAGCGCCAGCCGAACAGCCGGGCCACCTCGGCGCTGAGGGCCGGCCCGGCCAGGCCAGGAGCCACCCACGCGGTGGACAGCACGGCCATCATGGCGGCCCGCAGCCGCTCGGGCAGGCTGCGACCGATCGCGACGTAGGCGACGGCCGGTATCGCGCCTGCCCCAAGTCCCTGCAGGGCGCGGCCGACGATCAGCACCGGCATGGACGGAGCGAGGCCCGCAACAGTCAGCCCGGCCCCGAAGAGGACCAGGCCGACGAGGTACGGCACGATCGGCCCGCGCCGGTCCGCCTCGCGGCCGGCTGCGACGACGCCGACCACGGTGCCCAGCATGAAGGCGCTGAACACCCACCCGTACAAGCTCAGCCCGCCTAGGTCGCGGGCGACCACCGGCATGACCGTGACGACGGCCAGCGCCTCGGCGGCGACGAAGGTGATCGTCAGGACCAGCCCGCCGGTCAGGGCCCGCCTGTCCGCCGCCCACAGTCCGTCAGCCATCGCGCAGTCCGTCAGCCATCGCGCTCCCGTCAGATTGCTCTGTCCGCTCGGACGCAGCTTCCCGGAGCATAGGAGTCAAAGCGCGGCTGAAGTCAGCGCGTTACTGGCGCGGCAGACGCTGCGGAGCCCGCCGTTTCCATGATCGCGAATCTTGTAAATTCGGCGTCTCCCAGCACGCCTTTCGTTACCGGATCATGGATCGCCGCGCGAGCCCAGACCCGGATCGATCTGAGCCATGGCCCCTGTGCGCGCCAGCGCTGGGCGGCGGCACCCAGACCATGTCGGGGCAGGGCGGCCCACCCGAGCTGAATGCGGGCCCACGCTGAAAGCGGCCCGCGCCGGCGGGCACGGTGCGCGTGCCCGCCAGCCGGCTAGCCCGTTCGTCAGTCCTCGTCGGGCACCGCGCAGACCGCGCCCCGGTCGGCGCCGGACACCAGCGCCGCGTACTTGGCGAGCGCGCCGGTGCGGTAGTTCGGCGCGGGCCGCCGCCACTGCGCCCGCCGCCGGTCCAGCTCCGCGTCGTCGACCAGCAGCTCCAGCCGCCGCTGCGGGATGTCGAGCACGATCGCATCGCCCTCGGCCACCAGGGCGATCGGGCCGCCGTCGAACGCCTCCGGGGCCGCGTGCGCCACGCAAGCGCCGAAGGTGGCACCGGAGAACCGCCCGTCGGTTACCAGGGCCACGTCCGGGCCCAGGCCCGCGCCCTTGATCGCCGCGGTCACCGCGAGCATCTCGCGCATGCCGGGGCCGCCCTTGGGCCCCTCGTTCCTGATCACGACCACGTCGCCCTTGCGGATCTGCCGGGCGGTGACTGCGGCCATGCAGTCTTCCTCGCGCTCGAACACCCGTGCCCGGCCCTCGAACCGCAGCGTCTCGATGCCCGGCGTCTTCACGACCGCCCCGTTCGGCACCAGGTTGCCGCGCAACACTGCCAGGCCGCCGTCCGTTTTGAATGGGTCTTTTACCGGCCGCACGACGTCACCGTCCGGCTCGAACGCGTCGGCCACATTCTCGGCCAGCGTGCGCCCGTTGACCGAGAGCGCGTCGCCATCCACCAGGCCCGCCGACAGCAGCTCGCGCAGCACGACGGGCAGGCCGCCCGCCTGGTCGAGCTCGCTCATGATGAACCGCCCGGCCGGCCGCATGGAGACGATGTGCGGGGTGCGCCTGCTGACCGCGTCGAAGTCGTCCAGCGTCAGTTCCACCTGCGCCTCGTTGGCGATGGCGAGCAGATGCAGCACGGCGTTGGTCGAGCCCGCGGTCGCCATCACCACGGCCGCGGCGTTCAGGAACGCCTGCCGGGTCATGATCTGGCGCGGCCGCAGCCCGGCAGCGAGGGCCTGGACCACGACCTCGCCGGTGCGGCGGGCCAGATCGGTGCGATCGGCCGAGACCGCGGGCGCGGTGGCCGAGCCGGGCAGGGCCATGCCGAGCGCCTCCGCGCACGCGGACATCGTGTTCGCGGTGTACATGCCGGCGCAGGATCCGGCGCCAGGACAGGCGGACCGCTCGATGTCGAGAAGCTCTCGGTCGCTCATGTCGCCGGCCGAGTGACTGCCGACCGCCTCGAACACGTCCTGGATCGTCAGTGACTTGCCGTGCGCCCAGCCGGGCAGGATCGTGCCGCCGTACAGGAACGCGGCCGGCACGTCGAGCCGGGCGCAGGCCATCAGCATGCCGGGCAGCGACTTGTCGCAGCCGGCGATCGTCACCAGCGCGTCGAACCGCTCGGCATGCACCATCAGCTCAACGGAGTCCGCGATGATCTCGCGGCTGACCAGCGATGCCTTCATGCCCTCGTGGCCCATCGAGATCCCGTCGGAGACCGCGATCGTGCCGAACTCGAATGGCACCGCGCCGCCCTGCCGGACGCCCTCCTTGGCCGCAACGGCCAGGCCGTTCAGGTGCAGGTTGCACGGGGTTACCTCGTTCCAGGACGAGGCGACGGCGACCTGCGGGCGCTCCAGGTCCTCCTCACTCAGCCCGACCGCACGCAGCATCGCGCGGGCCGGCGCCCTGGAGGGCCCGGTGGTGAGCGGCCCGGAACGCGGCCGCGGCAAAGGGACAAGCTGGGCGGCCCGGGCAGTCATACAGCCTCCGAGATATGCGGCTCGGCTCGGGCGCCGAGCGGAACGGGCGAGAGTCCCGGCGCCGGCGAGCCGGCCGGGTGGATGGCGGTGACCCCGGCGCGCAGCAGGCCGTAGCCGAGGCCGTCAGCCAGAGCCTCCCACGAGGCAGTGACCACGTCGTCGGATACTCCGACGGTGGTCCATTCCCCGTCAGCGTCGGCGGAGGTCAGCATCACCCGGGTGACGGCACTGGTCGCTGCCCGGCCGTCGAGGATGCGGACCTTGTAGTCGACCAGGCGGATCCCGGCCAGCGCCGGGTAGAGTTCGACCAGCGCCCGGCGCAGCGCCTGGTCCAGCGCGTGCACCGGACCGACGCCCTCGCCGACCGCCACGACCCGGTGCTCGCCGAGACGCAGCCGGACGATCGCCTCGCTGCGATCCTGGTCTCCGGCCCGCTCGATCACGACCCGGTAGCCCTCCAGGTCGAACCAGACCGGCATCGCCCCGGCGATCTTGCGCACCAGCAGCTCGAAGGAGGCGTCGGCGGCCTCGAACGCGTAGCCGCGGTGCTCGGCCTCCTTGACCTGATCGAGCACGCGGGTGGCGAGGTCCGGATCGCTGCTGAGGTCCAGCCCGAGTTCCTCCGCCTTGGCCATGACGTTGCTGCGCCCGGCCAGCTCGCTGACCAGCACCCGCGCCTGGTTGCCGACGGTGGCCGGGTCCACGTGCGAGTAGGCGTCGGGGCGGCGCGCGATCGCCGAGGCGTGCAGGCCCGCCTTGGTGCTGAAAGCCGACGACCCGACATAGGGCTGGCGTGACTCGAACGGCAGGTTCGCCAGCTCGGCGATGGTCCGGGCGGTGGAGGCCAGCGCGACGAGCCGTCCCGCGGGCAGCAGCTCGTGGCCGCGCTTGAGCTCCAGGCCGGCGATGACGGCGAACAGGTCGGCGTTGCCGCACCGCTCGCCGTAGCCGTTCGCCGCGCCCTGCACGTGCAGGCCGCCCGCGGCGACGGCGACGACCGAGTTGGCCACCGCGCACGCCGCGTCGTTGTGGAAGTGCACGCCTATCCTGGTCGGCGTGCTGGCCGCGATCTCGGCCACGATCCGGGTGACGTCGTCAGGCAGGGTGCCCCCGTTGGTGTCGCACAGGACCAGCGTGTCGGCGCCGGCCTCGGCTGCCGCGGTCAGCACTTCGAGCGCGTAACCGCGGTCCGCGGCATAACCGTCGAAGAAGTGCTCGGCATCGAATACCACCCGCCGGCCGGCGGCGGCCATGAAGCGCACCGACTCGGCCACCATCGCGAGGTTCTCCTCCCGCGTGGTCCGCAGCGCCTCGTCGACGTGCAGCGTCCAGGCCTTGCCGACCAGCGTCACGATCGGCGTCTGCGCGGCCAGCAGGGCCGCGAGGTTGGCGTCATCGTCGGTGCTGCGGCGCGGCGGCCTGGTCGAGCCGAACGCCGCAAGCGTGGCGTGCCGCCACTGCATGTCCTTGGCCCGGGCGAAGAACTCGGCGTCCTTGGGATTGGAGCCGGGCCAGCCGCCCTCGATGACGTCCACGCCGAGGCCGTCCAGGACTGTCGCCACCTGCAGCTTGTCGGCAACAGTCAGGTCCAGCCCGACCTGCTGCGAGCCGTCCCGCAAGGTGGTGTCGTAGATCTCGACCTTCTCCGGCGACTCGGCTTTCCCCGGCGACGCTTTGTCTTGCGTCATCGCGCCGCCACCCCCTCCAGGTTCGCCCGCAGCGCATCGTCCCAGCCCTGCGTGCTGGCCGGGGCACCGGCTGCGAGCACGCCGGATACCGCGGCATCGAGGTCCGCGCCGGCCGCTTCCTCGCCCAGGTGGTCGAGCATCAGCCCGGCCGACAGCACGGCGCCTGCCGGGTTCGCCCTGCCGGTTCCGGCGATGTCGGGAGCCGAGCCGTGCACCGGCTCGAAGACCGATGGGCCGGTGCGGTCGGGGTTCAGGTTGCCGCTCGGCGCCAGGCCGAGCCCGCCGGTCAGCGCCGCGGCCAGGTCGCTGAGAATATCGCCGAAAAGGTTGTCGGTGACGATCACATCGAACCGTGCCGGGTCGTCCACCAGGTACAGGCAGGCGGCGTCGACGTGCGCATAGCCGAGCGTGACGCCGGCCTGCGCGGCCACCTCCTCGGCGGTGCGCCGCCACAGGTCGCCGGCGTGGGTGAGCACGTTCGTCTTGTGCACGAGGGTGAGCCTGCCCCGCCGCCTGGCCGCCAGGTCCGCGGCGTAGCGCACGCACCGCGCCACTCCGGCCCTGGTGTTCAGCGACTCCTCGGTGGCGGTCTCGAACTCGGTGCCGCGGTGCACGGTGCCCCCGGCCCCGGCATAAAGGCCCTCGGTGTTCTCCCGCACGATCACCAGGTCCAGGTCCTCGGGCCGGTGCCGGGCGACGGCGCCGCCCACCCCGGCCCGCAGCTTGGACGGCCGCAGGTTCACGTACAGGTCGAGCTCGGCGCGCAGCCGGAGCAGCAGGCCGCGCTCCAGCAGGCCCGGCGGGACCTGCGGGTCGCCGACCGCGCCGAGCAGGATCGCGTCCGTTTTGCGCAGCTCGTCGAATACCGGGTCCGGCAGCACCTCGCCCGTGGCCAGGTAGTGCCGGGCGCCCAGGGAGTAAGGCCGCCACTCGACCGTGAAGCCGCGCCGCGCGGCCACGGTGTCGACGCAGTGCCGGGCGACCTCGGTGACCTCCGGCCCGACGCCGTCGCCGGGCAGGTGCGCGACGACGTAGCCGCGCTCGGATACGTGGCCGGATACGTGATCTCCCATCGTCACTCGCCGTCCTCGTCGGTCGGGGCGTTCAGCCAGCTCATCATCTTGCGCAGCGGCTTGCCGGTGCGCTCGATCTGGCTGTCGGCCGCCTCGGCGCGCAGCCGCTCGAAGTTCGGCCGGCCGTTGTCGTCCTCGGCCACCCACTCCCTGGCGAACTCGCCGGACTGGATGTCGGCGAGCAGCTTGGCCATCGCCTCGCGGGCCGGCGTGCCGATCACCCGCGGGCCGCGGGTCAGGTCGCCGTACTCGGCGGTGTCGCTGACCGAGTAGCGCATGCCCTTCAGTCCGCCCTCGTACATCAGGTCGACGATGAGCTTGAGCTCGTGCAGGCACTCGAAGTAGGCGACCTCCGGCTGGTAGCCGGCGTTCACGAGCGTCTCGAAGCCGGCGTTGACCAGGGCCGTCACGCCGCCGCAGAGCACCGCCTGCTCGCCGAACAGGTCGCTTTCGGTCTCCTCCTTGAAGGTGGTGACCAGTGCTCCTGCCTTGGTGCCGCCGATGGCGCTGGCGTAGGACTTCGCGAGGTCCCAGGCCTTGCCGGTGGCGTCCTGCGCGACCGCTACCAGCACCGGGGTCCCCTGGCCCGCCTCGAACTGGCGCCGCACCAGGTGGCCGGGCGCCTTCGGCGCGACCATCGCGACGTCGATGTCGGCTGGCGGCTCGATGTAGCCGAAGTGGATATTGAACCCGTGCGCGAAGAACAGCGCGTCGCCTGGCTGCAGGTTCGGTGCGATGGCCTCGGCGTAAAGCTTGCGCTGGGTGGTGTCCGGGGTCAGAACCATGATCACGTCGGCCCAGGCGCAGGCATCCGCGGGCTCCTGCACGGTCAGGCCGGCCGCCTCGGCCCGGCTGCGCGAGCGAGACCGCTGGGGCAGGCCGACCCGGACCTCGCAGCCGGAGTCACGCAGGCTGAGCGCATGCGCGTGGCCCTGCGAGCCGTAGCCGAGGACGGCGACCTTGCGGGCCTGGATCAGGCTGAGGTCGGCATCGGAATCGTAGAACACGGTGGCCATGGCAGAAAGTCCTTTCAGTATTTGTTTCAGGTCGGCCGGTCAGCTGGGGCCGGTCAGGTCGGCTGGTTCACGTCGGCAGGGTCAGGCGGCGGGCTCGTCGGCTTCGGCGCCGGTCTCGTCGGCGGCGCTGACGACGCCGAGCGGGCCGTCCGTGATGCAGGCGGCGCCGCGGGCCAGCGCGACCTGGCCGGTGCGCACGAGCTCGCAGGTGCCGTAGTCGGCCAGCATGGCCAGCAGCGAATTCAGCTTGGCCGGGCTGCTGACCGACTCCAGCACGAGCGTCTCCGGGCCCATGTCCACGACGTTCGCCCGGAATACGGCGGCGACTTCCAGCAGCTGGCTGCGCCGTGCCGGGTCGGCGCGCACCTTGATCAGCGCGAGCTCGCGCTGTACCGCGGCGTCCCCGTGCAGCTCGACGACCTTGAGCACGCGCACGAGCTTCTCCAGCTGGTTCTGCACCTGCTCGATCGGCGTGGACGCGCCGTCGACCACGATCGTCATCCGGCTCACCCGCTCGTCCTCGGTCGGCCCGACGGCCAGGGAGGAGATGTTGAAGGCCCGCCGGGCGAAGAGCCCGGCCACGTGGGTCAGCACTCCCGGCTTATTCTCGACCAGGACCGACAGGGTATGTGTGCTCATCGCGCCGTCACCTCCCGCAGCGCCGCTGCGCGCTGCTCCTGTGCACTGAATTCGGGTCCGAGCACGATGTCGTCGTTCGGCCGGCCGGCCGGGACCATCGGGAACACGCCCTCCCGGTCGTGCACGCGGAAGTCCACGACCACAGGCGTGTCCGGCACGGCCAGCGCCTTGTCCAGGGTCGCGTCGACGTCGTCGGCGCGGTCGCACCGCAGTCCGATACAGCCGTACGCCTCGGCCAGCTTCACGTAGTCCGGGATGGCGGTGCCCAGCTCGACCTCGGAGTAGCGCTCGTCGTAGAACAGCTCCTGCCACTGCCGGACCATGCCCAGGAAGCCGTTGTTGAAGATCATGACCTTGATCGGCAGCCGCTCGATCGCACAGGTGGCAAGCTCCTGGGCGGTCATCTGGAAGCAGCCGTCGCCGTCGATCGCGACCACCGTCTCGCCGGGCCTGCCCACCTGGGCGCCCATCGCGGCCGGAACGGCGAAGCCCATCGTGCCGAGACCGCCGGAGTTGATCCAGCTGCGCGGCTGGGTGAAGCTGAAGTGCTGTGCCGCATGCATCTGGTGCTGGCCCACGCCCGCGACCACGACGGCGTTGCCGCCGGTGAGCGCTGACAGCCGCTCGGTCACGTACTGCGGCTTGAGCGGGCCGTCCGGATCCTGGGTGTAGCGCAGCGGGAACTGCTTCTTCCACCGGTCGAGGGTGGCGATCCAGTCGCCGGTGTCAGCGGCGCCCTCGCTGCCGACGATTGCCGCGGTGGCGTCGGCCAGCCCGGCCAGGACGGCCTTCATGTCGCCGAGGATCCGCACGTCCGGGATCCGGTTCTTGCCGATCTCCGCCGGGTCGATGTCGGCGTGCACCACCTTGGCCTTCGGCGCGAAGTCCGCCAGCCGCCCGGTCACCCGGTCGTCGAACCGCGCGCCGAGGGCCACCAACAGGTCGGCCTCCTGCAGCGCCGCCACCGCCGTGTAACAGCCGTGCATGCCCGGCATGCCGAGCGCCAGCGGGTGCGTGTCGGGGAAGGCGCCGCGCGCCATCAGCGTGGTAGTGACCGGCGCATGCGCGAGCTCGGCCAGCCGCCGCAGTTCCGCATGCGCGTCCGCCTTGATCACGCCGCCGCCGACGTACAGCACCGGCCGCCGGGCGCGGCGCAGCAGCTCGGCCGCCGCGCGGATCGCCGCCGGGTCGGGCGGCCCTGGCACCCGGTAGCCGGGCAGATCCATGGTCGGCGGCCAGGACCACGGGCCTTCCGCCTGCAGGAGGTCCTTGGGCAGGTCGACGAGAACCGGCCCCGGCCGGCCGCTGGCGGCAATGTGGAATGCCTCGGCGATGGCGGCCGGGATCCGCTCGAGGTCGGTCACCAGCTCGTTGTGCTTGGTGACCGGCAGCGTGATCCCGGTGATGTCGGCTTCCTGGAAGGCGTCGGTGCCGATCATCGCGGTCGGCACCTGGCCGGTGATCGCGACCATCGGCACCGAGTCCATATACGCGTCGGCTAGCGCGGTCACCAGGTTGGTCGCGCCAGGCCCGCTGGTGACCAAGCAGACTCCCACCCGGCCGGTTGCCCAGGCATAGCCCTCCGCCGCGTGGCCGGCGCCCTGCTCGTGCCGTACCAGCACATGCCGCAGCGAGGATGATCTCAGCGGATCGTAGGCCGGCAGGATCGCGCCGCCGGGCAGGCCGAAGACGACGTCGACGCCCTGCTCCTCGAGGCTGCGCACGAGTGCTTGGGCTCCGGTGAGCTGCACGGGAATGCTCCTTCTTCTTTCAGGGGGGTCTGGCGGGCCAACAAAAAACCTCCCTGCCGCGTCGGCAAAGAGGTGGTAGCGCGAGCCCTGGAGCGGGTTCGCGCTACGTGACGAGAATTACTCGGTACTGATAAGGCCGGGACACGATGCTCTCCATCTGGCTGCTGCTGACTCCATCATGTTACTTGCCCTAGACCATAGCGCATGTCAGCCGACGGCGGGCTCTTTCGTCACTGTCGGCAACCATGCGGGCCGGCGTGCCTCGTGGGCGGCGATCTCGTCTTCGTGCCGCAGCGTCACCGCGATGTCGTCGAGTCCCTCCAGCAGCCGCCAGCGCGCGTAGTCCGCCAGCCCGAACGGCTCCTCGATTCCGGCGGCCGGGATCGCCACGGTCCGCGCGGCGACATCCACTACGACCTCGGCGTCGGGGTCGGCGGCCAGTGCGGCGAAGAGCCGGGTGACTGCCGCCTCGTCGGCCTCGGCGGGCACCAGCCCGCAGCTGACGGCGTTGCCGCGGAAGATGTCAGCGAAGCTCGGCGCGATCACTGCCTGGAAGCCGAAGTCCTGCAGCGCCCAGACTGCGTGCTCGCGGGACGAGCCGCAGCCGAAGTTGGCGCCGGCCACCAGGACCTTCGCGGCGGCCGCGCCTGGCCGGTTCAGCACGAAGTCGGGATTCTCCCGCCAGGCACCGAACAGGCCCAGGGCGAAGCCGGTGCGCTCTACCCGCTTCAGCCACGCCGCGGGGATGATCTGGTCGGTATCGACGTCGCGGCGCTCCAGGGTGACTGCCCGGCCCGCAATCTGCTCTATCCCCGGCATCACAGGTCTCCTGGCAGGGTGAAGTGCCCGGCGACGGCGGTCGCCGCGGCGACGGCAGGCGCCACAAGGTGGGTCCGGCCGCCGGGGCCCTGACGGCCCTCGAAATTCCGGTTGCTGGTCGAGGCGCAGCGCTCGCCGGGGGCGATGATGTCACCGTTCATGCCCAGGCACATCGAGCAGCCCGCCGAGCGCCACTCGAAGCCCGCGTCGATGAAGAACTGATCCAGGCCCTCGGCCTCCGCGTCCGCCTTGACCCGGGCGGAGCCGGGCACTACCAGCGCCCGTACGCCCGGATGGACCTTGCGGCCGCGGATCACCTCGGCTGCCGCGCGCAAGTCCTCCAGCCGGCCGTTGGTGCATGAGCCGATGAAGACCGCGTCTACGGTAACGTCCCTGATCGCGGTGCCGGGCTTGAGGTCCATGTAGGTCAGCGCGCGCTGCGCCGCCTGCTGCCCGGCCGGCGTCGCGAACGACTCCGGCTCGGGGATGACGTCGTCGATGAAGACGGACTGGGCCGGCGTCGTGCCCCAGGTGACAGCGGGCCGCAGCGCGGCCGCGTCGACGCGGACCTCCTGGTCGAAGACGGCGTCGTCGTCAGTGACCAGGCTGCGCCAGTCACCGAGCGCCTGCTCCCACAGCTGGCCGCGCGGACTGTGCCGGCGGCCCTCCAGCCAGGCGAACGTCGTATCGTCGGGTGCGATCATTCCCGCCCTGGCACCGGCCTCGATGGACATGTTGCACACCGTCATCCGACCCGCCATCGACAGCGCCCGCACCGCCGCGCCCCGGTACTCGATCACCGAGCCGACGCCGCCGCCGGGGCCGAGTGCCCTGATAATGCCGAGGACGAGGTCCTTGGCTGTCAGGCCCGGTGCCAGTTCCCCGTCGACCGTCACGGCCATGGCGGCGGGCTTGACCTGGCGCAGCGTCTGGGTGGCCAGCACGTGCTCCACCTCGGACGTGCCGATGCCGAAGGCCAGTGCGCCGAAGGCGCCATGGGTGGAAGTGTGGCTGTCACCGCAGACGATCGTCATGCCCGGCTGGCTGAGGCCAAGCTGCGGGCCGATCACGTGCACAATGCCCTGGTCGGGGCTGCCGAGCGCGTGCAGCTCCACGCCATGCGCGTCGGCGTTGCGGCGCAGCCGGGCGATCTGCTCGGCCGCGAGCTCGTCGGCGATCGGCTGGTCCAGGTCCTTGGTCGGCACATCGTGATCCATCGTTGCCAGGGTCAGGTCCGGCCGGCGCACCCGCCGGCCGGCCAGCTCGAGTCCCTCGAAGGCCTGCGGCGAGGTCACTTCGTGCACGAGGTGCAGGTCAATGTAGAGCAGCGGAGGCTCGCCCTCGGGGCTGGCCACGAGGTGACGGTCCCAGACCTTGTCGAAAAGGCGTCCGGTCACATTCGTCTCTCATCGGTTAGCGGTGCTCGGGCTCTATGCTCGGGCTCAACGTCTCGCTGCAGGCTGTCGAGTCACTAGAGCTAGCGACGTCTCAGATAATGAGATAGCCTGTTCATGATATGAGCACTCTACGGGAGCCCGCGCCCGGCGGCAAGCTGATCTCCGGAGTCGGCGTGCTGGACCGCGCCGTCAGCCTGCTTGATCTGCTCGCCGGCGGCCCGCTGTCGTTGCGGGCGCTGGCAGACAGGAGCGGACTGCCTCGGCCCACCGCGCACCGGCTGCTGGTTGCGCTCGAGACACACGGCCTGGTCGGACGGGACGCCACCGGTTCGTTCCGGCTCGGCCCGCGGCTGACCGAGCTCGCCGCGCAGGCGGACCCGGCCCTGGAGCTGGCCGCGCTAGCGGCGCCCGTGCTGGCCAAGCTGCACGAGGAAACCGGCGAGAGCGTTCAGCTCTACGTGCGGTCCGGCGATCGCCGGCTGTGCATCGCCGCGCGCGACGCGGGCGCGGGCCTGCGCGACAGCGTGCCGGTGGGCGCGCTGCTGCCGCTAGATGCGGGTTCGGGCGGCAAGGTGCTGCTCGCCTGGTCGCCCGACGCGGACCGGTTTCCCGCGATCGGCACAGCCGAGCTCGCCGAAGTGCGCCGGCGCGGCTGGGCGGCCAGCGTCGCCGAACGGGAGCCGGGCGTGGCCAGCGTCAGCGCCCCAGTGCTGCGTGATCACAGGCTGTTTGGCGCAGTCTGCGTGTCGGGCCCGGCAAGCCGGCTTGGGCAAGCGCCCGGCCGCCGCCTGGCGCCGCAGGTGGCTGACGCCGGCCGCAGCCTGGCCGACCTAGCCGTTGGCCTGCGCTAGCGACTTTCAAGATCGCCCATCTTCGCATCTGCTGCGCGCCAGCTCGCAGAGCGGGCAGGCATGACCCAGCCCGGTTTCGCCCGCTTCGAGGCCGGGGGAACCACCCCACCCTCCCGGTCCGGAAGCGCCTCGCCGAAGCACTCGGACTCAAGCTCACGGTCAACCTCGCCCCAGACCATGCCGCCCGGCATCAGAATTCCCGACTTTCTGATCCGCAGCTACGGGCGGGTCATCCAGGATCGTCCGCACATGCTCGCTGCCTTGGTTGTTATCCATTCCCGTCCCCCAGCGTCGATCGTTGTTCGCCGCGTTGGCAGCAGTATTGGCAAAAGCCAGAGCGCCAGCGGCTCCAAATACGGTCAGCCGACTGGGACCGGCGGTGCGACGACGATTTCGGTGATCGGGTCACAGGAGATTTCAGGGGCACCGCAGATAGTCACATCGGCGCGTTCCCAGGTCCGCTGGTCCGCGCTAAAAGTATCTCCTCGGCCATCGACTCCCGCAGATGCCCCGGCAACCACGTCGCTGATCCGTGTCGCCAGCGTGGTCATGCCACTGGAAGTCGTCCGTATGGCCAGAATGCGGTCGGCCAGGAGGACTACGGTACGCGCGTGTACGAGCACGTTCTGTGAGAGGCGGTCATGGCCGACAGACGCAGTCGACCGGTGTGGCACGCCATGCGTCACGCAGATACCCCTCCCCGGCAGAAGTGGACGACAGAACCAATGACCACTCTTGCACCGTGGGAATATCAGCCTTCCTTGTCCACAGCGCTCAATTGGGCGCCGCCTCTCTGGCCCAGGGCCGAACGCCGCGTCTCACCGCGCACCACTGCGGCTCATTTCGTGGTCGTATTCGATAGTACCGGCGTCCGCGGTTCCTGGTCGAATACCGCCGCGCTTTAAGTCGGTCTATAGCGGAAACTCCTCCAGATTCCGTGCTGATATCGTGGTATACACAAAAAAGCGCCCGGTGGTCGTACGTGCACCGGGGGCCGCTGGGAGGTGTTTACAAATGCGTGACGTTGCCGAAATCCACCGGCAGCAAACCCGGATGATGATCGATCTTTGGGAACGGGAAACGCGAGCAAGGACGCTATTCGGTGAAGCCGACAGGGTGCGCTACGGCACCGCGCAGTGCGGCCGCAGCTCAGCCGGGTGGCCAGGTGCTGCCCGGGGAGTTCCTGCTGCGAGACGGCACGCCTGCGCTGATCTGGCCGCTGCTGCCCACCGATGCCGAGACGCTGCGCGACGGGTTCCGCCGCCTGTCGAGCGAATCGCGCCAGCACCGGTTCCTGACGGTGCTGGGTGAACTCGATGACTCGATGATCCGGCGGCTCGTCGGCAGCGTTGACGGGGTGCAGCACATTGCGCTCCTGCTGATCGTGCTGCCGCCAGAGGGCGAGGAGGGGCCGGTCGGGGTCGCCCGCCTCCTGCAGTACGCCGATGATCCGGCCACCGCCGATATCGCCGTCACCGTCGTCGACGACTGGCAGGGACGCGGTGCCGGCACCGCACTCGTGTCGGCGTTACTGGAGCGGCGCCCGGCGGCGGTCACGCGGCTGTGCACGGTCATCGAAGCAGACAACCGTGCGTCGCTGGCGCTGCTCGCCGGCGCCGGGCGCATATCGTCGGGCCTGCCTTACCGGGGCGTAATCGACGTCACGGTTGAACTCGCCGGCCCTGCCCGACCTGCTCGCGCGCCCACCCCCCGGCCTGTCACTCCGATCCCGTCCAGCATCGTGCCAGCACCGCCGTTTACAAGGCTGCTGCGAGGCTACAGTCAGCGCGTCGCAGAGCAGCTCGGGCTGTCCAGCACCGTCGTCGCAGTGCCCGCGATCGTCTGGTGCCTTTGCTGCATCGTTGCCTGTAGGCGTGCCCGCATCCGGCTGTCCGATGCGATGTCCTTCGACCCCGAGTACGTCGGCTCCATCCTGCGGATGGGGGTGCCCGCCACGGAAAGCGGAGACTTCCAGGACATCCCGCTATGGCGCAAGCTGGTGGCCGACTTCGCCCTTGGCCTGTCCGCCGAGTACCGCAGGACGCTGATCGTTCCCATGACGCTGGTCAATCCCCAGTATCGAGCCGAGATCTTCGGGCTTATCACCAAGACCGGTGAAACCGTGCTCCACGTCTTCCTCGACGTTACTGCCGACGAGCTACGCCGCCGCACTAACGCGCAGGAGGCCGCCTGAACTCGCAGACTTCGTACTTGAACACTCGGCACCATCGGCAACACGGAAGAGGCGCGGCCCAGCGTCGGGAACGGCCTGTGAGCCCTGGCTGGCTGAGCATATAGGAGCGGCACGCTATGACGCATACCGGCCGGGCGCTGCGGCTACTGGTCGTGCTGACGGCCCGCGTCGCCGCCGTTGTCGCGGCGGTCCAGGGCCACCTGCACGGCCTGCTGGGCACGGGAGGCCTGCCGGTCTCCGGTGGGCTGCTGAGCCCGGCCGGCCCGACGGCGCCGGGCGGCATTGTGGCTGTCGGCGCGCGGCGTGGGATAATTCTGGTCGGTCGTGGCACCGTCTCCTGGCGCATAGCGAGGATTTTGGCTTGTCAGGCATGCCAGCTCAGACCTCGGCCGCGCGGTCGGCGACCCGCGTCCGGAACCTTTTCGAAAATGTCCGGATGCTGGTTCGGGGGAACCTCGGAACGCCGGAATAAACCGTTGCCAGATCTGGAGCGAGTTCCCGAACTGCGGATACGTGCGGCGAACGGCCAGCGCCTCAACCCGTAGCTGGTCGCTGGCCTTTCGCTGGCCTGCCCTGATCAGATCCCGCTACGGCCGCTAAGGATGAGTACCAGGCGCCGCATGATAGAGAAATTGTAGCGGACTCACGCGACGGGAGCAGTGAAGGAGTACGGGCAGCATGGAGCATGCCGGGGACGCGGCTGACCTGACCATCCTCGAGGAGATCCAGCAGCGCGTGCTGTGGCTGGCCACCAGGATCGTCGACGCGGCCAACCATGACCGCGATGGCGGCGACGGCCTCAAGGTAGGCGGCCACCAGGCCTCGAGCGCGAGCCTGGTCACCGCGATGACCGCGCTGTATTTCGCGCATCTGGACGCGCCCGACAAGGTCAGCGTGAAGCCGCACGCCTCCCCCGTCTTCCATGCGATCCAGTACCTGCTGGGCAATCTCGACCGGTCCTACCTGCCGACGCTGCGGGCCTTCGGCGGGCTGCAGTCCTATCCCAGCCGGACCAAGGACCCCGACAATGTCGACTTCTCGACAGGCTCTGTCGGGCTCGGCGCGGCGGCGCCGCTGTTTGCCGCCGCGACCCGCCGTTACGTGGACGCGCATTTCGGCCCGCGCCCGCGCAGCCGCTTCGTCGCGCTGCTCGGCGACGCCGAACTGGACGAGGGCAATATCTGGGAGGCAATCGCCGACCCCTCGACCGATGGCCTCGGCAACGTCCTGTGGATCATCGATGTGAACCGGCAGTCGCTGGACCGGGTCGTGCCCGGCATGCGCATCGCCCAGTGGGAGCAGCAGTTCGCGGCGGCGGGCTGGCACGTCGTGGAGGCCAAGTACGGCCTGCGGCTGCAGGAGGCATTCGCGCGCCCCGGCGGCCAGCCGCTCCGGGACTGGATCGACGCGATGCCGAACGAGCATTACCAGTCGCTGTTCGGCCTGGACGCCGCCGACGTCCGGGCGCGCTTCGTCGACGGGGCGCCGGCCGAGGTCGCCCAGTTCTGCCGGGGTATCAGTGACGATGAGCTCGCCGGGCTGGTCACTGACCTGGCCGGCCACGACGTGGGCTCGCTGCTGCAGGCCTTCGCCGACTGCGACGCGGAGAAGGACCGGCCGAGCGTGGTATTCGCCTACACCATCAAGGGCTGGGGCCTGCCCATCGCTGGCAATCCGCGCAACCACTCCGCGCTGCTGTCCACCGCCCAGGTCGACAAGATGCGCGAGCGCCTGGGCCTGACGCCCGCCACCGAGTGGGACCGGCTCGATCCGATGACCCCGGCCGGGCAGTGGGCGGCGGCGCGGCGCGAGCGCCTTGCCCGCGCCACCCGCGCCGCCAGGCCGGCGCTGCAGGTCCCGGAGGCAACCGGGCTGCGCGCGGCCCGGCCGATCTCCACCCAGGAGGCATTCGGCCGCATCCTGGTCGACCTGTCCCGTGACGCCGAGGTCGCGCCGCACCTGGTGACCGCCGCCCCCGATGTCGCCACATCCACCAACCTGGCCGGCTTCATCAACCGCAAGGGCGTCTTCAGCCCAGTCCCGCGCCGGTCCTGGAGCGAGGATCCGGTGCTGAAGTGGGCCGAGGGGCCCGACGGCCAGCACATCGAGCTCGGCATCAGCGAGATGAACCTGTTCCTGCTGCTGGGCCAGCTCGGCCTGTCCTGGGATCTGTCCGACCAGCCGCTGCTGCCGATCGGCACCGTGTATGACCCGTTTGTGCTGCGCGGGCTCGATGCCTTTATCTACTCGGTCTATTCGGGCGCCCGTTTCGTCGTTGCCGGAACGCCATCGGGCGTGACGCTGGCCCCCGAGGGCGGCGCGCACCAGTCGACGATCACCGCCTCGGTCGGCCTCGAGCTGCCGAACGTCACGTTCCTCGAGCCGGCCTATGCCGTGGCGCTGGACTGGCTGCTGTGCGGCGCGCTGCAGTCGATGGCCACGGCCAGCGGCAGTACCCCGGCGGCCGGGCCGGCCGAGGCCGGCTCCTACTACTTCCGTCTGTCCACCCGCAGCATCGACCAGCAGCCATTCGCCGGCGCGCGGGAACGTCTCGGCGATGCGATCTTGCGCCGCCAGGTGCTGGCCGGCGCCTACCGGCTGGTGGATGCCGCCGAAGCCGCGGCGGCGGGCGCGCCGCCGGTCTACCTGGTCGGCACGGGCGCCGTTTTGCCCGAGGTTCTCGCCGCGGCAGCGGAGCTCGAGGACGAGGGCATCGCCGCGACCGTCATCGACGTGACCTCGGCCGACCGGCTCTACCAGGCGTGGCAGCGGACGCTGCGCCAGGGCGTGCGTACCGCCACCACGCCGTCGATTCCCGGTGCACTGCGCAGTGCGTTCGGCGACCGAGCCCCGATCGTGACCGTGCATGACGCGTCGTCTCACGCGTTGAGCTGGCTCGGCTCAGCACTCGGCGTGCCCGCCGTCAGCCTGGGCGTCGATTCGTTCGGCCAGTCCGGCACTGTCGCCGACCTGTACCGGGCGCACGACCTGGACCCCGGCTCGATCGTCAACGCGGCCCTGGCTGCAATTTCCCTGCGCTGACCAGCGGTCATCGTGGGCATGCCAGCCATCCGGCCCGCCCCGCCTGCCAGCCTTGGTGCCGTCGCGGACCTCGCCATTGCGCACAGCGGCGCCGATCGCGCGGGTGTTCCGGTCGCTGAAGACGAGCGTGGTGTGCAGTACTCGGGCTGCCTCGGTGGCGTCAACGGCAGTCATCGGCCGCGCTCGTGGCCCCGGTCCGTGGCGGTCGGAAAAGCGAGGGCAATCATCGGACACGCTGAGCTAATCGCGCCACAGCGTGTTCCCATAGACTCGCGGAAAAACGCTATTACCGCATGCGGCGCAGTTACCATCATCTTCAGCAAACGGAGGATCTGGCGATGCGGCAGCCACTGGCACGGGCTTCACGGGCGTCAGGTGCTCCGCCGGGCGCACGCTGCCCGGCCTCGCCCGGCGGATCGGCAGAGGGCAGTGCGGATCGGGCGAGAGGTTTCGGGCCAGGCCTGCCGCGTGATGCGCTAGCAGCAGCCCTCGCCACGCCAGGATTCGGCCCCTTCCCAGATTGACCATCCGGCGATGCCGAGGCGATGATGGGGTCCATCGGCCAGCCGCCTGGCCAGACGGCGATGACGGCCAGGCCGGCGAGAACGGCGGCTGCCTGGGCGACGAACATCAGGTTCTGGGTACCCTCACTGGCCGTGGCCCCGGAGTGCAGCCGGGCGCCGAGGCGCCGCTTGGCCATGCCGAGGGCAGGCATGATGATCACACTCGATGCAGTGAGCACGATGCCCAGCGCCGTTGCCCTGGCCGGATGCTGGCCGGCCAGGTCCCGGACTGCATCGATCACGATGTAGGGGGCCAGCAGCCAGAAACTGCTGGCCACGGCCTTCTGGGCGCGTCGTTCAGCGGTTTCTGACAGCGTCCGGGAGCCGGTGAAGCGCCAGACGACGATCACGCTGGCAAGTGCTTCGATGGCGCTGCCCAGCGCCCAGCCGACGAGGGCGATGGAACCAGCGTCCAATCCTGCGATCAGGCCAACGACGCCTTCGGCAGTCATCCAGGCCAGTGAGGCCCAGGCTAGCCAGCGTGCGTAGCGGGCAGCTCGAACCCATTCAGTATCACCAGTACGCTCTCCGGCCGGAGTGGCCGTGCAGTCTCCGGGGCATGGGCCGATAGCGCGCGAGCCCTGGACCGGCGCATCGGTCCCGGTCCCGCGGATCTCCGGCTGCAGAGACATCAGTTGCCCGCGATACCCAGCACCATCGCCAGGCAACAGCCGGTCCGTGACCGCTCCTCATGCCAGCATCCCACCTCCGCCGTTGAGCCTGAACGCCGTAGGCCGGGCATAACGCCACGGATCAAGCGCCGGGCAGTCCTCGGGGGCGTCATCAACAAGTACGACCGCGCAGCCTGAAATCCCTGATCAACGCCAGTGACACAGTTCTGGCACCCCACCGGCGATCACGCGGCCGATCCCGGCGCCTGCTGCCCCCAGGGGCCTCCGCTTCCCGCCAGGCCAGGCGGCACACCGACACCCTGACGGCGGTACCACCATGGCCCACCATTGCGCAGGCCAGCGGTTGCGGGTCAGGGGCCAATGGCCGGTACGACAGGGGACCTTAGGCCCGCGCACGGCGCCGCCGCACGAGCCCTGCCAGCCACCGCGCCGCTCCCGCCGGATCCATGGCCAGGCTCAGCGCCAGCGTTCCCGAGCCGCTCCGGCAGCCGAAGTCGGCTCGCGAGCGGGCCGGGCCGCGCAGAGGCCCAGGTCAATAATGGCGGCCGAGTTCTGGAACCTCACAGGCTGCCAGTCAAGAGGCCTTCAATTACTAAGTGAGGCGGATAGCTAAGATGAAGAAGTCGGTACCGCTGGATGCGGTACCGACTTTAGCCGATGTCACGCAGTAGGGAGCTATTGGCTCTGGACGAGAGCTTCAAGCTCGCAGCGCATCTGCGCCAGTCGCTCGAGGAGTTCCGCTGGGAAAGTGTCCTCGAAGGTTTTGCGAAAGTACTCCTCGACCTCATTGACCTCTGCCAGCCACTCGCCGATTTCCACCGTGGTCAGAGCCGCCATGTCTGCAGGCGTCACGTCTAGGCCGTCAAGGTTGAAGGCCTCCGGCGTTGGGATGAGTCCGATCGGGGTCTCGGTCAGACCCACTTCCCCCTTGAGGTATCGGATAAGAACGTCGATCACCCGAGCATTGTCACCGAAGCCTGGCCACAGGAAATGACCGTCTTCTTCCGACCGCCGGAACCAGTTTACAGCTGCGATCAGCGGCAGCCTGCCGGCACCGTGCTCGGCCGTGATCTTGGCACCGATTCGCAGCCAGTTGCGGATGTAGTCGGTCACCGCCAGACCAAAGAACGGGGCCATAGCGAACGGGTCGTGCGCCACCTTGCCGACCTCGCCCTCAGCCGCTGCCGTTGTAGCGGAACTGATCATGGCGCCAAGCAGCACACCCGCTTCCCAGCTTCGCGCAACTCGCACGAGCGGGATGGTGGTCGGACGACGTCCTCCGAACAGGATGGCGTCGAGTGGAACGCCCTCTGGGCTATTCCAGATCGTCACATCAGCCGTGCCGCAGGATGCATACGGCGTCGTGAACCGCGAGTTGGGATGGACCGTAGTGGCCACATCGACTCCCGACTCCCGCAGCCACTGCTCACCCTTCCAGGTGATCAATCGCGCAGGCGGCGGTGACAACTCTGGCCACCAGGCTTCGCCCGAGTCCGGGTTGTAGGCCACATTGGTGAGCAGGCTGCCTCTCTTGATAGCCTCCACAGCCACTGGATTGGTAGCCGGACCGGTACCCGGCGCGACTCCGAAGAATCCCGCCTCGGGGTTGATGGCGTACAGCCGGCCGTCGTCGCCCAGACGAATCCAGGCGATGTCGTCCCCGATGGTCTTGACCGTGTAGCCGGGGATGGTCGCTTGCAGCATGGCGAGGTTCGTCTTTCCGCAAGCGCTGGGGAAGGCCGCGGACAGATGCCACTTCTGCCCCGTGGCGTCTTCGGTGATCTGGATGACCATCATATGCTCTGCCATGGCCCCTTTGGGGTCTACGGCTGCCAGCGCCGTCGCCAGGCGAAGCGCCAGGCACTTCTTGCCCAGGAGGGCGTTTCCTCCGTACCCACTACCGAAGCTGATGATCAGCTCATGCTGCGGGAAATGGCAGATGCTGAGCTTGTCGGGGTTGCACGGCCAGGCCATGTCGGCCTGTCCCTGCTCGAGCGGCACACCCACTGAATGAATGGCCTTAACGAACGCACCGTCGGCGCCTAGCTGGTCTAGTACCGGCTGGCCGCAACGCGCCATGGTGAGCATGTTGAGTACCACATACGGGCTGTCGGTCAGCTGCACCGCGATGCGTCCCAGAGTGGACCCCAGGGGGCCCATACTGAATGGTATGACGTACATTGTCCGTCCGTGCATGGCGCCAGCCAGCCAGTCTTCCAGCTGGGGCAACGCCTCGTCTGGGTTCCACCAGTTGGTAAGCGGGCCGGTGTCGCCGGGACTGCAAATGTGCGTGTCCTTGACCACGCGTGCCACATCACGTGGGTCGGACCTGGCAAGGTAGGAGCCTGAAAATGCTCCCCGCAGGGGGATGAGCGTGCCCTGCGCCTGCGCGACGAGCATCTTAGTGAGATGCTCGCGCTGAGCGTCAGAACCTGTGACCCAGACCACTTGGTCCGGCTCAGTAAGATCTGCGACCTCGTCGACCCATGCGTTCAGGGTCGGGTTGGACGTACGTGGGCGTAATGATACCGCGGTGGCGGTCATGTCTCCTCCAGAATGTCGGGGTCCTACCGGAAACCAAGACAGCTTCCAGCACTGGTAAGTGTGATACTCGGAATTGGCCCTAATATGTGCGACTTAGATCGCGGTCGCCGCCGGTGACCCAATTGCGCTCTTCATGCACGTTCCTTCGAGCATCTTTTGCAGTGCTATGGCTCTTATGCCCAAATCTTGGGCATCATTGCGATCAGCAGTCGATTTTAGTATCGTTGGCCATCGTAATAAGCCATTATTACGATGGCAACTGCGTTCTCCCCGTCCCAGTCTAGAATCTCTCGACCCCCCCGCCAAGAATGAACAGGCCGACCTGCTGACTACTTCTCCGGCAGCACTGCGCATGATGTCCTGGGTTGTACTCGCTGGTCTCAACCGGTGGAAGCAATTGAGCTGATGGCGTCCTCGGGATTATCGGCGAGGCGAAGCTCTGCGGACACTTCTGCTGGTGTCTTGAATTCGAGGATAGCACGGGGTCGGCCACCGATCTCGTCCGCGACCGCATTCAAGTAGCTGATGTCGCCGGTGCTATCCGAGCCGCCGAGACCAGCAAGATCAGCACCAAGCGGCCGTCCCCAGGTGGGAGGGAAAGCCGGAGTGTAGTACCCGGCAGCACCTGGCCGCCCGGCTGAGCCGCAGCCGCACTGCACGGTCCCGTAGCGTACCCTGTCGGCCTCGCAGAATAGCGTCCTTCCTCGCGTTTCCCATTCCCTAAGATCGATTATTATCCCGTTTTGCTACCTGTGGATTTCGGCAACGTCACGCATTTGTAAACACGTGCCAGCAGCCCCGGTGCACTTATGCTGGCGCGGAGCTTGCCGGTGTCGCGCCAGTGTTCGGGCTGGTCAGTGGTACCGGTGCCGGTGCCTGGATCGAGGGCAGCCCGGGGGTACCGGGGTGCCGGGCGGTGGCGACGGCGAGCAGCGCTAGATGACCAATTCCAAGGGGTCTGACACGGCGTGTCGCATCGTGGCGAGCAGAGAAGGTGTCCAGGATCGGCGTTGCTAACCCAACGTCGAACCCGGAGGCCCTCGTGGACGCCGACCTGGACACCCTCGCTACCGCACTGTACGTCAGGACGGACGACATGCTGAAGGAATCGCCGCAGCTCGGGCCGTGGCGGCCCGAGGTCGGCACCGGCCTGAAACTGAGCGATGCTGAGCTGGTCACCCTGGCGGTCCTGCAGGCCCTGCCGGGGTTCACCTCCGAGGCCCGGTGGCTGCGGCACGCCCGCTCTCACCTGCGGCACCTGTTCCCGTACCTGCCCCAGCAGCCCGGTTACAGCAAGCGGCTGCGCGCCGCCGCACCGATGATCCGGCACTGCATCCGGGCACTGGCCGCCGATACCACCGTATGGACCGACGACGTATGGGTGGTGGATTCCACCCCGGTCGAGTGCGGCCGCTCCCGCGAGACCGCCAGGCACTCTGACCTGGCCGGATGGGCCGAATACGGGTACTGCGCCAGCCACTCCCGCTACTTCTGGGGCCTTCGCCTGCACCTGGTGTGCACCCTGCAGGGACTGCCCGTCGCGTTCGCCCTGGCCGGCGCGAAAGCCGACGAGCGCGAGGTGCTGGCCGGCATGCTCACCGCCGGCCCGGACCTGGCCGCGACCCGGCCGGGCCAGACCCTCATCGGCGACAAGAACTACTTCGGCGCCGCCTTCGAGGCGACCATGGCCGGCGCGGGGATCACGCTCCTGCGGCCCGCCCGCAAAGGCGAACCCGAACGGGCAGGCGCCCGGTTCTTCAAGCCGCTGCGCCAGATCATCGAGCCGGTCAACGACACCTTCAAAGGCCAGCTCGACCTCGAGCAACACGGCGGCCACACCGCAGAAGGCGTGATAGTCCGCGTCCTGCAGCGCATCCTCGCACTGACCGCCGCCATCTGGCACAACGACCGAGCCGGCCAGCCCGTCAAGCGCTCACTCCTGGCTTATGACCACTGACCCCTTGGAATCGATCATCTAG
>CABDXS010000488.1_pt1 | contig 21224 bp, 23 predicted proteins | sample 3421381 | NCBI WGS metagenome assembly CABDXS01 (sample SAMEA5534336, study PRJEB31848) | metagenome | biome: tundra; feature: field; material: soil | place: USA | collected 2013-05 | depth 0.15 m
CGGTCGTTGTAAAGAAGCGAGTCGAACCCCACCTCGTCCTGCAGCGCACGCAGCGCGCTCATGGCCCCGTGGCCGTCCTCGCGTGGCAGCGTGAACGAGATATCGGTGCGGCCGGTCGCGGCGGCGGAGATGTTCTGCACGATCATGTCGATGTTGATGGCCGCACCGGCGAGGGCCCGGAAGATCCTGGCCGCCTCGCCCACCTTGTCCGGCACGCCGACGACGGTGATCTTCGCCTCGCTCCGGTCATGCGCCACGCCGGAAATGATCGCCTGCTCCATCTGGATGCCCTCCGTGTCGCGCACCGCGTCGGTCACCCAGGTGCCTTCCCTGTTGCTGAACGACGAGCGCACGTGGATCGGGATGCTGTATCGCCGCGCGTACTCCACGCACCGGAGCATCAGGACCTTCGCGCCGCAGGCGGCCATTTCCAGCATCTCCTCATAGGAAATGCGCGGAATGCGCCGCGCCAACGCCACGATGCGCGGGTCGGCGGTGAAGACCCCGTCGACGTCGGTGTAGATCTCGCACACATCAGCGCCGAGCGCCGCGGCGAGCGCAACAGCGGTGGTGTCGGAGCCGCCGCGGCCGAGAGTAGTGATGTCCTTGCTGGTCTGGGACACGCCCTGGAATCCGGCGACGATCGGGATCGCGCCCTCGCCAAGCGCGAGCCGGATCCGGCCCGGCGTCACGTCGATGATGCGGGCCTTGCCGTGCGAGGAGTCGGTAATGACGCCTGCCTGCGAGCCGGTGAAAGACCGGGCCTCCAGGCCGAGATTGGCGATGGCCATCGCCAGCAGCGCCATCGAGATGCGCTCGCCGGCGGTGAGCAGCATGTCGAGCTCTCGGCCTGGCGGCAGCGGGCTAACCTGGTTAGCCAGATCCAGGAGCTCGTCGGTGGTATCGCCCATGGCCGAAACCACGACGGCAACGGAATGACCGGCCTTGCGCGTCGCCACGATGCGCTGGGCGACGCGCTTGATGCCGTCAGCATCAGCGACCGAGGATCCACCGTACTTCTGTACGACAAGGGCCACGGGCGGACCGCTCCTCCCGGTGTCGCTGGTGGCGGGCAGACGCCCTGAGTGTATCCAGCAAACGGGCCGGCTAGCCCGTCGCTGGATCTTCTGCTACATCCAGCCGCGCATGCGCGACGACCGAATGCAGGGCGCGCAGCGCAGCGCCGCCGTGCGTTCCCCAGTGGTTCACGTACGAGTACTGCCACCACCACAGTGCCTCGGCCACCCGGCCGGCCTGGTAATGCTTGAGGCCGTGGATAAGATCTGCGGCAATCGCGGCAAGATCATCGGAAAGCCGGAACGAGGACGCCTGGGTGTCCTTGTAGGGATCAAAAAGCTCGGCGTACTCGTCGCAGCTCAGCAGTCGCGCCGCGAGGCCGGTTCGGAGCGTGTCAAGGTCAGGGTCGGCGCCCACATCGGGTTCCCAGTTGCCCGGCAGGATCACGTCCTTGCTGGCCCCGAGCTGGGCGCCGGCGAGCATAACCTGAGCCACCTCGAGCAGCAGCAATGGCACGGTCTCGTCGCCGCCCTCGCCGCGGGCAACCGCGGTGAGCCCGTCCAGGAAGTCTCCCGCGTGCCGGGCGATTCCGTCGGCCAGCGGCCGCCATTCCTCCGCCGGGCTCAAAGACGCCTCCTGACCGGCTTCCGAGATGCTCATCGGGTCCTCCAGCGCAGTCGCCGGCTGACACTAGACATCTAGCAGTCTCCGTCCCTCGAACGCCCGCCCGAGCGTCACCTCGTCGGCGTATTCCAGTTCGCCGCCCACCGGCAGTCCGCTGGCCGGCCTGGTCACCCGCAGCCCCAGGGGCTTGATCAGCCGGGCCAGGTAGGTCGCCGTGGCCTCCCCTTCCAGATTCGGATCTGTGGCCACGATCAGCTCGGTGACACTGCCGTCCGCGAGCCGGGCCATCAGCTCCTTGATCCTCAGGTCTTCCGGGCCGACGCCGTCGATGGGGCTGATCGCACCACCCAGGACATGGTAGCGGCCGCGGAACTCGCGGATCTTCTCGATCGCCGCGACATCCTTGGGCTCTTCCACCACGCAGATGAGCGAGAGATCGCGGCGGGTGTCCCGGCAGATCCGGCACTCGTCTTCCTCGGCGACGTTTCCGCACGTGCGGCAGAACTTCACCCGTTCGGTCACCTCGACTAGCACCGAGGCCAGCCGGCGCACATCGATGGGATCGGCCGACACCAGGTAGAACGCGATACGCTGTGCGCCCTTGGGCCCGATCCCCGGCAGCTGGCCGAGCTCGTCGATGAGATTCTGGACGATTCCCTCGTACACCTCAGGGACCGCTCGCGGAACCGTCGTCGTCATCCAGGGGCAGAGTTCCGGACAGGCCGGGCAGCCCAGGCAGGCCGGGCAGCCCAGGGAACCCGGACTCGTCGCCGGGCTCGTCCCCGCCGAATCCCGCAGCGAAGGGACCCATCATCTCCTGCTGCAGTTCCCCCGCAGCGCGATACGCGTCGCGGCAGGCAGCGAGCACCAGGTCGGCGAGAGTCTGAGCAGTTTCCTCCGGATCGGCGGGATCAATCGCGGCAGCGGCGATGGTGATGTCCACCAGCTCGCCCTGGCCGTTCACAACGGCCTTGACCAGGCCGCCGCCAGCAGAGCCCTCCACCGTGGCATCCGCCAGCTCCTGCTGCGCGGTCATGAGCTGATTCTGCATCTGGGCCGCTGCCTCGAGAAGCTGCTGCATGTCCAGCTGGCCGCCAGGGTCCACGCTTCCCTCAACTCCGTCCGTTCCCCGCGCGCGGCGCGGGGGCATGCCGCAGACCGGCTAGCGGCAACAGCGCCCTCGCGATCTCTTGTCGGCTCCGAGCCTACGGCCTGGCGAGGGCGAGGGCATCTTTGCGGCCCCGACGCGCTCGGGTGGCCGGGCTGGCCGTAGCGTCCCGCCGATCGCCGGGACGCTGGTTACGGCTCGCCAAGTTCCTGGATCATCCGGCCGCCGAGCTCGCGCTCGATGAGGTCGGTCCCAGTCAGCGCATCTGAGTCGGCTGTCTCGACGTCGTCCGGCTGCGGGCTCCGCCCACGCCCGGCGGCACTTGTCCCGGCGGCGGGGACAGCCGCGTCTCTGGCCGCGGCCCGGACATCCGCGCGCGGCGAATGATCCCGCTGAGCCGGACCCGCGCCGGCGCCTGCGGCCTGGCTGTGCCCCGGCCCTCCTGCCCGCGGCGCCTGCTCAGACCCGGCCGGACCCTGCCGGGATCCCGCGGCGCCCTGCGCCGAACTTGCATGGCCCGCCCCGAATCCGGCGGGGTCGTGCCCCAATTCGAGACCCTGACCGGATCCTGCGGGACCCTGACCGGATCCTGCGGGATCCTCACCGGATCCTGCGGCGCCGTAACCGGAACCTTCGGAACCCTGGCCAGGTCCTGCGGGCCCGTGCCCGGATGCCGCCCGCCGCTGGCCGGATCCGGCTGGACCCTGCCCTGCCCCGGCCTGGCCTGAGCCGGCCTGGCCCGACCCAGCACCGAAGATCGTCCTGACCTGCGGCGTGATACCGAACATCGCCTGGAGTACTTGGACAAGATCGCGGTCGTAGCCGCTGGCCGAGAAGCCCTTGGCTTCGCCTTCCCGGTCAAATCTCAGCGTCAGGACGCCGTCCGCCAGAGCTTCCACCCTGGCACCGCTGAGCAGGATCCAGGCAACCCGGCGCTGATTCTTGACGGCATCCAGAACGGCGGTCCAGCGATCGCGGAGTACCCCGGCGTCGGCCGGAGCACCGTTCGCCGAGCTGGCCCCGCCAGCAGGGCCGGTGTCGGCCGCCGCGACGCGCTTACCGTCCCCGGCCGGGCGGGCAGCCGGCCCACGGGGAGCTTCGGCGTGCTCAGGAGGCCGCGGCCGGTCCGCGCTCGCCGACGGTACGTCAGCGCGGCGTGCGACATCATCCGGCGGCGCATGCCTCACCGTAACCTCCGCAGGCTTCACCGGAACCTCGGCAGGCACCAGGCCGGCAACGGGAGCTGCCGCAGCCTGCTGAGCTGCAGCTTCCTGGTCAGACAGCGGGTGCCCGGCAGATGGAAGAGGCGCACCGCTTTCCAGGTGGCGCTCGAGCCGCTCAAGCCGGGCCAGCATGCCCCGCTCGCCAGAGCCCGGAGCCGGGAGCAGCACCTGCGCGCACATGAGTTCCAGCTGCAGCCTCGGTGAGGTGGCGCCGCGCATCTCCACCAGGCCAGTGCTGATCGTCTCAGCGGCACCGACGAGGTGCACCTGGCCAAACCGCGCCGCCTGCTCGCGCATGCGCTCCAGCCGGTCAGCCGGGACGTCCAGCAGGCCCGTTGCCCCGGCGTCGGGAACCGCGGCAAGCACGATCAGGTCGCGCAGGCGGTCCAGCAGGTCGGCGGCAAACCGGCGGGGATCATGACCGCCTTCGACTACGCGGTCGATGGCGCCGAACACTGCTGCCCCGTCCCCGGTGGCGAATGCCTCGGTGACCTCGTCCAGCAGAGTGTCGTCGGTATAGCCGAGCAAAGCGGCGGCGCGATCGTAACGCAGGCCGGATTCGTCCGATCCCGCAATCAGCTGGTCCAGCACCGACAGCGAGTCGCGGACGGATCCGGCGCCTGCGCGGATCACCACCGGCAGCACGGCCGGCTCGTATGCCACACCCTCGCTGCCGAGTATCTGCTCCAGCAGCTCCCGCAGGACCGCCGGCGGAACCAGGCGGAACGGATAGTGGTGCGTGCGGGACCGGATGGTGGAGATCACCTTCTCCGGCTCCGTCGTGGCGAAGACGAACTTCAGGTGCGGTGGAGGCTCCTCGACCAGCTTGAGCAGGGCGTTGAAGCCCTCCCTGGTCACCATGTGGGCCTCGTCGATGATGTAGATCTTGAAACGGCCAGACACCGGCGCGTAGAAGGCGCGCTCGCGCAGGTCCCGCGCGTCGTCCACCCCCCCGTGCGAGGCCGCGTCAATCTCGATCACGTCGATGCTGCCGGGCCCGGACGGCGCCAGGGCGACGCAGGAAGCGCAGATCCCGCAGGGGTCAGGAGTCGGGCCGGATTCGCAGTTCAGCGAGCGGGCCAGGATCCGGGCGCTGGAGGTCTTGCCGCAGCCGCGCGGACCGCTGAACAGATAGGCATGATGCACCCGGCCGCTGCGCAGCGCCTGCCGCAGCGGTTCTGTGACGTGATCCTGGCCTTTGACCTCGGCGAAAGTGGCCGGACGATACCTGCGGTAGAGCGCCAGCGGCGCGGCCGCGGTACCTGGCCCCGCAGGGTCGGCGGTGCCGGGATTCGGACTGGGACTGGGGACGTCGCCTGCCATGACCTCATCCTCGCCAGGGCCTGAAAGGGACCCCCCGCACACCCGTCAGAGCCCGCGTACCCTTGCTGCCTTCCGGCCCTGGGGGGTTGGCGGGATAAACGCCGTGCGAGGGGTCTGCTGGCCAGTCTAGCCAGCCGCACGACTGCTGGGCGCGCGGATAGCGCAGCGCGGGCGGATGCGTCCGCATTCCGGAGCCCTTACCGGACGGCGGCGGATGCTCATCGTGTTTGCCGATCTCCGTCGCCCGGCTGCTCAGCCGGTCCTGATAGGGATGCGCTCGGAGAGTCGGTAGGCTTGCCGACGGAGGATTCGCCTAGTGGCCTAGGGCGCACGCTTGGAAAGCGTGTTGGGTGCAAGCCCTCGGGGGTTCGAATCCCCCATCCTCCGCTACGCTGACCTGCGAAAACACGCCTGGCGGCCGTTGATGGCTGAAGTCCTGTGGCCAGCGTTTGTCTCAGTTGACTCTCGCTTCTGACCACGATCCCAGGCCCCGCAGGCGGTCGGCGGCCATCTGCCGCCTCTCGCGCTCACGTCGCTGACCTGCAATTTCGCTGACGGGCGCAGCTCCGCCAGCGCCAGCGTGAGGCGATTTCAGGTCGCCAGCACTCCCTCGGATCGTGCGCCTGTCAGACCGCGGCCGTGCGATCTGGAGTGCGAAGGCCGACTGCGCGCAGGTTCATGGTGCTGTCGTGTCACATGGTGCCACGGCGCGGTACGCTCACTAGGTGGCTGATCACTACACCTTGCGACTGGCGCCTGGCCTGCGGCAGCGACTGTCGGAGTGGGCGCGCCGGGCGGGACTCCCGGAGCGCACCCTGGCACAGCGCTACGTTGAGGAGGGACTGCGGCACGACGCGCACCCGCTCATCCAGTTCCTAGACGGGCCGAGCGGCCGTCGCGCCAGCCTGCTCGGCCGCGGACTGGACGTGTGGGAGGTGATCGCGACAGTACGTGACAACAACGGTTCTATGGCCGAGGCCGCCGAGTACCTGGAGATCCCGGCCGGGCTGGTAGAAGCGGCCGTGTCCTACTACGGCGAGTACCGGCACGAGATCGACAAGGAGATCGAACTCAACGAGGCAGAATACGAGCGAGGGCGAGCGGCTGCCGCCGCCGGAGAGCAAGCATTGCGCTCGTGAGAGCGCTCCTCGACGAGCAGCTGTCGCCGCAGATCGCGGTATTGCTGCGCAAGGCCGGCTGTGACGTAGATGCAGTTGCCGACCGCGATGACCTGGTCGGGCGCAGCGACCGGATTGTGTTCGAGGCCGCCTGTCGCGAAGGCCGGGCCGTTGTCACGAACAACATCAAGGACTTCCGCCCGCTCGCGGCCGAGTTCCTGGCGCAAGGAGGGCTGCACTCCGGCCTGGTCTTGCTCCCGTCGGCGCGGACACGCTCCCGTGACGCTATCGCCGTCATCGCCAGCGCGATCGAGAACGTTCTCCGCGACAATCCCGGCGGGCTAAGCGCGAGCGAACGCTGGATCGGCCCGCTGAAGGACCAGTAGGAATCCGATCATGCCCGGCTCACCAAGCACGACTCCCCAGTGCCTCACGTCGCGGAGCGATGCGGTGGGGTGCCGCCGAGTCACCGCACAGCAGGTCGCCGCACAGGTTGCTGCTACCGCCGATGGCCAATCCCTGATCGCCGGCCAGCCGGGAACACGGCCCGGTCCTTGGCTCAGTCTGTGTCTCTTTGACAGCGCCGGGCACCCCGGCAGAAGGCGTTGGCCTTGATCGAGTGGATCGCTGGTGGTGTTGTTACGGGATTTTGCCGGTGTGTTCGAGTTCGCTGAGGATGCCGGTGGCGCTGTCTTCGCGAGCAAGCTGGCCGGCTATCTGCCGGGCGTTGCGGAGGTAGTCCGGGGTGTGCACGGCGGCCGCGATGGCGGCGGTGAGCCGGCCGGTTGTCATCCGCCGTCGTGGAACGGGGGCTGGCCCGGCTCCGAGTGCTGATAGCCGGCTGGCCCAGAACGGCTGGTCGGTGTAGGCGGGCACAGTCACGGCTGGGATCCCGGCACGCAGGCCCGCCGCGGTGGTGCCGGCTCCGGCGTGGTGGACTACGGCGGCCGCCTGCAGGAACAGCCAGGCGTGCGGGATGGGGCCGCTCCGGAGGACGCCGCCGTCGCCGCTGGGCTCGTCGGTGGCTGGGTCCTGGATGATGACGCGTTGCCCGGCCTGCCGAGCGGCGGTGACGGCGGCTCGGGAAGCAGCCTGTGAGGCGGGGGTGCTTCCGAATGTGATGATGACGGGCGCCGGACCGCTGCCCAGGAAGCCGACCAGGTCACCAGGGGGCGTCCAGCCTGGTGGCTGCGGGGGCCACCAGTAGCCGTCGAGGTACAGCCCGGGCCGCCAGTCGCGGGGGCGGGGCAGGACCACCGGGCTGATCCCGTGGTGCACTGGCTGGTCTTCCCGGCGGCGGCGTTCGGCGGCGCGGCGGCTCTTGGCAGCCAGCCCGAGTTCTCTTCGGACTTGGGCGCATGCCGTGTCGTAAGACGCGGGCATCAGCTGGGTCAGGTTTCCGGCGACCCGGTTGCCCGCGCCTCCGAGGCTGGCCAGTTTCGTGGCCATCGGCGGGTAGGCGGCGCTGGGCTCCATGTGGGCTGGAGGAACATCCCGATCGACGGGACGCGCAGGCCTTCGGCGATGTCCCTGCCGTAGGGCGCGACGGCGTTGAAGAGCACGGCGTCGGTGCCCGGCGCCGCCTCCAAGGCGACCATGGCCGCGAGCTCGAAGTACCGGGCCATATCGCGCAGCAGCGCCCGGAGCCGCCGCCCTGCCTGGCGGCCCGGACCCGCAGCGCTGGCCGCGACGATCTGGCGCAGGTCAGCCGGTACCGGCTGGAACGCGCGGCCCGCGTCCGCCGCCAGCTGGGCGTAAGGGGCGTCAGCGACAATTGTTACGCCGTGCCCGGCGGCCTGCAGCCGTGCCCCCAACCCGGCGGGTGCCGCGACGTCGCCGTGGGTGCCCGGCGCGAGCATCAGCACGCGCATGTCAGGCCGTGCCAGCCTGCGGTGCTGCCGCGGCAGCCTGGTCGGCGAGCGCCCGCACCTCGTCGGCCACCTGCGCGTACACCCCAGCAGGCAGATAATGCCCAACGCCAGGCAAGATCACGAGCCGGGCGCCGCTGATTGCCGCAGCGGTGCGGCGGGCGGCGGCAGGGCGCAGCAACGGATCCGCCGCGCCGTGCAGCACCAGAGCGGGCACGCGAAGCTGAGAAAGCCGGGCGCCGTGCCATTTCGCGCCGGCCTGGCGGCTCTGCGCGGCCGTTTCACGGGCGCCGCTGACCTCGCCCCGCCCGGCCATCCGGCGCACCGCCTCCTCGTCAAACGGATAGGCCGGTGACGCGATGGCGCGGGTGACCGCGACTGCCAGCGCGATGTCACCCTCATGGCCCTCGGGGAACTTCATCCGTGCCAGCCGGGCCACCGTGCCCAGGCGCACGTACCTTCCCGCCGCCAGCCTGCCGACGTCACCCGGCAGTGAGGCTGACGACGTGATGCTGCGCACCCGCCCCGGGTGGCGCAGGGCCGTGCGCTGGGCCACCTGCCCGCCCATCGAGTGGCCGAACAGGTGCGCCGAGTCCCAGCCGAAGGCATCCAGGACCGCGACCGCATCATCGGTCATGTCTTCGGCGGCGTAAGCCGGCGAGGACCTGCGCAGCACCGCGGCGAGCGGGCTGGCCGCGGCCACATCCGGAAAATGGGTGGACTGCCCGGCGTCACGCTGATCGTAGGCGGCGACATGAAAGCCACGGTTCACGAACTCACGGACCAGGGTGTCCGGCCACCAGAATCTCGACACCGCGAGCCCCATGATCAGCAGCAGCGGATCACCGCCCGCACCGCCAAGATCCTCAAACGCGATCCGCACGCCGCCATTGCGCGCATAGCGGACCTGCCCGGAGCCGAGAATCGCCATGGTTTCCCCCGATCATCTTTGCAAACATTGTTCGCGAACTAAACTAACAGTTCGGGTACGGTGTTCGCAAGCGAGGCTGCTGGAGGCTGGAATGGCACCGGAAGGCGCCGGCGATGTCATATGGATGCGCCCCGAGCACGCGGCTACCGGGCGACGGGCGAAGCGCTCCCGCGAGGAGATCACTGCTGTCGCCATCACGGTCGCGGACCAGGACGGCCTGGGCGCGGTGTCCATGCGGCGAGTCGCGACCGAGCTCGGGACCGGAGCGGCGTCCCTGTACCGCTACGTCGATACCCGGGAGGACCTGCTCGACCTGATGATCGACTCCACTGGCTCTGAGTACACGTTCAGCGCGCCTACCGGCGACTGGCTCGCCGACCTCCTAGACATCGGCGACCAGGCGCGCGCGATCATGCGGCGCCACCCGTGGCTGCCGTCCCTGCTCATCACCCGGTCTGTGATCGGCCCCCATGGCCTCGTCCTGCTCGAGCACGTCCTGGCAGCGCTCGCCCCGCACCCCGTCGGCGTCTCAGCCAAGCTCGAAGCCTTCGCCATCCTCAACGCCACCACCGCATTGTTTGTCCACAACGAGCTCACCGGCGGCTCAGCCCGGCAGCAGCGCAACGCCGCCTACCTGCACTACGCCCTAGCAACCGGCCGCAACCCACGACTCGCGGAACTGCTCGCACCAGCATCACCAGCACTGGCCGGCCCACCCGAAACAGCCCTCGAACCAGCGGAACGCTACCGCGACATCCTCGCGCGGATCCTCAGCGGCCTCCTCGCCCCGGAACCGCCACCTGCGTGACCACAGCCACCGCGGCAGCGCCCGACAGGAGGACCTCCGGCTGTCCGGACTGAATCACCAGCACCAGTCCAGGGCCGGTTCAGGCCATCGTGACCTCGTCGCACTGACCGCACCACGGTCGCCGGGCCATCCGCCGCGCGTCCGGCTGCCCGCTGGTGTCGGCCAGGTTCAGTGCCTACGAGATCGCCTCGACGCTCACCGCAGCCCTCCGGCAGCACGTGAACCATGCTCGGCGCGCGGTCGGGTTCGTGTCTCAGTTTGTGTCTCATTCGCCGGCGTTCGCGAACGTACGCCAATGTTCACGCCGCTGGTATCGCGGCTGTTCGCGGACTCAGATCTCCAGTAGCCGTTGATTGAATCCCGGGCCTGACCTGGGAGTTGACCGGCATGGGGCCGATGTCGAGATCTCGGCAATCCAGCAGGCGCGCAATCGGGTTCCGCCGGGTTCGCCTCGCTGGTGCCGGACCGGCGTGCGGGCGGCCGGGTTCGGCCGTGCGGGAACGCCCTGTGAGCTGGGGAAACCGTCACCTCGATGAGGTCGGGAAGTAAGCTGATTGTAATCTTCGCGGGAGTATGCTGGCCTGCATGGACGACCAGCAGCTCCCCGGCATGCCGCCCCCGTGGCCGCCGCGGGTTACCCGCACCGGTGACGGCCGCGCGGTCGTCGTGCACGCCGGCCCCCTGCTGCTGTCGGCCTTCGGCGCCGCCGACCTGGAGATGCGGGACCTGGTCATCTGCTCGCTCACCGAGGGCAGCCGCTTCCAGGGCAAGACCGTCGCCGCCGCGTTCGCCATCCAGCCCTCGCAGGTGTCGCGGATCCGCTCCCGCTACCGCGAGCACGGCGCCAGGGGCCTGGCCCGCCAGATGGGCCGCCCGCCGATCCTCAGCCCCGCCCGGCTGCGGCAGGCCCGCCTGCAGGCGGGCCAGGGCCTGACCCACGCCGGGATCGGCCTCAGGCTGGGCGTGTCCCGGTCCCGGATCTCCGAGCTGATCAGGCAGCACGGCACGCTGCCCGCCCCGGGCACCCTGTTCGAGGACACCGGGGCCGCCGGCGCAGGCCCGCCATCCCGCGGCGGCACCGCCCCCGGGCAGCATGCCGGCCCGGCCGGCGGCGGAGGCGAGCAGGACGCCGGCAACGGCGATGGCCCCGGAACCGGCGGCCGGCCAGCCGGCGGCGGCACCGGCGCCGGCCAGGGCAGCGGGGGAAGCGGCGATGACCGGACCAGTGCCGAGAGCGGCGGGGAGGGCGCGAGCTGGCAGGTGGCGAGGAGGATCGAGTCCGGGACGGTTGCCTGTCGGTATGCGGGCGCGACGCTGGTGCACGCCTTCACCAGCCGGATCGGCGCCCAGGGCCTGCTGGCCGCCGGGACGGGCGCGCCGGCGGACGACCTGGGCATCCTGATGTGCACCCAGATGTCGTTCACCCTCGGCGCGCTGACACTGGAGCAGGCCAGGCACCTCGCCGGCGCCGACGCCGGGGCGCTGGCCGGACTGACGTCCCTGCCGTCGCTGCGGACCTGGCGGCAGCGGCCGGGCGAGCTGGCCGACGGGTGCGACCCGCTGGCACTGCAGCGCCGCCTCGCCAGCCAGATGCTCGCCATCGAGCCCGCCGAGTCGCAGGTGTACCTGGCCGATGACCACCTGGCCGGGTACACCGGCCACCAGGGAGTCGCCCCGGGCCGCAACCCGCGCCGCGGCAAGCCGACCAAGGGCCACGACGACACGGGCGCTGCCCGACATGCCGACCTGTTCCATCGCCCTCTCGGACGCTCGCCTTGGTCTCACTTCTAGTCTCATTCGCCTGAGTGCGCTGGCGGGCTTCCCGAGATCAGTTTTTCTACCTGCATGAGGAGACTGACCTGTCCAGGCGGCCGCTTGAGCTTGGCTACCGGCTCGAGTACGATGCGGCCGCCCGGATGTGCCATCCCGCTGCGCCGAACGCGCGGCACGCGACGTGGTACCGGCTCGACGGGCGGAATCGCGTGCTCCTGGCGCGCAGGAACCTGCCGTGGCCGCTGGCCTGGGCGTATCTGATGGACTGGCTGGCGATGACGGTCGCCAGAGAGCGCTCGGCCAGCGCGCTGAGGGCCTGGCTGTCCGGTTTCGCCGAAGGCTGGCGGATGGATCCGGGCCCTCGGCACCCGATCTCCATCCGCACGGCATGGCGGATGACCCGGGCCGGCCGCCCGCCGGTGATCTGACGGGCTCGCGAGCGGCTAGGCGGGCGAGCCCACCAAACCTGCGGGCCGGCCGGGACCGGCGGGCCGCCCGATCAGCCAGCGGTCCGGGCACGTGGCCTGGAATTAGGCGAACGATACAAGTCCCGAGGAAGGGGAACGGTCTGGGCGCGCTTGCAGCGCTTTCCGGACGGATGCCGCCTCAGCGTTCTGGCTTTGTCTCAGAGGGCATCTGATCCCAGGTGATACCGGTGTGTCTCAGGGCGGTGAGGTCTTTGCCTTCGAGATCCCACAGTTCACGAGTATCGGCTGCTATAAATCGCCGTCGTGACCAGTCGGCGTGCTTATCGCGGTGACCTGTCTGATGCCCGGTGGGAGCTGATCGAGCCGGTCCTGTCCGAATGGCGGGCCGCGCGTGCCGAGGCCGGCCTGGGCCTGACGGAGCCGATCCATGACCTCCGCGAGATCGTGAACGCGGTCTTGTACGTGAACCGGACCGAGATCGCGCGGGAGCACCTGCCGCATGATTTCCCGCCGTGCAAGACCGTGTATGACTATTACGCCAGATGGGAAGCCGACGGGACCACCGAGGCGATCCACGACCTGCTGGCCGGCAGGGTCCGCGAGCAGGCCGGGCGGTCACCGGAGCCGACCGCGGCGATCATCGACCCCCGGGTGGTCAAGACCTCCTCCAGCGCGCCGGAGGCCAGCTCCGGATTTGACGCGGGGAAACGGACGAAAGGCTGGAAGCAGCACATAGCTACCGATACGTTTGGCCTGCTGCTCGCCCGGGTGATCACCGCCGCCTCGGTGCAGGACACCAACGGCGGCAAGGACGTCGTCAGCCTGCTCGCCGTCCACCCACCCGACGGTGACCGCCGGGTGGGTGGACGGCGGCTGCAAGAGCGGGTTCCCGAAGCATGCCGCCGCCCGCGGCATCACCTTCGAGGTCGTCACGAAAGAGCCGGACCAGAAGGGGTTCACCCCGCTGCCGCGCAGATGGGCGGACGAGCGCACCTTCGGCTGGTTCGTGCTGCACCGGCGGCTTGTCCGGGACTTCGAGACCCTCCCGGAACGTTCCGCCACGATGGTCTACTGGGCGATGACCGGCATTCTCTGAACAATCAAAGTCGAGTTGCAGGTTCGCGTATCGTCGCAGCTCAGGCCACGTGCGCCAACGCGCAAGGTCGGCCCAGGGCTGGTGCCAACAAGCGGCAACGAGGAGAAGCAAGGAGACCCGTTTAGCACTGGATGTCCGCTTTCTGTAGCGCCCGGGCTGGGGTCACGGCCGCTGTGGCGTGCCGAACACGACATTCCGGTCAGCGTCGTGGCCGCTGGCTGTGGCCACTCAGCCTGCAGGTCGTCGAGCCAGGCCACAAACTGTCTTTCCCCGGCGTATTCCGGGGCTGGCGTGCCGTGATGGTCATCGCGGTGGCGGGACAGGAGCGAGAGGTCGTCGCCGACCGGCTGGCAGCACAGTCCCAGGACGGTCCATCCGGGGCACGGCGACGGCGGGTCCCAGTCCGCCCGCTCAAGGCTGCCGAGCAGTTCGCTCAGGCGAGCTCGTTCGAGGCCGAACAGGCTGGTGATGTCTCCCGGCGGGTCGGCGGCGGGCTCGTCCCGCTCATCGCCGCGACCGTGCCCGGGGCCGGGCGGCCGGCAGCGCCCTGCCGCGGTGCGCCATCAGTGGCTGATGACGGTCAGGCGCGGAGCGCTGTGCCCGCGCGAACCTCGACGGTACCGCCAACGGGGAACGTGAAGATCGGGGTGATGTGGCCGAAGTCGACGTTGGCGATCACCGGCAGGCCGGCTAGCTCGGGCCTGCCTTACCGATAGCGGGCATCGGGCAAAGACCACCCCAAGACCCTGGCCTCCCGAAACAATCTCGCCTGCGCTTGCCAGAGCGCGGGGGACCCCAGGCAGGGTCACCCCTGCGGGAGCAGACCCTCGCCGACTTCTTGCGGATCCGGGGCGAGGACCATCCCCAGACCAACGTCGTGCGTGACAAACTCGCAACGGCGCGCCAGCAGCCTTGGCGGAAAATCGCAGCACCGGGCCTGCGCGGGCCGCGGGGGGACCGCGAAGAGCTTGCCGCGCAGCGCGGAGAGTCATCGACGAATGCTCGCGGTTCTGCCGCGAACGGCTAGCCGCGGGCGGGGAAGGCGTTCCAGCGCAGTGCGCCGGCAAGATCGCGTGCATGCTCCAGCACGCTATAGTCCTGCCGCGCTGCGCGTGCGGCGAGAGCCCGGTCCAGGTCGTTGTCGCACTGCTCGAGCAGGATGGAGAAATCCCGGTGCACGGGCTCGAGCACGTCATAGCCGAACGACCGGTGCAGCCGGGCGAACAGCGGCTTGTAGAGCCGGACCCGCTCGTGCAGCCCGGACGAGTGCGACATCGGGTTCTTCGGCCGCTGCCGGATGTAGCCGGGCAGCAGGTCGGCGAACGCCTCCCGGAGAATCCACTTCTCCTGTCCCGCACGCACCTTGAGGTCGAGCGGCAGCCGCATGGCAAGCTCGACCAGTGCCAGGTCCAGGAACGGAACCCTGGCCTCGACGCCATGGGCCATGCTGGTCCGGTCGACGCGCTGCAGCTCGGTCCGGCACAGGTTCCTGATCTTGTGCAGGAACAGCTCGCGTGCCGCTTCCGGCCGGGTTCGCTGATACATCTCGTAGCCGCCGAACAGCTCATCCGACCCGTCGCCGGTCAGCACGATCTTTATCCCGAGCTCGTGCACCCGGCGGAACAGCGGGACCGAAACTGCGGCGTTGATGATGTCGCCGTACTCAGTAAGCTCGCCAATCCGGATCGCCTCGCGGACGTCATCCAGCCGGATGTCGCGCGGCCGCAGCTCGATCACCTCGTGCGGGACCCCGAGCTCAGCGGTCAGACGCCGGGCGTAGCCGAGGTCCGGGCTCTGCGGCGAGCCGATGGTCAGCGCCACGCAATCGGGATGCATCTCCCGCACGTGCAGCAGGGTGAGCGAGCTGTCGAGGCCGCCGGAGAGGATGACGCCGACCGTCAGATCGGTATCCACCCGGACCCGGATGCTGTCCTCCAGCGCGGCACGCATGAGCTTGGCGGCCCGGGCGGCATCTTCGACCGGGGCCTGGTTCTCGCCCAGCCGCAGCAGGTCGACATAGGGGCTCAGCTCGACGCCGCCGTCCGGCCCGGCCCGGCCATGGTGGCCGGGAGGTACCTCCGTGACCGGGGCACCGACCCCGGTCAGGGCCTTGACCTCGGACGCGACGTGCAGGCAGCCGCCGGCCCAGGCGACGTACAGCGGTTTTACCCCGAGTGGGTCCCTGGCCAGATAGGCGCGCCCGCGAGCGCGATCGACGATGGCGAAGGCGAACTCGCCGCGGAAACGCCGCACCGCATCGGTGCCCCACTGCAGGAACGCCTCAAGCACCACCTCGGTGTCGCTGTCGCTGCTCAGCTCCCGGCCGAGCGAGCGAAGTTCCGCCCGCAACTCGCGGTAGTTGAAGATCTCGCCGTTGTAGCAGAGCAGCCAGCGGCCATCCGCCGAGTGCCACGGCTGGACCGCGCGCTGCCGGTCTACGATCGGAAGCCGCTGCGTGCCGGCCAGCAGGCCATCGCCCGCGAAGGTTTCGGCAAGCTCGCCGCGAGGAGCCAGCGACTCAATCATTGCCTGGAAGACCGGCCGGGCGGGCCGGGCGCCGAGAATGAGGGCGATGCCGCACATCGTCAGCCGCCTAGCTCGGCCTCGAAGGCGCGCCGCAGTTCCGGCACGGCGGCGGGACTGATGCAGACGTGCCACGCCTGGCCCTCGTCGATCACGCTGACCTCGCCCGCCGCCTGCCGGTCGAGAAGCAGAGAACGGAGCACCAGGTCAGCGTCATACCGCCGGTACCAGAGAATCTCGATGTCGGTGGCGTAGCCGCTGCAGTGCGCACTTGGCAGCACCGCCGCGTACCCGAGGTCGCGCAGCCGGTGCTGATGGGCCACGCTGCGGGCCAGGCTCGTCACCCACAGCGGCGGTGTCTTGGGCGGGCACGACGCCGCGAAGATCGCGGCCACCTGGTTGAGCAGCGCGACCGCCTCTGGCCTGGCCCGGCTGAACCGCAGGCCCGCTGTCCGCGGTACCCGGTCCGGCCACGCGCGCCGCTCAGCCGCCCGTACGACGCGCGCCGCCTTTGTCTGTGCCTGGCGCCGGTACCGGAAGCCGAGCTGACCGCCGCGGCGGAGTACCTCGAGGTCCACCAGGTCGTCGGCGCTCAGCAGGTCCTCATCGGACTGGAAATCGGGCGCGGATCCCCACCACATGGCGTCGATCTGGGCCAGCAGGTAGATGCGGATCACCGCTGACATGCCCGCTGCGGAGCTGTTTGCGCCCGCACGGTAGCAGCTGATCTCTCGCGTCATACCGTCAATGGCGGCCGCGATCCCGCCAGGCACAGCCGAGAGCACGGCGTCGAATTCACCGCCGACGAGCCGCTCAGCCAGGAGTGTCTGCAGCGCACGGAGCCGCCCGGCGGCGACGGGACCGTCGACCTCCGCCAGAAGATCACCGACCGCAGCGCGGTAGGCGGTCACGTCGGCAAGCCGGGTCCCCTGCGCTGGCACGACGCCCATGGTCCTGGCCGGCTGCCGCGTGCTGTCAGCTGCCGGCGCCGTCCGGCGGTTGAGCGACGTCCTCATGAGCCCCCCTCATGGTCTGACTCGCCGAGGCAAGTCGCGCACGAGAGCAGATCGTAACATTGTAGTTACTGAGAGTCGCTGCATGTGCGCAGGGAACGGCGGCTGCCACCTGTCCTGGCCGCCATGGCAAAAGGATCGGCACACTCACATCCGCGCGCAGGTTATGGCCAGCGCCACTGGCGCAGCTCATCTAGACTCGAAATGTGATCTTCAAGCAGGTCGGGGACGGGCGGCCTTATCCCGATCATGCGCGGACCGCCCGTGAATGGGCACAGATCCCGCCCCGCCCGGTTCGGCTGGATCAGCTAATCACCACGAAGAATGTCCTCGATCTGCAGATGGTCCTGGCCGAGGACTCCACCTTCTACGGCGACCTGTTTCCGCACGTGGTGCGGTGGCACGGCGACCTCTACCTGGAGGACGGCCTGCACCGGGCGCTTCGGGCCGCGCTGCACCAGCGGTCGGTCCTGCATGCCCGCGTTCTCGAGCTGGAGTGAACCGCCCTTGCCGCGGCTGCGCCTAGGTGCGCTGCGGCAACTGAGTGCTGCGCGGCGACTGAGTAGCGCGCGGCGACGGCGGCTGCGTCTTCTGCTGTCCTAGATTGCGCCGCGTCGCGGCCGCTGCAGCGGCCGCGTGCTCGCTGGCGAGCCGCTGGTCCCGCAGCGACACCTGCTCCGCCAGGCCTTGTGTCATCCAGCGGAGCATCGGCGGCAGCAGCGCCCGCCAGGTAAGCATGGTGTGGCCGCCGCCGGCGACGATGTCGGTCGTCACGGCAGGCTGACGGTTCTGCAGCGCCTGCCCGAAGGCGTAGGCACTCTGCTGGTCTGCGCGGTCCAGCTCCCCGGCGCCCAGCCAGAACTGCGGGATCGGACGTCCGATGGGCAGCGACTTCAGCAGATCCAGCGGGGTATTGAGACGCGCCAGCTGGGGGTTCCCGTCAAAGGGGCTCACATGCCTCGAGGGATTGGCGAGCTGGTTGTCGGAAGGCACGAAGTAACCGGACAGGACGCCGTCGAAGCTGTAGAGGCCGCCATGCTGGAGGCCAAGGTTTGCCGCGCAGAAACCACCCTCTGAGTAGCCTGCGATCCCCCAGCCATTGCCCGGCTGCTGAACGCGCAGGTGCTGGGCGATGTAGCCGGGCAGGTCCCTCGAAAGATAGGTATCATCGGCCGGGCCGTTTACCTGGTTGAGGCACTGCAGGGATATCCCGCGGCCGCCATTGGCATCCGGCATGATCAGCACAGCCGGCTGGGCGGTACGCTGGCTGACCAGGTCGTTGAGCACCGAGTTCACGCCAAGCACAGTGATCCAGTCCGCGGGACTGCCGGGAAAGCCATGGAGGAGCTCGATCGCAGGGAAGCGGTAATTCTCGTAGGTGCCGGGCCAGAAGTACTGCGGCGGCAGGAAGACGTAGACCGTCCTGGTGATGTCGCTGGACGGGCCGTAAATGGGCACTGTCAGGGTGATGCCCTGCTGACGGGCGACCGCGGTGTCGACGGTCTGGCCGAGGATAGTGATGAATCCTGCACCCAGCTTGACGTTGCTATGACCGACCGCCGCCTGCACGCCCTGGCTGGTCAGATCAGCGACCGCGGCGTGCCAGTTCTGGTAATAGTCGTAATATTTGTTGACCGCTGCTACCCCGAACAGCATCGCGGGGATAAAAGCCAGGCACGCCGCCAGCATCCGGAATACCAGCTGCTTGGCCAGGACCAGCCAGAGCATGAGCGCGCCGAAGATGACCATCATCAGCAGGAAAAAAAGCGTGCTCTGCGGTTCTGGCACTCGTCACTCCGGTAGACCGGCAAAGTCAACTTCTTCTGCAGCACCTGGATAACGTCCGAACTGGCCGCCAGGTGCCCGCCCGCGTGAGATGGCGGTGGAGGTGGGATTTGAACCCACGGAAGGGTTGCCCCTTCACACGCTTTCGAGGCGTGCGCCCTCGGCCGCTAGGCGACTCCACCGGAGCCGAGCCTACCCGAGTGCCGCCGCAGCCGTTCTCCCGGCTGCCGGCTCGGTACTGCAGGCTCGGTACTGGCGGCCCGGTACTGGCGGCCCGGTACTGCCGGCTGCGCGCGGCCGGCTGCCTTCGCCAGGCCTGGGCCGCGCGCGAACTGAACTGGGACACTAGCGGCGTCGCTCGAAGAATGCGCGCAGCAGCGCCGCGCACTCGTCCGGCAGCACTCCGCTGATCACCTCAACGGGCGGCCCGAGCCGGCGATCGCGCAGCACGTCCCAGAGCGAGCCGGCTGCTCCCGCCCGGGCATCCGGCGTTCCGTAGACAAGCCGCCGGAGCCGGCCGCAGGTCACCGCGCCCGCGCACATCGTGCACGGCTCGAGCGTGACGACCAGCGTGCAGCCGTCCAGCCGCCACCGGCCCAGAGCCGCAGCGGCGGCGCGGATCGCGGCGATCTCCGCGTGCGCGGTGGGATCGCGTTCAGCCTCGCGCCGGTTGCGGCCGCGGCCGATGACCGTGCCCGCGGCGTCGAGCACGACCGCTCCCACGGGCACATCGGCATCGGGCCCGGTGTCATCGCCAGCCGCCTGGTCCAGCGCCATTCGCATCGCCGGCTCGAATGCGGCTACGTAGCCGACCGTCACCGCGGCGTCCCCATCACCTCGCGGGCCCGTCATTTCACGGGCCCAGCGCCTCATCCAGCGCGCGCTCCATGGCCGGGCCGAAACCGAGCCGCCAGGCGATGCTGGTCAGCACCTCGTCCGGATACCGGTCGAGGTCGCCCGACAGCGCGCCCAGTTCCATCTCGTCTACGCCGAGGTCGGCGAAGATGGAAAGGTCCCCGGCGGGCAGGACCTGGTCCAGGTCCTCGTCGAGGGGAACGGGAAGGTCGAGGTAATGCAGCACCTGGCTGGCGAGCGGCCAGTCCACCGCGGCAGTGAGGTCCGAGAGGAACACCGACAGGTCGCCGCCGGCAAGCCGGACGGCGACGAAAAAATCATCCTGGACGGCAGCGAGGCCCAGTACCACGCCGATGCTCGGCTGCTGCCGCAGGGCGTGGATGAGGCTATCCAGATTCTCGGTCAGTGCCAGGGGAAGGACCCCGACCTCCCAGACGTCGTCCTCCTGGTAGATGACAACTGCGAAATCGCTACTGGTCACATCGGTCATCATCACCCCAACGGCGCGGCTTTCCCGGTTCGAATGCTGTCAGATTCTCCTGGCCAGCGTGGCGCGATCGGCGCCAGTAGCCCGCAGCTACTAGGATTGGGATACCGAGCGCTCCGCAGCCGCCCTGGCATCCGTCCGCAAATTCCGCCGATGGTCATTGGTCAGAAATTGGCCCTGGGCTATGCTGATCGCAACAGCCGACAACGGCGCAGACTGGTTACTGGGCGTAAGGGTTCCAGCGACCGCGCGGGGAGGTGAACTGTCGTTGAAGAAGATCATCTCCTGGGGCATCTTCATCTTCATCGTGTTCTACCTGGCCACCCAGCCCACCGCCGCGGCGCACGTGATGACGACGATCCTTGACGGGATCAAGTCGATCGGGCACTCACTGGCGATATTCTTTAACTCGCTCTAAGCCAATGAGACAGACAGCTGGCGGCAGACCGGGGCTAGTGGCCGTTGACCGGTACCTGCTCCCGCGCGAGGTGCAGGTCGCCACGGTACGGCGGCATCCGGCCGTCCTGATCCCGTCGGCCGCCATGGCCCTGGGCGGCTTGCTGGTCGCGGGTGCGCTGAGCGCCACGATCCTGCACCACCAGAAGACGCTGCTGATCGTCGTGTGGCTGATCTGGCTCTTCCTGGTCGGGCGGCTGCTCTGGAAGGCGTTCAACTGGGCGGTCGATTACTTCGTCGTCACCTCCGAGCGGCTGCTCCTGACCTCCGGGCTGCTGACCCGGAACATCGCGATGATGCCGCTGACGAAGGTCACGGATATGACCTTCCAGCGCTCGTTCGCCGGCCGGATGCTCGGATACGGTGAGTTCATCGTCGAATCGGCCGGCCAGGACCAGGCGCTGAGCCATGTTGACCATGTTCCGTATCCCGAGCAGCTTTACCTGCTCATCTGTGGAATGATCTTTCCGAACAGCGCGGAAGACGACGAGGACTCAGGTCCCGACGAGGATGACGGTGAATTCCGCCTCGACGAGACCATAGATGGCGAGACCGGCCCCGACGACGGCAGAAACCGCCGCAACACGCCGAGGCGCGACGACCGCCGTCGTAACGTTCCCGACGAGCTCTGAAGCTTCCGAGCGCCGCCCCTTCCCCGGGGTTCGTGCGGCCGGACGAACATCAGGAAATCGCCCGGCCGCATGAGCCTGCCCGGAAGCTACTCACTCTGCAGCTGCTGCGTTGCCAGGCAGCGACCAGCGCTACCGCCGACCACCCCGGCACTCAAG
>CABDXS010000625.1_pt1 | contig 19132 bp, 21 predicted proteins | sample 3421381 | NCBI WGS metagenome assembly CABDXS01 (sample SAMEA5534336, study PRJEB31848) | metagenome | biome: tundra; feature: field; material: soil | place: USA | collected 2013-05 | depth 0.15 m
TCCAGGCACCGCTCGGCCAGGCCGAGCTGCTCGGAGGCGAGGATCGCCGCTCCGGCGGTCAGCGCCGCCGCGATCGCGGCGTCGGCGTCCCCGGCAGCGGCGATCTGCCGGGCGGGCACGTCGTCCAGGACCAGGTCAGCGAGCTGGCGGGTCGCATCCAGCGAGACAACCGGCGCCGCCGTGACACCGGGCTGCGCCGCCGATACCGCGTACAGCCCGAACGGGACGCCGTCAGCCGGAACCAGCAGCACGTCAGCCGGCAGTGCGTCGGCTACCCCGGCGACCGCGCCGGTCAGCCGGTAGATCCCGGCGGGATCGCCGTCGTGCGGCGCGCCGAGCCGGACGGTCAGGGCCGGGCGGCTGCCGGGCACCGACGCGAACGGGACAGCCAGCGCCGCCGTCACGGTCCCGGTGGCAACGCCGGGCAGCAGGTCATCGTCGGCCGCCGCCAGCAGCGCCGCCGTCGCGACTACCGCGCTGCCCAGATAAGGCACCGGAGCAACGGCCCGGCCCACCTCCTCGGCGACGACGGCCGCCTCGCGGTAGGAGGCCCCGGCCCCGCCGTGCTCCTCGGGCACGAGCAGGCCCGCGCAGCCGACGTCGGCCGCCAGGGCTCGCCAGAGCCCGGTGTCGTAAGGCTCGGCCGTCTCGGTCCTGGCCAGGACCTCGCGCCAGCCCGCCCGGTCGGCCAGCAGCGCGCGGACGGCGGCACGCAGCTCGGTTTCCGCCTCGCCGTAGAGCAGGTCAGGGGCCCCGGCCGGGGCGCTTTGCCGCTGCGCGGCACCGTGGTTTGCAGAGACACCGTGCTTTGCAGAGACAACGTGCTCCTGCGGGCCACCGCGCTCCTGCGAGACTTTAAGCTCGGCAGCTTCGGTCACCTCGGCAGATCCTTCCATGGCACGTCCTTGTCGACCCGGATCTCCGGCGGCAGCCCGAGTACCCGCTCGGCGACGATATTGCGCAGGATCTCTGACGTCCCGCCCTCAATCGAGTTGCCCCTGGACCGCAGGAAACGGTAGCCGGGATTGCGGCCGTAGAAGTCAGCACCCTCCGGCCTGCGCATCGTCCAGTCGTCATAACGCAGGCCCTCGGTGCCGGCCAGCTCCACCTCGAATTCGGAGATTTCCTGGTTCAGCCGGGCGAAGACCAGCTTGGCAGCCGACCCTTCCGGGCCCGGCTGACCCGCCGCGAGCTGCTGGCGCAGCCGCGATCCGGCCATCCTGGCGACCTCCGCGTCTGCCCACAGCCGCAGCAGCTGGTCATGCAGCCCGGCAGTGCGCCGCTCCGGATGCTCCCGCCAGGCCGCCGCCGCGGCGCCGATCATGCCGCCCTCCCTGGGCGTCGCTGCGCCGCCGATGGCGACCCGCTCGCTCATCAGCGTCGCCGTCGCGACCCGCCAGCCCTCGCCGACGCCGCCGATCCGGTCGGCGTCGGGAATCACAACGTCGGTCAGGAAGACCTCGTTGAACTCAGCCTCGCCGGTGAGCTGGCGCAGCGGCCTGACCTCGACGCCTGGCGCGGTCATGTCGACTGCGAAGTAGGTCATGCCCTTGTGCTTAGGCAGGTCCGGGTTGGTCCGGGTTACGAGCAGCGCCCGCCGGGCCACATGCGCCGACGACGTCCAGACCTTCTGCCCGGTCACCACCCACTGGTCGCCGCCCCGCACCGCACGGGTGGCGAGGCTCGCCAGGTCCGAGCCGGCGCCCGGCTCGCTGAACAGCTGGCACCAGATTTCCTCGCCGGTCCACAGCGGCCGCAGCCAGCGCTTATGCTGCTCGGCACTCCCGTAGGCGAGGATGGTGGGCGCGGCCATGCCCAGGCCTATCCCGTTTCGCTCCGGTCTATTAGCAGGTGCACCGGCGGCCGCGAACTCGGCGTCGACGACCGGCTGCAATGCACGGGAAATGCCCTGACCGCCCAGGCCTGCTGGATAATGCACCCACGCCAGGCCCGCGTCGAACCTGGCGCGCAGGAAGTCAAGCCGGTCCGCCGCGGCCGGGTCATGCGCGGCCAGGAACTCACGCACCTGGCCGCGCAGGTCGTCGGCGGTAACATCGCCGACCGGGCTTAGCACAGAGGGCCGCCCGCGACGTAAATCACCTGGCCGGAGACGAACCCGGCACCCTCGCTGGCCAGGAACGAGACCGCGTGCGCCACGTCCTCGGGCTGGCCCACGCGCCCCACCGGGGTCTGGTCGGCAACCATCTTCTGGAAGTCCTCGAAGTCCATCTTCATCCTGGCCGCGGTTGCCGCCGTCATGTCGGTGACGATGAAGCCCGGCGCCACGGCGTTGGCAGTGATGCCGAACTTGCCCAGCTCCTTCGCGAGCGTCTTGGTGAGGCCCTGCATGCCCGCCTTGGCGGCGGAGTAGTTGGCCTGGCCGCGGTTGCCGAGCGCCGAGGTGGACGACAGGTTGATGATCCGGCCGAACTTCTGGTCCACCATGTGCTTCTGGCTGGCCTTGGTCATCAGGAACGCGCCGCGCAGGTGCACCTGCATAACCGTGTCCCAGTCATCCACGCTCATCTTGAACAGCATGTTGTCGCGGAGCACGCCGGCATTGTTGACCAGCACCGCGGGCGGGCCCAGCTCGCTGGCGACTTTGTCGACTGCCGCCGCGACCTGGTCGGACTCGCTGACATCCGCGCCGACTGCGAGCGCCTTGCCGCCCGCCGCGGTAATCGCGTCGACGGTCGCGCTGCACATGTCCTCCTTCAGGTCGAGCACTGCGACTGCGAGTCCGTCGGCGGCCAGCCGGCTGGCTGTGGCCGCGCCGATGCCGCGACCGCCGCCCGTGACGATGGCGACCCGCTGCGTTGTGTCTGACATGTCTTCTCCTCCTGTTAGCGGTACTTACTCAGCTCGCGTCGCGCGAGCGAGCGCTTGTGCACCTCGTCGGGCCCGTCGGCAAACCGCAGGGTCCGCGCGCTGGCCCACAGCTGGGCCAGCGGGAAGTCCTCGCTGAGCCCGCCGGCGCCGTGCGCCTGGATGGCCTTGTCGATGACCCACTCGGCCATCGCCGGCGTGGCGATCTTGATTTCCTGAATCTCGGAATGGGCTCCCTTGTTGCCCACGGTATCCATCAGCCAGGCGGTCTTCAGTACCAGCAGCCTGGCCGATTCGATCCGGACCCTGGACTCGGCGATCCAGTCCTGTATGACGCCCTGCTCGGCGAGCGGCTTGCCGAACGCGGTGCGCTCGGTGACGCGCCGGCACATCAGCTCCAGTGCCCGCTCAGCCGCTCCGATCAGCCGCATGCAATGGTGAATCCGGCCGGGGCCGAGGCGGGCCTGGGCGATGGCAAAACCGTCGCCCTGGCCGGCGATGAGGTTCTCGGCCCGTACCCGCACGTCGCTGAACTCGATCTCGGCGTGGCCACCGTGGGTGCCGTCGGTGAAGCCGAAGACCCGGATCCCGCGCTGCACCGTCACGCCCGGCGTCTGCCGCGGCACGAGGATCATCGACTGCTGCCGGTGCCGGCCGGACTGCGGGTCGGTCTTGCCCATCACGATGAGGATCTCGCAGCGCGGGTCCATCGCGCCCGACGACCACCACTTCCGTCCGTTGATCACGAAGCTGTCGCCATCGCGCTCGATCCGGGTCGCGATGTTCGTGGCGTCCGAGGAGGCGACGTCGGGCTCGCTCATGCAGAACGCCGAGCGGATCTCGCCATCCAGCAGCGGCCGCAGCCACCGGGCCTGCTGCCGCGGGCTGCCGAACTCGGCGAGCAATTCCATGTTGCCGGTGTCCGGGGCGGCGCAATTCAGCGCCTGCGGAGCGATCTCCGGGCTGTGCCCGGAGATCTCCGCTAGCGGCGCGTACTGCAGGTTGGTCAGTCCCGCGCCCTCGGGATGGTGGGCGAGAAACAGGTTCCACAGGCCCTGGCTGCGTGCCTGCGCCTTCAGTTCCTCGATGACCGGCGGCCGCTCCCAGATCCGGCCCTCGGCTGCGGCATCCGCGACCTGCGCAGCAAAAACCTTTTCCGCAGGGTAAATATTGTCATCCATGAAGGACAGCAATTGGGTTCGGAGTTCTTCGGTGCGAGCGTCGAACTCGAAATCCATCTGCCGCCTCCTCGCAGTCCAGATAACACTACCTAACTACCTACCAGGCGGTATGGCCACCGCGCTAGGGTCTTCGGACGGTGCTGGTCGAGACCGGACTTGGCCGCAGAGATCTGTCCAGCCTCGGAACGACGCTCATGCACGAGCACGTGTTCGTACTGAGCGAGGGAGATTCGCCGCAACTATCCGGCCAGCTGGGACGAGGAGGCTGCGATCAGTGACGCGGCGCCAAGCTGACGCAGGCGACGCGGCGCGGGGTGACACGATCGTGGACCCGACGGTGCTGGGGCTGGGCCGCGACATCAGCCTCGCGCAGCGAGTCGCCAGCCCGCGGCGCTATTTCGGCGCTGAATCCTGACCTGGGAGCAGGAGCAGCTTGCCGGTAGTGCGCCGGGCGCCGAGATCGTCGTGTGCCCTGGCCGCCTCCGCCAGCGGGTACCTGCCGCCGATGCGGACCGCGAGCTGGCCGCGGCAGATCCAGCTGAACAGGTCGCCGGCCCGCTGCAGCAGCTCGGCGCGGCTGGCGATGTAGTGGACGAGTGTCGGCCGGGTGATGAACAGTGACCCGGCCGCGGCCAGCCGCTGCAGCTCGAACGGGGGCACCGGGCCGCTGGCCGCGCCGTACAGCACCATGCACCCGCGCGGGCGCAGCGCCTCCAGGCTGGCGTCAAAGGTTGCCTGGCCGACGCCGTCATAAACCACCGCGGCGCCCGATCCGCCGGTCATCTCCGCCGTCACCGCGGCGAAGTCCTGGTACCCGGTCACGTGATCGGCTCCGGCTGCCCTGGCGAGCTGCGTCTTGGCGTTGGCGGATGTGGTCGCGATGACGGTCCCGCCGCGCATCTTGACCATCTGGGTGAGCAGCAGGCCCACGCCGCCCGCTGCCGCGTGCACCACCACGGGATCGCCCGGCGCCACCGGGTAGGTGCTGCGGCTCAGGTAGTGGGCGGTCATCCCCTGCAGCATGACGGCGGCCGCGACCTCGAGCTCGACGCCGCCCGGAACGGGAACGGCGCGGTCGGCGGGGATGACGGCCTGCTCCGCGTAACTGCCTGGCACGCCGGTCCAGGCAACGCGGTCACCCGCCGCGAAGCCGGGCACCTCAAGGCCGGCCGCCGTTACCGTCCCGGCCCCTTCGGCGCCGGGGACGTAGGGCACGCCGCCGCCGTACGGCGGCCTGCCCTCCCGCTGGTAGATGTCCATGAAGTTGACCCCGGACGCGGCGACATCGACCAGGAGCTGGCCGGGGCCGGGCCTCGGGGCCGGCCAGTCACTCACCTGCAGGACTTCGGGACCGCCATGCTTGTCGACCACAACTGCGCGCATGGGGTCATTCTCGCCTGCTCGGACGACTGCCGGACGGTCAGGGAGCGATTGCGATCACACTGGCACCGATGCCGGCCCTGATGGGCGCACCCGTGGCGGCGCTACCCGTGACGGCACCGGCCGGCAGTGCCAGCGGCACGATCGCGGCTGCGCGGGTCACGATGATGGCGACGGCGAATCGGCCCGATCTGATCATGATAATGATGCCTCCGCAGTCCCGCTGGGCATCTTAATGCATCGGTAGCCGATACAGTAAGCAACAGGCGCGACGCCCGGAGGGACTGCCATGGACCTGCAGCGCTGGCTGAGCAGCGGCGTCGAGGCGATCAGGACCTGGGAGGCGTCCTTCGCGCCGTTCGACCCTGACCCGGCACTGAACATCAGCGACGAGCAGTTCGCCGCCGTCTTCAGCGAGTTCACCGGCCGGCTGCGGGAAAACTACCCGTTCTTCCATCCGTCTTACGCCGGCCAGATGCTCAGGCCGCCGCACCCCGCCGCCGTGGTCGGCTACCTCACGGCCATGCTCATCAACCCGAATAACCATGCGCTCGATGGCGGGCCGGCCACCGCGCGGATGGAGAAGGAGGTCATCGCGCGGCTCGCGCAGATGTTCGGCCTGGACACCCACCTGGGTCATCTGACCACCAGCGGCACGATCGCCAACCTCGAGGCGCTCTACGTTGCGCGCGAGCTGCATCCCGGCCGGGGCGTCGCCTTCGCCGCGGAGGCGCACTACACGCACAGCCGGATGTGCGGGGTGCTCGGAGTGGTGGGAACAGCGGTCGAGGCCGACGCCGCGGGCCGGCTGGACATTTCCGCCCTGGACGCACTGCTGGCCACCGGGCGGATCGGGACCGTCGTCGCGACGGCGGGCACCACCGGCCTCGGCGCCGTCGACCCGGTGCACGAGATACTGGCCGTGGCCCGCAGGCACGGCGTCCGAGTGCATGTGGATGCCGCCTACGGCGGCTTCTTCACGCTGCTGGCGGGGCAGGGCGACCGCGCCGGCCTTGATCCGGCGCCGTGGCGGGCGATCTCCCAGTGCGACTCAGTCGCCGTCGACCCGCACAAGCACGGCCTGCAGCCCTACGGCTGCGGCGCCGTGCTGTTCCGGGATCCGTCGGTGGGCCGCTTCTACCTGCATGACTCGCCCTACACCTACTTCACCTGCGGTGAGCTGCACCTCGGCGAGATCAGCCTCGAGTGCTCACGGGCCGGGGCCGCAGCGGCCGCGCTGTGGCTGACCTTCCGGCTGCTGCCGCCCGAGCCGGCGGGCCTCGGCCAGGTGCTGGCGGCATGCCGGCGAGCCGCGCTGGACTGGTCGGAGCTGATCACGGGCTCGGCCAGCCTGGAGCTTTACCAGCGCCCCGACCTCGACATCGTCAGCTATTTCCCGGCCACTGACCCGCCCAGCCTGTCGGCCATCGACCAGGCCTGCGCCCGTATGCTGACCGCCGGGATGACCGACGCGTCGGACCCGGTGTTCCTCAGCGCGCTGCGGGTGCCGGCTGCCGCGTTCGCCCGCCGCCATCGCGGCGTCGAAGCGGACCAGGACGCGACGCGCATCCTGCGCAGCGTGCTGATGAAGCCGGAGCAGCAGCGTTATGTGCCCGTGTTGCATGCCCGGCTCGAGCGGCTTGCCCGGCCCTGATCAGGCCGGGCGATGACGTCCAGGAACACATCGACGAGCCGGTGCGCGCGGATCGCGGCACCGGCCTGCACGTCCCTGGTCTGGGCCATCAGCTCCGCCGGGCTGATGCCCGCTTTGGCGAGGTCGGCCTCGCCGCCGTTGTCGAGCCAGCATTGCAGCACGGCCGGCGTTACCTCGGGATGGAACTGCACGGCGAGCGCGTTCCCTGCGGTGAAGGCCTGCGGCGCGACGGCAGTACGCGCGAGAGTCCGCGCCCCGGCCGGCGGGCTCCAGCTGTCGTAGTGATACTCCAGCCACGGTCCCGGCTCGATCAGTGCCGGGACCTCGGTCTCAATCTGCTGCCAGCCGATCTCCGGCTGACTCGCGGCCGTCACGTTACCGCCGAGCGCCCGCGCAAGAGCCTGGCCGCCAAAACAGATCCCGAGAACTGGGATCCCGCGCCGGCAGGCCGCGCGCAGCAGGTCAAGTTCGGGTTCCAGCCAGCTGCCGATCAGCGCCCGGTCGTACACCGACCAGATCGCGCCGAGCGGCACGACCACGTCGAATGCGCCGGGGTCGGGGAAGCTGACCTGCACGCCCGGATCGTCATAGCGGTCCTGCGGCACGACGATGAACTCCGTCACGTCGTAGCCGCGCTGGCTGAAGCGCTCCCCCACCAGGCCAGTGGGGGAACAGTGGTCATGTTCGATGAAGAGCACCCGCACGATCTCTCCCGTTGCTGTCCGCGGGCTGCCGCCCACCTCTACTTCAGCAGTAACGCGGCGATCCGGCTACTTCAGCAGCAGGCGGCTGATCCGGCGGCCGGCCAGGGCCAGGCCTGCCAGCCCCATGGCGGCCAGGTACAGCACGTTCCAGGCCGCGCTCGGCGTGATCCCGCCCAGGGTCAGGGCGCGCATCAGGGACACGCCCTGGAACAGCGGCGTGCACTCGACCACGATCTGGACCGGCCGCGGGTAGACGCTCAGCGGATAGAAGGTCGTCGAGAACAGGAACATCGGCAGGGTGGCCAGGGTCACGAACTCGAAGTGCTGCCAGCTGGTCATGAACGTGGTCGCGGCCATCCCGGCACCGGCGAAGGCAAAGCCGATCAGCAGGGCGGCCGGCAGCGCCGCGACCGACCACACCGAATGGACCAGTCCCATCGCCAGCATGACCACCATGAACGCCGACGCATACAGGCCGCCGCGGATCAGCGCCCAGCCGACCTCGCCGAGTGCCACGTCGCCGGATCGCATCGGCGTGGACAGCGCCGAGTCGTAGAGCTTGGCGTACTTCAGCCGGAAGAACACGTTGAAGGTGGAGTCAAAGACGGCACCGTTCATCGACGACGTCGCAAGCAGCGCCGGGGCCACGAAGCTGGTGAAGCCCACCAGCTGGCCGTCCGGGCCGGCCACCTTGCCGACGAGGGCGCCGAGGCCAACCCCGATCGACAGCAGGTAAAACAGCGGCTCGAATACGCCGGAAACCAGGATGACCCAGGAATGCCGGTAGGCACGGGCGTGCCGCTCGATCAGGTGCATGCTGCCGCGGCCGCCGAGACCGCCGCGGCGGGCCAGCAGCATCGGCGCCGGCAGGATCCGCAGGGGCAGCCGCCGCAGGGCGGGCGCGGTCACCGGCCAGCGCCGCCCTGGCCAGCGCCGCCCTGGCCAGCGGGCCGCTCAGACATAGAGCCGCCGCCGGTACGTGCGGCTTCCCACCGCGAGACCGATCGCGGCGAGGGCCGCCAGGTACCCGATGTGCAGCACCGCGCCGCCCGCGCTGACGCTGCCCAGGCTGAGCGACCTGCAGAGTGCCACGCCATTCCACAGCGGGGTGGCGTAGGCGACCGGGCGGATCCAGGCCGGCAGCTGGGTGACGGGGAAGAACGTGCCGGAAAACAGGAACAGCGGAATCATCCCGAACCGGAACAGCATCGCGAACGACTGATCTCTTGTTCTGGTCACCGCGTAGGCCTCGATCGGCGCGGCGAAGGCCAGGCCGGTCAGGACCCCGACCGGGATGGTGGCCAGCACCCAGGCTGACCGCGCCGCGCCGAAGGCGGTCATGACCACCAGGAATATGGCGCAGTTCATCGCCAGCCGCATGGTGGTGAACATCAGGTGGCCGTGGAACAGGTCGGCTGGCCGCAGCGGGGTGGCAGCCGCGGCCTGATAGGTCTTCAGCCACTTCACCGACGCCAGGACCGGGTAGGTCGACTCGCCCACGGCGGTCTGCATGGCGGTGGCTGCGAGCAGCCCGGGGGCCAGGAACGCCAGGTAGCTCACGCCGCCGAGGCTAGCTGTCCCGTGCGCGTCCACCAGCGTGCCGAGGCCGAGGCCCATCGCCCCGAGATAGAGCACCGGGTTCAGGACACTGGAGTAGATCGAGCCGCGCCAGGTGCGCCGGTAATTGACCAGCCAGAAGCGAAACTCGCGCACCGCCATCGACCACGGGCCAGCCGGGCCGGCGGGCGGACCCGCCGATCCGGCCGCGGGATCCGGGGACTGCCCCCGCGCTAGCACCGGCTGGGCCATCAGTCCTCCAGCCGCCTGCCGGTCAGGCGAAGGAACACATCCTCCAGCGTGCTGCGGCGCACGAGCGAGGTCAGCGGCTCCAGGCCGATGCCGCGGACGGCGGCAAGGGCGACATCCCCGTCCGGGACATAGAGCAGGATCCGGTCGGCGAGCACCTCCCGGCGGTCGGCGGCCACGTCGGCGAGTTTCTCCGCTGCCTGGTCATGCTCGGACGGCCGGAAGCGGAGCTCCAGCACCTCCGGCGTGGAGTATGTGGCGATCAGCTCGCGCGGCGATCCCTCGGCCGCGACCTTGGCGCGGTCCATCACCACAAGCCGGTCGCAGAGCTGCTCAGCCTCGTCCATGTAGTGGGTGGTGAGCACCAGCGTGACGCCCTGCTGCTTGAGCCGGAACAGCCGATCCCAGACGACATGCCTGGCCTGCGGGTCCAGGCCGGTGGTGGGCTCGTCCAGCAGCAGCACCTCCGGCTCGTTGATCAGCGAGCGGGCGATCGTCAGGCGGCGCTTCATCCCGCCGGAAAGCGGCTCCACCTGGTCGTCCGCCCGGTCTGCCAGCTGCACGAAGTCCAGCAGCAGGCTCGTCCGAGCCGCGATGACATCGCGTGGGAGGCCAAAATAGCGTCCGTATACGAGCAGATTCTCCCGCACGGTAAGCTCGACGTCGAGCGTGTCCTCCTGCGGGACCACGCCGAGCCTGGACCTGATGGCCGGCCCATCGGTCACCGGGTCCATGCCGAGGATGGAGAGCTTTCCGCCGGTGGGCGGGGAGACGCATCCGATCATGCGCATGGTCGACGACTTCCCGGCGCCGTTGGGGCCGAGGAAGCCGAAGGCCTCGCCGCGGCGCAGCTCGAAGCCGATCCCGTCCACCGCGGTGAAGTCGCCGAACTTCTTCGTCAGGCCGGTGGCGCTGATGAGGATGTCGGGATCGGGCACGCCCGCGACACTACCTCCCGCGGCTGACGCTGCCGAACGGATAATTCCGTCCGTCCGGCAGCGGGCGGCCGCGGCGTAGCGGGGCCTGCCGTATGACACGCCGCGGGCCAGTTGCGCCCTGTGCGGCTCAGGGCCGGGCTGCTAGCGGTAACCTCGCAGGCACCGGCCCGTTGCGCCGGCGACGGGACGAGGACGCCGGAAAACGAGCGAGAAGGAAGGTCGCCCAGGTGAGCATGGTCCGGGAGCTGTACTTTCGGTACCGGCTGCTGATCCACGAGGGCGCAAAGTTCGGCGTCGTCGGTGCAATCGGATTCGTCGTCACCGACGGCGGCACCAATCTGCTGCGCGCCCATCCCGGCATGGACTGGCTCGAGGCGAATGCGATCGCCACGGTTGTGGCCATCGCAGTGACGTTCCTGGGCAGCCGCTACTGGACGTTCCGGCACCGCGAGCGCACCGGCATGGGCCGCGAGACCGTGCTGTTCTTCCTGCTTGCGGGGATCGGGCTGCTCATCCAGCTGGCCTGCCTCGGATTCACCACGCATGTGCTCGGCGAGACCGGCAAGCTTCCCGCGAACACCGCGCTGATCCTCGGCATCGCGCTCGCGACGCTGTTCAGGTTCTGGTCCTACCGCAAATGGGTGTGGACCGCGCCGCAGGAACCACCGGCTGTCGCCGCGCTCGGCGGCCAGGAGGTACCGGATCCGGCCGCGCCCGGATCCTCAGCACCCGGCCAGGCCGGCGGGTCGCTGCAGGATGAGGTCGGGCGCTCCCGTTAGGAATGAATGGTGACTAAGCCGTCGGCGCCGCGAAGGCCGGTCGGGTGAGCACGCTCCGCGGGCTTTACCTGCGGTTCCGGCATCTGATTCATGAGGGCGCGAAGTTCGGCGTTGTCGGTCTGGCCGGAGTCGTCATCGTTCTCGTAGGTGCCGACGTGCTGCGTTTTGACGTCGGCCTGGGAAAGTACATCGCGATCACGATTGCGACCGTTGTCGCCACGGCCGCGACGTTCGTCGGCAACCGCTACTGGACGTTCCGGCATCGCGCGCGACGCGGGACCGGGCGCGAGACCGTGCTGTTCTTCGCACTCAACGGCGTCGGCTTGCTCATTCAGTACGCGTGCATCGGGTTCGTCCAGGACGCCCTGGGCCTGCCCGGCAAGTTCTGGTACACGGCTGCGAATCTTCTGGGCATCGCGATCGGGACGGTTTTCCGGTTCTGGTCCTACCGCAAGTGGGTGTGGCACGCACCAGCGGCGCAGGCCCTGCCGGACGGGCTCGGGGGCCGCCAGCTCGTCGCCATGTCGGCCCCGGTGCCGGTCGATGGCCTGGCTGCTCCGCTGATCTCCGGCGCGGCGGTGCCGCCGGGCTGGACCGGACCCAAGCATGCTCGCCCCGGCCAGCTCAGCGCACCAGACGCAAGGACGGTCAGCATTCCCGACGAGCCGCACTAGCAGGTCCGGCGGGCCAGCCGGCACCTGCACGGCTCAGGCGCTGCAGCCCTGGCCGGCGTTCGCGACGAGAGTGGAGACCGGGATCCTGAGCGCGGCGCTGGCCTGGTCCTGGGTCAGCGCGCCGGTTGCCACGAGCCTCCCCAGCACATGTTCCTCACGGGCCCGTGCCCGCGCGGGGTAGGTCAGCGGGTCGTCCGCCGAGGGACCCTGCACAAGGCCGGCCATCAGTGCCGCCTGCGGCCAGGACAGGCTAGCAGGGCTGGTGCCGAAGTAACCGCAGCTGGCGTCCTGCAGGCCGTAGAAGCCGTGGCCGAAGTAGACCACGCCGACGTACATCTGCAGGATCTGCTGTGCGCTGTAGCTGAACCTCAGCTTGACCGCCAGCGCGACCTGCTCCAGCTCGACGGCGGCGCCCGCGCGGTCCTGGGTATACAGCACCTTCGCGAGCTGCTGGTAGAGCGTCGCGCCCCCCTGGTCACCGCGGCCGTCCAGGTGGGCCACGATGACCCTGACGATGGCGATCGGATCCACGCCAGGCTCCTCGGTGAACCGGTGATCCTCAGTGGCCTCCAGCGCGGCGGCGAACCGGTCCGGCACCGGCGGGCCCAGATCGGCGGCGTGGTGCGCGAGATTCTGGGCACGGACCAGGGCGCCCGCATTGCTGACTGAGGGCGTGAGCAGCAGCAGGGCGCCGAACGCGACTGCGCCCAGCAGGACAAGCACGACGACGAGACTTACCAGGGAGGCCAGGAACCCGCGCCAGCGGCTGCGCGGCCGTCTGGGCGATGACCTGCCCCGGCCCGGTGACGCTGGCGGCGGCCCGGCCGGGCGGCGTGCTCGCAGCGGAATGGTCCGGCCGGATTTCCCCGGATCCTCGCCTCCTGGTTGCCACACTGCCTGTGCTCCGCCCGTTTCGGAAGTAGCGTCCTGGTAGCGGGCAGGCTCACCCGCCCGGGCGAGGACTCTGGCCGTTCGATCAGCTGCTCGCATCTGGCCGTTCACATCAGACCGCTCGCGTGGCCGTTCACATCTGGCCGTTCACCATTCGACAGTGCCAACGATTGGCGCCTGATACTAGTGCCACCCGCCGGAGGCGATCTCAGGCGCAGGCCGCCGAGCAGGAGGCCGGTGAAGTACTCGCGACCTGGCGGGCTCAGCGGGCGGAGTTTGGGGCGCTGTGCCTGGCTGGGCGGCCCCGCTACGCGTCCGGGTCGCCCGGAACCCCCAGCAGGCCGCGATTCCCCACGGAGTAGGGACGTCTGCCCACTTGGACCTGCCAGCCGTCCTTTTTGTATGTTGTGGTCTTGACCTGAATTCGCTTAATTCCGTCCAGGCATGGAGGGGCATGGAGACCAGCAGGTCGTAAACCGCCGGCTGCAGCCGGTTGATTTCGGGCTTCAGGCCGGGGGCACCTCGGTCGCCTCCGGGGGGCTGCATCCGGCTCAGGTCCAGGCCAAGACGCGTGGCGTGCGCCTTGACTCGCGTGCGCTCGGCTGCGCTGCCACCAAGCCCGAGCTCCGACAGCAGCTCGCGCCAGGAATACGCATCAGCGACGGATCGCTTGAGCTGTGCGTCCGACCAGCGCCGCTGACCAGTGAAGTGAGAGGTATCGAGGCCGAGAAGGATGACATGACGCTTGACGAAGCGAATGGCCCCAGCGGAGGTCGCGCATAGGCCGAGTTCGCGCATGACACCGCGCCACGAATGCGACACCGCTACCGTGGCAATTAACTGAGAGTCGGACCAGGTACGTTTGTCAGGAGGGTCTTCCGCCATAAGAAGAAGCTAACAACTGCATCTGACAAAATAGCCGTCATTAAATCTGGCGAAGCCTTTCCTTTAGTCGGGACGAGCGGATTTGAACCGCTGTTCTCCTGACCCCCAGTCAGGCGCCTTAACCAAGCTGGGCCACGTCCCGGCCATCCTTACGGACGCTCAAATGATAGCGCACCTAGCCACGCTCCGAGGTGGACGGCCGGCTGAGATGGCCGTCCGCGCAATGTTGATCCACGGGCCGACGCCGCAGGTGTCTCTGCGGACAGGACAGCGGTCCAGGCCGAAGGCACGCAACGGTTAGCGAGTCAGCAGCTAGCCCAGGGCGCCATCGGCGCCCTCCCGTTCAGCTGTGGCTAGCCTCGATCTTCGTGCCGCTCGCGCTCGCCGTACTCGCGCTCCGGTCCCGTCGCTAGTCCTCGGTCTGGTCGTCCACCTCGGCACCAGGAGCGTTGTGCTTTACCGACTCGATGCCTTCCAGCGCTGACTGCTTGCGCTCATAGGCCTCGCTGGTAGCGATCACCTGACCGTTGCCGGCGACAAGGTTGAAATGAAACTTGCCGCTAGCGCCCTTCTTCAGCACGAACTTGCCAGCCATGTTGCCTCCCCCGCTGAACGCCTCCCGGCGTTAACAGTGCCACCCCATCAAGGCAGGGACACAGGCACCCACGCTGCCCGCGATGACTATGTGACCCGCGGTAGCGGTTGGCAAACCTCCGTGCCAGCGCTCGCGGACCAGCCGAGTCCCGCTGCACCCGGGCGGTGTCGGCCGCCGTCATCTCCTTTGCCAGCGACGCGAACTGGACCTACGATGCCAGCTGGCTGCCCAGCCGCCTTCTGCCTTGATGCCGCGGAAGCGGCCTGAGTCCGTGGCTTGCTGCTGCCCGGAGGCATGCGGCACCTGGCAAGAGCGATTCGGCAGCGTCTTGGGCCCGATCGTCACCGGCTCGAACAAGATCGCGTGCCGAGGATCCATGCGACGCCTTCCCGCCGCGCCGGGACTTTGCCCGTCAGCATCGCACTGCGCGCAGTGCACAGCAGTCCCGCCAGTGAGATTCCGGCCCGGCCAGGGTCGCGCGCGCCGCCTCGTATCAGGCTGAGGCGACGAGACGGAGCGGCCACCGTCTTGGCAGCGTCGCGCTTGGCGACTTCCTCTCGCACGATCGGGATGACATGCCGGCCGATATCGATGGCATCAGCGAGCGGGCCGGACAATGTCGCGGCCGCCGCGCTTGGCGACCTCGATCACCGCATCCCCGATACCGCGTTAATGCCGCCTCGTTCCGGGATGACCCCGAAAGAGAACTCGCCGCGCACCGGCACGTCATCGACGATGAGTTCCTCCGTCTCGTCGAGGAAGACGGTGACACCGCCGTCGCCGGTCGACCAAGCCCCCGGCGCGTCAGCAAGCCGCTGCGCCTCGGCGCTCAGCCAGTGCAGCCCGGTGATCGCGAGAAATCCATGCGCGTCGGCCAGGGCCATCTCGTGCTGCCGGTGCCACCGTGCCCAGTCCTCGCTGAAGGCCGCCCTGTCGATGTCCTGAACGGTCACGTCTCCTCCTCGCCCGAAAGGCCTGCCGACGCCGATCCCGCACGCGACCGCGATGTCGTCTATCGCGATAGGAGTAACAGGTATTATCGAGCAGCCGCCGGCCTTATTCCCCGGACTGAACGCGGCGCGGGCCGGACAAGGCCGCCCTCCGATCCAGCGTCGGCCCGGCCAGGCGGGGCATAGCCTGATCCGGTCACGTAGCCGCGTCCCGCCGCGGCCGCAACCGAGGCACGTCCGTTCGAGCAACCCGGAGGGCCTGGCATGTGGGTTACTATCCGGGTCCGGCCGGGGTCCGCGCGCACCAGCGTCGGCGGACAGCATGACGGCGCCCTGGTTGTCCGGGTGAGCGCTCGTGCCGTCGACGGCCAGGCCACGGAGGCCGCCCTGGCGGCCGTTGCCGCCGCATTCGGCGTGCGGCGCCGCCACGTAACGCTGGTCAGCGGCGCCACCAGCCGAACCAAGGTGATCGACGTCGACGGCGCCGAGCAATCCGTCCTCGACGATCTGCGCGGCGAGTAACCGCGGGCCTGCCAGTCCGATGCGACCGGCAGCCGGCCGTCGACCAGCCGTCGAGACGCGGGCGGCGAGCGGCCATGCCATGATCAGTCAGGACGCTCCCGTCAGGACTGCCAGGCTGGCGGTCATCGTGCTGGCGGAACCGCCGGCCCGAGAACCCCAGCGCGGAGGACCGCAGATGGCCAAGACTCCCGAGCTGGGCAGCGCCGCTCCCGACTTCACGCCGCCCGGCGTGCACCTGACGGCGGGCGAAGCCACCCGAGCGGAGTACACGCTCTCCGCGCAGCGCGGCAGGCCGCTGGTGCTGGCGTTCTATCCCGGCGACGAAACCGCGGCCTGCACTCGGCAACTGTGCTCCTGCATCTCCGGCTTCGAGAGCTTTGACAACCTCGGGGCTGTCGTCTGGGGCCTCAACCCGCAGGACGTGGACAGCCACGAGCGGTTCGCCCGCAAGCGTGACCTCAAGATGCCGCTGCTGGCCGACACCGGCCTCGCGGTGAGCAGGCAATACGGGATCACCCTGGGCAGCGCGGCTTGCGCAGATCGGTGTTCGTGCTCGACGGGCAAGGCATCGTGCGCTGGAAGCACGTGACGCTGATCGGCCTCACTTTCCCCCGGAACCGAGACCATCGCGGCCCAGCTAGCCGCAATGCCGGGGAGTTAAGGGCCTGCCGTCTGTGTCAAGGACCGCTGGCGGCGTGTTGCTGGCGGCTGGTGGCCCCGGCGGATCGCGGTAGTGATCTTGGTGACGCGCAGGTTAGTGACGGGTTTGCCGGGCGGGTTCTTGTTCCAGCGCGATAGCGGGGACCTGACGCGGCGGGCGCAGACGCGGGGCCGCCGTGGCGGGTGCAGGCTGGCCAGGACGGCGCGGCCGATGTCGCCGGCCAGGTCGGTGACGCCGGTGACGACGTTGCGGGCGCCGGTGACCAGCATCCGGGCGGTCTGGACGGCGACCTGGTAGCTGGCCCGGTCGGGGTCTGCCCGCGATGGTGGCCACGGCGTCGGTGATGGCGATCCGCAGTGCCTGGCAGCGGGCCAGCAGCGCCCGCATCTCCTGTTCCAGGCCGGCCGGGTCGCCCGAGCGCAGGACCCGGCCATTGAGGAGAGTGCGGCGCAGGGCGAGGTAGGTGATCTCATGCTCCCACCGCTCGTGATACAAGGCGATCAGCGCGTGCGCGGGCCAGGCGCGGTGATCGAGCAGGGTGGCGGCCAGCCGGTAGCTGTCGCCGTAGGTAGTGCCGTCGTGGCAGGTGACGGTCACGGTGGCGGTGATGATCCGGACCTTCACCCCGCCGGTCAGCGACAGGAATGACCCGTCGGGCAGATCCCGCAGCAGCGGCGGCCGGCGGGCGGAGGTCAGCCGGACCAGGAACTGGGCGCGGGTGGCGGCGACCCCGGCCAGGAACTTCCCGGCGTCAAAGCCGCGGTCCATCAGCACCAGCATCGTCTCATCCAGCAGATGCAGCAGCTTGCGCGCCCAGGTGGTCTCCCCTCGGCGGTCGTGCCGAACACCGCGCCGATCAGCGCCCGGGTGCCGGTCTCGCACAAGGTCATCAGCTGGATCACCGGGTAGCCGGTCCCGCCCGGCGAGGCCTTCAGCTTCCCCAGCCAGCCCCGGTTCCGCGCAGTGTCAGCTACCTTCAGCGACTTGCAGCCGTCGAAGGCAGCCGGCCGGTACCGGCCGAACCAGCCCCCCGGCGCTGACGGCTGGCCCAGCGGGCCGGCCAGCACCTCGAACAGCGCCTTCAGCGGCGCGGCGCCCAGGCGGCGGCGCAGGTCCCGCAGCGCCCGCGGCGAGGGCACGGCCAGGCCCAGCCCGTCCAGGGCCGTGGTCAGCTCCGCCCGCACTCCCAGGTACCCGGTGCCGGGAAACAGGCACATCGCCAGCACAAAGCAGATCCCCACCCGCGAGGGCAGCGCCCGCAGCCGCCGCTGGGTGGCGCGGGCATCCGCCAGCACGCCATCGGCCAGCTCGAACGCCACGATCCGGGTCAGCTCGCCCAGATGCCCGGGCGCGAACACCCCCGCAGCCACCGTGATCGTCCTGGTGATGGTCGTGACAACAGAACCGGTGGCGCAGACTGAGCAGGCAACGGAGGTCCTCGCAGACGAGTTGATCTTGGCGGATTTCCTCGTCTTACCGGATCTCCGTTGCCATGCGGTCACGACACGCCGAAGCAGGTGCTTGACCGCCAAGCCCGGACCTTAACTCCCCGTCATTGCAGCTAGCCTCGCTCACTGCCTCCTGAACGGTCGGCCGCAAAGTCCGGTCCGCCGCCGTCCGGCCGCTGCCGACCGCCGCCGTCCGCCGTCGCGCCGTCTGCTGACCGCGAGGCTGCGTTGCCGCATTCGCGGCGGCTACGAATTTAGCCGGGGGCAACGCGCGCTGTAACCGCAAAAGCCCCTGGCGGGTTTTCTCGCAATACCCCCAGATGGTTTAGCAGAAAGAGCGCCCGCGCTTTCTCAATACCCCTGCGGGGTTCTGACCAGCCGCATTGCGGCCTGGCCGCATTACCGCGGAATGCGCCTGCGGCCTTCTGCGAGCGCGCGCTGCGCCATTAATCTCTATTGGCGCGGAAGGAAAGCCATGTCGAGCGACACGATAGTGCCCGGCTCGGGGGCCACACGGCTGAGACGGCTCGGCGTCACGCCCGCCGAGAGCTGGACGCAGCCCGGTTCACCGGGACGGCGACTGCCCGGCTGCTCTGGCTGGCGCTGTGGGGCGGTCTGGCCTTTCTGGCCTTTGCAGCTCGCGGTGCGCGCGCCGCAGGCGCTGAGCAGCATGATCTCCGGGACGACCGCTGGGCAGCCCGGCTGGCTGGCGAGTCTCGATGGCCGGCTGAGCGCGATGCTCAGCCATCGTGGCCTGGCGGCGGCTGTCGTTCTCGCCGTCATCCTGACAGTCGTTGCGGTAGGCATCTACCTTCCGCCACCTGCGGCCAGGGCCGCAGTTGCACTTGCGATCGCGGTCGCCATCGCCATCTGGATCGCCGAGGGACTCGGCGGCGTCCTCACCGGCGCGGGCACCGATCCGAACTCCGGCCCGCTGCTCGCGTTGCTTGCTCTCGCCTACTGGCCGGTGCAGGGCCGCAGCGCGGAGCTGGGCCCTGGGCCGGCTGGCGCCCTGGCGCAATCGGCGAGAGTAGGCTCACCGTGACCGGACCGGCCTGGCTCGCGGACGTGTTCGCCGTCGTCATGATCGTCACATCCGCCTACTGCGTGAGCCGCCTGCTGATCTCCTGGCGGCAGCGGCGGCCGACTGACCACGACGTGGACGCGGTGCACGTCGTTATGGGCATCGCAATGGCAGGGATGCTGGTGCCGCGGCTGCGCGTGTTCTGGTCAGGCGG
>CABDXS010000639.1_pt1 | contig 18813 bp, 17 predicted proteins | sample 3421381 | NCBI WGS metagenome assembly CABDXS01 (sample SAMEA5534336, study PRJEB31848) | metagenome | biome: tundra; feature: field; material: soil | place: USA | collected 2013-05 | depth 0.15 m
GGGCTGAACTGTGCTCATATATGCCATTCCCGGAGGGCCAGATCAGCCTAGTCTCGCACACCTGCCGGGGCTTCTGGCAGCTTGCAGCAGAACAGGTACGGAGTGCGGCGGGCACCGGGCGGCCGCCCGGTGCCCGCGGCCAGGTCCGCGGCGGCACCGCGGCCTGGCCGGGCAGCTTCTAGCCGGCAAAGCCGTCGAATTCGCCGTCCTTCGCCCCGAGCAGGAACGCGGCGATCTCGGCGCGGGTGTAGACCAGGGCAGGGCCGCTGGGGTGCCGGGAGTTGCGTATCGCGATGCTGCCGTCCGGCAGGCCGGCGATCTCGACGCAGTTGCCGCTGGGGTTGCTGTGCCGGCTCTTCTGCCAGGCCGCGCCGTCCAGCTGGGTGGCCTCGATGCCGTTGTAAGGCTTATTCACGGGAGTCCTTTCCGCGCCGGCCCGGTCTGGCAACCGCGGATATCGCCTCAGCGGCGCGCTCCGCCGCATCATCGGCCGGGCATATTAGTGCGTTTCCGTCATTCGCAAGTGCATCGGCACGTGCAGATGCACTTTGGCAAACGAGATCGTAGCGGACATTTGCCGCGCTGTCCGCGCGATTGGCATCAGGCCGCCGGCCGGATCCGCCGGGCGGTCGGCCAGGGCCGCGCAGCCGGAGCGCCCCGCCGGTGCGCCCGGCGCCGGGCGCAGCGGGATCGCGCGTGGATTCGCTGCCGGAATCCGGCCGGGCTTGCTTACCATAGTGAGCAGGCGCCCTAAGTGTGCTTGATGGCCGGCCAGGGGAAACTGTGACAGAACAGTGGGATATGCAGATGAAGTCGCTGGGCGACTTCATCCGCAACCGGCGCAAGCTGGCCAACCTCTCGCTGCGCCAGCTCGCCGAGCTGACCAGCCTGTCCAACCCCTACCTCAGCCAGCTTGAGCGCGGTAGGCACCAGCCCTCAGTCCGGGTGCTCAAGCTCATCTCCGGCGCGCTGAATGTGTCCGCCGAAAGGCTGCTGGCTCAGGCCGGCCTGCTGGATGAGGTATCCGATCGCGCCGGAGGGACAGATGACGCCGCGCGGCGGGCGTCGGTGGAGGCCGCCATCAAAGCCGACGACCGGCTGGACGACGCGCAGAAGGCCGCCCTTTCCGCGGTCTACCGCAGCATGCTCCGGCCCTGACGCCAGGTCGGGGCTAAGGTCCCTGCCGCAGGAGCGAAAGTCCTCTGATCACCGCCTCGCCGCGGCCGGATGCTGGGGCTGCCGTCCAGCAGAGGAGGCGGGTACCGATGTCTGAGCAATCCCGCAATCGCCGCATCGTGGTCGGAGTAGACGGATCACCCGCGTCCGTAGCAGCGCTCCGCTGGGCCGTCCGCCAGGCCGAGCTCACCGGGGCGACCGTGGAAGCGGTCACCGCATGGCACTACCCGACGGTCGTCGGCGGCTTTGCCTGGGCCCCGGTGGCCAACATGGAGGCAGCCGATCTGCAGGAATCGGCGGAGAAGACCCTGGCCGAGGTGATCAGCACTGCCGTGGACCCGGCCAGCGACGTCCGCATCCGCATCCAGGCAGGTGAAGGTACTCCGGTCAAGGTGCTGCTGGCCGCCGCGGCAGGTGCTGATCTCCTGGTAGTCGGCGCTAGCGGGCACGGCGGCCTTACCGGCGCGCTGCTGGGCTCAGTCAGCCGGCACTGCGTGCAGCACGCGCCAGGCGCCGTCGCCGTCATCCGCGGCACCCGAGCCGTATGCTGAGCCGTCCGGCTGACGGGCGGGCTCGCGGCTGGCCGGACGGTCCGTCAGCCGGACGGCAACACCGGAGAGCAGGGTCCGGATTCGCCCGGGCTACGCCCCGGCCCTGGGCGCCGGGATTGGCAGCGCCGGATGCGCGGCCTGCCGCGACCGCGGCTGTCCCGGCGGGCCGAACGCCGGATGGCTCGGGTGCGGGCGGCTGAGCAGAGCCGGGTCGTCGGCCTGCGGCAGCGCCGACGGGTCGGCAGCCGGACTGACGACGACGACCGGGCACATTGACCGGCTCAGGCAGGACCGGACGACCGGGCCGACCGGGTTACCGGCCCCGGCGCTGAGCGTCGGCGCACCGAGCACGAGCAGGTCTGCCCCGGCCGACCGCTGCCGCAGAATGCGCTCCGGGACGCCCTCAGCTAGCTCAGCAGCGACATATTCCGGAATCTGGCCGCCGAACTCGACATGCAAGGCCGCTCGCAGCTCGCTGCTGGCGGCGGCACGGCGCTGCTGAGACGTCACCAGGCCCTCGGCAATTGCATACGGTGCCGGATGCGCAGCGGGATCCCAGGTGCGCACGGCCCGCAGCCACGCACGGCGGCGCCGCGCCTCGTCGGCGGCCCAGTGCAGCGCGGCCGCAGCGGCCCTCGATCCGCTCACACCGACAACGATGGTCGGCTGCATGTCGTCCATCGGGCCCCTCCTGGTCAGATCTGTATCAGGTACCTCCCAAAACGGTTCAAGCGTGACGCAGCCAGATGGCCCGGACTAGGGCATAAAGTCACCCGCGCGCAGGACGGGAGGCCGGCCGGTGAGGCAGGGCCAGCCGGTCAGGCAGGACCGGCTCAGTGCAGGCTGGCGGAGTCCGCGCATTTCTCCAGCAGCCGCTCCCTGGTCGCGTGCAGCCGCTTGACGGTCAGTGCCAGGAACCTGCGGGTGAGCTCGTAGCCGAGCTCGGGGTCGTCGTTGCAGGCGGCGCGAATGGCCTTGGCGTCCATCTCGAAGGCCTGCATGGGCTGCGTGGTGATGGCCCCGTAGTGCCATTGATAGGGCGGCAGCTGCCAGGACAGGCCGACGACGTCGCCGCGGCCGACCGTCTCGATGACGAGCCGGCCATTGCCGGGCACCATCGCATCCAGCGCGACCTGGCCCGCGTCGATGAGCCAGAACTTGTCCGCCGTCCCGCCCTCTTCGAACAGCCGGTAACGCACCGGCAGCGACACGTGCCTGCTCAGCTCGGCCAGCCGGGCAATGTGCTGCGGCGCCATGCCGCGCAGAAACGGACGTGCGCCGAGCACAGACTGCTCGTGGACGGTCACGTAGTGCCCCCTCCCGGTCGGGGATGCCGACCGCGTTCTCGCGGCAGCACGCTGCCGACACTTGCTGGGATACCCGGTCTGGGGAAGGGTCCAACGGCCCGGATCTGCGGGCGGGATGTCAAGTCCGCGAACGGGTCAGGGTGGCCCGGGTCTGCCGGGCAATCTCCACGTCTTCGCGCGCGGTGACGACCACGGCGCGGGCCGGCGCGCCGGGTGCCGTGATGTCACCGTCCGCCCGCACCGCTGCGTTGCGGCCGGGATCCACGGCCACGCCGAGGAAGGCAACCCCGGCGGCCGCCGCCGCCCGGATGTCCGGAGCGTGCTCGCCGACGCCGCCGGTGAAGACCAGCAGGTCCAGGCCGTTCATGGCGGCCGCCATCGCCGCGATCTCGCGGCGCAGCCGGTGCACGTAGACCTCGATCGCCAGCCGTGCGGCGGGGCTGCCGGCCGCCGCTGCGGCGCTGACCTCGCGCATATCGCCCGAGCCGGTCGGCAGGCTGGCCAGCCCGGCCAGGCCGGAGGCGAATTCCAGCCCGCTGGACAGCTCCTGCAGGCCGAGGCCGCCATGCTGCTGCAGCCACACCAGCATGCCGGGGTCCACGCTGCCGCTTCTGGTGGCCATCACCAGGCCCTCCAGCGGCGTGAAGCCCATCGTTGTGTCCACGCAGGATCCGTTCAGGACGGCGGCCAGCGAGGCCCCGGCACCCAGATGGCAGGTCACCATCCGGAGCCGGTCCGCCTGCGCGCCCGCCAGCTGCGCGCCACGGCGGGCGGCGTAGCCGTGCGAAAGTCCGTGAAAGCCGAAACGGCGCAGGCCGAAGCGCTCCCGCCAGTCCAGCGGGAGCGCGTAGGTGGCCGCTGCGGGCGGCAGGGTGGCGTGGAACGACGTGTCGAAGCAGGCGACCGCGGGCACCGCGGGCAGCAGGGCCCGGACGGCCTCGATGCCGTCCAGCGCGGCCGGCTGGTGCAGCGGGGCCAGGTCGACGAGCGCGCTGATCGCGGCGATCACCGCGTCGTCGATCAGGACCGGCCCGGTGAAACGGCTGCCGCCGTGCACGACGCGGTGGCCGACCGCGCCGACGTCTGCCAGCCCGGTAACGAAGTCCTTGAGCCCGCCATGCCCGATATCGCCGTCCCACGAATCGATGTCCAGCTTCGCGACCACGCCGTCCGCGGTGTCAAGGAGGCTGAGTTTCAGGCTGCTCGACCCGGTATTGACGATCAGCACGCGCCCCGGCGGGGAACCGCCAGGCGTCACTGCGCCGGGTCCGGCCCGGCAGCGACGGGGCGCTCCGGTTCCGCGGGGATGGGCCGCTCGCTGGCGGGCGAGGCTCCCGGCCAGGTCCAGTCCCGGACCTCGGGCATGTCCTCCCCGTGCACGCGGATCCAGGCGCGGTGCGTGGCCCGCATGTCGACCATCTTCTGCCGCAGCCACGCGGCCTTGTTGCCCAGGCCGGGAACCCGGTCGATCACGTCCATGACCAGGTGGAACCGGTCCATGTCGTTCATCACCACCATGTCGAACGGGGTGGTGGTGGTGCCTTCCTCCTTGTACCCGCGGACGTGGAACTGATCGTGCGCGGCACGGCTGTAGGTGAGCCGGTGGATCAGCCACGGGTAGCCGTGGTAGGCGAAGATCACCGGCCGGTCGGAGGTGAATAGCGCATCGAACTCGGCGTCGCTCATCCCGTGCGGATGCTCAGACGCCGGCTGCAGCCGCATCAGGTCCACGACGTTGATCACCCGGACCCGCAGCTGCGGCAGGTGCTGGCGCAGGATGCCGGTGGCCGCGAGCACCTCCAGGGTCGGCACGTCACCGGCGCAGCCCAGCACGACGTGGGGTTCCTCGCCGTCGGCGTCGCTGCTGGCCCACTCCCAGATGCCCGCGCCGCGGGTGCAGTGCAGGATCGCCGAGTCCATGTCCAGCCAGTCCAGGCTGGGCTGCTTGCCCGAGACGATCACGTTGACGTAGTTCCTGCTGCGCAGGCAGTGATCGGCCACCGACAGCAGCGTGTTGGCGTCCGGCGGCAGGTACACCCGGACGACCTCGGCCTTCTTGTTCATCACGTGGTCGATGAAACCGGGATCCTGGTGCGAGAACCCGTTGTGGTCCTGGCGCCAGACATGCGAGGTGAGCAGGTAGTTCAGCGAGGCGACCGGCCGCCGCCAGGGCAGCGACCGGCTGACCTTCAGCCATTTGGCGTGCTGGTTGAACATCGAGTCGATGATGTGGATGAACGCCTCGTAGCACGAGAACAGGCCATGCCGGCCGGTCAGCAGGTAGCCCTCCAGCCAGCCCTGGCAGGTGTGCTCGGACAGCAGCTCCACCACCCGCCCGTCGACGGCGAGATGCTGATCGACGGGGATCTGGTCTTCTTCCCAGGTCTTGCCGGTGACCTCCAGCACGGCGCCCAGCCGGTTCGATTCGGTCTCGTCGGGGCCGAAGATCCGGAAGTTCTGCTGCGCCGCGTTCAGCCGCATCACGTCGCGCAGCATGTCGCCGAGCACCCGCGTCGGCTCGGACATCGCCGCTCCCGGCGCCGGCACGGCTACCGCGTAGTCGCGGAAGTCCGGCAGCCGCAGGTCCTGCAGCAGCACGCCGCCGTTGGCATGCGGGCTGGCGCCGAGACGCTGGTCGCCGCGGGGCACCAGGCCGAGCAGCTCCTCCCGCGGGCCGCCCTCGGCGTTGAAGAGCTCGGCCGGCTTGTAGGAGCGCAGCCAGTCCTCGAGCTGGCGCAGGTGCTCCGGGTTGGTCCGCACCTCGGCCAGCGGCACCTGGTGCGCGCGCCAGGTGCCCTCCACCGGCAGGCCGTCGACCACGGCGGGCCCGGTCCAGCCCTTCGGCGTGCGCAGCACGATCATCGGCCAGTGCCGCCGCCGTTGCGTGCCCGGATGCAGCCTGGCGTGCTCCTGGATCGCGCGGATCTGACCGGTCGCGGCGTCCAGCGCGGCTGCCATCTGCTGGTGCACGCTGGCCGGCTCGTGCCCGGTCACATACAGCGGCTCGTACCCGTAGCCGCGCATCAGGGCGTCGAGCTCCTCCTCCGGCAGGCGGGCCAGCAGGGCCGGGTTCGCGATCTTCCAGCCGTTCAGGTGCAGGATCGGCAGGACCGCGCCGTCGCGGGCCGGGTTCAGGAACCTTGTCGCGTGCCAGCCGGTAGCCAGGGCGCCGGTCTCGGCCTCGCCGTCGCCGACCACGCAGGCGACGATCAGGTCGGGGTTGTCGAACGCGGCGCCGCAGGCATGCGAGAGCGAGTAACCCAGCTCGCCGCCCTCGTGAATCGAGCCGGGGGTCTCCGGCGCGACGTGGCTGGGCACCCCGCCGGGAAAAGAAAACTGCCGGAACAGCTGGAGCATGCCGGCCTTGTCCTGCGGCACGCTCGGGTACACCTCGCTGTAACTACCCTCCAGCCAGCTGTTGGCGAGCGCCGCCGGGCCGCCGTGACCGGGGCCGATCACGTACATCATGGTCAGGTCACCCGCGGTGATCGCGCGGTTGAGGTGCGCCCAGACGAGGTTCAGGCCCGGCGATGTGCCCCAGTGGCCGAGCAGCCGCGGCTTGATGTGCTCAGGCCGCAGCGGCTCAGTCAGCAGCGGGTTGTCCATCAGGTAAATCTGGCCTGCGGAAAGGTAGTTGGCTGCGCGCCAGTAGCCATCAAGCACGGCTACCTCGGCGTCGCTGAGTGCGGGCTGCTCTGTCGTGGTCACGTAGTCATTATCCCGTTCCTGATGGGATCAGCGGCCGCGGATCACCGTCACCGGGCACGACGCATTGCTGACCAGGTGGACGCTGACCGAGCCGACCAGCATGCCGGTGAAGCCGCCATGCCCGCGGTTGCCGACGACCAGCAGGTCGGCCTTCTCGGACTCATCGAGCAGAACCTGCGCCGGGTGCCCGTAGATGATGCCGGTCTCGACCGAGCCGGCGGCCGCGTCGGGGACCACCTCGGCGATTATCCGGTCGAGCGTGTCCTGCATGTGCTGCCTGACCTCGTCGGTCACCTGCGCCGGCGCTACGCCGACCGGCGCCGGGCCCACCGCTGCGGGATAGTGCCATGCCATGACGGCACGCAGCCTTGCGCCCGTCGCTTTCGCATAGTGCGCCGCCCAGCGCATCGCGGCAACTGATTCAGCCGAGCCGTCCACGCCCACTACCACGAGCTGTCCCGCGGTACCGTCACTGGCCATCGTGCCCGCCCGCCTTTCCGGTCGGCTGTCAGCGCCCGGATCCGCGCCGGGCACACCTAGCTATGCCTATCAGAGAGTCATCCGCGTGATCTAGTGTCATTGGTCCCGGCGGGGCCTGGCGGAAGGAATGTTCACGCCTCGTTCACAGCTCGCCCGCCAGCTCCGAGGTCCACACCACGACCCGGGTCCGATCGCCGCGGAACAGATCACGAGCGAACTCTAACGGCAAGCCGGAACGCGAGTATGCGGTGCGCTCGACGAGCATCAGCGGCGCGCCCTCGTCGACCTGCAGTGCCCCGGCCTCCGCCGCGCTCGCGGTGACCGGCTCAAGGCTCTCCCTGGCCCGGTGCGGGCGCTGCCCGTAGTGCTCTTCCAGCAGCTCATACAGCGAGCCGTCGAGGCGGCAGGCCAGCATGCCGGGGAACAGCGCCGCCGGGAAGAGCGATCGTTCCAGCACCATCGGCCTGCCGTTCGCCAGGCGGATCCGCCGCACGTCCTGCACCGGATCACCCTGGTCGATCTGCAGCGCCGCGGCGGTCCGCTGGCCGGCCGGGCCCTGGCTCGCGCCCAGCACCCGCGCGCCCGCCACCAGCCCGTGCCGGCGCAGCTGCTCGGAGAAGCCGGCCAGCGTGGTGAGGTCCTGCTCCAGCTTGGGCTCGGCGACGAAAGTGCCGCCGTTGCGGCCCACCGACCTGGTCACCAGGCCGCGCTGGGCCAGCTCGCTGAGCGCGTGGCGCAGTGTCATCCTGCTGACTCCGAGCCACGCGGCCAGGTCGTGCTCGGTCGGCAGCCGGTCATCCGGCGCGAGCTGGCCGGCGGCAATGGCACCGGCCAGCCAGTCCTCGATCTGGGCGTGCACGGTCGTGCCGGGACCGCGCACGATCTCCGGCGGTTTCCTGGCCAGCGAGCGTGGCCAGGAGAGAGCCGGGCCTCGCTCGGTCTGCTGCGGTGGCGGCATGCTCAGTGCGGGCTTTCTCAGTGCGGGCTTTCTCAGTGCGGCGCTGCCCCGGTCGCGGGCACCGGGTCGTCCGGCGCGGGCGCGATCACCGGCGCGAATGCCTTGGCGCGTCCGGCAGCCAGGTAGGTAGTAGACGAGCCCGATGAGCGCGATGAGCACCGCGACCGTCCACAGGATCGGGATCTTATTCAGGAAGCTTAGTCCCAGGCTCAGCGCCCCGGCTGTCTGGTTGGGCTTCGGGTTGCTCGCTGCCCGCGGCCAGGCGAAGTTGACGAGCATCGCGCCCCCGTACAGCAGGGCAAGAACATTCACGACGACGCCCCAGCAGCCGAGGCTGAACGGCGCCTTGATCTTCGGCCAGCCGCGGGCGCGGGCCCGCATGATCACCAGGTTGCCGAGGAAGTAGCTGAGGTAGATCATCCCGGTCGCGGCGATCGCGATGATCCCGGCGCCCGAGTACTTGATGAACGGAACCGCGGCGAGCACCGCGATCACGATGCAGGTCCAGACCGGCGTGTGCAGGCTCGGCGCGACTTTCGACAGCGGCCCGGAGAACGGCAGCTGGTTGTCGCGTGACATCCCGAAGCACAGCCGGATGGTGGCCGCCATGACGGACAGGCAGCAGACGAAGATCGCCGCGGAAACCACGAGCAGGTAGATGGTGGCGAATGCGGGGGAGAAGTTCGCCTCGATGATGTTCGCCGGCGAGAAGCCGAGGCCGCTGTTGCCGGTGATCGCCGCGTGCAGGTTCGGGATGGCCACCAGCACGCCGAGCAGGAAGACGCCGCCGATGACGAACGCGCCGATGACGAACGCGCCGATGACGAACGCGCCGATGACGAACGCGCCGATAACTGAGGCCAGCACGGCCTTCGGCGCTGCCCGGCGCGGGTCGCGGGTCTCCTCGGCCAGGGTGGAGGCGGTGTCGAAGCCGTAGATCACGAACAGGCTCATGAACATGGCCGCGAGGAACGAGCTCGGCCAGACGTGGATGCCGGCGCTGTCAGTCACGATATGGAAGCCCTGGTGGTCATGGAAGGCCACCAGGATCAGCGCGAACACGAACATGCCGAGGATCTCGAACAGCACCCCGGTGTTGTTGATGATCGCCACGAGCCGTAGCCCGTAGATATTCAGCACCGTGATGACGACCAGAGTGATCATTGCGACGATCAGCTGGGTGTGCAGCACCGTGCTCGAGCTGCCGGTGCCCAGGCTGTGCCAGCCGAGCCCATTAAGCGCCGGGATGAGCGCCAGCGGCAGGGTGGCGACGACAGCCGTGACGGTCAGGATGCCGGCGAACAGGTAGATCCAGCCGGTGAACCAGGAGTAGCGCCGGCTGGCCAGGTACTTGGTCCGCTGGAACACCGAGCCCGCGACCGGGTAGTGGCTGGAGACCTCGGCGAGGTTCAGCGCGACGAGGAACTGGCCCAGGGCCACCACCGGCCAGGTCCAGATGAACACGCCGCCGAGAGTCGTCAGGCCGAGTGCGAAGAGAGTGAAGATGCCAGTGGACGGCGAGATATAGCTGAAGGCCACGGCGAACGAGCTGAAGGTTCCGAGGGAGCGCTTGAGCTCTTGCCTGTATCCGAACTGGGCCAGATCAGCGGCATCGCGCTCGTGCCCGCCGGGCGCCTGGGTGCTGGCGCTCATGGGACGGGTCCTCCCTGTGGTGAAGGGAACTGAGATGGGACCGCGAGATGAGGCGTAGCGAACGATTTGGGACTCGGTAATGTCCAGACCCTTTATTTCCAGACCGCGGGTTATTTCCAGACCGCGGGCGCTGCGGCGCTGCGGGCGGCACCGGCGCCGGGCCGCCCGTTCGGCGGCAAGAACTTGACGTTAGGTCTAGACCCTTCCCGGCCGAGCGTTTACCCTACGCTCAGCCCCGGATAGCGGCGGCCCTGGCCGCCCGCGGGGAGCATGCCGCCGACTGGCCGGGAGGAGGACGGCGCCGATGGCCCGAAACCTGCAGCCAAAAGCAGCGGCCGACGGCACTCTGGACGACATCCTCGACGCGGTGCCGAGCCTGGCCGCCAGGCCGCGGTCGGTGCGCGAGCTTCCCGGCGGGCTGACCAACCGGAACTACCAGGTGATCACGCCGGACGGCGCGTTCGTCGCCCGGCTGTGGGCAGGCGGCGGCGAGGCACTGGCGATCAACCGGGACCACGAGTACGCCAACTCGGTCATCGCCGCCCGGGCCGGGGCCGGGGCCCCGGTCATCGAGTACCGGCCGCAGGACCGTCTGCTCGTCATCGGCTACCTGGACGGCCGGACCTACAGCAAGGCCGACGTCGCCGACCCGGCCAACACCTCGCGCATTGCGGCGGCATGCCGCCTGCTGCACGCGGCGCCGCGGTTCGGCAACGACTTCGACATGTTCGACATCCAGCGCAGGTACCTGGCGGTGACGCGGTCGCGCGGGCTGCGGGTACCGCGCGGTTACGACGACTGCCTGCCGCAGTTCGATGCGGCGGGGGCGGCCCTGGCGGCGCGCAGCGAGGGCACCGTGCCGTGCAACAACGACTTGCTGGCGGGCAACTTCATCGATGACGGCGACCGGATCTGGCTGATCGACTACGAGTACTCGGGCAACAACGACCCGTGCTTCGAGCTCGGCAACATCGCGGCCGAGTCCGGGCTGTCACCCGACGCCCTCGCCGCGCTGGTCACCGCCTACTACGGGCGGCCGCGGCGCAGCCGGATCGCCAGGGCGCTGCTGTTCGGCCTGGTGGCCAGGTACGGCTGGACGCTGTGGGGCGCCATCCAGAGCGCGACCAGCCCGCTCGACTTTGATTTCTGGTCCTGGGCCACGGAGAAGTACGAGGCGGCCGCCGCCGGGTTCAGCGGGCCTGGTTTTGCTGCGCTGCTCGACGGCGTGCGGGGAGACGACTGATCGGCATGTCCATGAATGCGCAGCCAGCGGTACCGGGCGGCTCAGGGCCGGCGGCCGGCCGGCCGGCCCCTGGCCAGCAAGCCTCCCCCGGTCAGCCGGCCCCCGGCCGGCCGGCACTGCCGAGCCGGGCCCGGGTGGTCGTCATCGGCGGCGGGGTGATCGGCACCAGCGTTGCCTACCATCTGACGCTGCTCGGCTGCGCCGATGTCCTGCTGCTCGAGCAGGGCCAGCTGTCCTGCGGGACGACCTGGCACGCGGCCGGCCTGGTCGGTCAGCTGCGCGCCTCGGAATCGGTCACCCGGCTGGTGCAGTACTCCACTGACCTGTACACCCGGCTGGAAGCCGAGACTGGCCTGTCCACCGGGTTCCGCCGCTGCGGCGGCGTCACCGTGGCGCGCAGCCGGGACCGGATGACGGCGCTGCGGCGGACCGCGGCCACGGCGGAGGTATTCGGCCTGGACTGCGAGCTGATCAGCGCGCAGCGGGCCGGCGAGCTGTTTCCGATCATGGCGACCGCCGACCTGGCCGGGGCAATCTGGCTGCCTGACGACGGCCGGGCGAACCCGGCCGATCTGACGGCGGCGCTGGCCCGCGGCGCCCGGCGGAGGGGGGCCGTGATCGCCGAGCGCACCCGGGTCACCGGGATCGAGGTCCGAGCTGCCGCCGTGACCGGGGTGCGCACCGACCGGGGCGACGTCGAGGCGGAGATCGTCGTGAACTGCGCCGGGCAGTGGGCCAAGCAGGTCGGCGCCCTGGCCGGGGTGACCGTTCCGCTGCATTCCGCCGAGCACTTCTACGTGGTGACCGAGCAGATCGACAAAGTCGCGCCAGACCTGCCGATCCTGCGCGACCCGGACGGCTACACCTACTTCAAGGAGGAGGTCGGCGGCCTGGTCGTCGGCGGTTTCGAGCCGCAGGCCAAGCCCTGGGTGGCGCCGGACGCCCTGCCGGATCCGTTCGAGTTCCGGCTGCTCGACGAGGACTGGGAGCACTTCTCGGTGCTGATGGACAGCGCGGTGCACCGGATCCCGGCGCTGGCCGACACGGGGATCAAGAAGTTCTACAACGGGCCGGAGAGCTTCACCCCCGACAACCAGTTCATCCTCGGCGAGGCGCCGGAGTGCCGGAACTTCTTCGTGGCCGCGGGCCTGAACTCGGTCGGCATCGCCTCGGCCGGCGGGGCGGGCCTGGCGCTGGCAGAATGGATCATCGACGGCCAGCCGGCCAGCGACATGACAGCCGTGGACATCCGCCGCTTCGCCCGCTTCAACGGCAACAACCAGTGGCTGCGCGACAGAGTCGGGGAGGTACTCGGCCTGCACTACGCAGTGCCGTGGCCAAACAGGGAGCTGGAGTCAGCCAGGCCCTTCCGCCGGTCGCCCGTCTACCATCTGCTGCGCGCGGCGAACGCGTGCTTCGGCGCCAAGATGGGCTGGGAGCGGGCGAACTTCTTCGCGCCGCCGGGCGAGCTCCCGGTCATCGAGTACTCCTGGGGCAAGCAGAACTGGCAGCCCTGGTCGGCCGCCGAGCAGCGGGCGGCCCGGGGTGCCGTGGCGATCTTCGACCAGACCTCGTTCTCCAAGTACCTGGTGACGGGGCCCGACGCCGAGGCGGCGCTGCAGTGGCTGTGCACCAACGACGTCGGCGTCCCGCCGGGCCGGACCGTCTACACCGGGATGCTGGGGGAGCGCGGCACCTATGAGGCCGATATCACCGTCACCCGGCTGTCTGCCGAGGAGTTCCTGCTGGTCAGCAGTGCCGCCACGACCGAGCGGGACAAGGACCATATCGGTCGGCAGATGCCGGCGGGCAGCCGCGCGGCCGTCACGGACGTGACATCGGCGCTGGCGGTCTTCGGGGTCATGGGACCGGCCTCGCGCCAGCTGCTGGCCCGGCTCAGCCGCGCCGACCTGAGCGACGCGGCCTTCGGTTTCGCCGCCAGCCGGGAGATCGATCTCGGCTACTCCACGGTCCGCGCCACCAGGATCACCTACGTGGGCGAGCTCGGCTGGGAGCTGTACGTGCCGGCCGAGTTCGCGGCCGGCGTCTACGAGGACCTGATGGCGGCCGGCGCGGACCTCGGCGCCGTCAATGCCGGCTACTACGCGATCGAGTCGCTGCGGCTGGAGAAGGCCTACCGGGCCTTCGGCCGGGAGCTCACCCCGGACTACGGGCCGGTCGAGGCCGGGCTGCTGTTCGCGTGCAAGCTCGGCACCGACATCTGCTTCCTCGGCCGGGAGGCGGTGGAGAAGGCCAGGACCGGCGGGCCGCGCCGCAGGCTGGTCTCGATTGTGCTGGACGACCCGGCGCCGGTGATGTGGGGCGGCGAGCTGGTCGTGCGGGACGGCGCTGCGGCCGGGCAGGTGACGTCGGCCGCCTGGGGGGAGACACTGGGCGCATCGGTCGGTCTGGCCTACCTGCGCCGGCCAGGCGGCGAAGTCGTCACGGCCGGCTATGCAAGGGAAGGCCGCTACCAGGTCGACATCGGCGGCGAGCTGGTGCCTGCCGCCGTGCACCTGCGGCCGCCCTACGATCCGGCCGGCGCGAAGGTCGGCCGGCGGTAGCACGCGACAGTGCTAGCACGCGACAGTGCGAGCACGCGACAGTCCAGGGGGAGCAGCAGGCCGGGGGACAGCAGGGCACGGGCAGGCAGCGCAGCCGGCCCAGACGGGAGCGCGTGATGACGATCAGCGTCTTCGATTTGTTCAAGGTCGGCATCGGCCCGTCAAGCTCGCACACGGTCGGGCCGATGAAGGCCGCCGCGATGTTCGCGCAGTCGCTGCGCGACGATCACCTGGCGGACCGGACGGCCGGGCTGCGGGCGGAGCTGTTCGGCTCGCTCGGCGCGACCGGCCACGGCCACGGCAGCGTCAAGGCCGTGGTCCTCGGCCTGTCCGGTGAGCAGCCCGAGCTGGTTGACCCGGCCGCCGCCGAGCCGTTCGTCGCACGGGTGCGCGAGACCGGCATGCTGCCGCTGCCCGGCTCGGCCGGGATTGCGTTTGACGTCGACGAGGACGTGATCTTGCACCGCCGCAAGCGGCTGCCGTTCCATTCCAACGCGATGCGGTTCGCGGCCCTCGATGCGGCCGGCCGCGAGATCAGCTCGCGCACCTACTACTCGGTCGGCGGCGGCTTCGTGCTGACCGAGGACGAGGCCGGCCAGCGCAAGCTCGTGCCCGACAGCACGCCGGTCCCGTACCCGTTCACGACCGGCGCGCAGCTGCTGGCGCATGCGCGGCGCACCGGCCTGCCGGTCAGCGGCGTGATGCTGGCCAACGAGCTGGTGCGCCGGGATAAGGAAGCCGTCTCCGATGGCCTGCTGCGGATCTGGTCAGTTATGCAGGAGTGCGTTGCGCGCGGGTGTGAGGCACGCGGCGTGCTGCCCGGCGGGCTCCGGGTGCGGCGCCGGGCCCGCGCGCTGCGGGAGAACCTGCACCGGACGGGCGACACCGCCGATCCGCTGTATGCGATGGAGTGGGTCACGATGTATGCCCTGGCCGTCAACGAGGAGAACGCCGCGGGCGGCCGGGTGGTCACGGCACCGACCAACGGGGCCGCGGGCATCATCCCGGCGGTGCTGCATTATTACACCCGCTTCGTGCCCGGCGCGGACGATCAGGGCGTGGTCAGGTTCCTGCTGACCGCGGCCGCCATCGGCGTGCTGTTCAAGGAGAACGCGTCGATCTCCGGCGCCGAGGTCGGCTGCCAGGGCGAGGTGGGCTCGGCCTGCTCGATGGCCGCGGCGGGGCTGGCCGAGGTCCTCGGTGGCACCCCGGAGCAGGTGGAGAATGCCGCGGAGATCGGCATGGAGCACAATCTGGGCCTGACCTGCGATCCGGTCGGCGGGCTGGTGCAGATCCCGTGCATCGAGCGGAACGCGATCGCGTCGATGGAGGCGATCACCGCGGCCCGGATGGCGATCCGCGGCGACGGCGAGCACAAGGTCTCCCTGGACAAGGTGATCAAGACCATGCGCGAAACCGGCGCCGACATGAAGGACAAGTACAAGGAGACAGCCAGAGGCGGTTTGGCGCTGAACGTCGTCGAGTGCTGACCGCCGGCGCGGCTACCGTCCGGGCTGCCATCTGCCCGAAGATCGGATTGCGCCGCTTGCATGTCGGCCCGCTACCGCCGGGGGGCGGGCCGGTCGCGCCGCGCTGCCGGGCTGCCGGGGACGACGGGAGCGGTCTGGTCTTCCGGGCAGGGCGAGCGCGGGGATGACCGCCAGGGCTGTGAGCCCGAGCGACCACCAGAACGCGTTGTCGAATGCGGTGGCCCGGCCGCCACGCCGCCGGCCTGGTGCGCGGCGAGCTGGATCTGCAGGATCATGGCGAGGATGGCGGTGCCGAACGACCCGCCGACTTGCTGCATGATCCGGGTGGCGCTGCTGGCGTGCGGTACCTGGTCGGGCCGCAGGCCCAGGTAGGCGGCGGCCATGATCGGGATGGTCACCGCGCCGTGGCCCGCTCCGCGGACGACGAGGCTGAGGCTGAGCAGGATCCCGCTGGTTCGCACACCCGCCTGGGCGTAGGCGAGCGTGCCTGCCATGGCCGGCGAGCACCACGGGCCGGGCGCGGATGCGGTCGGTGAGCCTGCCCGCCCGGCCCCGGCTCACGTATGCGGTCTTCCCGTCCGGGGTGATCGCGATGGCATCGGGGAGGGTCCCGATCTTGATCGCCCTGCCGGCCTTGTTCGTGGCGGTCCGGATCGGGGTCACCGTGCCCGAGCCCCAGTTGGTGACGTAGGCGGTCACCGGGTGAGCCGGCCTCGGCCGGGAGGCGGGTGAGCCCGCCGTGGCAGCCGGGCCGGCGCTTAGGCCCGCGGCCGGCCGCCGCCGCCGCAGGAGCCCTGCGCATGCCCGCATGCCCGTCGGCACCCGCCGGGGACGCCCCGGTCCGGCCGGGCGGCCGTCCCAGCCCAAAGGGCGACGCTGAGGCATAGGACACCTTCCGGCGCAGGACGAGGCGCTGATCACAGTCCTGACCACAACGCCAAGGTGGCAGGATGCCGTGGCTGACCAGGCAAGGATCGATGTGCAAGATCGCCCGAAGCGGCGGCTGTCGGGGGCGACATGGACGCCGAGGTCCTGGCGCTGAAACCTCGAACAACTCGGGCCGCAGAGCAGACCTGAAGTCGGCGGTGCTCGCTGGAAGCGTCTCCATCTGTCTCTGCTCCATCACCTTGAGCCGCTGGTGAATGCAGTCGGGACGCCTGACGGCATCCGCTCGTCCCTTTGCCGCAGAAGGTCCGTGTCCATCGGCCTGCGCACGGGCCGCGGCTATGTGAGTAAGGGACGCCCGACGAGAAGGCGCCGTGCTCAGCCGCTATGGGGCGAGGTCGGCCGGCAAGATAGGTACTTTCCGGCCCGTTCTGCATCGGTGGCGTCCGCGAGATCGCTGGTTCGTTCCATCCCGGCCTCGCGGTTTCCGGTGTGGAGAAGTCGACCTGCGCGGACCAGCGCCACGCATTCGCCGGGACCCGGGCCAGCAGCCGCGGATCCCCCTCCCTCGATAGGCGTCTCAGGCCTGCCAGGTAGTCGTTGCGCACGATGAGCGGCACGAGAAATGCGGTGCTGGCGGGCGACGGTGAGCTCGGCGTTCATGGCCAGGCCTGCCAGTCGTCTGTTGCCGTCGCCGAAGGGGTGGACCTCCGAAATCAGGAACATCATGAACGCGGCGCGGCTGAACGGCAGCGTCAGCTGATCGCCAAGTGCGAACCCGCGATCGAGCGTGCCGCGGACCAGTTCCGGTGTGACGAACTGGTATGACCCGAGCCTGTTGGCCTCCTCGCTTGAACTGACCGGGGCGCTTGTCGGGCCGGGCGGCCATCAGCCGCGCGTGCCGGCGCTCGAGCTGCGCCACGAGCTCTGCGCCGGACTCGGGGATGTCACGCGTCTGGCCGCAGAGAAGGCGTCTGCGCGGTGCCGTGGTCGGCTCCCCGGTCTGCAGCACGAGTGGATAACCCCGCACCTGCCGCACGGCGCGAAGCGGCAACGCGACAGGACCGGGGTCAGCGCACGTGATCATCAGCGGTTTCCCGGCCAGGCGGGAACGCTGCTGCCGCGAGCTGCTGTGCCGTGCCGGGCCGGTGATCAGCACTGGCGCTGGTGATCATCTACGCTTGGGGATCACCCTTCTGGCCGGGAACGGAGCATCACCCCATGGCTCAGCGCACGGAAATCCAGTTCATAGACGACCTCGATGGTTCTGCCGCAGACACCACCGTGAGCTTCGCGATCGATGGCACCGCCTATGAGATCGACCTGAGCGCCGCCCACGCGCAAGAGCTCCGCAGCGCTCTGCAGCCCTACGTCGCAGCCGCGCGGAGAGTCGGGGGAACTGCTCGCCGGCCTGGCGGAGGCGGGCGCTCCGGCAGCCCGAGCCCGTCAGCGGTCCGCGAGTGGGCCAAGGCCGAAGGCATCAAGGTCTCCGATCGCGGCCGTGTCCGGGCCGAGGTTGTGGTCAGGTTCCAGGAAGCGGGAATCTGAGGCAGCACGCAAATGCTGACCGCACGGCGCTCCTGCCAGGTGCCAGCAAGGGCGGGCTTCGCGTGGCAAGTTCCGCCCGCGCAACGGGTCAAGCCGGCCGCCAAGTTCCGGTCATTCCGGCAGGCCGCCCGCTACTACACACAGTGAGCATGGCCGGCGGCTCACTAGGCGCTCGCGGAAATCCATGACGCCGACTCGGAGCGGGTCGGTCGTCGACCGGTCGTGAGGCAGCAGCGGCCCAGATCATCCAGCTCGGCGCGGGGTGGGGAGGTCCTGTTTCAACGGCGCTGCGCGCTCGCTCGACACTCGGCGTCCAGCGTCACTACCGTGTCGGCGACCGCGGGACGCCGCCGGCAGCGCAGATGACCACGGAGTCTGCCGCGACGATCATGTGCTGACAGTCGGACACCGGACCGGACCCACTGATCTGATACTCCTGCAGGTCCCCGCCCAGAATCTCGGTGACCGGGGCCGGTGGGACGGCCACCGCCTCATGCACCAGCCGGGTTCGCTTTTGCGGTGGCGTGCCGCCGCATTGTGCCCGCCGGAGTCTGGTGCCCGCGTTCAGGAGGTGATGTTGCGGCAGGGGTGTACCGCGACTATGAAGAACCGCCAGCAGGATGCCGGCGGACCATGCGACCGACTATGTTCGCGATCCGGGGTGGCTGCGGTGATGCCGTGCCATCAATGTTCCGGGCGGGAGTTCCGCGCCGTTACCAGAGTCTTTGCCTGGAAAGCGCCCTATTCCTGCGTTTCCCCGCGCCTCCCGCCCCGCCTCCAGTAGGTTTCCCGGGATAGGCGTTCCCCGCGCCACCTGTCGCCAGCTGGCGTCAGCTCGCCGGGTGAACGCGGAGCATCGCGGAGAGGAGCATGATGCCCGCAGCACCCCGTCATGCCAAGCTCAAAACACCCGCCACCAGGCTGGGGGCACCGGTAGTGGCCGCAGCAGCGCTCGCAGGCGTGGCTGCGGCCTTCGTGTCCCTGCAAGGCGGATCCGCGGCGCCGAGGCCCTCTCGTGACGCGATTCCGGTGACGAGCGCAGGATCAGGCTTAACCGGCTACCAGATGACTACCGCCGTTCGCCGTGACGCCGCAGCCCTGGAGGCCGGCGCGGTCCGGCGGACCGCCCGGCGCAGGCACCTCGCCGCGCTCGCTGCCGCACGGCACGCGCAGCAGGCAGCTCAGCAGGCTCAGCAGGCAGCTCAGCAGCAGGCTCAGCAGGCAGCTCAGCAGCAGGCTCAGCAGGCAGC
>CABDXS010000664.1_pt1 | contig 17996 bp, 17 predicted proteins | sample 3421381 | NCBI WGS metagenome assembly CABDXS01 (sample SAMEA5534336, study PRJEB31848) | metagenome | biome: tundra; feature: field; material: soil | place: USA | collected 2013-05 | depth 0.15 m
CGATCAGGCCGGCGCCGACGTCAGCGTCGAGAATCGCGAGGCCGGCTGATGAGAACGGCAAGTCTGCCGCTGCTGTAGCGCTGACCCAGCTACCGAAGTAGCCACCGAGCAGCAGCGCCTGCAGCGGCGCGGACGCGCCGCCGGCCAGACTGAGTACCTCCTGGACGGAAGTGCCGATCGCGATTTCGTGCACGCGTGGCTGGTTCACTGCTCCCAGAATGGTCACCAGCATCGATCCTGGTTGCTCCGGCGTGCCGACCGCACGGAACCATGAAGCGCCATAACGGGCGATGAGCGCGAGTTGTGCCAGGGTCTCGACGTTATGTACGAGTGTCGGCCTTCCGCCGAGCCCGCGTTCCGAGAGCCGGGGCGGCTTGCTGGTGGGAATAGGTAGGCCATCCTCGATCCAGTGCACGACAGCGCTGGCTTCACCGGCGACGAACCGGTCCGCGGCGGTCATGACCTTGATCCGGATCCGCTCCGAGTCGGCCCGGCTGCGCTCGGCGGCGGCAGCGTCCACGATCTCACGGACCGAGTGATGCACGACGACCACAGCCCGGCTAGCGCCAACTATCCGGGCTGCGAGGACCGCTCCGTCTAGCACCAGCTGCGGTGACCGGGCCAGCAGGACCTTATCCTTGGAACTCGCGGGCTCGCCCTCGGTGCCGTTCGCCACGACGATCGGGGCGTGCCCCGCCGCCACTGCCGCCAGCTTCCTCGCGGCTGGGAATCCTGCACCGCCACGGCCGGTGAGCCCGGCACGATCCACCTCCTCGATCAGGGCCTCCCGGCGCCACGGGTCCGCGCCTGCTGGCCCGATCGGGCCATACCGGGCCAGGTGCTCCGCCAGGCTGAGGGGTTCGCCCCCGATGTCTGCTGGCAGCAAGCGAGGCAGCTGATCGGCGGCCAGCCCGGCGTTGCGCTGGTGGCTGTCGGTGCTTCGCATCACGGGTGTGTCCTTGCCCGTGCCGTCACCCGCTCATAGGCAGCCGAGGGCTGGCCGGGCGGCCTGTGGCTCCCGGAGTCGGGCCTGATGATCGCTATGAGGCGCGCCACCACAGCGGTTGCCACTGCTGCCACGCAGGCCCACTCGATCACCGCGACCCACCAGATCCCCAGGTCATTGCCCGCGGTCAGAGAATGCGCGAACGCCGCCGGCCACGCCAGGTAGGCCAGCCAGTGCACCGCCCGCCACGCCCGGAAGCCCAGGCGCGCGCGGGCCACGCTGGTGATCAGCACCGCCCCGCCGAAGTCGACGGCCAGGGTACCCAGGCCGATCGCGAGTGTCCGGTAACCAGAGGTGAAGGGCAGCACCGTGGCGGCCCAGCCGATCGAGACAAACGGATCCAGGATCGCGGTCAGGACATGCAGGGCCAGGAAGGCGATCAAGAACAGCGCCAGCGTCCTGTGCAGCTCGACGAAGACGAAACGCGGCCAGCGTCTTGGCCCGGCGCCCATGCGCGATGCCACGCCCAGCACTATCACGGCGCTGAACAGGACCAGCAGCACCAGCCCGCTGGCACGCGAGACGAGCCACAGGCCCTGCGACCCCGCGACGGCAGCGGCTCCGCTCATCTTGCACCCCCGGTCTTACTACGCTAGGCACGTGGCCGCTGGTCGGGACCTTGGCATTGCCGGTCGTCACGTCCCCGATAGCAGTTGACAGCTCGTTTCGCCCAGATGCCGGCAGATCGGCGGACTGGGCTGCTGTCGCCAGCAGCTGGCGGTTCTTCTTCCAAGCATGTCGTGGCGCCCGAGGCGCATGTCATGGCCCTAGGGCCCGATGGCGCGGGCGCAAGGTCACTCTTTGATCATGCGGCCGGACGGGAGTGCGCAGGCGGCTCGTATATACCGATACTGGACATAACTAGCGACGAGTTCCAGCCGGAGCCAGATGATTGTCAGCGGCTAGCCAATGTCGGCATTCACTTCAGTTACCGGCATTCACGTCAATACAAGCATTCACGGGGCGGCGCTTACCGCAGGCCGCCCGGTCTTGTGCCGCCGTATACATGGCTCGCCGGTGAGACCTCGATGCGGCCGCCTTCGGCCTCTGGCCAGCCACCGACGTAGCGCACCTGCCCGTCGTGGGCGACGAGCCTGGCCGGCATTCCGGCCACAGCCAGCCACTCCTCGGCCCGCTCGCCAGCGACGATAGCGGCCGTGGCGGCGGCGTTGGCGTCCGCACAGGTGGCCGCCGCCACGCTAACCGTCTGCCAGGGCCCATCAGCAGGAAGCCCTGTCCGAGGATCCACGATGTGGTGCAATCCTTGTCCAGCCCGCCGCCATTGGCGGCAGGTGATCGATGAGGTCGCTACTGCGCCGCCAGCCAGCCGGACTGTCTGCGTCCGGGATGAGCCTTGCTCGTCTGGCCTGTCGGCTACCAGGATCGGCCAGCCACCAAGTGGTGACTGCCCGGCAATGGCGATGTCGCCCCCGAGGCTGACCAGCACCCCGCCGGTCTGACCGCCGGCCGCGATGGCCGCCCTGACCGCGCGATCGGATCCCAGGCCCTTGGCGGTTGCGCCCAGATCGAGCCGGACACCGGACGGCATGCTGAGCATCGGGCCCTCCAGGCTGACCGTCCGCCACCCGGGTGCCGGGGCGGACGCGCCAGCCGGCTCACGCCGCTCGAGATCGATCGCGGCGAAGTCCCGGTCGTAGCCCAGCGAGATGAGGGCGTCGCCGACCGTGGGGTCTGTTAGGCCGCCGGTCCATCGCGCTGCTTCCAGCGCGACGCTGATTGCCTCCGCGAACCCGTTGCTGAGCATGAACCGGCCGCCCTCGCTGTGGTGGATCCAGGAGATCTCTGAGTCCTCCCGGAATCGGCTCGCCTGGCGGTCCAGCGCGCTCAGGACGCTGTCCACCGCGCCGACTGCCGCGCTGAGATTCTCCGGCGGCCAGACCGCGAGCCGGGCGATGGTGCCCAGCGCGGCGCGATCAGCAACGGCGACGGTGTCGTCGCCGGTGCTGATCGGCCGCCACGAGGTAGCTGCGCGGGGCCGGTGTGCCGTGGTCATCTCATCAACTGTCGTGGTAGGCGGGAGCGCTCCGGACATGGCTGACCACGGTCTTGCCGTTCACGACATGGGAGGTGGTTTTCACCGTCACGCCGGACGCGCTGGTTGTTGCCACCGTATGAGTCACTTGCGGTCCAGTTGTCCCCTGCGTTGAGGCTGTGGTGACGGTACCGGTGGTGCTGGACGCCGCGGGGGCCGAGGGCGCCCCGATGGGGAAGGCGTGGTGGGCCAGGGCCAGCGTCGTGGCTCCGGTACCGACGACCAGCGCGGCGGCTGTCCAGTTCGACATCCTCCGTACCTGGCGGATACCCACTTTGCGGGCCTGCCCGGTCTGGCCGGCCCGAGCCGAGCCGTCGGTTCCGGGAACCCGTCCTTCGGCAGCGGCTGATTCGGCGAATCCCGGCAGCGGCACCTGGCCTCTGTGAGGATTGCGTTCCGTATTCATGTGGATTTCCTTCCCGCTTCGTCGCGGCCGGGTCTTCGCCGGTAATCCCATAATGCGCGCGCAGTCGTGAGCTGGCCGTGAGAGAACGATGTGAGCCTTCACATCTGCGAGGTCGTACCAGGCGCTCCACCCGGAATCTCAGCGAGGTCGGAGCTGCTGCGTTCTGGCCAGCTGTCAGGGCACGCCAGGAGACGTGTGATGGCGAATTTCGTCCTCATGTCGCTCGGGCGGTCGTCGGTCATTGCGGTGCCGCCCACTCCAACGCCGCGATCCGGCTTGCCGTTGGGCAAGCATGCAACTACGGCTGGCCGCTCATCTCCACAGGCCACAGCCAGCCTGAGCCTGCGAGTGAAAGTGACGGCCAGCGAATAGGCATGCGTGCACGTTATGCACTTAATCATGCAGATCCGGATTCACCCGCATAACCGTGGTGAAAGCGTGCATTCCACATCGGCTGAAGGGTAAGATCCATTGCGTGGCAGGGATCTCACGCCACTGGCCCCGCGTCCGGCCCGGTGCCGCGGCACTGTTGCCGTATCCGGGCTCAGCTCACGCACTTTGGTGGAGCGGAAGGCGGGATCTCAGGAGGCTATGGCGTGAAGTACAGCAACGTCCCTGGATTCCTGCGGACGGACGGGACTGTACAGCACGAAAGTACAGCAACCGGCCTGGATTCCGGGGGATTGATGCGGACGTCGTGGGACGGTGACCTGCGGTGATGGACGCGGGTGGACGTGGTGCCGCTGTATGGCATGCAAGAGGTCTGGGGTTCGAATCCCCATAGCTCCACCCAGGTCAGAGGCATAATTCGAAATCCTGAGCCCAGGGTTCCAGGGCCTCGTACAGCAGCAAAGCATAGCAACAGCCGCGGCGAAAAGCATCGCACGCCAGTTCGGATCTGGCCCGAGAGTCGGCATCGATCCGGCGCCGGGGGCTCCGCGCGAGGCGGTGACGTTCTGTGATCGGGCCTCGACATCAGCGTCGCGCGCCGACCCGCCTAATCTGTATGCATTGTGAGGCAGCGGACGGGGTCCGATGCGGCCGGCCAGACCAGGGTGATCTGTGTGGCCACGGGGGTTGACCGACACGGCTTACCGGCGCCCGATTCAGCGAGTAGCTGAGATGAGTGCGCCGCGCATATGCCCGGATCGGGTGCGGGGCTGTCCGGCGGTGGCCGAGATTCTGGTCTCGGCCAGGGGGTGGATGCGGTCGTTCCTGCGTTGTGGCAGGAGGCGGCCGCGGCATCGGCCGCGTGCTCGTTAAGCGACTCGCGCGAGATCCCGAACAGAGATGATCACGGGCGGCCTGGTGAGGGGATGCGTGCGTCAAGGCCGCTTATGGACGCGCCGCCCGGGCCCGTTCCTAGCCGTGGCGCGGCCGCCTTGAGGCGGGTTCGAAGGCCCGGCGTTCCTTCCTGACCTCGCCGCGCCCGCTGCTGTGCGGGTCGCCATACCCCGAGCCCAGCCAATGCTCCGGGGGATCCAGCGCCGGTCATCTACCGGGCAACCGCGGGTGGAAGTAATAGCCTGGGGGCACCGGTGGGCACACGGTCAGTCCCACACCGGTGTCTGGGAGGGCCAGATGCGTATCAGCGATGTACTTCGCCTTAAGGGCGGACAGGTCGTCACCGTCACCCCGGACGCCGACGTGCGGCACCTTCTCACGGTGCTCGCCGAACACCGGATCGGTGCTGTCGTCGTCTCTCATGACGGCACCTCGGTCGACGGAATCGCCAGTGAGCGGGACATCGTCCGGGCGCTGGCCCAGCGGGGCACCGCGGTGTTGTCTGAGCCGATCACGGCTATCTACACAGCCGAGCTGCACACGGTTACGCCAGAGACCCCAGTTGAAGAGGTCATGCGCATCATGACCGAGCACCGGGTCCGGCACGCGCCGGTCGTGGTTGACGGCGGCTTGCGCGGAATCGTGAGCATCGGCGACGTGGTGAAGAACCGCATTGACGAGCTCGAAACTGAGCGAGCACATTTGACCAACTACATCACCGGTACCCGTTAACGCGCCGGCTCAGCCTGCAGACGCCTCCGACGATCTCCCGGCAGCCGGCAGCTTCCCACAGGCAACATCCGCACATGGTTGATAGGCAGGTACGTCCGTGCCAGCGAGCGGGCATTGATGATGTGGCCATCGAGGTCGTCGCCGCCTACGGCCGCCCATACCCAGTTCGGTCACGTCAAGTGGCTTCGGTGATTGGTGACTGAGCGTGGCAACGCTTCCGGTAAGGCGGGTGCGCGCGTAGCCGCCGTTCTGCTCGGCTGCTCCGCCGTCAGGTGACCGCTTCTACTGTGTCCCGAGTGGGGCGTTCTGTTGCTCATCGAGAATGTCCGGGATCATTGGCCTGGCCGTCCGGGCCGCTGCCCGGGCGGGGCCTGGGTGTTCTGAGCCGAAGGCGAGGGGAACCTCACATGAGGTGAGTGCGAGTCGTGGGCAGCAGGCATTTGCACAGCCCGGTGACACCTGGGCGCGCACGCCGCCGGGGAAACCTCGACGGTCACACTGCTGCGAGGGTCGCCGCCTGCGAGTTTCTTCGCCCGCCTGGCTGCTCGCACCCCCGTGTATGGGCGCTGCGCCTGGTAGCCGCAGCAGCCATAATGTGTCTCGTGGGGCTCGAGCCGGGTACCGAGTATGACCTGATCGAGCGCGCGAGTGCAATCGACCTGATGGAGCTCGCCTCGGATTTCGGTCCGCTGCCGCTGCAGGTGGGAGCCATTTTGGTATTCGGATCTGGCGAGAGTCTGGCAGTGGGCGAGGTCCGCGATGCGCTGGCCGATCGCATCTGTGCCATTCCGCGCCTGCGGCAGCAGCTGATCTCAACACCGCCGGGGTGTGGTCGGCCAGTCTGGGTCGATGATCCAGAGTTCGACGTCGCCCGGCATGTTCACGAGGTCGCCTGTTCGCCACCCGGCGACGAGGACGCTCTCCTGCGGGCAGCGGCTGGAGTGGTGACCGTCCCGCTGCCGCCGGGCTAGCCGCTGTGGTCAGCCACGATCGTCACCGGGCTCGCCGGGGACGCCTGCGCTCTGATCGTCGTCTTCCACCATGTGCTGGCTGACGGAATGGGCGGCCTGGCGGTCCTTGCCAGCCTGGTCGACGGAGCCGTCAATGCTCCTCAGCAGAACTTCCCCCGGGCGAAGCCATCGACGCGGCGACTGGCAGTGGACGCAGCCGTGAGCAGGGTCGGCGTACTCGCTCACCTTGGGCGCGTCCCGGCCCGTCTGCGAGATGCTCTGGCCGAACTCCGGCCAGGGGGCACGCCCCGGGCGCCCCGCTGTTCGCTGAATCGCCCCGTCGGTACCCGCCGCCGGTTCGGGGTCGTGCGGGCCGATCTGGCGCAGGTCCACTCGGTCGGCCGCGCCTTCGGGGGGACGGTCAACGATGTCGTCCTCACCGCGGTGAGCGGCGCACTTCGGGCTCAGCTGGCCCGCCGGGGTGAACGCATCGATCAGATCGTCGTGTCCGTGCCGGTCTCGGGCAGGGCCGAGGCCAGCCCTGCTCAGCTTGGCAACCAGGTCGGCGTCACGCCGGTGATGATTCCGGCATCCGGTGCTCCGCTCGACCGGCTTGCGGCGATCGCTGAGATCACCCGGCGACACAAGAGCCGAACTAGAGGAGCATCAGCCGCATTGATCGCTCCGGCATTTCGGCTCCTTGCCGCGCTCGGCGTGCTGCGCTGGCTCGTAGAGCGCCAGCACTTGGTCACATGTTTCGTGACCAACCTTCGGGGACCGGATGTCCCCGTTTCCTTTCTCGGCGCGGCTGTCTCCCAGATGATTCCGCTCGCTGGCGTCGCCGGAAACGTAGCCGTCGCGTTCGCGGTCCTGTCCTATGCCGGCACCCTCACCGTGACCGTCATCGTCGACGGCGACGCTTGCCCGGACCCTGGAGCCCTCGCCGCTGCACTTCAAGGCGAACTCGACGCACTCACCGCACCGACCGGGACATAACCCGGGCTGCCGCTGGCAGCTTCGCCGGGCTGTCCCCCCAGAGCACCCCGTCGGCAACGGTGGTGCGCGACGGCAGCCGAGCCAGGGGCCGATGCAAACCCCGGCTTCCAGGACTATGATGCCGGGCGATCCTGAAGTCAGTCCGATGCCTTCAGGTGACGGTTGAAGAAGAACACGATGCGCCTGCGGGCATCTGCCGCTGACGGCTCGTGCAGGCCGGAGGGCCCGTTGAACTTCCCCATCACGACGAAGATCGCGGGGGTCTTCACCGAGTACGGCAGCGAGAGGTCGTTGAGGAAGGAGTGCCCGGCGTCCGGGTACTCCTTGATGTCATGGTCCACGCCGACAGCCTCCAGGGCCCGGTCCAGCCTCTGCGCGGTCCCTCGATTGGCCCGGTCCCTGGCGCCGTAGCTGCCGACGATGGGACACGCGCTCGCCAGGACGCTCTCCGCATACGCGTCCTTCGGCACGCCCACCCCGTAATTCACGCTGGAAGCTGAGAACCCGTGGTCCAGGGCGAGCAGCAGCGCGAACCCGCCGCCGATGCAAAAGCCGATGACCCCGGTCTTGCCCGTGCAGCCCCCCTGGCCGGCCAGCCAGGCCCGCACGGCCTCGACATCCTCGAAAGCCCTCCCCCGCCGGGCGCGCAAGTCGCGGCCAGCGGACAGCAGGCACCTCACCGGCCGGCCCCAGTAGAACAGATCGGGCGCCACGGCCAGGTAGCCCTCGCTCGCCAGCCAGTCGGCCTGGTTGCGCAGGTCCTGGCCCATGCCCCCGGCGTCGTGAATGACCACAACCCCAGGCCACGGCCCGCACGCGAAGGTGCCGCCAGATAGGCGGCACCTGTTCGCGGGCACCCAGGACAATTACCTCGGCCATCATGTCTCCTCACCGCCGTACCGGGGCATCTGCCGAGCCCGCCCGTGATGATGGTGATGCTGTCCCCGGGTGGGGTGATGTCACTGTCCGGGCGGCTGGCCGGCGAGCAGTTCCGCCGCTATCTGCGCGGCCCAGGCGTCGATGGCCGGCCAGTCGCGGAAGTCACCGGCCGGCAGGGCGGCCCGCGCGGCGGGCATGTGCGCCACGAGCCGCTCACCCAGGCCGCCCGGCGGCGCGCCCGGGTCGTAGGCGCCGAAGAAGACCTGCTCGCCCCGCGGCTGCAGCAGCCTGGTGAGCTCGTCGAACTCCTTCGGCCGGCTGGCCTGCAGGACGTTCCTGCCGTCCTTGTCCACCAGGTCTGTGCCCAGCGGGCCGCTGCTGAACAGCCACACCGGCCGCGCCGCGAGCTCCTTGCGGTGCCGCCGGGCAAACGTCACGGCCGGCTTGAGCCAGTGGAACATGTAGGCCGCACCGCCGAGGACGACCGCGTCATAGGACCCGACGTCCCTGACCTCCTCAACGGGCCGGGCCTGGGCCGGCAGGCCCGCTGCTGTCAAGGCGGCCGCCACCCGTTCTGCGATCCCGGCAGTGGCGCCGTGCCGGGTGGCGTAGGCGACGAGGACCTTCATGGCATCTCCTCTCCGGTGCAGGACGCTGCTGCGCCCCCCCGGCGCGGCGCACCAGGCACCCCGCGCCTCCGCGCCCGCGCACCCGGCGAGCCTGACACCCCCCTCACCCGCAGCCTGCGCCGCTAGGGCAGCGGCCCCGCCAGGGCCGAACGTCACAGACCACCCCGCACCGGGACCGCCCAGCAGGCCGATGCCCGCCCTTGCCCCCCTGGTGTCGAGGCCGCTGCCGGTGACCTCGCAGCGGCCCGGGAAAGAACCCGCAAGCCGCCACCCCTGGCCCCGCGCCGGAGACGGGAACCGCCGTGCGCCCGAGCGCACGCGGTTACCCAGTACGCGATCCGCCGGCGGGCACAGACGGGAGCGGCCGCGGCCGGCCACGCGCCGGGCTGGCCAACCGCGGCGCCACGATGACCCGCAGCCCCCGGCAGGCTCAGGCCCCATTCCGGCAGTGCTGCCCCGCGGCCAGCACGCAGACCGCAAGCCAATCCCTGCGCTGGCCCCAAGGCCGATAACCCAGCACCCAGCGACCGCCCGTATCACACCCGGTGTACGCATCCAAACACGACTGGCGTGCACTATCCGCCGTTCTGCATGGAGGTCGGCTCGATGCCGATCAGAGCGCCAGCCATCCAGATCTGGGCATTATGCACGCCCGCAAGCCGGGCGGGTCAGGCCCGCTTGCCGACGGAAATGTGTTCGACGGCTGGCCGGTCTGGTGGCAGGGTGCCGGCATGGACGTGATTGCGCCGACGGAGGCCTGGCGCCGGGATGGCTTCGTGATCCTGCCCGGCTATCTGCCGGGGGGGAATGCGACGCGGCGCGGGCTGACCTTCCGCGGATCTATCCGACGGCCGAGTACTTTCACGGCTGTCCGCACGACCCGGCCAGCTCCCGGTTCCGGGGAGATGAGTTCGGCGGCATCATCGCTTTCCCTTTCCCCAGCACGGCGCTGTGCCGGCTCGTCGTTCATGACCGGCTCGTCAGCCTCGCTGAGTCGATTTTCGGCACCGAGGACATCCGGGTGTACGCAGCCGAGTTGTGGGCCAGGTACAGCGGCGCGGCGGACTACGAGCAAGAACATCACCGCGACTACCTCAACCACACACCGCTCGTCAATACCAAGGGAACGCAGACGGTCTTCGGTAGACACTGGCCCCGGAGGGCCGGATTCGGGGTTGCTGCCCGGGGGCGGGCTGCCGCCGGGCTGGTCGTCGAGAGGGATGCGTAGCTGGATCTGCACGTGCATCTGCACGTGCCAGCCGGTGACGCGGACTTCGGCGACGACGAGGCGGAGCAGGTTCTGTTTCTGGTCGAAGTCGAGGGTGTCGATGACGGCCAGGACGCGTGTGGCGAAGTCACGGACGCGCTGGCGGAGCTGGTTGCCGCGGGCGAGTTCGTGGCGCTCGGCGGTGAGCGCCTCGCGGCGTTGCTCCAGGTCGCGGCGGCGGTGGGCGGCGTCGGCGGCGCGGCGCTGCATCTCGGGTGGCTCAAGCAGGCCGGCCTGGTAGAGGTCGACGAGCCGGCGCCGCTCGCCGTCGAGGGCGGCGCGGTGAGATGCGGCACGGAAGAGTAGACGATGCGGTGATAATTACTAGACATCCTGAGCTCCAAACAGATCAGGCCGCCGTGGACGACGGCGGTGGTCAGGGTGCAGATAAAGCCCCTCCACCGGGCCCGTCGCAGCCAGCGACACCGTCAGCTGGAGCTTTGCGTTCCGCCGGTGCCGTCCTGCGATGTCACCTACCGGGGCCTGGAGATATTCATCTGGCTGGAATGCGTGCCGGAGGAACTAGGCCCGGCCCATATCGTGCCCCTCGGCCTGGCCGCAGGCGCTCCGGCGGTGCCCCACGGCTACCTGCGGTCCCGAGTGGCCCGCGCTCTGCCAGTCGGAGGTCTCCGCTGCGGGACCCGCCGGCACCGTGGTCGCCTACAGCACCGACACCTTCCACCGCGGAACTCAGGTCACCGCGCCGGGTTCGGCGCGGGTCAGCGCTCACGTCAGCTACCGGCACGCGGCGAACCAGTGGACCAGCCGCTATTCCTGGGGCGACCGGTCCTACACCGCCGAATGGGCGCCGTTCGTCGAGCGGGTCTCGGCCCGCCAGCTATGGCTATTCGGCTTCCCGCGGCCGGGCCACCCGTACTGGACGAGCGAGACACTGGCCGGGATGGGCGCCAGATTCCCGCACCTGGATCTCACGCCCTGGCGCGACTCACCCAGCTGAGCTGCTAACGGCCTGAGAACCGAGGATGCGCGAAGCAAGACTCTGACTCATCCGCGGGAGCAGAGACGCGCTGTAGCCGCGCTGACGGCCTTTCGCCAACTGGTCACTGAGCGGGCACTCGATCGGGTAGTTCTAAGCTGACTCCACGCCCATGTACTGACGGCGAGGTGGCGGCCTGCTTGCAGCGCAGCCGCGCCCAGCGCGCCCCCCGCCGGAGAGCCTCCGGAGGTGGCCGAGTGAATTCCAGCCTGCACGACCCTCGCCGCGATGGGCCCGCTGATGCCGCAGCCGCAGGCGGCAGGGCGGCCGGTTACAGCGCGGCGCTGCGCGCGGTAACCGCGGCGAGCCTGATCGCGGCGTGCCTGCTCGTGGTCGTCGGTGATACCGTGCGGGTCACCGAGTCGGGCATGGGCTGCGCCAGCTGGCCGTCGTGCAACGGGAGCTTCGGGCTGCCGCTGACCTACCACGCGTTCCTTGAGCAGTCGCACCGCTACCTAGCGGCGGTGGTGACCGTGCTGATCGGGGTCGCCATGATCGGCGCCTGGCGGCACGCGCGGCGGGACCGGCTGATCTTCGGCAGCGCGGTCGCCGCGGTTGGGCTGATCGCGGTTCAGGTCGTGCTCGGCGCGGTCACCGTGTTCGCCCACAACGCCGGCTGGACGGTTGCGCTGCACCTGGCCGGGTCCTGGCTGGTCCTCGCTGCGGTCACGGTCACCGCGCTGGGGGTCTGGCTGCCGTCTCGGACGGCCGCTCCGGCCGGGTGGCTCGGCGTCGGCGCCGCCGGGGCGCTCTTCGCCGTCTCGGTGAGCGGCATGGTGGTGCTGCACGGCGGGGCGGCTAACGCCTGCCCGGGCTGGCCGATCTGCGCCCCGGGCAAGGCGTCCGCGGGCCTGGTGGCATTGCAGTATGCGCACCGCACGCTCGTGGCGCTGGCGGCCGTGCTGATCGTCGCCGCCGCGCTGCGTGTCTTCGGTTCCGCCGTGGCCGGCCGGGCCGACAAGGTACTGGCCGGCGCCGCCCTGGCGCTGCTCGCAGGGACCGCCGGTGTCGGCGCGTACGTCGCGGTCAGCGGCGCTCCGGCCGGCGGGCAGGGCGCCCACCTGGCCGTCGCAACCGCGCTGTGGATCACGCTGGTGGCGCTGGCGAGCAGTGGCGTGTCCCGCCGGGCGATTGCCGCGGGCGGGGCGGAGACGCCGGGTGCCGTGGGTGCCATCGCCATGGCCGAGGGTGCCGGCGGCTGACGGGGTCCGCGCGGCGGGCGGTCCGGGCGCAGAATCTCTGCGAACGTGACCACCGGGGACCGGCGGCTCAGACCTGCGAAAGGCGGGTGTGATGACTGGCTAACACATCCGCTGGGAGCGCCCGGGGGTTCAGGCCGAGGACCCCCGTGCGGATCGCGATCCGCCGGGGCCCTGGCCTTCGGCAAAGCCCTTGTACGACGAGCGAGTCGCCCTTGGCCTGAGCGTCGCCGATCTCGCCCAGCGGGCGGGGATGACCGCCGATGACATCGAGTGCATTGAAGAGGGCGGCACCGAGCCCACAGTCGCCATGCTGCGACGCCTCGCCGCAGCGCTGGACGCCGGCATGCACCTCACAGCAGGTCACGACCTCGGCTCCGTGTGTCGCTCACTCCCCATTCTCACGAAGACACAAAGCCGGGCGCGAGCGATACACCCGGCCCACTGCATGCACCTACATCGACATCCGGTCTATGCCACGATGATGGTCGGCTGCCAGCTGGTCACCAAACATGGCGGAAGCCGCAGCGCAAGTTCGCAGAGCCGCCGATCCGGCTGACCGTCTGTGCCGCACGCGAGCGGCGATTCTGGCGCGCAGAGTGACGGGTGCTGTTGTCCCGAGTGCTCTCGTCCGCCGCCGGGGTGGCGGCCTTGTGTACCAGCCGGGCCAGCGCGCGGCGGGCCGGGGCGGTCTACGGGATCGCGAGGCCGTCCTTGCTCACCGGTCAGCCGCAGCGCTGCTGCCTTGCGCCGTCGTCTCTGGCTGCCCTCTCCCCGTACCGGGAACCTACGCTAACGTAACCTACGTAACCGTAGCTAGGAGGCCTCATGCTGACGTATGACGCCGGCGCGCTGCCCGTCCTCATCCAGGGCGGCATGGGCGTGGCCGTCTCATCCTGGCCGCTGGCCCGGGCCGTGGCCGCCACTGGCCAGCTCGGCGTCGTGTCGGGCACGGCGCTCGACGTGGTGCTCGCCCGCCGGCTGCAGGACGGCGACCCCGGCGGTCACGCGCGGGCGGCGATGGCCGCCTCCCCCGTCCCCGGCGTCGCCGCGTGCGTCCTGGACCGCTACTTCCGCGCAGGTGGCCGCGAGGCGGGGACGCCGTACGCCCCGGTCCCCAGGCTCAGGCTGCGCCAGGGCCGGCATGCCCAGGAACTCGCCGTGGTGGCGAGCTTCGCCGAGGTCTGGCTGGCCAGGCAGGGCCACCACGGCCCGGTGGGCGTGAACTTCCTCGAGAAGATCCAGATGGCCACGCCCGCGGCGGCCTACGGCGCGATGCTCGCCGGCGTCGACGTGGTCCTGGTGGGCGCCGGCATCCCGCGGGAGCTGCCCCGGCTGCTCGGCGCGCTGGCCCGGCACGAGCCGGTGAGCCTCCCGGTCGACGTCCTCGGCGCATCCGACGGCCAGCGGCACACCGTGGACCTGGATCCGGTTGCCCTGCTCGGGAAGGCCCTGCCGCCGCTGCGCCGCCCGGCCTTCCTGGCCATCGTCTCCGCGCACGTCCTTGCGGAGTACCTCGCCCGCGATCCCGGGATCCGCCCCGATGGGTTCGTCATCGAGGGACCACTGGCCGGCGGCCACAACGCACCACCGCGGGGCCGGCTCACGATGGACGATGACGGCTACCAGCGGGCCGCCGCCTGTGAGGACAAGCGCCCGGTTTCCGCTCAGCCAGGCCAGGCCCGCGAATCTGGCCCCCGGCGGCTGGCTGCGCAGCCTCGGAAGGAGCTTATGACGGCCTGCTCGCCGGCCAGATCCGGGTCGGCCCATTCACAATTCTGTATCTCAAGACGTCTTCAACGATTGTCGCCCAGTGACTTGGGGCACAGCCGCCTACGTCTTTACGATTCCAGGAGGTGCCATAAAGAAAGACCGTCCTATTTGCTCGTGGCCAGTAATTCCTCTTACTGGTTCTATCCCGAAGGGAGTTGATAGTCATGTCGGCTCTCGTGAAGGGCCAAAGCGACTGGCCGGCGGGCCTGTCGCTGGGCTTTGACATCGATCGTAACGGCAGACGGCGCAAGCCGGTATGGGTCAACATTGTGACTCTGGGGATACTGTTGCCGGGCTTCGCGATGTGGGGGCTCTACCGAGCCTTTACTACCCCTACCGGCATCGGGCTGTGGGCGCTGGCGGCAGCGATGTACCTGTTCACGATGTTCGGCGTGACGCTGGGGAATCACCGTTACTGGACCCACCGCGGGTTTGAGGCCAGGTTCCCGTTGCAGGTGGTGCTGGCCGTGGCGAGCGGGATGTCGATGGAAGGCGACATCCAGCAATGGGTGATGAACCACCGCGCTCACCACCGTTTCGCCGACGTGGTCGGCAAGGATCCGCACTCGCCTTACGAATACCCCGGATGGCGGGGCTACAAGGGCCTGGTGTGGGCGCAGGGCGTCTGGCTGTTCTTCGTATACGAGCGGCCGCCGGAGTACACGCTGCACCGCGATCTGGCCGGGGACCGGCTGGTGCAGTGGCAGCGCCGAGCGTTCCCATTCCTGGTTGTGGCGAACTTCCTCGTGCCGCTGGCGTTCTACCCTCTGTTCGGGTGGAATTCGGTGCTGATAGCCGGGGCGCTGCGCACAGCAGCCCTCATGACGGCCACCGGTTTCGTCAACTCCGTCTGCCACAAGTGGGGCCGCCGGGCCAGAGACAGCCGCGGGCACGAGTTTCGCGCGGACGACAGCCGCAACAACGTGTTCGTGGCTGTCGTGGCCGGCGGCGAGGGTAACCACAGCTGGCACCACGCCGACCCTGCCTGCCCCCGGCATGGCCGCAGGGTCGCACTGGACGCCCAGGCCCTGGCGGCCGGAATCAAGCCCGAGCGCGGCTGGCGCCCCGACGCCACATGGGGGCTCATCCAGCTCCTCGCCACGCTGGGCCTGATCTACAAGGTGAAGAAACCGAAAATGACGGTCCACTTCGCCGACAAGCAGCTGGTCCCCAGCCAGCCGCTCCGGCAGACCCACCTCGAATGGCACATCAACGAGCCGGAGGAAGTGCAGGAACTCCTTGCCTCGTGACACACGGGACCGGGCGTACTCGGCCAAGGCGGCGCGCAGACACCGTTCACCGAAGATCAGCATCCGGCCGCTGACCTCGCTCCAGACCATGCGCACCCGGCCAGTCGATCTCAGGCCGGCGCAGTCGGACGGGGAGCCTTCTGCCTGCACGAACAATCCGGGGAAGTCCGGCAGCGTCTGGGGAAGCCGCACCACGTCGGCTCCCGAAACTGGCTCCTCCTCACCCTTGGCTGCACCGGTGGGTGAAGGATCTGGCCACTGGGCGGTGGCGGCGGACCGGGCTGTTCGAGACGAACTGCACTGACCTCGCCGGGGACGGGCGCCTGCTGGGCTAGGTGGCCGGGCGCACCGGCGCCGCCGTGACCGGCTGGCTGGGCGCCCGCGGCCAGGCATGGAAGGACACCGTTGCAGTGGTGGCGGTCGACCCGTGCGCGGCCTACCGGACCGCCATCACCCGGGCACTGCCGCATGCGGTGATCGCGGTGGATCACTTCCACCGGGCGCGCCTCGCCAACCAGGCCGTCACCAGGGTCTGCCAGCGGGTCACCCGCGAGCACCTGGGCCGCCGCGGCACCAGGCGCGATCCCGCGTGGGCGAACCGGCGGCGGCTGCTACGCGCCCGCGAACGCCTCTCCGAGCGGTCCTTCACAGCGATGTGGAACCAGATCACCGACCACGAGCCACCGCGCAGCTGCTCGCCGCATGGACCGCCGAACTGGCTGATCAGGTTGGCGAGATCGGGTTGCCGACAGCCGGTATGCGGGTGGAAGTGCGGGTGTCCTCCCCCGAACCCGCCGTAGCAGGGTCTGTGACTCCCGGAACCTAATGAGGTCAAGCCCGTCTGTGACCGCAGGGCAACCGGCCCGGCAGGGCTGCATGGTTCATGTACACGCGAAGACGGCCTTGACAGAATCCGTCCGTCACCCCTTTTGGCAGCTATCGGGTTCGGGGGAGGGGACTGGGCAGGGTGTCCCGCTCGAAAATAGGGTGCGCCTGGTGACCTGCGGTTCTTCTGCGCGTCAGGCGGCGTGCGTGTATTCGTTGATCAGGCCGCCCAGGACGGGTTTTCGGCGGATCCGTTCGCTACCGAGGTCGGTAGCGGCGATGCAGCCTGGGCCGCGCTCGTCGTCGGGGACGCGCTGGGCGATGCCCTGGTGCGGCCGGGCGGTGTTGTAGTGCACCTGGTATTCGGCCAGGACGGAGCGCAGGTGGTCCTCGCCCAGAATCACACCCGGTCCAGGAGCTCGCGGCGCAGGGTGCCGACAAGGCGCTCGCAGGTCGCGTTCATCCGCGGAGCCCGGACGGCGGTGCGCAGGATCCTGGTGCCGGTGGCCTGGAAGACGGCGTCGAACGAGCTGGTGAAGTTCGATCCGCGGTCGCGGAGCAGGAACGTGATGTCCGCGAACCGCTCGCCGAGGCTGAGGGCGAGGTTGCGGGCTGCTGCACCGTCCACTCGCCGGTGGGGTTGGCGGTGACGCCGCCCAGATGCATCCGGCGGCTGCCGTGCTCGATGAACACCAGGACATACAGCCTCCTCAGCAGCACGGTGTCTGCGTGCAGGAAATCGACCGCGACGATCCCGGCGGCCCGGGCATGAAGAAACTGCCGCCACGTCGGAAGCGACGAGGGGCCGGATCGATGCCCGCGGCATGCAGGATCTCCCACACCGTGGACGGCGCCACTGTCACGCCGAGCTTGGTCAGTTCGCCGTGGATCCGGCGGTGTCCCCACAGGGGATTCTCGCGGGCCAGGCGGACGACCAGGCGGGCGCTGCTCGGGACCGTCGGCGGGCGCCCGGGCTTGCGCCGCTTGCTCGTGTCGTACTTGCTGCCGGCCAGTCTGCGGTGCCAGGCCAGGAGCGTCGCGGGCGTCACGGGGAAGATGTCGGTCCAGCGCCTGCGGGGGAGGAGCCGTGCCAGCGCGGCGAGCCACACCCGGTCGGCCGGCGCGTACCGGACCCGGCTGGCGTGCCGGCGCAGCACCGCGTTCTCGTGCCGGAGCACCAGCAGCTCGGCATCCCTCGCCCGGTCCCCGCGGAACACCAGGACGGGCCAGGCCGAGTACCCGGCACGTGAGCAGGTAGACGATCTTGAGCAGCACCCGGCAAGCCAACCATCACCACGTCAAGCCTGCTGGCGATAGCGCAGGTCAGCCACTCAGTCGAGTATTCGAGCGGTACAGGTCCCCGAGGGGTGCCGGGCAATCGCGACGAGATAGTCAAGTCGGTGCTGCCGAGCGGCGAAAGCCACCACTTCCATGAGGATCCATTCCAAACAGGGCGGAGAGGACCTAGGGAAAGTCCTCATCTGGATTCCCAGGCTGTCCTACCATGCCACAAGCATCCGCCGATAATGCACGCAGAGCAAACATGGCCTGACGTCGCCGAGGCCGTCACGCTGGCGTGGGCCGCGTTCGAGCGGGCCGCAGGCGACCTCGCCGGGTGGGACATGCCGGCGCGCTTTCCTGCGCCGCCGGGTCAGCGTCACCGTGTCCAAGCGCGGCAGGATCGGCCGGGCAGTTGCTCGATGTCGTCCACGCTGCAGAGCACCAGGTCAGCGCGATTCGTGGAAGACCC
>CABDXS010000695.1_pt1 | contig 17000 bp, 18 predicted proteins | sample 3421381 | NCBI WGS metagenome assembly CABDXS01 (sample SAMEA5534336, study PRJEB31848) | metagenome | biome: tundra; feature: field; material: soil | place: USA | collected 2013-05 | depth 0.15 m
CGGCTTACCGGCCCACCCGAAAGTGCGCCGGACCCTGACGGGGTTTCCGTGTTCCACACGCATGAGAAACGGCTGGGGCTGGGTGTCCTCTGTACCCCGGAGACGACGGTGTCCACACGGTCAAGCGACGTCCTTGACCGCCGCCTGCCACATTTCAGCGGCATGTCCCTGTCTCCTCGGTATTACCACCCGCCCCGAGGAGTCACAATTACGAGGCATCAGCAAGGCTTCACTGTCATTCACCCCATGCCCAGCCTTCCCTTCGCCTGTGACTCCCAGACGGAACGGGAATCCTTGGGCTTTACCCTGAGCTTCACACCCGACCGAGCAAGACCCGGCCGCGCACGTCAGGGTAGGGACGGGCCTTGGACACTGGCCCGGATTACGTCTTCGACATCAGTCAAACCTCCTTCGACGTGTTCACTCATAACGTGCGACCTCACGTCGCAACATCGGATTGTGATGCGCATGCGCCCGCCCGCCCCGCCGGGACCGATCGAGCGGGAACGGGTTGATGACCGGCCCGCTGCCCACATCCAGATGGAAGTCGTAGAAAGCCCGCAGCACGGTTTCGGAGTGCGCACGCACCGACGGCGCATACGCCTCACCAGCAGGAACGGCCACCAGCGCATCGGTCTGGTCACCAGTGCGCCAATGCGGCCTGGGCTGCTTACCCGTGACCTGCAGCCACCTGCAGAAATCACGGGCCTCGACACGGGTCGCCTGATCCCGGGCCACCCCGGTCCCTGCCTGCAAGAACCGGAACCAGCGAAGAAGATCCATCCCATAGGAACGAACCGTGGACTCAGCCCGGCCTGCCGCCAGAAGATCCCGGAAATAGGCCGTGGCAGCAGCCACGGCCGCCCCGTCAGCATCAACCAGCCGGTAGGGCTCGTAACGATCACCAGTCGCTACCAGCCGGCCGGCCTGAGGCACCACCAGCGCCGCCAGATCCCTGGACGGCTCATCGTCTCCGATCATGGAGCGAGACGATGCCAGGACAAGTCAGGGCATGCCCGCTGAACTGCAGAAACTGCTGGTCCTGTTCAGTCAACGGGTAACCTCGCAGTCGGCGCACTACATCAGGCCGGGCGGCATGACACCACCGAAGCCACCCGCTGGGCCAGTCGTTACATGGAACGGCCATTCACCATTCTCGGACTCACGTCATGATCTTGAAACGGCCGTGCCACCGTCAAGGACGAAAGCTACCGACTGCTCCTTGTACTCCCGCGTAAATGCGCGGCGTGTCGAACCCATTTCTCGCTCTCCCGACGAATCGGGCAGCTAAGCCGGGTGTCCACCGAAGCGGGAACGGTCCATACCTGAACGTCGCAGCGTGCGCCTGCAACCAGGTGGGGAGGGCCTCGGGTCGCAGGCCGCGTTACCAGGAACCCCATTTCAGGCTTGGCTTGGGCAGGGACGGAGGTTCCAGGAAGGCGGGCGGCGTGGTCAGGTCCAGCATTTCGAGCGGCGAGGTCGCTGCGGCGTCCCTTGCGGTGAGCGCTGGCAGGTTCCATTTCTGCTCGACGAGCTTGACCACGGAGGTGTGGTCGAAGACCTCGCTGCAGACGTAATCCGGGCGCGAGTACGGTGATACCAGCACGGCGGGCACCCGGAACCCGTATCGGTCGTAGCGGCGCGGTCCCTCCGTCAGGTTCTCCTCGTTCTTGACCATCCCGGGGACGACGGGCCGCAGGAGGGCCTGCAGCATGGTCGTGCTGCCTACCAGGCTGTGTCCTTCGACGTTATCGGGCGGGACGGCTGGCGGTGGCGGGACATGATCGTAGTAGCCGCCATGCTCGTCATACACCCAGATCAGCAGGGTGTGGGGCCACGCCCTGCCGTGCATGACCCTGTTGATCACCTCGGCGGCGAAACTCTCGCCTTTCCTGATGTCCTGCGGATTTTCCTCGGAGTAGGTGTCGAAGTCAGGATCCACGATGCTGAACGCTGGCAGCATTCCGTTGTCGGCATCCGCGAAGAACTGATCGCTGGTGCGGATGTGCTGCATGTAACGGCCGATGCCCAGCGGAAAGACGTCGGCTGTGAACTGCAGATCCTTCTGGACTCCCTTGGTCACTGCGGGGAAGGATCTGCCCAGGGACATCAGCCGGCGCCTGGCCATGCGGCGCTTGTGATGCCCATAGCGCCCGAGCTTGGACTTGTCGGCGGCCGCGGGATGGTAATTGACCCAGGAAATGTCGTGCCTGGTCAGCATGTCGAAGATGGTCCCGGCCGGCGGGTAGTCGAGCAGGTCGTATGGCGAGTCATCGATGAGGCCGTGCGCCGTTCCGGCAATCAGGAAGCGGCGATTGGGGAACGTGGGACCCAGGCACGAGCTGAACCAGTGATCGGCCAGCGGGAAAGTGCGGGCCAGCCCGTAATAGAACGGCAGGTCGTCTTCGGTCCAGTAGCCCATGCCGGCTGCCGCAGCAGCTGCGCCGACGGCCGCATCAGCGGCGTCGGTGGCGGTGACGACTGTCTGGGTGCTGGTTACGAATCCGTCGCACTTCCCGTCCCCCCACTGACAATGAGTCGCATGCCAGCTCTGGGACGGTACCTGCGGCCGCTGGATCGTGGAGGGCAGGTGGTGCGCGCGAACGTGCTCGCCGCCGGTACCCAGATTCGATATCTCGGGCTCGCCGTCCGCGCCGAGCGGGAAGCCCTCGCCGCGGCCTTGCAGCATGCCCAGGTAGTTGTCGTAGGAATGATTCTCCATCATGAGCACGACGATGTGCCTGATCTGCGGCAGCAAGTCCGTGCCAGCGGGCAGGGACGGCCGCGGCGGTGGCCCGGCCGCCGTGGCACCGGCGCGCCATGCCCGGCGTTTTATCTCGATCTGCTCGAGTCGCTCCCACACGATCGCGCCACCTTCGGTATTGATTGTGGCGATATCGTCTCATGCGGCCAGCGAGCATGATGTTGATCGACGAGCCCTCCGAGTATGTAGCCGGGACCGGACCTGTCGGTCCGGCCCCGGCTAGGTGAATGCGGCAGGTGCCATGCTCGATGACGATCAGGGTAGATGCGCTGCAGGAGGACGGTGTCCACGTGGACGAAGTCGGCCACCAGGATGCCGCGAGCCTGCGCGGTGGGGAACTGCTTCCAGGCCGTGCCCGTGCGGCGCGGTGCCGGGCCGATCCCGGCATCGTGCAGGATTCGCTAGACCGTGGAGGCGGCGATCGGGCGCCCGGGCTTGGCGAGCTCGCCGTGCACGCGTCGGTGTCCCCACATCGGGTTGTCTGTCGCGGTGCGGATCACCAGTTTGCGGATAGCGGCTGCTGGCCCTGCGGGGCGACCACGTTAGTCAGCGACGACGTGCGGGACGAGTCGTGCAGCGAGGCCTGCCCGGGTCAGGCTGGCCGTGATGGCGATGGCCAGGACCCAGGTGAAGGCCGGTGCGGCGAGCAGCACTGCGATGATCATGGTCACGTCGAGGATGATGAGCTGTGCGTGCCGAGAACCTCGTCCACGTCATGCGACCAGGCGATATTCGTTGATCAGGCCACCGGCGCGAGCGTCTTTTCGGATGCGGTACTGCTCCAGATCGACCGGTTCGGGCAGCGGTGTCAGCGGCGCGGCGCCGTCCAGCGAGCGGTGCGGCCGATGCTGGTTATGGTGGGTCTCGTAGTCGCGCAGGATCCGCCGCAGATGGTGCTGGTTCCAGATCAGGGCGCGGTCCAGGAGCTCGCGGCGGCATCCCCCGATCCACCGCTCGGCGATCCCGTTCATCCGGGGCGTCCGGACGCTGCACAGCACGGTCCGGATGCCAGCGTCGGCGAGGACCGCGTCGAAGATGTCGGTGAAGTTGGAGCCGCGGTCGCGGATCATGAACTTCCCCCGGTCTGCCTGTCCGCCGAGGTCCATGAGCAGGCTGCGGGCCTGCTGCGCGGTCCACTCCCGGTGGGGTGCAGGGTGACGCCGAGGATGCGGATGCGCCGGGCCGCGTGCTCGATCACGGCCAGGACGTGAGCCAGGGTGCCGCCGGGCAGGTCGACCGTGAAGAAGTCGCACGCCAGGATCGCGTCGGCCTGGGAGCGCAGGAACTGCGCCCAGGCCGGGACCGGTCCGTCGCGGTGCGGGGCCGGTGCCGCTGGCCTTGAGGATCTCCCAGACGGCCGGCGCCGCTATCTTGGCTCCCAGGCCGGCCAGCTCGCCGTGGATCCGGCGGTAGCCCCATTCGGGGTTCTCCCGGGCCAGCCGGAGGACCAGGGCCCTGATATTCGGGCGGGACCGGCCGGCCGGTCCTGCCGCGCACGGACCGCGCCGCCTGGCGGCGCCGGACGATGTCGCGGTGCCAGCGCACGATGGTGTCCGGGGTGACCACAAGCCGCAGCTCCTGGCGGCGGGCGTTCGGTATCACGCCGAGCAGGGCCGCGAGCAGGGCCCGGTCCGCCCAGTTCAGCTTCGGGCGGCGCGGCTGCCGCCGCTGCAGGACCGCGAGCTGGTGGCGCAGGATCAAGATCTCGGCGGTTTTCCACGCCTCCTCGCGCCGGGACAGCCGCAGCCATGCGGCTAGCCGAGTGGTCAGGAGGAACAGGAACCGCAGGCACATGATCGGTGATCATCGCGGGCGGAGCGCCGGGCGAGCAACTCTGCTGGTCAGAGCCGTGGATGCGATTCTCGGCACGCACAGGCACACAGGCGAGAATAGCCCGGGTCCGGCTGAGCTGATCACCGCGCTGCCTCCAGGCATGGCCGCCTACCGCAGGATCGCCAAGCCATCGATCGCGCAGATGCGCGTCCGCCGTTTGTGATGCCGAGGTGTCCGCTTCCAGCTCTCGCCTGCCGGCCAGGGGGCCGCGAATCCGGGTCAGGCCGCAGCATCGGAGTCCTGAGCGCGGTGTCATGGCTCACGACGGGATGCCGGGCGGCCCACCGCTCTCCTTCGTGGCTGCGATCCGTGTCAAAGTGAGGACGAACGACGTGGACGGTCGGTAGCCAGTGGACCTGCCTGGAGACGGCCACCACGGTCACCGGATGTGGCTGTCTCCATGCGGTCCGCAGGATGGGTAGCGCCCTCGCTTCCCGCTGGCCAACCGCGGAGCGGAGGTGCTCTCGGTCGAGCGTTCGATCGCGGCGGATGCGCCGATGACCGCGGCGGTGCTGGCGGCGCTCGGCGTGCCGCCGCGGCGGTGGCGGCCGGCTACTTCGACGAGCAGATACTGCCGATCGAGGTGCCCGCCAAGAGGGGCACCACGGTCACGATGAAGACCGACGAGCACATCAGGCCGGACGCCTCAGCGGCAGGCATGGCCAAGCTGCGCCCGGCGTTCGCCAAGGATGGCACGGTGACCGCGGGGAACGCCTCGGGCATGAACGACGCCGCGGCTGCCGTCGTGCTCGCCAGCGGCGCCTATGCCGGCAGCCACGGCCTGCAGCCGCTTGGCCGGCTGGTCGCCTACAGTCACGCGGGCGTCGAGCCGAGGATCATGGGCACCGGCCCGGTACCGGCCATCAGGAAGGTCCTGGACCGGTCCGGCATGAAGGTCGATGAGATCGACGTGTTCGAGGTGAACCAGGCATTCGCCGCCCGGGCCCTCGCCGTGTCCGCGAGGTTGGCCTGCCGCTGGACCGGACCAACCCGAACGGCAGCGGCATCTGGCTGGGGCACCCGGTGGGCGCCACCGGTGCCATCCTTGTGGTGAAGGCCCTTTATGAGCTGAAGCGGGTATCAGGCAGGTACGCGCTCGTGACCATGTGCATCGGCGGCGGCCAGGGCATCGCCGCGATCTTCGAGCGAGTGTGAGCAGCTGCACACACCGGGAGGCGCTGAATGACCAGTTATGATGCCGCGTCGCAGTCCGCCGAGGACACAGCGGAAGCGCTCGGCCCTGAGTTCGGACTCGCCTCCCCGGACACCGCGGGCTTCGGCGAGGCCACGCTCGCCGTGCAGGCCCGCCGCGCGCCGGTTCGGCCGGCCGGCGCGCTGGTGGCGGATGGCCGGCCCGGCAGCGCGGTGCGGGTGGGGGTGCGCTTGGCGGGGTGGCCGCGGGACATGGTGATGCCCGCGGGCGTGGTGGGCTTGGCGGGCGTGCCCGAGGGCCAGCTCAGAGCAGCTCGGTGAATGGCTTCTCGCTCGCCTACGAGGGTTTCGATCCTGCCGGGGAGGGGCTTCGGGAGGCGCTGACCTCGACGGGCAACGGCTACTTGTGCACGCGCGGCACGGCGGAGTGGGAGGACGCCGACGGCGTGCATTACCCGGGCACGTACGGGCACGGCGTTTACAACCGCGAGACGACGATTCTCGGTGGCGTGCCGGTGCTCAACGAGGATCTCGTCAATCTGCCCAACTGGCTGGTGCTCAAGCTCCGCATCGAGGGCGAGGATCCGATCCGGCTCGCCGACGTCGAGCTGCTCGGCTACCGGCATGAGCTTGAGATCCGCACCGCGACGGTGATCCGCGAGCTGCGTTTCCGCGATCGCTCCGGCCGGGTGACGGCGCTGCGCAGCCGGCGGTTCGTGAGCATGGCCGACGTCCATCAGGCGGGTATCGAGTGGACGCTCACACCCGAGAACTGGTCCGGCCGGGTGGAGGTGGTATCGGGCCTGGACGGGCGGGTGACCAACGGCGGCGTCGCGCGCTACCAGCAGCTCGAGGGCCGCCACCTCGACCCGGTGTCACCGAGGACGTTCGGGCCCGAGGTGATCGCGCTGAAGGTGCAGACGCGCCAGTCGAACGTGTACATCGGCGAGGCGGCGCGCACGCGCATCCTCGACGACCGCGGCGAGCCGGTCGCCGTCGACCGCAGCCTCTACCAGATGGATGACTACATCCAGCAGGTGCTCGCGTTCGGCGTCCGGCAGGGCGCCGCGGTGCGGGTCGAGAAGATGGCGGCCTTCTGCACCTCGCGTGACCCCGCGATCAGCGACACGCTGGCGAAGGCCGGGACGTCGGCGCTGCGCTGCACCGGCTTCGAGGAGGCGCTCGCGCGGCACGCGTCGGCCTGGGACGAGCTGTGGCGGGTGTGCGACGTCCGCGTGCCGGGCGACGACCGGGTCCAGCTGCTGCTGCGGCTGCACATCTGCCACATCCTCCAGGTGTGCTCGCATCACACGGCCGACCTGGACGCCGGGGTGCCGGCCCGCGGCCTTAACGGCGAGGCCTACCGGGGGCACGTGTGCTGGGACGAGCTCTTCGTGTATCCGTTCCTGAACTTCCGCATGCCGGAGGTCACCCGAGGGCTGCTGATGTACCGCTACCGGCGCCTGGGCGAGGCGCGCGCCGCGGCCCGCGAGGCGGGGATCCGCGGGGCGATGTTCCCGTGGCAGAGCGGCAGCGAGGGCAAGGAGGAGACCCAGCGCGTGCATCTCAACCCGCTCTCGGGCCGCTGGGAACGCGATCTGAGCCACAACCAGCGGCACGTCAGCGCGGCGATCTTCTACAACATCTGGCACTACTTCCAGACCACCGAGGACCTGGCCTTCCTGCGCGACTACGGCGCGGAGATGATGCTGGAGATCGCGCGCTTCTGGGCCTCGATCGCGCACTTCAATCCCGAGCGGGAGCGCTACGAGATCCACGGCGTGATGGGGCCGGACGAGTTCCACGAGAAGTACGCCGATGCCGCTGAGGGCGGCCTGCGCAACAACGCCTACACCAACGTCATGGTGGCGTGGCTGTGCGACGTCGCGCAGAAGATCCTCTCGCTCCTGCCCGCGACGCGGGCCGACGCGCTGCGCGCGAAGCTGGGCCTGGGCGACGAAGAGCTGCGCACGTGGGCGGACATGAGCCGCCGGATGTTCGTTCCCTTCCACCGCGACGGCATCATCAGCCAGTTCGAGGGATACCAGGATCTCGAGGAGCTGGACTGGGACGCCTACCGCGCCAGGTACGGGAACATCCAGCGGCTCGACCGGATCCTGCGTGCCGAGGGCGACGACCCCAACCGCTACAAGCTCGCCAAGCAGGCCGACACGGTGATGCTGTTCTTCCTGTTCTCCCACGACGAGCTGCGGCGGCTGTTCGAGCGGCTGGGCTACGACTACGGTCCCGATACCGCGGCCAGGAACATCGCCTACTACGACGAGCGCACATCGCACGGCTCCACGCTGAGCTTTGTCGCGCACGGCGGCGTGCTCGCGCCGCTGGACCTCGAGGCCTCGTGGGAGCGGTTCCTCGCCGCGCTGGAAAGCGACGTCGGCGACGTCCAGGGCGGCACCACGAAGGAGGGCATCCACATGGGCGTGATATCCGGGACGCTCGATCTCGTCCAGCGCAGCTACGCCGGCACGCAGATCCGCGACGGCGTCCTGTACTTCGACCCCCGGCTGCCCGCCCAGCTCGACGGGCTGTCGTTCGCGATGCAGTTCCGGGGGACGCCGATCCGCGTGACACTCGCCGACGGGAAGCTGACCCTGGCCGCCCACCGGGAGGGCGTGCTGCGGCCGATCAGCGTCGGGGTCGGCGACGAGGTCCGCAAGCTGCGCGCCGGCGGCCGGTGCACGTTCGAGATCCGGTCGTCCGCGGACGCCGGGCACTAGCAGGCTCACGGCTGACAGGAGGACGCGTGCCGGCGTTCCAGGGAGCGATCTTCGATGTCGACGGCGTGCTTGTCGACTCGCCGCATGAGAAGGCGTGGCGCGAGTCGCTGCGCGAGCTGATGGAGGGGGAGTGGAGCGACATCCGCGACCGGGCGGCCTGGTCGCCGGAGGCGTTCACGTCCCAGGTCTACCAGGTGGAGATGTCGGGCAAGCCGCGCCTGAGCGGCGCGCGCGCGGCGCTGGAGTACTTCAAGGTCCCCGACGACGACGCGCGCCTGGCGGTGTACGCCGCGCGCAAGCAGGAGATGGTGGTGCGGCTCATCGAGGCCGGGGACTTCACCGCGTACCCCGACGCGCTGCGGTTCATCATCGCCGTCAAGGACGCCGGCATCCGGGTCGCGGCGGCGTCGTCGTCGAGGAACGCGCAGCTGTTGCTGGGCAAGATCCGGCTCGACACGTTCGCCCGGGAGCAGGGGATCACGTCGGCGTCGCTGCGTCCGGGCCTGACGCTGCTGGACTTCTTCGACGCCGACGTCTCGGGCCGGAACTTCGCCCACGGAAAGCCGGACCCCGAGATGTTCCTGACCGCGGCCTGGGAGCTCGGGGTTGCGCCGGAGCGCGCGATGGTCATTGAGGACGCCGCGGCTGGCGTGGAGGCCGCCAAGGCCGGCGACATGGCCGCGATCGGGATCGCGCGGGCCGACGACGCGGACCTGCTGGCCGATGCAGGGGCCGACATCGTCGTCACGACGCTCGACGAGGTGGATCTGACCGCCGTGGGCGACGGGCGGCTGGAGCGGACAGCCTCCTGACAGTAGCTCAGCAACCGCGGCGTCCTCGGGCTCGGGCGCGACGTTGACGACCTCCCCGGCGAGGCGACCGACCTTGACCGCAACAGTTGCCGAGACAGTGCTGAGGGCGGCGTACCGTGATCCACTGACACCCGATGACCTCGCAGCGCTCTGGCCGACGAGGCCGCTCTACGGGGGCGCGGGCCGTCATTTTCCATTGCCGCCCCTCACTGCTCAATTTCGTGATCGCTGACACGTCAAGGCTGTCAGGGGGGAAAGCATCCTGAGTCGCTGATGCGGCCCAGGATCCCGTCGCGGGCGCGGGTGCAGGAGATCCTGGCGGGGTCCAGCCCGGCGTCGTATGCGGCGTGGCCGATCAGGGTACAGATCGCCTGGCAGCAGCACTGCATCGTGTACGTCTCCTGGCGGATCATCGGCGGGGACTTCGAGCCCAGCACCACGGCAGCGCCGCCGCGCAGCGAGGTTTCCAGCTCATCGAAGCAGGTTCCCAGCTGCGAGCGGGAGGCGCAGGCCGCGGCGGCCTACTGCGGTGACAGCGGGTGGCCTGCGGTAACGTTCGGCTAGCGCTGGTGTGGGGCGGCGGGCTTGAGGCCCTCTTCCGTCGCAGGCACACGTCCGCCGCAGCTCGGAGGTGGAGAGGACCGGCTCGGCACCGAATGCGCCCACCTGGGCAAGATGGTCGCGGGCACGCTGCAACGACGTCGCCGCCACCTGTGCCCTCGTCCGCGAATTCGTCGGCATGCTGTGCCAGCGCCACGGCCACAACCTCGGCGCCTGGGCTGACAAAGCCGAAGCCAGCGGGTCCGCGAGCTACGCGGCTTCGCCGTCGGCTTGCGCAAGGACCGGGCAGCCGTCACCGCCGGCCTCACCCTGCCCTACAGCTCCGGTGCTGTCGAAGGCCGCGTCAACCGCATCCAAATGATCAAAAGACAGATGTACGGACGGGCGAACCCGGACCTCCTGCGCAAGCGGGTCCTGTTCACCGACTAACGCCATCACGGAAAGCGAGCCAGAGCCAGTTTCCAGCGGCCCCCAACATCCGCCGGGGGTAAGACGCGTCGGCGCGACCGCGTGCGTGCCGGGCGCGTCCGCCCGTGAGCGATACTGCTGGGGTGGGCGATCGCAACGTGCTAGGTGGTCAGCTGGAACCGTGCGGCACCGACCCGGTCACCGGGTTCTACCGAAATGGGTGCTGTAACACCGGGCCGGAGGACCAGGGTAACCACACGATCTGCGCGGTGGTGACCTCTGAGTTCCTTGAGCACCAGCGTCGCATCGGCAATGATCTCAGCACCCCGGTGCCCCAGTTCCGTTTCCCGGGGCTTGTACCGGGGGACCGCTGGTGTGTGACAGCGGCGAACTGGCTGCGGGCTCACCACGATGGCGCGGCCGCACACGTGGTGCTTGCTTCAACCCATGAGCAGGCTCTCGAGATCGTGCCCCTTGCCGCGCTTGAGGAGCACGCCGTCGACGTCCCTGCTAATCCCAGCGCACTCGAGGACTGAGCGTCACTGCGTCACCCGGGCCAACGACGTAACCACGCGCCTACCGGGTTGGACTCGACCGCTCCTGCCGCGATGACGGTCGTTCGCGAGTTGGTCACGGAGAGTGGCGGAGCCGCCTGTTGGGTAAGCGCGCAGTCCCGCCGTTCGGTGCGGCCAGGAGGTCCGCGGCTTGCCGGATATTGGCCGTCCAGATCGGACATTCGGTGCGGTCCGCTGGGCGGTCGGCATCGGGGCGAAGGGAAACCCCGGGATGGCCGCGCCTGCGTCTCACCTCCCTTTCTCCGCCGGCTGCGTAATGTGTCCCCGGTTCTCCGGACCCGCCGGGGGGTTCAGTCCGTCTGGCGGCGTGCGACGTGGTGCGGCACGGTTGTGGGCGTGGAGAGAATCGTCGTGATCGGTTGCGCAGCGGGAAGTCCACCCTGGCTAGGGATCTGGCTGCCCGAGCCGGTCGGCCGCTGGTCGAGCGGGACGAGCTTGGCGTCCTGGGCTCGCATGTGTACCTGTCCGCCAGCCATCGCAGGGATGGTCGCTAGCTCGCGCTGGGTTCTTGATGCAGCGTCGTACTACGCCAGCGAGCTCGTCTACGCGGCGGCCGATACGGTCATCTTTCTCGACTACGCGAAGCATGTGGTGATGTGGCGCGTGCTGCGCCGCACGCTCGGGATCGAGCTGCTGCGGCGTCCGGCGCGTGCGCACCGGCCACAAGGGCCGGCGGCCTGGCGGGAGTGCCAGCACCCGTAGCCGACCGCATTGGCCAGGGGGGTGCCGATCGACCCTCCTGGCGCTTCGATGTCAGCACCACCGTTGATCAGCGCGTCGGCCACGTCAGCATCATCGCTGCTCGCCGCCCAGTACAGGGGCGTCTCGGAATGCCGTCCTCCGGTGGTCCTGGCGTTTGGGTCGGCGCCTGCCTCGATGAGCACGCGTACAACCTCCGGGCCGCTGGGGAAGTAGCCGGGCCAGTCGGTAGCCGCGTGCGAGCGGTGCGGGATCCGCCCTTGTCGTCGGGTATCCGCTCCGATGCCAGGCTCGGGTGGTCGCTCAGGAGCCGTTCCAGCGCTGCGACATCGCCCGCGCGGATCGCGCGCATGAGAGCCCCGTCGGCCCGGTCACTGCCGTCCGCTGTGGCCGTGAGATTCTCCCTCCCGGGCCGCTGAGTGCCTGGCTCAGGACCTCGCGGACGGCGCGGTCGCTCATCGCCCGGTGGCGCGCAGCTCAACCAGCACGTTGCCTCGCCGCAACATCACGAAAACGGATCCGCAGCTCCCAGACCGCGCCCTCAAGGTGATCCGACCAGGATCCGCCGAGTTCGGTGCGCGGCAAAGTCGAACGTTGCGATCAGCGTCCGCACTGGTCACTAATCACCTCAACTGGGCTGCCATGGATCGACCAGGTCGACTCCGGTTTCCCGGAAATCCTTCACGTTGCGTGTGGCCAGGGTCGCACCGCGAGCCCGGCAAATGGCGGCGATCTGAGCATCGAACCCCTCGATCGGCAGGCCGATGCCATCGCGGTGACTCACGATCAGCGCATAGTGGACCGCCGCGTCGGCGTCAAAGGGCAGGACATATTCACTGAACGCGGTGAAGACCTCATCGGCTGCGGCCCGCAGGCAATCCTTGCGGCGTCCCCCGGCGAGGCGTTCAAGGCCGTAACGGATCTCGGCGACCGTGATCGCCGTCGTGCACAAGTCGCCTGCGGCCTGCGAGCTCACCCAGTCGTGTTCCCGGAGGGGCGCTCGTGTTGCTGACGGTGTTCCGGAAGACCAGGCAGCATGATCAGAAGCAGATCGACCGGGCGGTGCGGGCGCGGAAGATCTGCGGGCGTACCACCAGGGACCGGCGGCTGAGACCTGCGAAAGGCAGGTGTGATGGCTGGCTACCACACCCGCGTGGCGGGTGCCGGGATTCAGGCCGACGATCCCGAGCGGATCGCCATCCGCGAGGCGCTGGCCTTCGGGAAGGCCCTGTACGACCGGCGGGTCGCCCTTGGCCTGAGCGTCACGGATCTCGCCGGCCGGGCGGGCATGACCGAGGATGAGGTCGAGTCCATCGAAGAGGGCGGCACCGAGCCCGCGGCCGCCCTGCTGCGCCGCCTTGCTGCGGCCCTGGACGCCGACGTGCGCCTTACCCCGGGTCACGATCTCGGCTCCGTAGGATTTGAGACGCACGCCGCCTGATCGGCCTGGCCTGAGCCGAACCGGCCAGCAGGGCAATGCCGCCTGGAGCTGTCCCCCGCCCCCGCCATCGCCATGTGCCGCCACGGGCGCGTATCGAGAGGGACGCTCCGACTCGCGGCGGGGGGGTCTGAGTCCATGGCCTGAACCGGCGGCGGCGGGCGCGGATGACGCGGCCCGGCGCTCCCGGCGCTGACCCGGGTGCAAGCAGGGTCGCGCAGCGGTCGTGTGCCCGATCCGTCTCGCCGAACGCGGGCAGCATCGGCCTGATCGTGCTCGCGGCCACGCTGCGGATCGACGAGCAGGGCACCGTGGCCAGCGCGGCGACCGCAGTTGGCATCCTGCCAACTGCCGAGGCACCGCCCCGGCGGACCGTCGTGTTCGATCGGCCGTATCTGCTCCTGGTGACCGACACCGCAACCGGGGAGCCTCTGTTCCTGGCCCCAGGTAGCCGATCCCTCGTCGCCCTGACCGCCTGCGCGGCGCAAGGAACACCAGCCACCTGGCTGAGCGCCGATGACGTGCAGGCATGCCTGGGATATGCGGCACGGGCCGTCGACGAGCACGAGCTTGCGGTCCGGCTCAGCGCGTGAGGTTCCTGCTCGATGAGTGTCTTTCCCGTCCGGCTCGCCAGGCTGCTGCGCGCCGCGGGCCACGACTGCGTGCACGTCTGCGACGGGGGCCTGGCCGGGCAGCCGGATGAGCAGCTGCAACCACGGTCCGCGCGAGTCCGGGCTCAATATCCGGGAGCCGCCGGTGCCGATCTCGCGGCCACCGCAACGGCCGGCGTCCGCAGACGCCGGGCAAGGCAAGCTGCTGAGGCGTCACGCAGGTGCCAGCACTGATCGGGCCACCGCGGGCAGTGCACACCCGCATCGGCGCGCCGCACGCTCGCCGCACATGCCCCTGCGCCCAGCTCCGGCACTGGCGGCCCATCAGAATCCGGTACGCCAGTGGCTGACGCCGCCAGGTGAGCTGCCCGGCCCAGGCAGCCCGCACTCCCCCGCTCAGCGGAGAGTTCGGCGCCGAAGACTGTACCGGCGGCCGCCTCGAAAATCCGCATCCTGCTGGACGTACAGGGCCAAGAGACTGAACGTGCCGGCGGCCGCAGGGAACGACCTGAGCGAGCTCGGCAAAGTCCGATTCTGCCGAGATGAGCGGGCAACCGCTGAAGTGGACATGAGCAGATAACTGCGCCACAATTGTGGTCATGAGCATTGAGCCGCTGCGGTCCGTCCGTGATCATCTGTCGGAATTCGTCGACCGCGTCGAGGGCCAGCACGAGCGGATAGTGCTGACCCGCAACGGCCACGCGGCCGCCGTCCTGATCAGCCCCGAGGACCTCGCCCAGCTCGAGGAGACGATCGACGTCCTGAGCGACCCTGCGGCACTGGCCGACATCCGCGAAGCCGACGAGGCCTACGCCCGCGGTGATGTCATCCGCGGCGCTGAAGCCGTCCGCCAGCTGCGCCAGTGACAAGCGAGGGCGGATACGAGCTCGTCCTCACCCCGCCGGCGCGCCGCGCCCTGACCGGGAAGCTGCCCGAGCCAGTCGCCGCAGCAGTGATGGAGTTCCTGACCACATCCCTGATCCGCCAGCCCTACCGGGTCGGCAAGCCGCTGCGCGATGACCTGGCTGGCGTGTGGTCCGCGCGCCGGGGCACCTACCGCGTTCTCTACCGCATCCGCGAAGACGTCCGCGAATTGATCGTCCTCCGCGTCGAGCACCGCCGCGACGCCTACCGGCCGCTCTGACCGCGCGACGGCGCCCACCACAGCCATGACCCGCAGCCCCGTCGGTCAGCTGACTGGTGACCAGGACTGCGACGGGAGCGGAGGTAGTGGTAGATAGGCCGCAGGCCGGGGTCGTCGGCCATGGTGATGCGGAAGTCCCGCCCGGCGTATTTGAGGTTCTTGCAGGCGGTCACCACCTTCGCGGAGTCGAGGATGCTCTGGTCCACGCTGGTGCGGATCACGTAGATCCCGTCGAAGGCGGCCTCGGCGGCGATGTTCTCCTCGTCGCGGCGGTAGGTGAAGCTGGTATCGGTTATCTCGCGGAGGAAGTGCTTGCCGGCCTTGTGCTTGCCGGTGATCTTCCCTACCCGCTCCCCGATCTTGTCGGCGCCTTTCAGCCGCCCCGCTTCCGCCGATGCCCGGATCTTCTCCAGATCCTTCTCGGTGGCGGCCAGCAGGGCCTGGCGCTTGCGGGCCCGGTCGGCTTCAAGGAACGGGTTCCGGCAGCAGATCAGCCGCTCGCCCGGGTAGTCCGGGTGGGTGATCTCGGCGAAATTCTGCGTATCGAACAGTGACATCTGCAGCGGCCCGTCGTCTCGGGCCAGCGCGGCGATCGCGGGCGCGCGCAGCGCGGTGACCCAGTCCATGCCCCGCGCTTGCCGTCGCGGGAATGCCAGGACGCCGCCAGCTCGCCCCAGGCCCGGCGAGTCCGTCAGGCGGGCAGAACGGCGACGTCGTACTGCTGGCAGCGGGCATCCCTGGTGACCAGCGTGTGACCCTCGCACTGCGCCTGCGCGACGAGCATCCGGTCGAACGGGTCCCGGTGGATCAGCGGAAGGCGCCCGGCGGCAATAGCGTGCCATGAGCCAATGGGCAGCTCCGAGAAGCCGCTGCCGCGGATTCGCTCGGGCAGGTCAGCGGGCTCCCTGAGCTTGCCGATGGCCTGCTTGATCGAGACCTCCCACACGGTGGCGGCGCTGACGTAGACACCTGGCTCATGGTCGAGCCTGTCCTTGATCTCCTCCGGCAGTGACGGATCGTCGGCCAGCCACCACAGCACCACGTGCGTGTCCAGCAGCAGGCTCACGGCGTGAGGCCGAAGTCACCGGCGATCGCATCGTTGACCTCATCCGAATCCCAGTCCTCGGTCGCGACGAGAGTGCCGCGCAGCGACCCGCGCCCGCGCCGGGTGACGGCGGAGGTCAGCGGGATAACTTTCGCGACTGGCGTCCCGGCGCGGCTGATAGTGATCTCCTCACCCTGCTCGACCCGCTCGATGATCCTGGAGAGGTTCGTCTTCGCCTCGTGAATATTGAACTGCGCGGCCGCATCGCCCGACATGAGACCTCCTTAGCTAAGAGCTTAGTCCACCAGCGCCGCCAATGCCACCTAGCCCGTTGAGCCCGCGAGAGCACCGGCAGGTGAATTTCGTGAGCCTGATCCGGGCGCACCGGAAGCGCCTGCTCGCGGCGAACTCGCCCGTCGGTATCCCCGGCTTGCAGCAACGCCGCAGGTGGAAGCGGACCGAGAGGTTACCGACGTTCCAGAGCGGTCGGCCGAACGTACAAGCATACGAACCGCGAAGTCCTTGGTTGAAGGTGCCCCGCTGCCGGTACGTCTACGCAGGTCACGGGCCGAGAGGGGCGCGCGATGAGCCGCGCGGGTCCATAGAACTGGCCGCCGTGAACGTCGGGCGCAGTTGCTGCGTAGAGCTGTGGCAGCACGCCGCGTTCAGCGGGTTGAGCCAGCAGCATCGCGGCGATCCTCATCCCCGATCCCGGCCGCACCGGTGGGGCCGCTCGGGGCAAGGTTGGTCGACGAGACGCCGGTGTGGGCAAGAACGCTGAGGATGGGTGAGCTGGCGGCCCGCCGCCGGCGATCGAGCTCGATACCGAGCGCGGTGTTCGCAAGTTTGGATTGCTGACAGGCCTTGCGGGGCACATAACCGTGCTCAAGTTGCAGGTCGTCGAAGTGGATGTATCCGGGCTTGTGCTCGGTCGAACTGGCAGTGACGATCCGGGCGGGGGGAAGCGCGGTGATGTGACCTCGCCGTGCCCACTACGGTTTTCCCATGGTCGGCAATCTTTCTACCCGAAGTGATGAGATCACCGCTCTGCTCGCGGCTAGGGGTCTGCTGTCCCTGGAGGTGCTGGCGCGACTTGTGAACGTGGCGTGACGACGGTCACGAGAAACTGCCCTGAGATGGCCATTTAGCTGCCCGCTGGCGGACATGAGAACTGCCCGGCGGCGGTCAGGAGATCTGCCCGACACGATCTTGACCGTTCC
>CABDXS010000715.1_pt1 | contig 16624 bp, 18 predicted proteins | sample 3421381 | NCBI WGS metagenome assembly CABDXS01 (sample SAMEA5534336, study PRJEB31848) | metagenome | biome: tundra; feature: field; material: soil | place: USA | collected 2013-05 | depth 0.15 m
GGCGGCGGCGCGGGCCAGGGCGGCCTGGTGCCGGGCGAATAGGTTCTTCTGACGGTCGACGCGCGGTCCGGCTCGGCTGGCAAGCGCGCTGATGGCGGGCACGCCGTCCTCTCCGACTGACCTGCGGAGACAGCACGCTCGCGGCGAGCCCGCCAGCGCTCTTCAACCTCCTGGCGGATCCTTCTCCAGCCTCAATACGGTCGGCTATAGCTTACGGGCAGTAAGCGGGCCGAGCATCCAGGGTGACTACATCTAGGAGCGAAGAGCCGACAGGCGGATAGGTGCCGCTTAGCGCACGGCAGCGATCATCACTCAGAAGGTACCTGCTCGCCGGCTGACTGCTGCGCCGTGCTGTCGGCACCGCCGGACGGGACCTTCGCATCCAGGAGCGCGCTCCACCCAGCTGAGTGGGTCCTGACGTCCGCACAGCGCTGCTGAAGGCGTTGAAGTGACTCGCTATCGCCGAGCGGGAATGCCGCCTTTAAGCGCGCGCTTTCCTGCACCTCGGGAAGGGCGAGCACCGCGTCGACCAGGCTGGCGCGGCGGCCCGGAGCGATATGCCCGGACTCGGCGCGCAAGGACGCCCGAGCGGTTCCGCCAGATCCCTCTGAGGTTACCTCGGCTGAGGCGACTGTACGGTCGTCGTCGTTGACCTCAATGTACTGATGCTGGCCAGACTCGGCCATGCGATACCTCCGGCAGCGGATTCGTATGGACGCGGGCGCAAGCGGAGCGAGCCCTCTCGCATAGGCGATCATTTCACCCAGCACCCACGACCTGACGAAAGGTGGGCCCGGACGGAGAGCCCGACCCGCTAGCTTAGCTAGCCGCGTACCCATCGTCGCCGAGGCCAAAACCGCGCGCCGCCACCAGCCATCACTCGACGACCACACAGGCCACATCAGCCGCCACCTTTGCCGGCGGCTACCACCGACAGGCCTTTGCGTGTTCTCTGGACGAGGCATTCGGCCCGGAGCCCGCGCCGCCGCCGGGTGCCGGGACGCACCAGCACATGGCCGACCCACCGCCACAGGCAGCGACCGCTGAGCTTCGGGCTCGCCTGGCGCCGCGGGCCCGCGCATGCCAGCTCAATGTCGACCGAGCCGTCAACAAATGGTGCCATCGGCAAGAGCGGGGCGGTGCGCGTGAGCGCATCCCGGACCGAGTCCCACATAGCGTGTGCCCGGCGAAGGAGTATGAGAGGGTACTTTTTGTGCCGCGCCCGTCGATGTTTGAGTTCGCTGGCGGCGAGCCAGCATTTCTCGCGCTTGCCGCTGCACACCACGAGCGGTGCCTGCAGGACCCAATGTTGAGTCACCCGTTCTTCCATCCCGGACATCCCGAGCACATCGAGCGACTGGCTAGCTACTGGGCTGAGGTTTTTGGCGGACCTCCGCACTACTCGCAGTCGTCCGGCGGACATTCGGGGCAGTTCCACATCCATGCCGGAACGGATGCGGAACACGAGCTGGGAAGTCGCTTCGTCGAATGCTTTGTGAGAGCAGCAGATGACGCAGGCCTTCCCGATGATCCCGAGTTCCGGTGTGGTGTGCGTGCCTACATGGAGTGGGCTGTGAGAGACGTGCTCACCTACTCACCACGGGGAGCGACCGTGCCGACGGACATGGCGGTCCCTCGATGGTCCTGTGGCGGCCTGCGCTCGACACCCGCGTCGCCTTTAGGTTTCGCTACCCGGTAGGCCGGTTTAGCACTTCAGGCTGGCAGGCGGAACTCGGCGTACAGAGCGCGGTGGTCGCTGCCGGGCAGTTCATGCGCCGACGTGACGAGCACGGCGCAACGCGGGTCGATGAGGATGTGGTCGATCGTGAGCAGGGCCGGACGGCCGCGTGGCTCTGGCCCCCAGGTGGGGACCAGCCCGTTGCCGACCTGGCTGGCGGCGTCCACGTGGCCGAGGTGCAGGAGCCGGCGGAACTGCGCGTGATCAAGGGTGGCGTTGTAGTCACCGGCGAGCACCACCGGAGGGTCACCCGGCGGAGGCAGCGCAGCCAATTCACCGCGCCACCGCTGGGCCGCAGGCCGGGACCAGGGCGGAAGTGGCGGATGGGGGTGGACACAGACCAGCTGCACGGACCGCCCGGCGGGGAGGTCAAGCCGGGCGGTGGGCTGGGAGGCGAAGCTGGGCCCGAATCCCACGCCGTCGCGCAGCGGGTAGCGGGCATAGATGCCGCTGCCACGGTTACGGTGTTCCCTGACGTCGGGCATCTCGTTCGGGAGCAGATCGGTCAGCCCGGCCCGCTTGAGCCGGGTCACGGCATCGTCGGTGAGTTCTTGAAGAAACAGCACGTCAGCGTCGGTCCGGCGAACGAGCCCGACGACCGCGTCTTCCGCCGCTCGGCCGACTAGCAGGTTCGCTGTCAGGACGCGCAGCACGGGACCGCCCGCGGCTGGCTGACGGCGCGGGATCGCGCGAGGCGCCACCACTGCGGCCAGGGCCGCTCCGGCGAGCGCGGCAGTGGCCGACGGGCCCCTTCCGCGCAGCATCAGGATGGCTAGCCCGGCTCCCGCGGTGGCCTGCGGAGTGAACGACAGCAGCGGCACGCCCGCCCGTTCCAGCCGGCGAAAGCGATCGGCGCCGGTCAGGCGGGCCACCGCCCAGCCGGCGATACAGCTCGCAGCGGCCCACTCCAGGCGTGGCGACGACATTGGCTCATAGTCGCATGCCTGTGACTTCAGCGCGCCAACATGCGAGCGCGTCGCGGTTGCAGCGGCCCCAGGCCAGCTGCCGCCGGGCACTGCGAGCGGGCGGTACCTCATTTTCTGGCTGCCCTATTTCCTGGCTGCGCTGTAGCCGAGTACAGCCGCGAGGCCGAGAGCGCTGCGGGGGGCATAGGCGATGCGCCACAGGCCGCCATGCGCGGCCGCATGCGCCTCGTCCTGCCAGGGATGCGCCCGCGCCGGGCCACCGCCGGTGTGCAGGTCATGGACCAGCAGTGCTGCCATGAGCACCTTGCAGGTGGCAGGTTCGAAGACCTCGACGCCGAACCGGTGCGCGCCGGCGTAGGCCGCGGCCAGCACCCGGTTCTTCAGGACCGACCGGGTGCGGGTCGGCGGGGCAACGTTTATCGACACGGTCGCACCGCCGTCTCGGGCAACTGTCGCGCGCCAGCGCTGTAGCCGCTTCGCGAGGGCATAGTTGGGACCCTGCTGCGCCACCAGGCTGTCGTTGATGCCAGGGTCAGCACCGGGCATATAGGTCCGCCGCAGCAGCCGCCCGCCGGACAGCGTCCGCAGCGGCCGGCCGGCGAGCTTGGCCGGTCGCGACCGGGTCGCGTAGGCGCGGACGGACTGCGCCACCGCTTCGGGGGGGACGGCGAATACATCGGTCGGCGTCGCGAGGAACGCGAGCGCGACATCGTCGCGCTCATCCTGCAGGCGGACGGTGAGCGCGTCGACGGCGGTAGACAGGCGCACGTTCGCCGCGCCGTCAGCGTAGACGTAGTTGCCCAGCACCAGCGGGCCGTCAACCGCAGCGAGCCAGCCGGCGACGGCGGGGACGTCGCTGATCAGGTCGAGCCCGGCGCGCTGCGCGATTACCTCGTCGCTTGCCCCGGCATGCTGCTGGCCCGGCTTCTCGGCAGCGACGGGAACCAGAAGCGTTCCCCCGCTGCGCCGAGCCGTGGCCAGGAGGCGCTCCCAGATAGGAGGGCTGGGCAGGTCAACGGCAATCACCCGGGCGCCCCAGCTCAGCAGCGCGGAAAGAGGACCGACCTCGGCGCCCGCCCCCAGCACGGCGATCGTGCGGCCGGGCAGGCGGAGCCACTCCGGATGCGCCGCCACCGCGGCGACCGCGTCTGCGCAGGACGGCTCGATCACGCCGTCGGCCACCCACGCATCCAGCCTGCGCAGCAGAGCAATGCCGCGCAGCGTTTCGCCGTGGTAGGGCAGTGACAGTTCGCGCTCCGCATCCCCGGTGCCCGACACCGCGACTGTTGCCAGAGACCGCTGCGCGGGTGCGAAGAGCACCGTGTCGAGTCCGGTCTCCTCGCCGCCCGCGGGCACGATGCGCATCCGCCGGTGCAGCGACTCCAGCCCATCGCAGGCAACCGATACCGCAGCATCCTTCGACGTCAGCCCTGCTTCGACGAGCCGGCGGAAGTGCACCAGGTAGCCCGTACGCCAGTTCGTGTCCTGCTCAGCATCAAGTGCCCCGACCGGGTCGACCTGGCGCAGCGCATCAGCAACCACGGCCCTGCCCACTGCTGACGTGCTCCTGCGCCCGTCCGCTGACGCGGGAAAGACCACCCCGGCAGGCTCGTCGCTGCTCATCGCGCTCCTGTCCTCGTCACGAGACAACCACGCTGAGCCTGATCTCGCCGCCTCCAGCCGCCCGACACCGCAGCGACCTGGATCGACCAGGCCAGCCGGATGAATTGAGCCATGGCCCAGCCGAGCGGTGCGGCCGACGTGGTGGCGGCGCCGGTTTCGAAGCCGAGTTGCCCAGCCGGCGGCTGGTTGTCCCAGACCTGCTCGGAAAGGACGTAGCTGGGCGTGCCCGCCCGGTTCATCGTAGCCAGCTCTTGTCCCGCCGCCAGCGGCTTGTCGGCCAGAAGGTCGTATTCGCCCCGGCCCAATGGCAGTTACCACCCGCTACCAGTTGCCTTCAGGCGTCGCCCTCTGCTGGCTCTGCGCGGCGCCTGGGACAGAGCACTCGGTCCCGAATAAGAGCGGCAAATTCGTGTACGGCGATGGGTGCTTTCAGCCACCACCGTTCCAGCAAACGGTAATCACCGGCAAAGGCAAGCCGATCGGCGAGATCCGGCCGCTGCGCCACGGCATAGCGCCGCGCCCGGGCACCGTGCAGCGGGTCAGAGACGATGACGATCGTGTCGAAGGCGTCGACCATCGGCAGTGCCAGGGTCAGGTTCTCCCAGGTGTTGGCTGCCTTGGTCTCGAGCAGGATCCGATCATCGGGAATGTGCAGCCGCCTGGCGTGAGCAGCCATCGTCTCAGCCTCCGGCACCGCCGCACCCCGCGAGCGACCTCCGGTGAATACCAGGACTGCCTCTGCTGCTGCCGGCACTGACCGCACGGCTATCTCCGTACGCCACCGCTGCATCGCATGCAAACGCCCGTCACGTCGTGACGGAAAGCCGAGCACGACGATAGCATGCGAACCGGATGCGCTCCGGGCGTACGCGCCCGGAGCAGACCGCGACACTCGCCAGTGCCACAACTCCGACGCGCCGATCGAGACTGCGACCAGCCCGACTGCGCATACGGTGCAGATTCCCGATCTCAAGGCTCCCCCGATGGATACGAAGACCAGTGCATGAGTGATGGAGTTATGCGGACGGGGCAGTTACTCCGTGCCGGTCGTCTCAGCAGCGGAGCTGACCGGCTGTCTCGATGTCCGCGGGTGCTGAGAAGCCGCCGCGGGCTCGAGTCGTCTCAGCAATGCCCGCATGTTCGCAAGCTCGGCATCCAGCGCGTGGCGGCCGTCAATCGTGATCGTGGCCCAGGTCCGGGGCCGACGGCGGTGGTACCCCTTGCTGATCATGATCAGATGGGCGCCGGCCAGGATCTCGAGGTGGCGGCCCAGGTTCCCGTCGGTCAGGCCCAGAACGGCTCGCAGGTACGGGAAGTCTGCCTGGCCCGCCTCGGCCAGCACCGCGAGGATCCCTAGCCTGGTCCGCTGATGCACGACCTCGTCAAAGCTGAGGGCCGGGTGCCCGTCGGGCGCTGCCGGGCCCCCGGCTGATGCTGGCGGCTGGGCGGGATCCTGCGGATCGCTCATCGCGCTCGATTCTCCCGGCTGCGGGCGATGAGCCCGGCGAGCACCGTCAGCAGCGCAAGGATGAGGTAGATCGCGGGGTGTTCCCACTCACGCCAAACCGATGCCGACAGCCGGTTGGTGATCCCGAAGAAGCCCTCGAACACTCCGACCCCGCCGATAAGTACTGCCCATCCGGCCAGGAAGCGATTGCGCTGCCAGATGCCTGCAACCAGCAGTCCCAGGCCGAAGACAAGGAACGGGCCCGCGTACACCGTCGCGATCACGCCGACGGACACGGTGCAGCAGAGCCCGAGTACGGCCGCGGCCCCGAAGCCAGCCGGGCGCCCGACTCCGCCGCTCACGGCACGGCGCCGGTATACCAGCCACATCACCACGAATGCGGCGGTTATCAGCATGCTTGTCAGCCAGTCACCTACGCCCGGCCCGAACCGGCCGGGGCCTGCCGACAGCAACTGCGGCAGAACTCCCACCGCGGTGGCCGTACCCAGAAGCAGCAGCGGAAAGGATGCAGAACGCCGGTCCCGGCGCACCCGGCCACGAAGGGCTGACACGTGGGCAGCCCACTCGTAGGCGTCGTCGCCCCGGCCTGTATCCATGGCGGGCTCTTCCACGAATCTATCCTCTGCATCATAGAGTTCTCTGCAGATTAACTCTGCATCGTAGAGTGAACCGCGGACGGCGATCTGTCAAGTTGAGCAGGCCCTTGCTGCGCTAGACGCGGAGCAGGTGCTGTCCGGCAGCACCTGACCCAACGCCGCCATCCTGGTGAGCGGCAGCTATGAGCTTGGCACGTAAGTGCCGGTGCAGATGTTCTCGTACCTGTCGGGGTCGAAGGCCTGGTCATGCTGGGGGAAGTACCACTCGACGGCCTGGTACATGAGCTTGCCATCGCAGGTTCCCAGGTTGAAGGCCGTGCCGGTGCCGGTGCCGGTGGCGACCGACCGGCTGGGCCCGACGTAGTCGCTCCTGCCGGTCCCGGCTGCTACGGGCCTGCCCCACGACTGCCAGACGACGTTCGTGACGAGACCGGCGGGGTCGCCACCGTTGAAATTCTTGGCTGGCTTAACCTGCCCGAAACCCTCACCGTGCGCGAAGACGCCGGCCAGCTGGCCGAGCGTCGGGGCTGTCGCAGGACTGATGGAGACCTGGACGGACGGCGCGGGAGCCGCCGTCGAGCCCTACCTGTCAGGCTGGCGCGGTCGTAGGTGCGGGCGCAACAGTCGCGCAGATGGTCGTGGCAGCGCAAGCGCCGCTGAACGGCCGCGCCGGTTGCATCAGACCGGCTGGCAGCTGCCCGCGTCAACAGCGCCGTGCGGGAAAGGACGGGCACGGCCCGTCGCAGCGCCGTCATCAGTGTGGCCCTCCCCGGGTTGCCCTTGCCTGCCCCTGAGACTGCGCCGGGCCATTCCCGGTTACGTCCGACGAGGCACTGATGCTGACATCTGGCTGGAAAGGCCCGCAATCGACCGGTCCGACGCAGTCGGGCCGGGGCGACACCGTGGCCAGCCTGGCAATCAGGCAGGCAGCGGACCTGACCAGCGCGCAGCGGCCCGTTTCGCATCGGTCTTCCCAACCGTTCGCTGGGGCCCACAGGCATTCCGGGACCTCCGGCCCTGGCAATTCCGCAGTGGTGCGGCAACGATCAAACACCGGAGGAGGTAGCGATGGCTACCATTGATGCTGTCATAGAGGACGTTGCAGTGCCGGCCGGATATCCATCGGCGTGGGAGTTCGACGGGCTGCTCATGAACGGCGAGGCGGTCGTCGTCCGCCCGATCCAGGCGGCCGACGCGCTGACGCTGGTCGGGTTGCACGCCACCGTGTCGCCCGACACGCTTCAGCGGCATGTGCTCCTGGCCCATCCGACACTCAGCCTCGAAGCGGCAGCGCGCTTCAGCGCGGTGGACTACGACGCCCGGATGGCCTTCGTCGCTGTCGTGTCGGACCAGCTGGTCGGGCTGGCGAGCTACGAGCGCCTCGACACGGCAGCGCCGGCTGCGGAGGCCAGTTTTATCGTCACCGACGCCTACCAGCGTCACGGTGTCGCGACCTTGCTGTTCGAGAGCCTGGCGGAATACGCCCGGACGATGGGGATCATGCGCTTCCTCGCCGAGGTCATGGCACAGAACCTGGCCATGCTGGAGGTGTTCGGGGCGACGGGCTTGCACTGCACCCGCCACAACGGCGCGGCCACGGTACGGCTCGAGATCGACCTGCGACCGACGCCTGAGTTTCGCGCTTCGTGTGACAGGCGGGAGGCGATAGCGGAGGTCGCCAGCATCGCGGCGATTCTTCGTCCGCGCTCCATCGCAGTCGTCGGAGCAGGACGTCACCCGGGGAACGTCGGCCACGAGGTCGTCCGGTCCCTGCTCGTCGGCGACTTCTCGGGAACCGTCTACCCGGTCAATCCTTCCGCGCGGGCGGTCTGCGGCGTGCCCGCGTTTTCGGCGCTGTTGTCGATTCCCGAGCCGATCGACCTCGCGGTCGTCGCCGTTCCCGCATCAGCGGTTCCTGGCGTGATCGAGGAGGCCGCCTCGATTGGCGTGCGCGCTGTCACCATCATTACCGCGGGCTTCGGGGAGACAGGCCGCTCCGGCGCCGCGGTCGAGGCTGAGCTGCTCAGCGTCGCCCGCAGGCACGGGATGCGCATCGTCGGCCCGAACTGCCTCGGTGTCGTGAACACCGACCCCGAGATCCGGATGAACGCCACCTTTGCCTCGCTCGATCCGCTGCCCGGGCGCCTTGCCCTCGTCTCGCAGTCCGGCGCGGTCGGGGTCGTGCTCGGCGAACAGACGCGCGCCGCGGGCCTCGGCCTCTCAGCCTTCGTGTCGGTCGGGAACAAGCTCGACGTGAGCCCGAACGACCTCCTGTGCTTCTTCGAGCACGACGACCGGACCTCGGTGATCGCGCTCTACCTCGAGTCGCTTGGCAACCCGCGCAAGTTCGCCCGCATCGCCCGGCGAGTCGGTGCGACGAAGCCCATCGTGGCGCTGAAGGCGGGCAGAACATCAGCAGGCGCCCGAGGCGCCCGCTCGCACACCGCAGCAGCGGCGACCCCGGAAGTTACCGTCGCTGCCCTCTTGCAAAGCGCAGGCGTCATCAAGGTCGACCGTCTCGAGGAACTCCTCGACGTCTCGGCCATCCTGCTCGCCGCGCCGCTGCCCGGGGGGCGCCGCGTCGCGCTCGTCGGAAATTCCGGTGGCCCGCTCATTCTCGCTGCCGACGCGTGCGAGGGCGGCGAGCTGACCGTCCCGGAACTTCGGGAGGCGACACAGCACTCACTCGGTGAGGTCCTCGCCCCCGCCGCGGCGGCCGCCAACCCCGTCGACCTCACCGCAGACGGGACCGCGGCGATGCTTGCGGAAGCGCTTGAGATTGTCCTTCGCGATGACGCGATCGACGCCGTGATCGTTGTCGTCATCGAAACCCCGGCGATCTCGGCAGCGGCGGCGCGAGAGACCGTGGCGCACGTCGCTCAACATGCGGGCAAGCCGGTCGTCGTCTGCTCCGTCGAGGTAGACACCGCGCTTGATACGAGCGGTGCAGCAGGTGTCGCCGAGGTTCCATCACCGGAACGAGTAGCGGCGGCCCTCGGTCACGTCTGCCGCTACGCCGAATGGCGGCGGCGCCCGCTGCTCTCCGCCGCGGCGCCCGAGGAGCTGTCCGACCAGTCGGCCATCAGCGAGATCGTGGCCTCGAAGCTCGCGAGCAGCCCCGCAGGGGGCTGGCTTGAGCTCGACCAGGCGGCTCGCCTGCTGGAGGCGTGCGGCGTGCCGGTGCTGCCGACTCCTGGCGCGGCGAGCGCGGAAGAGGCAGCCGCGGTGGCCGAGTCCGTCGGGTTTCCCGTCGTCCTGAAGGCTCGTTCCGGCGATCTAGTCCACAAGACGGACGTTGGCGGCGTCGCGCTGGGACTGGACAGCCGCGAGGCGGTACGCGCGGCTTACGAGGCGATGGCGGCACGGCTCGGGCCGCAGATGGACGGGGCGGTTATCCAGCCGACGGCGCCCTGGGGCATCGAGGCGATCGCCGGGCTCGCCTCCGATCCCGATTTCGGCCCGGTCGTCATGGTCGGCCTAGGCGGGGTGCTGACCGACCTGCTTGGTGACCGCGCGTTCGCCGTCCCGCCGCTCGAGCCCGGCGTTGCCGACGCCATGGTGGCGTCGCTTCGCGCCGCGCCGCTGCTGGATGGCTACCGAGGAGCGGCCAAGGTAGACCGCCAGGCGCTCGTCGCGGTGCTCGAGCGGATCGCGCACGTCGCCGAGGAAGTTCCCGAGCTGGTCGAGCTCGATCTCAACCCCATCCTGGTCAGTCCGGCCGGGGCGCTTGCCGTCGACTGCAAGGCGCGTCTGGCTCCGCGCCAGCCCGGTCCCGGCCCGTTGTTTCCCGCGCTGCGCCGACGGCCGCAACCTTGACAATCAGGACACGATGAGTCTCTGACGACAGGGGTTCGTGAGCACCGGTTCTCAGCCCGCGGTTGCGTGCATGCGCGTTGGGCGCAGCCTGGCCCGAACTCGGGCGAGCAGCTCGACGAACTCGTAGGGCTTGCTGATGTAGTCGTCCGCGCCGGCGTCAAGCGCGGCGACCGTCTCCATCGGCGAATTCCGGGCACTCAATACGATCACGGGCAGTCGGCTGCGCTCGCGGCGCAACTCGGCCAGTACATCCAGGCCGTCCCGCCCCGGCAGTCCAAGATCAAGCAGCATGAGGTCGAACAGGCCTGACCCCGCCATCTCCAGCACCAGGTCGCCGTCGGCAGCATGCGACGTGATATAGCCCGCCGACTGCAGGCTCCTGGCAAGGAACCGGACGACGAGCGGCTCATTCTCGGCGATAAGTATGCGGTTCATCTCGAGTCTCCCTACGCGTCCCGGCGGGGCAATGGTCGTGGGCGTGCCGCCGCCAGGTGCAGTCGGCAGCTCCGTCGCGGGTTCTGATCCGCCCGGCGACGCAGCGCGGGCGACGTCAGGCGGATCAGGGTTACGCTTCCAGCGTCAACGGCGGAGTCTGACCGGGGCCTGAGGGCCGCTATGAAGATTCTCTGAATCTCCGGAACCGGTGGACCTGGCTGATCATCGCCTGCCACGCTCAGCCCCGACTCGGCCCGGCAGCTGGCCGCCGGCCTGCGCCGCCCGTGGGAACGGCCAGCCCAGCCGGGCCGGCTCACCCCGGCGCGGGTACGGCGGGGCTTCCGGAACATCCGCGCGAAGATCACCTGTCCGGCCGGTGCGCCGAAACCCGGCAGGCCCGGCCCCGGTCGCCCGCCGGGCTCGAAGAACCGCCGCCCGGCGGCCCGCTACGACGTCGGCAAGAACCGCCAAACGGGTGCGGCTAAGGCTTCTCGCACGAGGCGGACGGGTTAAACGGCAAGCTAAGCCGCTGCGTGCCAACTGGCGGCACGCCCGCCCAACGTCCGACTGGCTAACTAAGCCGAATCGTCGGATGAACACGCAGGGAGTCCTCGGAGCCAGCAGCGCGCACGGTCGTGCGGACCCGCGGGCTTAAGCCACAGAGCGCTGCTGCACGCGCGGCAGTCGGCCGAATACCTTCGGGCCCGCTCTCCAGGCTGTCTGCCGCCGAGACGGCAGGGTGGACGTCTATGTCGAACACGTCGGTCCACTCGAGGACGAACTCCAACACGCTATCGAAGCTGTCGGCCGACAATATGCTGACTACAGTATCTGCACGGTGCGGCCATGGGCCAGTACTCGGCGATCAGTTGAAGGCCTTCGGGGTACTGCCACCCGGCACGGCGCGTGAGTGCCGCATCACGGTCTGCACCCGATACGGCAGAGCGAAACTTCAACAGCGCGACATAATCCACGACGCCCCCTCCCCTGGCTCCTGGCTGGTTAACTCTCATGACGCGCCACCGCGCTGAGCGCCGGCGCACCGCTGATAAGTCGGGGGCCGCGAGGCTAGGCCGCCGGCGGTGATCATCTCATCCGACTTCGACCAGCATCGAGGGCGACGGCATCGGCGTGCTGGGCGAGCCGGTCGATCATTGCGGCGGCAGCCGCGGAAATGCTGTACTCGGCTCGAGCACGGCCACGGTGGTGCGGCTGCCGGACTGTGATGCAAGCACCAGCGACGGCCCGTAGCCGAAGGCAAGGAACTCGGTGGCGGCTCGGCGCGCTTGACGTTGTGAGGACCGGCGACCGTCGCGTGCTAGCGCCGGTTGCCGCGGCAGCCAGCGTGTCTGGTTACCCCGTGTCGTGCTGGCAGCGTATAGCCGGCCGTCCTGCGGCTCATCAGGTCCGACCTTTCTCTCCTGATTCCGTCTCGTCTCAGGAGAATCTTTGGATTCGGTCCTGAGCTTGCTGCGGTCACCCTTTCACCGATCGGCACTGGGCAGTGTCGCAGAGGTGGTGATTGTGGCGCCAAGCCGGATCTGCTTGCGGCCCGCCGCGTCGTCATAGCCGCGGGACGCTTGCCGCAATGGACCGCGACCGCGCGACCGTCAGTATGGGCAATAGCGACCGCTTCGGCCCCCCCGTTCATGGTCGGCTCCGCGCCACATGGAGAACATTTACCGAAAGTGGGTCAGATTTCACACGCCGTTTACACGGATAGCCTTGGGCCCTGGCTACCTTTAACTCTGTTACGAATGGCGCACCGGAACACGTTAGGAGGTGTCGCTCCGTCGAGAGGCGGGGCGAACTGTCATGACCAGGTCACTTAGTTCCGCGCCGCCTGCGCATCCGCCAGGTCGGCGGGTCGCGCGGCAGCCGGCCTACAGCGAGCACGCCAACACCTATAACCGGAAGACCGGCGCATTCCAGCGCTACCGCCGGGCAGTCGTCGAGGCGCTCCCGGTCCGCCCGGGACAGGTGGTCCTCGACGTGGGATGCGGGACAGGGCTGTGCTGCGGCCTGCTCCGGGAGAAGGTGGGCCCGCAGGGCGGCGTCGTCGGCATTGAGGAGTCACCGGAGATGGCGGCCGTGGCACGCGAGCAGATTGCACGCGAAGGCTGGCGTAACGTCACGGTCGTGCAGTCGTCGGCCGAGGAGGCGGAGATCGCGGTAACCGCCGACGCCGCTCTTTTCTGCGCCGTCCACGACATCCTGCAGTCCCCGGAGGCGCTACGGAACGTTATGAACGGGCTGCGTCCCGGCGCCAGGGTAGCCGCTGGCGGCGGCAAGTGGGCTGCGCCGGCGATGGTGGCCCTTAACCTGCAGGCGAGGATCCTGCACGCTCCGTACGTGCAGAGCTTCAAGGGGTTCCGCCGGCCGTGGAGTCATCTTGAGCAGCTGATCGAAGACGTCCAAGTCCATGAGATGGGGCTTGGCAGCGGATATATCGTGACCGGCCAGGCGCCGCAGACCGGTTCATAGCGGAAGATAGCGGAGCCGCTGGCCACCCTGATACCCCGGTTTGGCTTCCGCCTGCAGGCTGCTGACCGATGTTGCCCGTTCTCCGGGGGTCACCAGGGTGTGGCACGACGTTGCTCCGGAGGGCCGACGGATAGCTTTCGCAACACGTCTCCAGGGGTGTTGTCCTTGTTGTCGCTGCTGTCTGACCCTTGCCGTCGCAGGAAAGGTGGCTTCGCGCAACACCTGTCGCGTGACTGCCCGGGTTTGATCAATCGCGGAACTGCTGGAATCGCAGCAATGTCCAAGTCGCACAGATTTGGACCCCAGAGAATACCCGCCGTTCATCTTGAACACCAGAACGTCACTCCGGGCGGAAATGGGCCATCCGACCGACCTGGCCGAAATCCCGTGGCGACATTCACGATGACGTGGTGATGTTCATCGTGACGGCATCGGCCGAGCCGAACGCAGGCGTGCGCGAAGCGCCCTGACGCGGTGTCTGCGGCCGTCGGATCCGTCCGCAGGATGCCTGAAGCGGCCGCCGGAGACGGCCATGTCGTGAGCGGCCGATGGCACCTGCGCGCCGGATCTGATATGGCGCCAGTCCCGGACGGTCGGCATGGCCGTCGGCGCCGCGCCCGAAGAGCCATTATGTGGTCGAGCGTGTGCGTTCGCCATGGACTGTGCCACCGCGTCGGCTTGCGGCATCCTGTGGTCAGGTACTGCATCGGCTGCAAGATGGCCCGGGATCGTCGATATGGGCGCGGGTTATCAGCTGGTATTCCTGCCTGGCAGTCAGCACTGGAGGTCCGGGGATCGGCACAGGCTCGGGCTCGGCCGCATCGGCGCCCGAGCCTTTCCCGGCTGCTTATCGCAGGGCGAGCGGTTCCAGGGCCTGCCCGTCGTTGCGCCGGGGCCGCTGAGGTCATTGACGAATGTGAGCCTGCAGGTCGCCAGGCCAATCAGCCTTCGCCGCCAGGCGCAGATTTGTTAGCCCGGAGGCACGGCGACGATCTCAACGCTGGTCCGCCGACCTGGGTCCAGGACCGCATGGCGGTCCGGCGACAGGCCGAATACCGTGTCGCCGGTGACGGCGAATGTGGCACCGGGGTCCGCTACCCGGCGGACGATCCGCCCGGCGACGTGGCGGTCCAGGCGTTGTCCGCCGGGGCCGAGGAAGATCGGTCCTTCGCAGCGCTCGCCGATGGACAGATCGATTGCCCGCGCGGTGCGCGGCGCGAGCGGGATGGTGACGATCTTTCCGCCCTTGCGGGTGATCGTGAGGGTCCGGTGCCCGCGTTCCAGCCCCATGGCCCCGATGTCAGCGCCGGTGGCCTCGGAGACCCGCAGGCCGTTAAGGGCCAGCAGCGAGATCAGAGCGTGCTCGGCGGCGGGGCCGAGCCCGGCAGCGACCAGCGCGCCGACCTCGTTACGATCCAGGCCGGTGGCGTGCGGCTCGTAATCCAGACGCGGGCGGCGGACGTGGACGCCGACCTGCGGATTATGCCGACCTTCGCGCGTAACACCTGTTCATTGGCGGTGAGCGACTGAGAATTGTCGGCATAACCCGGAGCGCTTGGCCCATCCTTTTCTTTCCGGTCACGAGAGGAGGAGGGATGGGTATGCCGGCTGGCAAGGTCGTCACCATGCTGGCAACCGGACCGTTGGGGCCGTTCGCCGATGCGTACAAGCTGCGGTTGAACAGGCAGGGGTACGCGCCGGTCACCACACTAGGCACATGATTCATCTGGGCCACCTGAGCCGCTGGCTGGAGGTGGGCGGGATGGACGCGGCTGGCCTGAACCGCGAGCGGCTCAGGCAGTTCGTGGTGGCCCAGCGGGCTTAGGTGGGTCATCGAACCTGCTCGCTGGAGAGCTGCCCGTGCTCGAGATTCTGGAAGAGCTGGGTGTGATATCGGCAAAGCGTCCGGCACAGCCAGTCTCGGCAGCTGGGGCGATCGTCCGGTCCTTCGGGTGCTATCTCATAGCCGAGCGTGGCGCTTCTTCCTCGACGGCAGATGCCTGCGCGCCGCGCGCTCGGCGCTAGGTGGCCGCCCTGCGCGCCCGGCGGCGGCCTGCGTGCGCTGACGCCGGGCACTGTGACCGGCGCGGTGCTTGCCGAGTCGGAAACGGCGTCGGTCGCCTCGGCGCAGGTCTTCGTCGTGGCGCTGCGCGCCTTCCTGCACTTCTGCTTCGCAGCGGGCCTGGTCGAGACGGATCTGTCGGCAGAGGCACCGATGATGACCAGCAGGCGCCGGTCCTTTCTTCCTAACTAAGGGGATCAGCAGCTCGGACGCCGGATGCCTGCTGAGATCCTGCGACAGGCGCACTGCAGCAGGGCGGCGGGACTACGCGGTGATCCTGACGCTCATGCGCCTGGGACTGCGCGCCGCAGAGGTCGCAGCGCTCAGTCTCCATGACATCGACTGGCGGTCCGGCGAGATCGTCATGCGCGCCAAGGGCGGCCGTGCCGGCCGGCTTCCGCTGGTCGCCGACATCGGCGAGGCTATCGCTTCCTATCTCAGGCAAGGCCGCCCCAGAACGACCCTGCGGGAGGTGTTCTTGCGGACCCTCGCGCCGATCGCCGCCCTCGGGCGAGGCGGGGTGTCCGACATCGTGCTGCGCGCCTGCGTGCGCGCTGGGATCGCACCGTCCGAGCGCACCGGCTTCGACAGACGGTGGCCTGCGAGATGGTCGCCGTCGGCGTGCCCCTGCCCGAGATAGGTGAGATCCTGCGCCATTCAGGCCGCTGGTCGACCGCGGCCTACGCGCGGGTTGATCTCGAGCGCCTGCGCCAGATTGCCCTTCCCTGGCCAGGAGGTGCGGGAAGGTGACCGACTTCCACCGCCACGTCGCGGACTACCTGCTGATACGCCGCTCGCTCGGCTTCAGGCTCCAGTTCTGCGCCCGGGTGCTCCCGCAGCTCGGTTCCTACCTGGAAGCGTCAGGGGCCTCGGTACTCACGGCGGAGGTGGCCGTCTCCCGGGCCGGGCTTCCCGAGGGTGTGCAGCCGATCGTCCTCGCGCATCGCCTGGGGGCAGCGCGCGTTCGCTTCTCACCCAGCCGCGCGACGGCGACGTGCTCGCCCGGCTTCACGGCAATGTCCAGCGAGCGCATCGACCTGCCGCCTAGGTTCCCGAGGACTACCCTCAGCACGTCGTGATCCCCGACACTCACTCCCCCGCTGGCGACGATGGCATCACACCGGGAGGCAGCGGCCTCGAGAGTGTCCGACAAGGCCACTTCGTCGTCTCTGGCCATGCCCAGATCCAGTGGGCGGAATCCATCGGATCCGAGCTGTGCGAGCAAGGCGCTCGAGCGGCCGCGGCTTGCCGCTGTCGCCGAAAACCGCGAGGCCGACGGTGCTGCGCGCCCGCGCATGCAGTGCCGCGGTGACACCGGAGATGCCCACGACCACGAGCTTGACGTCCTGCAGGAACCCGTTCTAGTAGCCGCCGCCGGCCCATCCGGCGGTCACGGCGGGCTGGCGCGCGGCGAGCCGGGCGGTGACGTCCTTGCCGCCGCTGGTGTCCTGAACGGACGCGGCGGTGATGACGACG
>CABDXS010000791.1_pt1 | contig 14512 bp, 17 predicted proteins | sample 3421381 | NCBI WGS metagenome assembly CABDXS01 (sample SAMEA5534336, study PRJEB31848) | metagenome | biome: tundra; feature: field; material: soil | place: USA | collected 2013-05 | depth 0.15 m
CCAGTGGACTTAACCAGGCGCTGGCCAAGGCGCTCGACGCTGACGTCCTGCTGGTCGGCAGCTGGCCCGCGGCCGACACGGCGAGCGGGCGCGGCAAGGCGGGCCGCACGGCTGAGCCCGGGCCAGACCCGGCCGCGGGCACGGTCGGGGCTTTGGCCGAGACGCTCGCTATCACGGCACGCGGGTACTGGTCGGGCGAGCACGCACGCGTGATCGGCTGCGTGGTGAACGGCCTTCCGGCCGAGGATCCCTCGTCGGCAACGCGGCTGGGCAACGCGCTGGCCCGGCGCGGGCTGCGCCGTATCGCTGGGGTGCCGCATCGGCCCGAGCTGACCTGGTTGCGGGTCCGCGACCTGGTCCGTGAGCTGGGCCCGCGGGTACTCAACGAGGGCGACCTGTCCGGCGCATCAAGGACGTGGCGGTGTTCGCCCAGGGTGTCCCTGGTGGCATCCGCGTGCTCACCGAGGGCCGTCTGGTGGTGTCCCCGCGGACCGCCACGAAGTCATCATGGCTGCCTGCCTCGCCGCGCTCAACGGAACCCGGCTGGCCGCCCTGCTCCTTTCCGCGGGGATGGAGCCGGACCCGCGAATATGGGTGCTCACACAGGCTGCCTGCACCACCGGCCTGCCTATCCTTGTCGTAGACGACAACAGCTACGAGACCGCGACCCGGGTGCGTGACCTCGACCCTGGCCTGCCGATCGACGACCTGGAACGGATCGAGGGAGTGATAGACAGCATCGCGATGCGCTGGACGCGTCCTGGCTGGAGTCGTTGACCAGCACCTCTCGGTCCCGTCGGCTGAGCCCCGCCGCTTTCCGTTACCAGCTGGCCGAGCTGGCCCGCGCCGCGGACGCATGTGTGGTCTTGCCTGAAGGCACCGATCCTCGCACCCTGCAGGGCAGCTGTGGAGTGCGCCGAGCGAGGGATCGCCCGCAGCGTGCTGCTGGGACCGCCAGACCAGGTGGCCGGGCTAGCTCACAGCCTCGGCCTGCAGCTGCCCGACGATGTCACCGTGGTCGATCCGCAGCGCGTCGCTGAGGGTTACATCGCCCCGCTAGTCCGGCTGCGGGCGCGCCGCGGCTGGACCGAGGAGACCGCACGCGATCGCCTCGGCGACCCAATTATGGTCGGCGCCATGATGCTCCAGCAGGGCGTAGTGGACGGCATGGTCGCGGGCGCGATTCACGCCACTGCGGCCACAGTTCGGCCCGCGCTGCAGATCCTTGGCACCAAGGCGAGCAGCCGCCTGGTGTGTCGTCGGTGTTCTTCATGTGCCTGCCCGACGAGGTAGTCGTCTACGGCGATTGCGCTATCAACCCTCGGCCCGACGCCGAAGACCTGGCCGACATTGCCATCCAGAGCGCGGCGTCGGCGCGTGCCTTTGGCATTCAGCCGCTAGTGGCGATGATCAGCTTCAGCACCGGCACCTCCGGTGTGGGCCGCGATGTCGACAAGGTCGCCGAGGCGACCCGGATCGTGCGCGAACGCGAACCCGCGCTGGCGGTCGACGGCCCTTTGCACTACGACGCTGCTGTCATCGCCTCGATAGGGAGAGCAAGCGCCCCGGCAGCGCGGTGGCCGGACGCGCCAATGTCTTCATCTTTCCAGATCTCGACACTGGCAACACGACGTACAAAGCTGTCCAGCGCAGCGCTCACGTAGTGAGCATCGGCCCGATGCTGCAGGGCCTCGCCAAGCCGGTAAACGACCTCAGCCGCGGTGCCCTGGTGGACGACATCGTCTACACGCTGGCGCTTACCGCAGTCCAGTCCCGGGCTGATTAGCTGGGTCGGCCGCTGCCTGCTGCGGCCAGGTCGCGGAGCCGGGAGGCTAGTCTGCTGTCCATCGACTCTGCTGTCCATCGAGTGCCCCACGCAGTGAGGAGAAGGCGCTGACGCGCTGCGATCATGCATCAGATGCCTCGTTGTACGAAGGCCCTTGTTTTTGATCTTGACGACACGCTCGCGCCGTCCAAGTCGCCCCTGGACCCGTCAATGGCAGCGGCGCTGATCTCCCTCCTCCAGCGCCTCCCCGTCTGCATCATCTCGGGCGGCCGGTTCGAGCAATTCCAGGCCCAGGTCCTCGATCGACTAGCCGGTCCGGAACAAGTGCTCAGCCGACTTCATTTGATGCCGACCTGTGGCACGCGGTACTACTCTCGACAGCAGGGTGAATGGTCACAGGTCTATTCCGAAGACCTGTCCGCGGCGGAGAAGGCTCGGATCAAGCAGGTTCTCGAAGGAGCGTCCAGGACTCTTGGGTACTGGCAGGAGCATCCGTGGGGCGAGATCATCGAAGACCGCGGCAGCCAGGTCACCTACTCCGCCCTCGGACAATCATCTCCGCTCGAGGCCAAGGCCGCGTGGGACCCGGACGGAACGAAGAAGAGCTTGCTCGTAGCTCAGGTCACGCCATTGCTGCCTGACTTCGAGGTCAGAGGGGGTGGGTCAACGTCGATCGATGTTACGCGCAAGGGAATCGACAAGGCCTACGGCGTTCGCAAGCTGATGATCCAGATTCAGGCGCTTCCTGAGGATCTGCTATTCGTAGGTGATCGACTTGACGAGCTTGGAAATGATTATCCAGTATTGGCCATCGGAGTGCCGTGCGTCGCTGTCAAGAACTGGCAGGAAACGGTTACCGTCATAGCGCAGTTTAACGAGTGGTGGGACGGCTTCGCCGATTCACCACAATTCCGAATCATTTCCCAATAACCCCGATACAGCAAACCGCGGAGATGGGGGCGGGTGATCCTGCCCAGCGCGGGTTTCGGGCCTGGGCGCAGCCTGCGCCTGGCGCGTGCGCGCGGATCGCGGGCGGCTCGTGATGCCGACCTGGGCCACAAGGCGTACGATCACAGTGTCGCTCGGGACCCCGGTGGCCGTCAGCCCGCCGTCTTTCACGTCCCCGACCAATCGGTTTCCTCTTGCCGGGCAGGCAATTGCGCCTTCGACCCGCCGGTCGGCGTACCGGACCGCGGCTGACAGCCTTTCGCCGATGCACAGGTGAGCGCTCGACAGCGGGTCTTGCTCGACCCGCCAGCGCGGTTCGCCTGGCGCCCGGCTACCAGCCACCGACTCACTTGTGCGGATCACATGACTGAACAGGCATCACCCCAGCGGGCTGAACGCGTTGACAAGCCATGGGGTTACCAGGAGATCTTCGCGATCGTTGAGGGCTCCTATGTCGGCAAGATCCTGCACGTGGCCCCGCGGCGAGTCGCTGTCTCTGCAGTGGCACCACGACAAGGACGAGATCAACATGGTCCTCTCTGGCCAGGTTGAGTTCGACATAGGCATGAGCGAGGACGGCCTTCGCGCGGTCCCGGTAGCGCCGGGCGAGGCGGTACACGTGTCGGCGGGTCTGCTGCACCGGGTGCGCGCGCTCTCCGACGCGGTTCCCGTCGAGGCGTCCACTGCCGTCCCCGGCTGGCGGGAGGACGTCGTACGCCTCGAGGACCACTACTGCCGTAGCACTTCCTCCAGAGCCCCCTGAGCGTGTGCCCAGCCGGAGGACGCGCACGGAGCCAGTCACAGAAGGTGCCAGCGATATCAGATGGCGGCCCATGGCATGCCCGAGGCATCGCTTCGGCACCCTTGCCGCTGCGCCGTAGCCCATCAACGTAGATCTACACATATTGACATGTTGCCCAGACTCAGCGTTGACTGGGTTTTGCATCAATTTGCGGCCACGTCGGGACCCCGCGGGCTCATAGGGAGATCCTCCCAGGAGCACATGGAGTCACGACCATGATCGTCGTCATAGGGCTGATCGCCCTGATCACCGCCACCGTTGTCGCGCTGGCAGGCGTCGCAATCGAGAGCGGCAGCGTCCGCATGCTGGGCTCCTGCACTGGCCGCTTCACTGGCTCCCTGGACGCCCGAGGATCGCCGCGGGCACTGACGAGATTCGCGCACGAGACCACGGCTCTGCGCGTGGACCGCGACCGGCTCACCCGGCAGCTCGCCGGCGAACGCACCCCACGCCCGCGAGGCGGCATCGCCAGGCCTGGGCGACACCCCGCGCAGCCGCAGCAACAAGGCAAACGTCATGATCATGTTCGGCCCGCGAGAACGTCCGCGCCGACGTGCCTGCGGGCACCTGCATCCTGTTCACCGGCGCCGTGAAGTCGGCCGTCGAAATCGGGAGCGCATCGCGCTGAACCGACCCGGAATCCAGCAAGATACTCGCAGCAAGAAGGAAAGATCATGAAGGCACGAATTGTCGCAGCCGCAGCCGTCACGCTGACCTTGGGCTTGGCGGCCTGCGGTGGCGGAGGGGCGACCTCGGCTAGCAGCGAGACTAATGCGCACGGCCCGATCAGCATCTGGTACTCCAACAACGCGCAGGAGGTCACCTGGGGCGAGCAGATGGTCGCTGCCTGGAACAAACTCCACCCGAGCGAGAAGGTCACCGGGCAGCAGATCCCTGCTGCCGCGTCGTCGGAGGAGGTCATCGGTGCCGCGATCACCGCGGGCAGCGAGCCCTGCCTGATCTACAACACCGCCCCGGCAGCGGTGCCGACATTCGAGCAGCAGGGCGGTCTCGTGCCGCTCAACGACTTCCCCGGTGCCGTCAGCTACATCGAGGCGCGCACCGGCCCCGGCGCCAGCGTCTACAAGTCGCCGGACGGCAAGTACTACCAGATGCCGTGGAAGTCGAACCCGGTCATGATCTTCTACAACAAGAAGATATTCGCCAAGGCCGGCATCAGTACCACTAACCCGCCGCTGAGCACCTACAGCGAGTTCCTCGCCACCGCCAAGAAGGTGGTGTCCTCGGGAGCGGCGAAGTACGCCATCTACCCGGCGCCGACGAGCGAGTTCTACCAGTCCTGGTACGACTTCTACCCGATGTACGCGGCCGAGACCGGCGGAAAGGAACTGATCGAGAACGGGAAGGCAACGTTCAACTCCGCGGCCGGCCAGGCCGTCGCCGCGTTCTGGCAGCAGCTGTACGCCCAGAACCTGGCGGGCAAGGAGAGCTACACCAACGACCCGTTCGCCGCTGGCACGGTGGCGATGGTCATCGTCGGGCCGTGGGCCATCGCCACCTACCCCAAGATCGACTGGGGCGTGGTGCCCGTACCGACCACGACCGGCAGCCACGGAGACCAGGTTCCGACCTTCAGTGATGCCAAGAACATCGCCATGTACGCCTCGTGCAAGAACCGCGGGACCGCATGGGACTTCCTCAAATACACCACCGGCGCCGCCGCGGACGGCAAGCTGCTGGACATGACCGGGCAGATGCCGATGCGCCAAGGGATCCAGCAGCTGTACGCGCCCTACTTCAAGGCAAACCCCGCTTACAAGGAGTTCGCGGCGGAGGCAGCCCACGTGATCGAGGTGCCCAACGTGCCGAATTCGATCCAGGACTGGCAGGCCTTCCGCGATGCCTGGTCGAAGTCGGTCATCTTCGGCCAGGAGAGCCCCAACACGGCGCTTGCCGCCGCCGCGGCGCAGATCAACAAGCTCGTCGCAGCCGGCGCAACAACACAGTGACCGGCGCGATATGACCAGCATCACATCCGGTCGTCCCGAGGTCCCCCCGCCGGAGGGGGGACCTCCGCCCGGCACCCGCCTGTCCAGGATGCAGTGGCTCACGCGCGTCGCGTTCGGGCGCAATCCGATCGGGATGGTCTTCGGCGCACCGTACGCGCTGTTCATCGCGTTGCTGTTCGCCTACCCACTAGTCCTGGCAGTGTGGATCTCGTTTCACCGTTATTTCTTCGCCGCGCCCGGCGTGAGCGTGCCCCGGCCGTACGTCGGGCTGGCCAACTACACAGCCGTGCTCGACGACCCAGCGGTGCGCCAGGCGTTCCTCAACATCCTCATCTTCCTGGTCATCAACGTGCCGCTCACGGTAATTCTGTCGCTGCTGCTGGCGACCGCGCTCAACGCCGCGATCCCGTTCCGCACCTTCTTCCGCACCAGCTTCTACGCGCCGTACGTGACAGCCAGCGTGGCGATAGTCGGGGTGTGGCTGTTCATGTTCGGCACCGGCGGGATTGTCGACAACGTACTAGGGCCGCTGGCACCGCATCCGTCCTGGCTGGTTAACCAGACCTGGGCAATGCCGTCGATCGCGATATTCGTCACGTGGAAACAGATGGGATTCTTCATCCTGCTGTACCTGGCTGCTTTGCAGAACGTCCCGAAGGAGCTGTACGACGCCGCGGAAGTGGACGGCGCGTCGTGGTGGCACAGATTCCGGTCAGTGACCATCCCCGGCGTCCGGCAGGTGACCACGCTGGTCGCCCTGCTCGCGATCATTACCGGCGCGAACCTGTTCACCGAGCCCTACCTGCTGACCGCCGGCGGAGGTCCGAACGGCAAGTCCGCCTCGCCGGTGCTGCTGATCTACCAGAGCGGCATCGAGCAAAACCGCCCTGACTTCGCCTCGGCCCTCGGGGTGATCCTCGTCATCGGAGTGTTTGCGATCTCCGGCCTCCTGTGGCTGGTGCAAAGGAGACAGACATGACCCAGACGGCCGGCGCGGCGCCGGAGGTTACCTCCGCAGTCACCGCCGGATCGGACGATGTCCCGGGGATCGAACCGCGCGTCCCGCGTGCCTGGTGGCGCCTGATCCTGCTGCTCTTCGGGGCGCTCGTGTTCATCTTCCCCTTCTACTACATGATCGTCGGATCGCTGCAGAAGACCGCGAATACCTCGCTGAGCGGTGTCGTGCCGCGGCCGGGCAACATCACCCTGCACAACTACGGCCAGATCAACGCCGCACTGAGCCTGGGCAAGGCGCTCATCAACTCCGGCATCTTCACCGGCGGCGTCCTGCTGGGGACCCTCGTGTTCGGCGTGCTGGCCGGATACGCCCTGGCCCAACTGCGCTTCCGCGGCCGCGGGCTGCTGTTCGCCTTCATGCTGCTGCTGCTGATGGTCCCGTTCCAGCTGCTGATCATCCCGTTGTACGTGATCATCGTGAGAAACTACGGACTCGGCAACTCCTACCTCGGGATGATCGCGCCGTTCTTGATCAACTCGACCGCCGTTTTCATCTTCCGGCAGTACTTCCTGTCGGTGCCGCAGGAGTTGTTCGACGCCGCCCGGATCGACGGCGCAAGCGAGCTGCGCGTCCTGACCCGCGTCGCGCTTCCGCTCGTCCGCCCCGCGGTGCTGACCGCGATGCTCCTGACCTTTATCGGGCCGTGGAACGAGTTCCTGTGGCCGTTCCTGATCACCAAGGAGCAGAGCCTGCAGCCACTCGCGGTTGCCCTGGCCAACTACATCAGCACCGGGTCGTCGCTTGCGACGAATCTGTACGGCACGATCATGGCCGGAGCGGTCGTGCTAGCTATACCCGCGGTCGCATTGTTCATCATATTCCAGCGGCACTTCGTGTCCGTCAATATCGGCTCCGCCGTGAAAGGCTGACGTGACGCCCGCTGTTACGACGAATGTGCCCTACCGGCTGACCCGGCTGGGCGTGATCATGTCCGCCGAGCCGGGGGCCGAGTTCGAGGCGGAGGGTGTCCTCAACCCGGCCAGCGGGCGCAGCCCGGACGGCAGGCTGTGGCTGCTGCCGCGCCTGGTGGCTGCTGGAAACGTGTCCAGGGTCGGCATCGCGGAGGTCCTAGTGCACTCCGGCCAGCCGGCCGGCGTGCGGCGCGACGGCGTCGTCCTCGCCCCCGATGCGGGCTGGGAGAGATCCCGCGAGCATGCCGGGGTCGAAGACCCGCGCACGACCTGGATCGCGAGCCTTGGTGTGCATGTCATGAGTTATGTGGCCTTCGGCCCGCTGGGGCCCAGGCCGGCCCTGGCCGTGTCCGGCGACCTGCGCAGCTGGCGGCGCCTCGGCCCGGTGCACTTCGAGTACCAGCCGGACCTGGACGCCGATCTGAACCTGTTCACGAATAAGGACGTCGTGTACTTCCCCGAAGCGATCCCCGGCCCGGACGGCCGGCTCGCATATGCCATGCTGCATCGCCCGACGTGGGATCTCGGCGCGATCGTCGGCGGCAGCGACGTCTTCCTGCCCGCCGGACTGGACGACCCGCGACCTGGAATCTGGATCTCCTACGCGCCGGCCGACGCGGCGAGAGACGACGTGCGGGCGCTCGCCCATGTCCGGTCGCACCGGCTCGTCGCACTACCGGAGTATGACTTCGAGACGGTCAAGATCGGTGCGGGCCCGCCGCCGCTGCGTGTCGAGGATGGCTGGCTGCTCATTCATCACGGTGTCTCGGGAACGCTGGCGCAGGGATGGGGCCCGCAGCCGCACGTGCGGTACAGCGCAGGCGCGATGCTGCTCGACCCGGACGATCCCGGGACCGTCCTGGCCCGTACCCCAAGCCCGCTGCTCGAACCGCTGGCAGCCGAGGAACGCGACGGCACCGTACCCAACGTGGTATTCCCGACGGCCATCGAGGAGATCGGCGGGCAGCGGTTCGTCTTTTACGGAATGGCCGACTCCAGTATCGGGGTCGCCCGCCTGGACAGCATGGAGGCACCATGAGCCGCCGACTGATCGCCGCCGCCGCTGGCCTGCTGATCGCTGCGAGCATCACCATCGCCCCGGCCGCTGCCGCCTCGCCCCTGCCACGGGGACCGGCCGCGCCTGCGCCACGGACCAACCTGGCGCACCTGGACTTCCTCACCGCCACCGTCGCGCCACCGCCGCAACCCGGACACACCACCTATCAGCTCAACAGCCAGCCCTCGGTCGGAGTGCTGTGGGTCTACGCCAACTACCTGGCCCCCGGCAGCTACCAGGTCACTGGCGGCGGCACCTACGACCCGGTGAGTAACACCTACGGTCAGGGCGCCTACGACGCCGACGACATCTCCCGCGCCGCCGTCGTCTACCTGCAGCACTGGCAGCAATTCGGCGATCAGCACAGCCGCGATGAGGCCTACCAGCTGCTGCGCGGGCTGACCTACCTGCAGACCGCGACCGGGCCGAATGCCGGCAACGTCGTGCTGTGGATGCAGCCCGACGGGAGCCTCAACCCCACGCCTACCCCCGCGGACTCGCCGAATCCCTCCGACGCGGGTGCCTCGTACTGGCTGGCCCGCACCATCTGGGCACTCGGCGAAGGCTATGCAGACTTCCGCGGCACCGACCCCGCCTTCGCCGCCTTCCTCAGGCAGCGCCTGGACCTGGCCATCGGAGCGCTCGACCGGGAAGTGCTGACCAGCTACGGGCAGTACCAGCTGTCGAACGGCCTGCGCGTGCCGGCGTGGCTGATCACCGGCGATGCCGATGCCAGTTCGGAGGCCGTGCTCGGCCTGGCCGCCTACGTCCAGGCGGGCGGCGGCGCCGCCGCCCGCACCGCGCTCGCCCAGCTTGCCGACGGCATCGCCGACATGGGTTCCGGTACCGCGAGCACCTGGCCGTACGGGGCGATCCTGCCCTCGGCGGCATCACGCTCGGAGTGGCATCCCTGGGCCGCGCAGATGGCCACCGCCCTGGCCGACGCCTCTACCGCGCTGCACCAGCCGGGACTGCTGAGCGCCGCCGTGGCCGACACGGCCGTCTTCACCCCGCACCTGCTGACCGCGACCGGGCCGGACAACTTGTGGGGGCCTGCGCCGGTCGACAGCTCGCAGATCGCGTACGGCGCCGGCGCCCGCGTACTGGCCCTGCTTGCCGTCGCGACGGCTACCCGCTCGGCCGGACTGCGGCAGCTCGCCGGCATCGCGGCAGGCTGGTTCTTCGGCCAGAACCCGGCAGGCGCCGCCACGTACAACCAGGCCACCGGAGCCACCGACGACGGGATCAACGCGAACGGCACGGTGAACCTCAACTCCGGTGCCGAATCTACTATCTTCGGGCTGCTCACCATGGAGGCACTCGACGCCAGTCCCGACGTCGCAGCGATCGCCCGCGCGAGCGCCCACGTGCAGTTCCGGGACGGCCAGCAAACCATCGAGGCCGAGGCGGCGAGCCTGACCGGGCCTGCCGCGGTCGTGCAAGCCAACCCGGTCAATACCGGCGAATCGCAATGGAGCGGCGGTGCCTATGTCCAGCTGGCTACGGGCAGCACGCTGTCCTGGACAATCCCGGCTGACGACCAGCCCCGTCTCGTACAGGCCATCGTCAATCGCGTTCCCGGACCCGGCGCGGTCAGCGACTTCGCCACGGGCACCGAGAGCCTCGGCGGCGCGGCGTATGGCGGCGGCGGTGCCCAGGGCGTCTCGCCCGTCCCCGACGCGCTGCTCCCGGTCACCCTGCCAGGAATCCTGCCCGCAAACGCGACCCAGCTGACTGCCAGCACGCTGGGCGGCACGGGACAGCTCGACGCGATCCAGCTCACACCATTGATCGCGGTCCTGATCACCACAGGTAACGGACACAGTGTCGCCCTGCTCAACAGCGAGGCCGACACCCAAGGCACCCGGACAGTCCAGCTGCCCGGCACCGGCCCCGCGGTCGCCACGAGCTATGACAGTCAAGGACGCCAGTGGCGCGTCACCACGAGCACGGACCCGACCATCACCGTGCCCGTGCCCGCGGGCGGATTCGCCATCGTGCAGCGCTAGACCCAAGACCGGGGCTGGCGCAGCTGAGCTGAGCCAGCCGGACGTACGGAGCAATGAAATGGCCCAGATCGTGCTCGATCAAGTCGACAAGGTATTTTCTGGCGGCGTCAAGGCGGTGAACGGCCTCAGCCTGGAGATCCCGGACGGCGAGTTCATGGTCCTCGTCGGCCCGTCCGGATGCGGGAAGTCGACCGCCCTGCGGATTATCGCCGGACTGGAAGACATCACCCGCGGGACTATCCAGATCGGCGACCGGGTCGTGAACAACCTGCCGCCCAAGGATCGCGACATCGCGATGATCTTCCAGAACTATGCTCTTTACCCGCAAATGACCGTGGCACAGAACATGGCGTTCGGCCTGCAGATGCGCAAGACGCCCAAACGCGAGATCGCCCGCCGCGTCCAGGATGCGGCCAAGATCCTCGGCCTGGAGCCGTACCTCGCGCGGAAGCCCGCCGCGCTGTCCGGCGGCCAGCGCCAGCGCGTGGCGATGGGCCGGGCGATCGTGCGGGAGCCGCAGGCGTTCCTCATGGACGAACCGCTGTCGAACCTCGACGCCAAGCTCCGTGTCGGCATGAGGGCATCGCTGGCGGAACTCCACGAGCGGCTCCATGTGACCACCGTGTACGTCACGCACGATCAGGTCGAGGCGATGACGCTCGGAGAACGCGTCTGTGTGCTCCGCGACGGGATGCTGCAGCAAGTCGACACACCGCAGAACCTCTTCGACCACCCGGTCAACCTGTTCGTCGGCGGCTTCATTGGCTCACCGTCGATGAATATCGTCACCGCCAGGCTGATCAGCGGCGACGACGGCGCAGCGGTCACGTTTGCCGGGCACCGGCTGGCCATCCCGGATGCAGTGGTGCACGCCAGCTCGGGCATCGAAGCTTTCTTCGGTCGCGACGTGATCCTCGGAATCCGGCCGTCCGACTTCGAGGATGCGAGCGTGATCGACGAGTCGTGGGCGAGGATGCCCGTCGTCACCCACGTGACCGAGGCGCTGGGCAGCGAGATCCACGTGATCTTTGTTATCGACGCGCCGCCCGTCGAGCACAAGGACGTCGCCGACCTCTCCCCGCAGGGGGAGGAAGATGAATCGGCGATCCCGCTCCACGAGGGCAAGTCCCTGTGGACCGCGCGGGTCAACGCGCGCAGCAGCGTCCGCGCCGGCGACCGGATCGAGCTCGGGGTGGATACCCGCAACCTGCACTTCTTTGATCCAGACAGCGGGCTCGCGATCGGCGGCAAGAAAACAGCGGCCTCGCGATCGGCGACAAGCAAGCAGGAGAGCCGAGACTCTGACAACGCGGCTTCCCCGGGGCGGGCGTGACAGCTCAGGCCGTTGCCGATCGGCGCCGCTGACGCTGGCCGGCGGGCGGCTGCACTAGGGAGAGCGATTCGTGCGTCTTGTCGTCAGGCCCCTCCGGTTACGGCGCAGCGCGGCTGTTCGCCCCGCCTATTGGACGGCCAACGCAACTTGGGACGTCGAGGTTGCCAGCAGCGCGGCGGAGTAACTCCCCGATCTCCAAACTGGCGACCTGCTCGCACCCGGGATAGACCCGACAATCGTGACAGCGGAAATCTGCGTTGTTACCTACAGTGGTCACTAGCTATACGGCATATAGGCCTACGCTCATGACAAGCGTCCGCCAATGCGCGACATGAGGGAAGGTGCACCTGCAATGGGCCCACCGATAGCCGACGGCACTGTCGATGACGCCGACGGGAACCGGGAGGGCAAGATCACCCGGGATGTGGTGCTGGCCGCCGCGCTGGAGATCATCGACCGCGACGGGGCCGACGCGTTGTCCATGCGCCGCCTCGCCGCAGCGCTAGGCCGCGACCCGATGATTCTCTACCGGTACGCACCGAACAAGGCGGCCCTGCTCGATGGCGTCGCCGAGACCGTCCTCGCCGAGCTCACGGTGGATTCCGCCGACCCGGACTGGGTCGGCCAGCTGCGCAGCTTCGCCCGCGACTACCGGCGGCTGGCCCTGGCCCACCCGCACGTCGTGCCGCTGCTGGTCACCCGGCCCCTGGTCACCCCGCTCGGGCTCCGGCCGCCCGGCACGCTGCGCCCCCTGGAAAACGTCCTCGCCCTCCTCACTGGCGCCGGGTTCAGCGGACCCGACGCCCTGCACATCTACCGGGCCCTGTCCGGGTTCCTGCACGGCCACGTCCTTACCGAGTTCCAGGAACTCGTCGAAAACCCCGACGAGACCGACGACGTGCTACGACTGGGCCTGCATCGGCTGCCGATCGGCGAATTCCCCCTGCTCCGCAGCCTCGCCCGCGCCCTGGCCAGCTACGACGGCGCCGCCGAACTCGAACGCGGCCTCAACATCCTCCTCACCGGACTCACCATCACGCTGACTCCGCCAGGCCGAGCTGACTGATCCCGCACCCCATGCGCGCGGCCGTTCAACGTCGGCCCTTGCCCGATCCTGCCGTTAACTTAGGCTGCCGCGCACGGGCTGAGGCTCCAGATCAACCGTCTCGCCGTTGCGGGCCGGCGGCCTGCCGTTGCGGGCTGGTGCCTTATGGAGGCTCGTCAACGCGGGCCCGCGGGCCACCATGATCAAGCCGACGACGAGAGCGATCGCACCGCCCGCCTGCAGCGCGATCATTCCGGGCGAGACTTGCACCGCGTCGCCAAGGACGACAATGCCCAGGATGATGCCCGAGAGCGGCTCTGCCGCGGTGATAGCCGGCAGCGAGGCGTGTTGCGGGGCAGCGTTGAAGGCGCTTTCCCTGAGCCACAGCGCGACTACGCTGACCGCGACCAGGCAGTAACCGGGCCAGGTTGTCAGCAGCAGCATGATCTTATGGTCGTCCAGCAAGTGGACCGTGGGCCGGGTCAGCGCATCCTGCAGTCCGAACACCAGTCCGGCGCTCGCCCCGGTCAGAGTGCCGCGCAGGTCAGCGGCCGCCACGCTGCGCCGGCATACGGCCAGTAGGAGAATGATCCGACGGAGAGCTGAGTGCCATTTGCCGACCGCGACAGCGACAGCGCGGTCACTCCCGCCATCAGGATTACGGCCCCTGCGATTTCCGACTTGCACATGCGCTGCTTCGACAGCGGCCCGGCAAGCAGGAGAGCGAAAAGGAGATTAGTCGCGAGCAGCGGTTCGGCAAGGGAGAGGGCCATGTGTCCGATGACCCACGCCGACAGCAGCTGCCCCGCCACCATGATGGCCAGGCCAGCCAGCCACCGGGGCTGGCGGAGCAGATCGGCCAGCGGGCGGACACGCAGAAAATCGGACCGCGGAGCCCGCTGCGCCGCATCCTGCTGCAGGACGAACCCCGCCCCGAGCAGGATTGCGGCGATCACACCGATCAAGTACTCCACGAGGCGCGTCTACCCCCCAAAGATGCCATATGAGGGGCGGGGGCCTGCCCGGCGTCGGTCGCAGGAGTATCTACGACATTCGGGCTCAGGGGAAAGGTCCCTGTCCCGATGGGCTGGAGCTCGAGGAGGTCCCCGTGAGCATCGCAGGCGCGTTTGACGTTCACCGCCGCCGGCTGACGTTGGGGTATCCCGGCACCGTCACCGGGGAGCTGCGGCACGGGCGGGTGGCCCTGGCTGACCGGGAGCACCTGCGGCAGTGGCTGACCCGCTTCGCCGGTCACGGCGGGGAGGCCGGGTTCGCGCTGGAGGGCTGCACCGGCTGGCGCTGCGTCGTCGGGGAGCTGGTCGCTGCCGGGGTCGGACCGCACCTGGCCGAGCCGGCCGGCACCGCCGCGCTGCGGGGCAGGAAGCGGCACGCCAGGACCGGCAGGACCGGCACCCGGCACCTGCGGGTGCACCTGCTGGCCGGGGGCCTGCCGGGGTCCTGGATCCCGCCGGAACACGTGCTGGAGGCGCGGGCCGCCGCCCGGCTGTATAAGAGGGCATCTCATTTGGGCTGCTGTTGGTTCGTCGGTTCTGGCGGATTCGGTTCGCCAGGCTGGGGTTGATTCGCCGGTCAGCCGCCTGCTGAGGTTGTCGGTCATGGACCAGTGGATCAT
>CABDXS010000809.1_pt1 | contig 14188 bp, 15 predicted proteins | sample 3421381 | NCBI WGS metagenome assembly CABDXS01 (sample SAMEA5534336, study PRJEB31848) | metagenome | biome: tundra; feature: field; material: soil | place: USA | collected 2013-05 | depth 0.15 m
CCGCCCTCCCACCCGTAAGGGTGCGGGCCGCTCGGGGAAGGCCACGGGCGCACGCCCGGGATGCACGGTCATGGGAAGTCGGATCGCCCCGTAGTACCGGCGAAGCCGCCGAACAAGGCTGCGTTAGCAGCCGCGGAGGTGGTGGAGGGAAGGGGGCGACGCGAGGGGAACGCGGCCAGCAAAACGCGCCCCGGACACAGCGCCGGGCCAGGCGCGTCAAGTGCGCTGGATCGTGTACGCCGGCCGGGGCTTTCGCCCGAGTCGACGTTTGACCCGAGCGAGGAGCCCAGTGCGGTAGTTCCGCATGCTGGGATCTGTGCGGGGGGCCGCCCGAAAGGGCGGTCCCTACCGCGACCCGTCGAGCAGGTCGGCGGTGAAGAAGTCGCAGGCCAGGATCGCTTCGGCCTGGGAGCGCAGGAACTGTGACCAGGTGGGCGCGGTCCGGCGCGGCGCGGGGCCGATTCCGGCGTTCTTCAGAATCTCCCATGCCGTGGACGCTGCTATCTTCACTCCCAGGCCGGCCAGCTCGCCGTGGATCCTGCGGTAGCCCCATTCTGGGTTTTCGCGGGCCAGCCGGAGGACGAGGGCCTTGATGTTCGGGCGGGTAGCCGGGCGGCCGGTCTTGGCGCGCATGGACCGCGCCGCCCAGCGGCGGCGGACGATGTCGCGGTGCCAGCGAAGGATCGTGTCCGGGGTGACCGCAAGCCGCAGCCCGTGGCGGCGGGCTTTGGGTATCACGCTGAGCAGGGTCGCGAGCAGGGCCCGGTCTGCGAGATCGCCCTGACCTTCGCAGGGTCACGTTGTCTGCGGAACACGGCTTGGGGTTACGCGACGGTCTCGCCGACCTGGGCGACCGGCCAGCAAAGTACCGAACCAGGCGAGTTAACGAATGATCCGGCGCCGGTGCCGCCCGCCCGGCTGGCCGCCCGTCAGTCGTCAGGCGGCACCAGCCGGTAGCCGACGGACGGGTCGCTCTGCAGGAACCGCCCGCTTTCGTCGGCCAGCTTCCGCCGCAGCCGGTAGGCGTACACCTTGAGATAGTGCAGCTCCTTCTCGTAGCCGGGCCCCCACACGTTCTCCAGGATCATCCGGCGGGTGCAGACCTTCCCGACGTTGCGGGCCAGGTAGGCGAGGAAGTCGAACTCCTTTGGCGTGAGATCGAGCGGCTGGCCGCCGAAAGTGGCCTCGTAGTGGACGAGGTCGAGGTGCAGGGTTCCGACGTCCAGCTCAGCGGGATGCTGGCCGTCGTCGGGCGCCCGGTGATGGCGGAGAGCCACCCGCAACCGGGCGTCCAGCTCGCGCATCCCGAACGGCTTTGTCATGTAGTCATCGGCGCCCTGGTCAAGCGCGTCTACCTTGCGGTCCTCGGAGCCCTCCGCCGACAGCACCACGATGGGCACGTGAGTCCAGGCCCTGAGCCGCTTGCACACCTCCAGGCCGTCCAGGTCCGGCAGCCCGAGATCGAGGACGATGACGTCCGGCGGCCGGATCGCCGCTTCGCTGAGTCCCTCGGTGCCGGTCTGCGCGGCGCGCACCAGATGACCGAGGGCCTCCAGCCCGACCCGGCAGGCGCTCAGCAGGCCCGGATCGTCGTCAATGATGAGAACCTGAGGCAAGCCCTGACTCCTCGGGTATCGGCGCGGCTACCGGCAAGGTGAAGCAGAATCTCGCCCCGCCGCCGGGCGCGTCTTCGACCCAGATGCGCTGCCCGTGGGCTTCGACGAATGTCTTGGCGATGGTAAGGCCGAGGCCGGCCCCCGCGTCGCCCTCCCGGCGCACGAACAGCCCGGAAACCGGATTGAGCCGGTCCGGGCTGACACCGGGGCCGCGGTCGGTCACCGACAGCTGGATCGTGGCCGGCGCGGTGAGCATGGCCTGGATCGTGATGGGGGTGTTCTTCGGGCCGTGCCGGCCCGCGTTCTCCAGGAGGTTGGTCAGGACCCGGGAGATGAGCACCAGGTCCACGTCGACGGGCGGCAGATCGGGCGGCACGTCGATGCGGACCGCGTGCCCGCGCAACGCGGTGGCCAGATCGGCGACGACGGTCGTCACCAGGTCGGCCAGTGGCGCGACGGTGCAGCGAGGCTGCAGCACCCCGGCCTGGATGCGGCTCATGTCGAGCAGGTTCTGCACGAGGTCGGCGAGGCGGTCCGCCTGCACATCGATAAGCCTGGACAGGCTCTGCCTGGCCTCGGGGCTGATGTCGAGCCCGGCGTCGGACAACGTGGACGACGATGCCTTGATCGAGGCGAGCGGCGCCCGCAGGTCGTGGGCGACCGCGGCGACCAGGGTCTTCGCCAGGCGCGCCATCTCGTCGGTTAGCCTGGCCCGGAGCGCCTGCTCGCGGAGTTGCACCCGTTCGACCGCCAGGGCCACCTGGTTGGCGAACAGCAGCAACGGCTCGCGCTCGTGGCGGGCCGCCGTCTCGCCGGACAGGACCAGCAGCCCCACCGGGCGCCCGGCTGCGGTCAGCGCCAGAACGAGCAGGTCGCCCTGGGTGAGCGTCTGGGCGTCCAGGCTCGCTGGCGCGCCGCGGGCCGGCAGCACCCGGCGCAACTGCTCGGCATCGAGCGGCTCGCCCGCTGACGCAGCGATCTCCAGCTGGCCGCCCTTGGGCAGGATGAGCGCGACCTGGCGTGAGCCGAATACCTCGGCCAGCGTGGTCACGATCGCCGACAGCAGCACGTCGAGCGGCTTGTCCTCGACCAGCAGGTCGGACAGCTCGAAGAGCTGCCTGATCTCCATGGCCTGCCGCCGTTCCCTGGCCCGGGCCGCATTCATCCCGGCCACCACCCGGGCGACCGGCAGCATCACCACGACGTATACGCCGAGCGCCGCCCAGTTCTGCGGGGCTCCTACCCACAGCGTCAGGTAAGGCGGGATGAAGAAGAAGTCGTAGACAAGGAAACCGGCGATGACGCTGAGCGCACCGGCGATGAAGCCGCCAATGACGACGCCGACCACCACCGGCACCACGAGGACCAGCGCCGTCGTGGCGATGCTCAGGTGGCTGCGCAGCGGAAACATGGCAGTCGTCAGGAGTGCCATGCTGGCGAGCGCGGCGACCGTCCCGATCACGCTGCGTTTCATCGTTGTCTCATCATCATCCTCCACCCGCCTCGTAACGGCCCTTATCACCGGCGGTCCCGGCCCTCTCGCCCTCGACGGCCGGGCGGCCGAGCGCGGCCCCGATCCGGGCGACGAGATCATCGATCCCGAACGGCTTGACGACGTAGCCGTCGGCTCCGGCGCTCAGCGCGTCCGCTGTCGCCTTCTCGGCCTCCCGCACTGAGATCACCACGATCGGGACGTCGGAGAACGTGCGCACGTAGGAGATGATCTCCAGGCCGTCCATGTCGGGCAGGACCAGGTCGAGGACGATCAGGTCGGGACGCCGCCTGGCCAGTCCGAGAGCCAGCTCTCCGGTCGCGGCCAGGTCGACCTCGTAGCCCCGAGCGGCCAGGTTGACTTCCAGGACCCGTCGCAGAGCCGCGTCGTCGTCGACCACGAGTAACCGGCCGGCCATCAACGGCCACCGTCGTTCACCCGAGCTCCGCCAGGCTCGGCTGCCGGCCGGGCCTGCGCCGCACTCTTCCGGCCAGCGGTTTCGCCGCCGGACGCCGGTCCGCCCCGAGCCCGTCGCATGGCTCAAGCCGGTAGCGCGGGTTCCAGACGACCAGCCGAGCGCCATGTATCCCGGCAGTGCCCGTGACGCCGCACCGGGCCCCTGCCGCGAGACCCGAGACTGCCGTGCGGCCGAGAAACAGGACGTCGAGCTCGCCAGTGCCGTCGGTGATCACGCAGCGGTAAGCAAAGCTGCTACCGACCGGCACGGTATCGGTCAGCCGGATGGTCCCGATCACTGCGACGGGCGCCTGGGGGCGAACGTCGCAGATCCGGCTGGCCCGCTCGAAGCCGTTCATCGCAGGCTCTCCAGTGCCTCATTGAGCTGGAGGACGTCGATGTACGGCGCGCCGAGGAATCCGAATTGGGCCGGCTCGATGTGGGCCACCACCAGTTGGCGCACCGCTGCCACGGGCAGCCCTCTGGCCTTCGCCACCGCGGCCACCTGTGCGTAGGCGTCGGCCGGGGCGATGTCGGGGTCGACGCCGCTGCCTGAGGTGGTGACGAGATCGGCGGTGGGCGTGAGGCCCTCCTTGGTGAGCGCGACCAGTTGCTGCTTTACGGTCTTGACCAGGACTTTCGAGCGTGGCCCCAGGTTGGTCCCGCCGGTGGCCATCGGGTTGTCGGCGTCGGGCCGGCCATGGAACCAGCGCGGGCCCGCCCAGTTCTGGCCGACCAGGACCGAGCCGTTGGCCGTCAGCGACCCGTTGGCCTGATGGGCGAAGATAAGCTGCCCGATCCCGGTCTCGGCCAGCGGGTAGGCCAGGCCGAGCAGGACGAAGAAGATGACCGAGATCAGCACCGACCTGCGCAGGTTGATGAGCATCAGTAGGCCCCCGTCGCGGTGAGGATGAGATCGATGAGCTTGATGAATACGAAGGGGGCGATGATTCCGCCCACCCCGTAGATGAAGACATTGCGGCGCAGGACCGCAGCCGCGCCCGACGGCCGGAACCGCACCCCGCGCAGCGCCAGCGGGATCAGCGCGACGATCACGAGGGCGTTGAAGATCACCGCAGCGAGTACAGCGCTTTGTGGGCTGTGCAGGCGCATGATGTTGAGCGCGCCCAGCTGCGGATAGGTGGCCACGAACAAGGCCGGGATGATGGCGAAGTACTTGGCCACGTCGTTGGCGATCGAGAACGTGGTGAGCGCGCCCCTGGTGATGAGCAGCTGCTTGCCGATCTCGACCACGTCGATTAGCTTGGTCGGGTTGGAGTCGAGGTCGACCATGTTCCCGGCTTCCTTGGCGGCCGTCGTCCCGGTGTTCATCGCGACCCCGACGTCGGCCTGCGCGAGGGCAGGGGCGTCATTGGTGCCGTCGCCGGTCATCGCGACGAGTTTGCCGCCCTGCTGCTCGGCCTTGATGAAGGCCATCTTCGCCTCCGGCGTCGCCTCGGCGAGGTAGTCGTCGACACCTGCCTCCTGAGCTATCGCCGCGGCTGTCAGCGGATTGTCACCGGTGATCATCACGGTGCGGATCCCGGTGGCCCGCATCTCGGCGAAGCGCTCCCGGATTCCTTCCTTAACGATGTCTTTCAGCTCGATCACGCCGAGCAGGACGGGCCCGTCGGCCACGGCGAGGGGCGTCGATCCGGACCGGGCCATCCGGTCGACGATCCGGTCGAGTTCTGCTGATGCGGCACTGCCCTGTCCGGCCACCCACCTGCGCACTGCGTCGGCTGCGCCCTTGCGGATCTGCCGTCCGCCCAGGTCGAGCCCGGACATCCGGGTGTGCGCGGTGAACGGAACGAAGACGTGCTCAGCGCCGAGTTCGCGCTCGCGGATGCCGAAGCGCTCCTTGGCGAGCACGACGATGGAGCGGCCCTCCGGGGTCTCGTCGGCCAGCGAGGCCAGCTGCGCGGCACTAGCCAGTTCCTCTTCGGTGTGGCCGTCGACCGGGCGGAACGCGGCCGCCATCCGGTTGCCGAGGGTGATGGTGCCGGTCTTGTCGAGCAGCAGGGTCTGCACGTCGCCCGCGGCCTCGACGGCCCGGCCCGACATGGCCAGCACGTTCCGCTGGACCAGGCGGTCCATCCCGGCGATCCCGATCGCGGACAGCAGCGCGCCGATGGTGGTGGGGATGAGGCAGACCAGCAGCGCGATGAGCACGATGACCGAGACCGTAGCTCCCGCGAACTCCCCGAACGGCTGCAGGACGACCACCACCGGCACGAAGATGATGGTCAGCGCCGCGAGCAGGATAGTGAGCGCGATCTCATTGGGGGTCTTCTGCCTGTTGGCCCCCTCGACCAGGTTGATCATCCGGTCCAGGAACGTATGGCCGCGCTCGGCGGTAATGCGCACGACGATCCGGTCGGACAGCACCCTCGTCCCGCCGGTCACCGCCGACCGGTCGCCGCCCGCCTCGCGGATCACCGGGGCTGACTCGCCGGTGATGGCCGACTCGTCGACCGAGGCCAGGCCCTGGATGATCTCGCCGTCGGACGGGATGACGTCACCTGCCTCGCATACCACGAGATCGCCCTTGACCAGCTCCGCCGCGGCCACCCGCTCCTCGGCGGAGCCCGACCGCAGCCGGCGGGCCTCGGTCTCGGAGCGCATCTTGCGCAGCGTGTCGGCCTGGGCCTTGCCGCGCCCTTCGGCGACCGCCTCGGCGAAGTTGGCGAAGAAGACGGTCAGCGCCAGCCAGAGCGTGACCGACCAGGCAAAGACACCCGGATGGGCCACCGACTCGGCGAACGTCACGACGGTACCGACCAGCACCACGAACATCACCGGGTTCTTCAGCTGGACCCGGGGATCGAACTTCCGCAGGGCACCGAGCGCGGCGTGCGCGAGGATCTCGCGATCGAAGAGGCTACGGCTCCGGCTGACGCCCCCGGCCTGGACGTGGTCCGGTCCCGGCACGTCGGCGCGGCCGGGCGGCTCAAGCTTGTCGACGGCTGGCATTTACCTGCGACCTTCCGTGATGCGGGTGTTGGGACAACCGGCCGATGGGCCGCTCGGGCGAGTGCCGGGGACCGCTGAGCTGCCCGCGCGGGCTGCCAGGGCGGCCGGAGTGAGAACCGCGGTCACCGCCGCCTCCGGCGCACGACCAGGACCGGGCCTGCGGCCTTGCGCATGACCTGCTCCGACACGCTGCCGCAGAGCAGGATGCCCAAGGCCGTTCTCGGGCGCCTGGTCAGGACGATCACCTCGGCGCCCCATTCGGCAGCCTCCCTGGCGATCATCGCGGCGGTCCGCGTCCGCGGCGCGTCAATCACCACCCCGCTGGCTCGTGCCCCCCAGGCCCAGGCGCCGGCCAGCGCGCTGTCGACCACCGAGGTGGCCTCGGCGAAGGTCTCGAAGAAAAACCTGCCTGGCGGGTCCCACGTCCGCACGTGGACCACCCGCAGCTGGCCGTTGACCTGGTCGCCGACCCGGATGCCCGCCGCCAGCGCCGCGTTTGACCAGCCGAACGAGTCAACCGGGACGAGGACGCGCTGATACGAACCGCCCGGGCCGGACGCGGGCTCGCGGCGGCGGGGAGCGAGCGCGCGGAGCTCGCCGGGGCGGGCCATCAGAAGAACTTCCCGTGCGACAGCTGCTCCACGATCGGCCCGAGTGATACGGCGGGGAAGAACGTGAGCGCGCCCACGATCAGGACCACGCCGATCAGCAGGCCCATGAACATCGGCTGGTCGGTACGGAACGTTCCCGCCGAGGAGGGCACGACTTCCTTGGCGGCGAGCGAGCCGGCCAGGGCGAGCACCGGGACGATGATCGCGAACCGCCCCAGCAGCAGGCCGACGGTATTGATGATGTTGTAGAAGGGGGTGTTCACGCTGAGGCCGGCGAAGGCCGAGCCGTTGTTGTTGGTCACCGAGGTGAAGTCATAGAGGATCTCGGAGAAGCCGTGCGGCCCGGCGTTCAGCGGCGCGATCCGGCCCGCGTGCACCGATACCGCGATCGCGGCCAGGATGAGCACGGTCATCGGCATGACGAGCACGCCGAACGCGGCCAGCTTCACCTCCCGGGCCTGGATCTTCTTGCCCAGGTACTCCGGTGTTCGGCCGACCATCAGCCCGCCGATGAACACGGTGATGATGGCGAAGAGCAGGATGGTGTACATGCCGCTGCCGACTCCTCCGGGCGTGACCTCGCCGAGCATCATCCCGGTGAGCACCGCGAACCCGCCCATGGGGGTGTAGGAGTCCTCGGCGGAGTCGACGCTGCCGGTCGAGGTCTGCGTGGAGGCGGTCGCGTACAGGGCTGAGGAGGTGTCGCCGAAGCGGACCTCTTTGCCTTCCATGTTCCCGGCTGGCTGATGCGTTACCCCGGCGGCGGCGACGGCCGGGTTGGCCTGGTGCTCAGAGACCGATGCGATGGCCAGCCAGCCGCCGAAGATGATCGCCATCACGCCCAGGATGGCGGCGCCCTGCCGGACGCTGCCGACCATCTTCCCGAAGGTGTAGGTGAGCGCGACCGGGATGCACAGGATGAGCGCGAAGGACAGGAAATTCGTCAGCCCGGTCGGGTTCTCGAACGGCATGGCGCCGTTGGCGTTGAAGAACCCGCCGCCGTTGGTGCCCAGTTGCTTGATGGTCTCCTGGGAGGCCACCGGGCCACGCGGGATCACCTGCTTAATGGCGTTCAGCGCGTCGTGGATGCCGGCCGGCCCGGCCAGGGTCTGCAGGGCGCCCTGGGCGATGAAGACGATCGCGGCGAGGAACGCGATGGGCAGCAGCACGTAGATCGTCCCGCGGACCAGATCGGCCCAGAAGTTCCCGACTGTTTTCGCGCCCTTCCTGGCGAAGCCCCTGATGAGGGCGACGGCGACCGCGATGCCGACGGCCGCGCTCAGGAAGTTCTGCACCGCCAGCGCGCCCATCTGGGACAGGTAGGACATGGTCGACTCGCCCGAGTACGCCTGCCAGTTGGTGTTGGTGACGAACGAGACTGACGTGTTCCAGGACAAGGCGGGCGGCACCGCGGGCAGGTGCTGCGGGTTGAACGGCAGCGAGCCCTGCAGCCGGAAGATGCCGTAGGTCACCGCCAGGGCGATGCCGGAGAACACGATGACCGACGCGCCGTAGCGCTGCCAGGTCTGCTCGGCCTGCGGGTCAACCCCGATGAGGCGGTAGATCGGCCGCTCGATGACCGACAGCCACCGGGTCCGTCCCTCGTACACCGACACCATGTACGAGCCGAGGAAACGCCAGGCGATCGCCAGCACGACCACTAGGGCCACGATGGTCCACGCGAAGCCCATCAGAACCACTCAGCCTTGAACAGTGCCACGCCGAGGTAGATGAACACGGCGATGGACAGCACGAGAAGGAGACCCTGGACGGCGGTCATATCCGCTCCAGCCCACGGATCAGGGCCAGCATGGCGGCCACGAAGACGATGATCCCGGCGATAACCAGCAAGTCAGCCATGCCGAAAAGCATTGCTCGGGAGCCGGTAACCGCGCGGTGGACAACCACCCTGGCCGGGTAGAAAAAAGGTGAATCAGCCCAGGCCTGGCGGCAGGCGGCACGAGACGCCGGGACCGGGCGTGCGGCGCTGCCCTCATCCCGGATATCGCCACCCGACGAGCTTGACGATCGGTGTCGTACGGTAGCTTCCGGTGATCTGGCCGCGGACCGCGGCGATTTTCCACGCCCCGGTGACCACTAGGACCGCGAAGGCGGGCCAGGCCACCTGATTGAACCCGGCGCGCAGCGGCCCGCGGGACCTCAGGGAAGCGATCAGCCATGGAACCTCGGAAGGCACGTGCAAGGGGTGGTACCGCGGGCTGCGGTACGACGCCCCGGTATCCGCTCATGACCGCGTCCGGACCAGGTAGACCGCCGCCGGCGCGGCGCCCTGGTCAGCTGGTCGGCTGCACATCTACCTGGGCGCGGTTCCCTGTGTGGGGAAGACCTATGCGATGCTCGCCGAGGGCCAGAGGCCGGCCGGGCTCGGGCCGACGTCGTCGTTACGCTGGTCGAAACCCACGGCCGCAGTGCTGGACCAGGTCGCGGCCGGGCTGGAGATGGCCCCGAGGCGGAGCATCGCTTACCGGGGCACCTCCTTCGGGGACCTGGACGTCGGGGCGGTCCTGGCCCGTCGTCCTGCCGTGGCGTTGGTGGACGAGCTGGCCCACCGCAACGTGCCCGGTAGCCGTCGCGACAGCGCTGGCAGGACGTCGATGAGCTGCTCCGCGCCGACATCGATGTCGTGACGACCCCGAACGTCCAGCACCTGGCCGGGATGCACGATGCGGCCGAGCGGATCACAGGCGTACGGCAGCGGGAATTCGGACGTGAGATCGGTCCGGGCGCTTTTCTTGGGATGACTCTTGCATACGAGGCCGCGATGGTCGTGGCCGTCCGCCGTCCAATCGAGCGAGAGGATGCGGCATGGCTCGTGCCAGCCACGTGGCCGCAAACGCGGACGGATCGTTATGGCGCGACGCCAATGGGGCGAGGTTCACGTCGGTGTGCCGCTGGGTGCGCGGGGACGCGGGCAGAGGCTGGGATCATCGGTCGGCCGTCTGGATTGGCTAACGATGACCCTCCCCGGGCTGCGAGCCAACCCCGGGCGTGCGCGGGGAGGGTCAACATCGAGCACAGCACGCGCGCCGCCGCTCCACAACGAAACCCAGGTCAGGCGGCCCGCCCGGGCCTGAGCCCCGGCCTTCTTCCACTAGCCCGAACCTGCGTGATCTTGAACGGTCATATCTGGTCGCTGACCCGGGCGGATGTCGATACGGCGCACTTGATGTTCTGGCGACATGGTGCTGTCCGGCGCGGCGCAGACGCCGCTCGCGAAGATCCATTGACGCCCAGACAGATATCACGTTGCCGACGTCCCTGGGACTTTCTGGCTACATCTTCAGTGCCCCATACGGCGTTTCCGCAGGTCACGAGTCCTTCTCGGGCGACACGCCGACGTAAGCTGGGACTAGCTGGCGCCCACGGGCACGCTTACCACGCCTCCCAATGGGCGACCCGCGTCACCGGCAGCCTGAAAACAGGCTTGAAGTCCGTCCGCCCGGCCGATCGGCCCTGTGACCCACCAATGCCGCCATGCACCCCGGGAAGCGATGCCGGCTGCAGGACCTGTTCACTTCTTGTGCGGGACGATCACGACTGGGCAAGCCGAGTGCTGGACGACCTCGTTACTCACCGAGCCGATCAGCAGACGGGCGAGACCGCTGCCGCTGCGTGCTCCGACGACTACCAGGTCGGCATCTTGCGACGCATCGACCAGTTCCCTGGCCACAAAGCCGTTTACAGCGTGGACGGTCACCGAGGCTGGCCCGGCATCGCCGAGCCGGCTGGCGGCCTTTTGCGTCATCTCCTCAGCGGCCTGGCGCAGTTTTTCTAGCAGGGGCCTGTCCGCGGGACCAATCACCGGGATGCCGCCCCAGTAGCTCTTCGGGACCTCGTGCACTGTTATGACCATGAGCGGGGCGTGCACAGCCGCTGCCTGTCTCATCGCCCAGTCCAGTGCGCGTTCCGAGTTAGGTGAGCCATCTATACCCACAACGATTCCAGGCATTGCCTGTTCCTTCCCCTCGGGCCACCGCTCCGGCTGCGGCCGTGAGTTCATGTATCCAATGATCGGGGCAGCAGGGCTGGTCGCAGTAGCCGTGTACTGCTCCAGAATTCCGTGCTTGGGCTGTGACCTGCTGCTTGGCCAGCCTGGCACATGCGCCAGGATCGCGGTTCATGGCTCTTCGTCTGCTCTACCTGATCGTGACCCGGGTGTTCGGCTGGCTCGCGCTGCTGGGCCGCGGGCAGGCGTCCAAGGATGCCGAGATCATGGTGCTCCGGCACGAGGTCGCAGTGCTGCGGCGTCAGGTCACCCGGCCGAAGCCGGACTGGGCTGACCGGGCGGTCCTGTCCGCGCTGGCCAGGTTGCTGCCAGCGGCGCTGCGAGCCCGGCGGCTCGTCACGCCTGGGACGCTGCTGGCCTGGCACCGCCGTCTGGTCGCACGTTCATGGACCTATCCGAATCGGCCAGGACGCCCTGGGCCCACGCGGGAGTTCCGGGACCTGGTGCTGCGGCTCGCGGGGGAGAACCCGGCCTGGGGGTATCGCAGGGTGCACGGGGAACTCACCCGGCTCGGCCACCACGTAAGCGCAGCAACCGTGCGGCGGATCCTGCGGGCACACCGCCAACGGCCGGCTCCGCGCCATCTGGACACCTCCTGGCGGGCGTTCCTCCGCACCCAAGCCGACGGCCTGCTGGCCTGCGACTTTTTCCACGTGGACACGATCTTTCTCACCCGCCTGTACGTGCTGTTCGTCATGCAGGTGGCGACCCGGCGGGTGCACATCATCGGCGTGACCGCCCACCCGGATGGCGCATGGACAGCGCAGCAGGCCCGTAACCTCGCCATGGACCTCGGTGACAAGATCGCGTCGTTCCGCTTCCTCATCCGCGATCGTGACGCCAAGTTCACTCGCGTGTTCGACGAAATCTTCGCCGGCGAAGGTGTGAAAGTAGTCAAGATCCCGCCGCGGACGCCGCGAGCCAATTGCTATGCCGAGCGGTGGGTGCGCACCGTACGGTCTGAGTGCACCGACCGGATGCTGATCTACGGCGAACGGCACCTGCGGACGGTGCTCGCAACATACGTCGGCCATTACAACGGTCACCGCCCGCACCAGTCCCGCCGGCAACGACCACCCGACCACGACGTGCCAGTCGTCATGCCCCTCGAAGCACCCGTGCAGCGACGGAAAGTGCTCGGCGGTGTGATCAACGAGTACTACAGGGCCGCATGAACAACTCCACGAACCTGCAGGTCAGACGACACGCGACGAGTTTTGGAGCGGTACAGGGCCGCGTACTCGGTCAGGACCGTCCGCAGGTGCCGTTCGCCGAAGATCAGCATCCGGTCGGTGACCTCGGTCCGGGCGGTGAGCACGAATCTTTCGGCATAGGCGTTCGCCCGGGGGCTCCGGGGCGGGATTTTCACCGCCGCTAAGCCGGCGCTGGCCAGGACCGCGTCGAAGGATCCGGTGAACTGCCCGGCCCGGTCGCGGCCCGGGAACCGGAAGTCCGCGGCGCGGTCACCGAGGTCCATCAGGAGGTTGCGGATCTGCTGGGTGGTCCACGGCCCGTCCGGGTTGGCGGTGACAGTGACCGCGAGGATGTGGATATAGCGGCTGCCGACTTCGATGACGAACAGGCAGTGCAAGCGCCGCAGCGTCACTGCGCAGTCCACGTGAAAGAAGTCGATGGCGAGCATTGTCGCGGCTTGGGTGTGCAGGAACTGCCGCCAGCTGGTGTCGGTGTGCCGTTTGGGCGCCGGCGGGATCCGCAGTGCCTTGAGGACCCGGCGGATCGTGGAGGCGCTGGCCCGGTGGCCGAGCTTGAGCAGCTCGCCCTGGATCCGCTGGTATCCCCACGAGGTGTTCTCGGTGGCGAGCCGTTCGATGAGCGTTGCGATCTCGGCGCTGACGGGCGGCCGTCCGGTCCGGTTCGGGTAGGTCCACTTCCGGGTGACCAGGCGGCGGTGCCACCGGAGCACGGTGCCGGGCGTGACTAGCCGGTGTAGCCGCAGTTCTCGGGGCAGGAGCCGGATCAGCGCGGCGAGGACGGCGCGGTCGGCCCAGTCCAGCCGGGGCCGGGGATGGGTGCGGCGCAGCACGGCGACCTCGTGCCGCAGTACCAGGAGCTCAGCGTTCTTGGAGGCGGTCGAGCGGCCGAGCAGAACAAGCCAGCCGCAGACCCGTATGAAGATCAGATAGAGCAGGCGAAGGGACACGGCCGATCATCATGGCCTACCGCTGACCCTGGCGCATCGTTGCAGCTCAACGCCCACGCAGACTTCTGACACCCCACACGCCGGCTGCACCTGCCCTTTCCCCTCCTGTCCGACCAGACCCTGACTCTCGCCGATGCCCTGCAGCTGCCGACTTTCACGGCCGGCGGAATGAGGCTCTTCACGCGGCTGACCATGGTCATCGCGGACGGGCTTATCGAACGCGTGTTCTACCCGGTCTTCCCGCCGGATCAGCACGCCGGCGAGGTCCTGAGGTGGCTGCACGAGAACTGATTCCGACCACCCGGCGGACGTGGCCCTTGTGCGGACCAGCTCGATGGGGAGCTTCGCTGTTCGGGCCGCTGCGACGCGCCGACGTGCAGGTTGGCAGGTGACTCAGCGTGTGCCATGGCTCCTTCCCCCGACCGCGCCTCGTCGGCGGAGCGCCTGCGCCAGGTACTGACCGAATACCTCCGGCATTACAGCACCGCCCGGCCGCACCGCGCCCTCGGCCAGCTCGCACCCGCTCAAGCTCACACCCGGCCACCGCAAATCAACCTCGCCGAGCACCGGATCCGCCGAAAACAAGTCCTCGGCGGACTCACACACGAGTACCAGATCGCCGCCTGACATGCCCACGCTGCTTCGACAAGACGCAGGTCACCACGGCGATCGTGTATTCGAGCTGGCGAGGAAAGGACTCGGGCGGGTCTCACAGGGAGCACGCCCACACTACCGGTCCAGTTCCTTCCAGACCCGGACCTTTCGCGCCGTGATTACTTGAGTGTCAGCGGGCCGGCGGCGGTGAACGTGCCAATTGGCGCGGGCGTGCTGAGCGGCTGGGCGCTGCTGCTC
>CABDXS010000813.1_pt1 | contig 14043 bp, 17 predicted proteins | sample 3421381 | NCBI WGS metagenome assembly CABDXS01 (sample SAMEA5534336, study PRJEB31848) | metagenome | biome: tundra; feature: field; material: soil | place: USA | collected 2013-05 | depth 0.15 m
CTGCGCGTGGAGGCGGGGCTGCTGATCGTCCTGGTATTCCTGGGCTTCAACGTTTCATGGCCGCCGTTGTTCGACGACAGACATCCATCCCGCGCCCGCTCTTCTGACAACACGGAATGATCTTGCACCCGTTGGCCGGCTCGCACATTAGGACTCGCCACGCCTGAGACCGGGCGGGCGGTCGCCGAGCCGCTGCCGGAGGCTCGCCATCGGCGGCAAGAGCACTTCTGTCCAGCCGCCCGACCCACCGCTCTCGGGGCGCCGAGAAGGTCCGCCACTGTCGGCTTGCCGAGTTCTGGGTTGCCGTCAAGGCACCTGGAGCCGACTCTGCCGGGCAAAGATACTTGACGCGGAAGCCGCAGGTTCGGATCGCCGGGTTCCTCGGCCGCTGGAAGGAGTCCCCGAAAGCGAGCTGCCGCACTCGAAGCCGGACATGACTAAGAAGTAGCTCGGGCGGGTCGGCGATCAGGTCGGGAAGCGGCCACTGGCCGGAATGCCCTGATCTGGGCGCCACCGGCGGGCCGACGCGGACCAGCCACTGAGAGTCCAGATCGGCGGATATAGCTCGCCAAGTGGCAGGCAGGGCCGACGACAGAGCGTGACGTAGTGAGCGGATGGCTCCCGACCTGGTGCCAGTACCTGCCGATTACGGCGGTCAGGCGCGGCGCAGCGCCGTGGTGGCCCATCGCGCCAGATCCCCCAGTTATGAGCGCAGATGCTGCATCTCGGTAGTTGACCTGCATATCGGCAGTTGACCTGTGTCGCGGACCTTGCATCGGCCGTCGCGCTCGGGCGGTGATGCGACCGGTACTGGGTAAAGCGGGGTGTGCGGTTACTTGCTGGCACCGGGGACGGAACTGTCCGGGCGGACGCGCCAGTCACGAATGCTCTGGTACCGGCTGGCAGCCTGGCCGGGGCTGCGGACCTGGGGCACCGCGTCACCGGGTTCCCCCCTGGCGCGGACAGCCTGGTGGGGGCGGCGAGGACGATGGAAGAGGAAGAAGTCCCGGGCCGCTCGTGACCTTCCCGCCGGCAGCCCCCGGCGCAGGCGAGTCTGTTATGCCGGCAAAGTCAGGCCGGTTCGTCAGTGCAGCTGGTCGATGAAGGTGTAGATGACCATGAGGCTGACGAGGACGGCAAAGACCCGGAGCGCCCACAGTCCGGCTGCGGCGCGAGCGCTGAGTGCGGCTCGCGGTACGGGCCGGGAGGTTTCGGCTGCGAACTGGCCGCGCTCGAGGTGCATGACCAGCTTGTCCTCGAAGCGCTCCTGCGGCTGCAGGTCCTGCTCCCGGATGCCGGGGCTGTGGTGTGCGTCGTTCATGATGGGTGCTCCTGTCGTCATGAGCCGGTGAGATGGATGATCTGCAGGAAGGAGTCGATGCCGTATGCGGCCCCGCAGAGCCCGATGAACGCGATGACCGTGATCCCGCTCGCGTTGGCTGAGCGCTTGTTCGCCCACGGGCCCATCAGCTGCGTGTCGCTGGCGAGCATGACCATGAAGACCAGGCTGACGGGGAGCAGCACGGTCGCCAGTACGTTGGCGTTGAGCGCGATCGAGAGCAGCGGCGCGCCCGGAATGAGGATGACCACCGCAGCGAGCAGCGCGGCCCCGATGTTCGCGGCATAAAAGACGGCGGCGTTGCGCGGCGAGCTGTTGAAGCTGTGGGAAACTCCGGCGCATTCTCCGGCGGCGTAGGCGGTGCTGGCGCAGATCGTCAGGATGGCGACCGCTCCGGCCTCGATGAGCCCCAGCGCGAACACGGTACCGGCGGCGGTGCCTGCGGCGTGCTTGAGCGCGTCGGGGAATCCGGCGCCCGCGAACCCCTGGATGCCTGATCCGTTGTGGGTGAGCAGCGCCGCCCCGGCGATGAGCGCCCCGACCCCGAAGATCGCGGCCAGGGCCGCGCCCGCCGCGGTGTCGTAGCGGCCGTGTCTGATGTCGCGGGGAGTCATGCCCTTGTCGGCGGACGCTCCCTGCTGGAAGAAGATCATCCATGGCGTTACCGTGGCGCCGACGGTGGAGGCCAGCAGCAGCAGCAGCGTGCTGAGGCTCCCGCCGGGAAAGGGCATGAAGTCAAGGGAACTCGCCACGGCTCCCGCGTGGGGTCTTACCAGGATCGCCGCCAGCAGGAACAGGCCGTTGAAGAGGGCCAGGCCGAGCACGATGCGCTCCCAGCGCCAGTAGCGCCCGCCGCTGAGGGTGAACACGACCAGCGCCAGTCCGAGCGCGACGGCCACACCGGAGCTGAGATGGAAGTAGGCCAGCCCGACACGGATGGAGACGAACTCGGCTACGAGGGTGACCAGGTTGGTCAGGGTGAGATCGCCGGCGCCGAACCAGCCCCAGACCCGTCCGTAGCGCTGCAGGACCAGCTCGCCGAAGCCGCGGTGGGTGACCGCGCCGACGCGCATGCACATCTCCTGGCAGATGAAGGCCATCGCGAAGAGCACCGGGATGAGCGGGACGAAGAACCCGAGCCCGTACTGCGCGCCGTCGGAAGCGTAGGCGATCATGCTCGGCCCGTCGTTCTCCCCGAGCATGGCAAGGATCCCGGGACCCGCGAGCAGCCACAGCAGCAGCCAGCCCTTGCCGTGCCCGCGGGCCTGGTGAACGCGCGAGCGGTCCCGCGACCGTGCGGTGTCCTCCTCGGTCAGCGGCGGATCCGGGGGGGCGAGGCCCCCCGCCGGAAGGGACGAGGGCGTGACGGTCACTGGCCGGCCTCCACCCGGATGGCGGCGGTCACGCGGGCATCAAGCCGGTGCGCCCCTGACCGCGCCTGAACGGTGACGGCCCCGCCGGAACCGACCTCCCTGACCTCGAGGATGTCGCCAAGCGCGATGCCCCGGCCAGTCAGGAAGCGCAGGACCTCGGGGTCGCGGTCGGAGACCCGCACTACCCGGCCCCGCTGGCCCGGGCCGAGCGAGCCCAGGTTCTGGCTGGGCGTCTCGGCCACCCGCCCGTCCCGGGTGGGGATGGGATCGCCGTGCGGATCGGTCCGCGGGTCACCCAGCCTGGCCGCTATCACCTCGCACAGGCCGGGTGAGAGGGCGTGCTCCAGCGCCTCGGCCTCGTCGTGGACCTTGTCCCAGGACAGCCCCAGGGTCTCGGCCAGGAAGGCCTCGAGGAGGCGGTGCCGGCGCACGACCCCGAGCGCCGCCCGTCGGCCGGCCTCGCTCAGCAGCACGCCTCGGCTGGGAACGTAGATGACGAGCCGCAGGTCGTCCAGCTTCTTGAGCATGCCCGACGCCGACGACGCGGTCACGCCCAGCCAGCCGCCCAGGGCGTTCGTCGTGACCGGGCTGCCCGCCTCGGTCTGCAGCCGGTAGATGGCCTTGAGGTAGTTTTCCACTGCCGGGGAGAACGAGCGCACCGGAGTCATGACAGTATTTTGGCATACCTGATTCAGGTATGCCAAAATGATGCCCAGGCCGTCTCGGTAGCGGAAACCGGAGCTATCGCTCCCGTGGACGCGATCCTGACTTGGAAGCCAAGACCGCCCCGCCAGATGACTGGAAGGATCCATCCGCCGATACGCCCGAGGGAGGGAACCTTCTGAGTCGGAAGGCTGTGCTTACGACCGCATCCGCTCACTGCCGTCGATCGTCGGTACTGACCTTGATCAGAGTTCCAGGCAGGCTCCGCCTGATACAAGCGATGCTGAGAACCGTCCCCGGTCATAACGCTGCTGGGTCTGTGCGCGCCTGACCGGCGCTCGCGCCAGCCATTGGCTGTGCAGGGCCCGCACACCGATTCGGCGTATGCGCGATCAGCGTGCCCGGCCTCGCGCCCGGCCGGCGGCAGATGAGTGCGTTTCGGTGTCCTGCGATCATGCATATTCATGCAGGTCGGCTCGGCCAATCTTTCGGTCGATACCGGATTTGCCGGGCCGCCGACAGCGCTGTCTTAGCGCGTCGCACTCCATATTCGACCTGGACCCGGGCGGCGCCCTGGAGCTTAACCAGCCTGTTCCGCGACACCCTGCGCCACCGCGCACGGCGCGCATAGCGGTACGTCTGCCTCGCCTCGACGCCGGGTCATGACAGCTCGGCCGTCACACACGCCCATGTCACCGGGGTGTGCCCTGGCGCACGGGCAGTGGCAGTGGCGCCAGTCCCCGGTAAGCGCAGCGAGCCCGGCCTCCATCGCTGCGCGGACAGGCGGATCGAGTTTTCCCAGCGCCTCGGTGGTGGCGGCCGCCACCCGCTGCCCCCACTCAGCCAGCACGGCCGCAGCGGCCTCCCGGGCAGCGGCGAATTGCCGTGCCGGGTCGTCTCGGTCACCGCCCATGGCCGCATCTTCTCACCTGGCGCAGGCTGTGGCCAGAGCACTCCGGCAGGCTTCCGCATTCCATCCCGGAGGCATGGCCCTGGGCTGGAAGACGGGCATGTCATCAGGCAGGCCCGGTGGCGCGCGTGACCTGGACCTGCAGACCCCGGATGGGTGCACCGCGTGGCTGCAGGCTATGAGTCCAGCATTGCCCGGGATCATTGCCATCCGGGCTGGGCTTCACCGAGTGCCTGAGCATTCCTCATGGCCGCTTTCTGCTGCGACGGGGGCTTGCCGCCGCCGGTGTCAGGGCGCGATCTTGAGATTGGCCGCCGCTGAGAACCGAGCCCGGGCAGCGGCTGAGGGCGGTCAGCGCCGCGTGCCAGCGGAACGGCCCCGGTGGCTGCTGGCCGGCGCGGCCGCGCGAACGGCCCGAGCATGCGATCGTGCACAGCGACGCCCACGACGTGGATGGCTATCTAGCCCTGGTGCCTGAGGGGCGGCGCGCGGTTCTGAGCGAAATGCGGGACGCGTGCCGCGGCCTGCTGACCGGCTTTGCGGAGTCCGTGAGCCACGGGATGCCCGCCTGCAGTCGTGACGGGATCACCGAGATCGCCTGGGCCAGCCAGAAGCAGTACATCTCCCTGTATGTGATGCGTGGTGACATTCTCGATGCTCATCGTGAGCAGCTTGCACACCTCAGCGTCGGCAAGGGATGCATCCGGTAGCGCAGCCCCGCGGCGGCCGGACTTCACCGTTGTCCGTTCGATGCTTACTGCGGTCGCGGCCAGCCGCCGGGCTGTCTGCTGAACGGCCCTCGTCGCCGGGTAACCCGTTCACGCTGCGCGGCACGAGCGGAGGTTCTGGTCCTGAGAGACGGGTCAGCGCAGGCGCCTGGCCCGCGGATTGCCGTCGTGGAGGCACAGCGCCGACACTGTAGTCATGACTGTGGTCGTCACAACCATCGGAGCAGTGTTGACGACGCTCCTGGGGGTGTTGGTCGGAAGCTTGATGAGCAGTTACCTCAAGGCGACCGGGGCAGGTGGAGCCAGCCAGGAGCCCAACTCGCCCGAGCGCGGGATGTCTCCGCGGGAGACGTCCCGGACCGCACTTTCCGTTTGGCCACCTGTCACGGGGCACGCCCGTAGCGGCATTATGTGCGTGATCTTCGATCACGTGCGCCCTTCGGGCCACATAATGGCTGATATGCAGGGTGATCGAGGCACAGTACCTTGATCATTGGGGCCTCACGATCACCTCCATATCAGACAGATGAGGACGTTCGGATTGGCGCCCGATCCGCCGTTCGGGGCATCACCCCGTCGGGCGCTCGGCTAACCACTGCTGCGCAAGTGAATCCATTCGCGCCAAGATCGGGCTGACTCGCCTACGCTGCCTGCGTGGACGATCAAAGGGACGGCCCGGGGATAGCCGCCGGAGCGGCTGGCCCGTTGAGCGGAGAGGTGAGTTCCCGATGAAGCCAGTACTGGATAGCACCGTCGCGCTAGTGACAGGGGCTTCGAGCGGCATCGGTGCGGCCACAGCCGCCGCGCTCGCCGCCAGGGGCGCGGCCGTGGCGCTGGCGGCGCGGCGCAGGGACAGGCTGGACACGCTCGCCGCCGATATCCGCGCCCGGGGCGGGACCGCGCTGGTGCTGGAATCCGACATCACTGACGAGCAGCAGGCGACCGATGCCGTTGAGCGCACGGTCGCCAAACTGGGCCGTCTCGACACCCTCATCAACAACGCCGGGGTGATGCTGCTCGGCCCGGCGGTCGGCGCGCCCCTGCCGGAGTGGCAGCGGATGGTCGATCTCAACGTGCTCGGCCTGCTCTACTGCGCGCACGCGGCGCTGCCCCACCTGCTCCGCGCCGCCGGGGACAGCCCGCGCCAGGTCGCCGACATGGTGAACATCAGCTCGGTGGCGGGGCGGGCGGCCCGCAACGGCAGCGGCGTCTACAACCTCACCAAGCACGGCGTCGGCGCGTTCAGCGAGTCCCTGCGCCAGGAGCTGGCCAAGCGCTACGTACGCGTCTCACTGGTCGAGCCGGGCGCCACAGCGACGGAGCTGGCCGGCCACAACCGGCCCGAGGTGCTCGACAGCATACGGACCCAGTTCGGGCAGAGGATGGAGGCCGAGGACATCGCCGACGCGATCACCTACATCGTCACCCGGCCGCGGCACGTCGCAGTCAATGAGATGCTGATCCGCCCCACCGAGCAGGAGCGGTAGGCCGGGCGTCTCAGAACGCCGAGCCCGTTGCCTGGTCGATGCTGCGGGATAGCAGCGCCGGAATCGGCAGGGAGACTGAACGGCCCGCCAGACTGACCGACGGCCGGCCGTCGGCATGAGCGCACTCCTGCTGCTCGGTGCCGGGCGGCCTTGAACATCGGCCGTACGCAGCACCTTCGCGGCGTCCGGGCAGAATGCTGTGATGGCTTCGTACTCGGTAAACCCGTACGCCGTGGCGCGGGCACAGCAGCTCACCGGCAGTCGCCAGTTGTACATGCTCGACCGCGACTGGGGCAAGGTTCAGCCCAGTGCTGGCGAGCAGAACGCCTTCCTGGAGTCGCATTCGCGGGAGGACTACGCCCGCTGGCATCTCGGACTCACCGACGGTGCCAGCGACAACACCAAGGCCAGGTACGCGTTCGTCTACGGAGACTTCCGTCGTGTCCATCGCGTGGGCCTCATGGCGTGCCAGTACCGGGCTGCTGAATGGCGGTACAAAGAAGTGGAGCTCGCAGCCCGCGAACTCCTGCAGCGCCTGGACAACATCCAGTCCTGAAGCGGAACCGGCCACGTCAGCAGTACGCGCCGGCAGCGGCAGATGAGGACGCCGGGGTCAGGGGTTAATCGCCCGGCAGGCGGTGTCACGCTGGCCGCCGCCGGGCGGGGCCCTGGCCTGGATCGGCGGCAGGCCCAGAGGTTCAAGATCGCCGGGCAGATCGTGTCGATCTGCGGCTGTCCCGTCCGTCGGAGTCAATGTCAGGTCCATATTCCGGTCGCAGACGCCGACCGGCGAGGCGCAAGGAGAAATCCAATGGCGAAGTTCGTATACGTCTGCACCGGCGGTCAGATGGCCGAGACGCCACAGGCGCAGGAGCAGGCGATGCAGGCCTGGGGGGCGTGGTTCGCCACACTCGGCCACTGCGATCGGCCTAGCGCAGGCTCCGATGATCCCGCAATCGGGCGGCTGCTGCCACGCCGCGACTGGATCGAGCTCTTTCCGCACTCAGCAGCTGCCCCGGCCATCTCGCCGGGCTGGCCCTGGCGGTCACATCGAACGAGCGATAAACCGGCGGCAGATGAGGATGGGGGCGGTGTCCACGTACGTTCACCGACTCGGAGCGACTGCCACCCCGGTCCACGGTGCTAGCCCTCGCAACCAGCGCACCCGATACTGTTTCGCCAGCCTCTCAGATGCCATCCCGCGGATCGTCCGGCGGCGACCCTCGAGCTGGCCAGCAGGAGGCCGCGCTTCGTGTTCATCCTCGCGGAGCCACGACCCCGGTGGCGGGCGGCAGCAGGACAATCCCGTCGTCGTCGGAGTGCAGCATGTCCCCCGGCTGGAAGGTGACATGGCCGAAGGTCACGGGAATGTCAACAGCACCGGCGCCGGTCTTCGCGCTCTTGCGCGGGTTGGTGCCCAGTGCCTTGATACCGAGATCGAGGCGGGACAGCGCTGCGCTGTCGCGGACCGCCCCATGCAGGATCAGGCCCGCCCAGCCGTTGGCTTGTGCCGCCCCGGCGATCAGGTCGCCCACGAGCGCTGTGCGCAGGGAGCCGCCACCGTCCACGACCAGGACGCCGCCCGAGCCGGGCGTCTGCAGCAGATCGCGGAGCAGGCCGTTGTCCTCGTGGCAGGAAACCGTGCGTACCGGTCCGGAGAAGATTCGCCGGCCACCGAACTGGCGGAACTGGATGTCACAGACTCGCAGGTCCGGCCCGTAGGTATCGACCAGGCCGGCGGTGCCCGCACTGGTGTCGGTCATGTCTCCTCCCGCGTGGGCTGGGTGCCCCGGACGCCAGCGGAGTCGACCCCGACCTGGCGCGGCCCCGGGTGCGGCGGCGGCTCGCCGTCATTCTCGTAATCTGCGAGCAGCCCGCTCGTCGTGGTCTTGCCACCTGCCACGATCGCGGTGACGAGCTGATCGCGCAGTTGTCCCGGAGAAGGCGAACTCCGCTGCAGGCAGATCCTCGGATGGCACGACGGTAGCCTAGCGACCCGCGTCCGCTCAGGGCACGACAGCTTGCCTGGCCCCGCTCACGGCACAGGACCAAGGAAACGGCAGCTTTCGGACTTACGCGCCCGTCGCGGCAAAGTAGTGCGTCTCCGGTGCCAGGTGGTCATGAATAATCATGCAACTCGGATCCCGGCCAGACAGCCGTTGACGGCCCCTGGTGGAACGCCAGTTGCGCGCGCAAATAGCCGCCGATATGGACGGCCGTGTGAGGGATGACCCGATCGCTGGTGCCGCAGCAGAACCGGTTGATCTGCGTGGATAGTTAGTGGCTATACGGAGCCAGCTGACATGAGCAGCCGGCTGAGCCTTTCCCGGCCACCTCTGATGATCATGGATGGTGGTGTTGACACTGGGTGTCAGCAGCAGGAGAATCCGCCCACTAGCTCGCTGACCCGTGGGGGGACGTCATGAAGTTCATCGTCGAAGTCGATTTCCCGCTGGAGCCGTTCAGCACCTATGTCCGCCAGGGCACCGCCGGGGAGAAGATCGGCGAGGTGCTCGGAGCTATCAAGCCTGAGGTCATCTACTTCACCGACAGCGGCGTGGGACGCGGCGCGATGATGATCATCGAGGTGGACAGCGCCAGCCAGGTTCCGCACGTGACCGAGCCGTTGATGCTCAACTTCGACGCCTCTGTGCATTACCGGGTCGCGATGGCGCCAGCGGAACTCCAGTCTGCCGGCCTGGAAAGGTACGCCACGAGCTGAAAGCTGTGACCGACCGCGAGGGGATCGCCAGATTCCGTCGCGGTCGGCAACTTGGCTTACCGGCAGGTCACGCTACGTGGTCTTCAGGGAGCACGAAGAGGCTTCGTTCTGCACGCGAACGGCGGCTCGGCCCTCGGGTAGCTGTGGCGTCCAGATCGGGGTGATCTGCGTGCCCTCAGGCATCAGATCGACACGGCTCACAGACGCTCGGTCGTGCCGCCGATGGTGTGCGGATGCCGCTGCGGCCATCACGACAGCCGGATCGCCGGGTGCCACCGATGCCGCCGCCGCGGCCGCGGCGGGACTGGGCCCTCACCAGACCCCGGGCACAAGCCGCTTGCGGCCGGCCGCGAAGTCCTCGTACTCGGCGCCCAGTGCCCGGGTCAGCTGCCGCTCCTCGGCGCGGATACGCACCGCCAGGCCAGCCCCGCCCAGCACCGCAACGGCCACCAGGCTCCACACGTCATCACACGCCAGCGCGATCCCGGCGAGCACGAGCACGATCCCGGTATAGGAGGGATGGCGCTGGCCGGCGGGGCATTCCAGTGATCATGCCCTGACCGTGCACAGAGATGGCGGAACGCAACAGTGCCCCCGCGGGTACTCTCCGTCTTCTCGCTCTGCGCCTACATCGACAGGTCCCGCGACGTGCCGTGTGTCTCAGCTCACGCCTGGCATCGCCCCGGAACTATTGCGGACGCTGCGGTTGTTGCGGATAATGCGGTTAGGGGGGGTGACGCAGATGACTCGTCAAGCTATCGGCCAGATCCGGCCTGGTGACGTCGACCCTGACGTCGCGAACCGCGCCGCCCGGCGCATCAGGGACTTCCTGGCAGCCCATCAGGGATCTGGCCCGCTCACGCTCCTCGGCGAACTCGCGGGCGACGACGCCCTCGTCGTCCCCCGCGAAGCCGCCGTCCTGCTCGCGCAGATCCTCGGCCTCCTGGCGAACGGCCAGGGCGTGCAGATCATTCCGGACGGCGCCGAGCTAACGACTCAGCAGGCAGCCGACATGCTCAACGTCTCCCGTCCCTACCTGATCAAGCTCCTGGAATCCGGGGAGATCCCCTACCGCATGGTCGGCAGCCATCGGCGGGTCACCTTCCAGAACCTCCGTGAGTACAAGCGCCGCGACGGCCAGCACCGCCGCGGCGTCCTTGACGAGCTGGCTGCTCTCAGCCAGGAACTCGACCTGCCCTGACCATGGCCTTCATCGTGGTCTATGACGCCAACGCGATATACGGCAACACGCCGCGGGACCTGCTGATCCGCATCGGCAGGGCCGGCCTGGTACAGGCGAAATGGACCGAGGACATCCTCGACGAGGCACTCGGAACCTTAGCGCGCAACCGCCCGGACATCACGCAGGAGAAGCTCACCCGCCTGCGCGAGCTAATAAGCAGCGCCATCCCGGACTGCCTCGTCACCGGATACGAGCCTCTCGTCGAGGGGCTGAAGCTACCTGACCCCAAGGACCGGCACGTGCTCGCCGCAGCCATCAAGGCCGGCGCCCAGGTCATCGTCACGGCGAACCTCAAGCACTTCCCGGCTGAGCTCCTCGCGCCGTGGAATGTCGAGGCGAAATCCCCGGACGACTTCGTGCTCGACCAGGCCGGCATCGACGGCAGGACCGTGTTCGCCTGCGTCCAGGCCATCGCGGACTCACGCGACCGGCCCCCTGAGACCATCGATGACGTCCTCGGCCAGCTAGAACGGGCGGGCCTGGTGGAGTCCGCCGCCGCTCTCCGTGCGAACTGACACCTGGACCGAATGCTCGCATGCATTCGTCCGTTTTGTTAAGAAAGTTCCGCCGTGCCTCCGCGCTCGGCTACTTGGTCGGCGCGCTCCCCGTGAGTTCAGGCGGCGGGTTCGGTAGTAAAGCCGAGTTGGGTGTAGGAGCGGGATCGTTTGCGCCACATGGCGGTGAGTACGCCGAGGTGGCTGTCGACGTAGTCGTGGACTTCGATGCTGGTCTTGCCGGGGTGGGTGCGCAAGACGCGGCCGACGTATTGGACCATGCTGCCTTTGAAGGGGGTGCGCGTGGAAAAGTGTGTCCAGCTGGGGGCAGTCGTAGCCTTATCGCCGACGTAGCGGTCGGTGGCGATGACGAGCAGCGGCGGCCCGTCACCAGACAGGTTGGCGAGCTGGGCTAGGAGTTCCTCGAGTTCTTTGGCTTTCCTGGTCGCGTACAGGGTGCAGGGGTGGTGCCCTCGCTCGGCAGAGCTTGGCGAGGGCGTCAACGTGCTTGGTCTGACGGGTGAGCACCAGGCAGTTGCGGCTGCGGGCGAGTGCGTCGTGGACGTCGTCGCAGACCTGCGTGTTGCGATCGCTATCGGCCACGAGACCGTTGAAGAGCACCCACGGTGATCGCACCGGGTTTGGTGGTGTCGATCTCGTCAGGCAGCACAAAGTCGACCTGATCGCCATCATGGCCACCTTCGGATGGGAGAAGGCACTCGGCGACGACGACGAGCTATCCTGGTGGGAGGCCAGGGTTGCTGACGCCGCCGGCCGGCAGGGCATCCCGATCCCGGCATAGCCGGGTGAAAGCCGACCGCAATGCCGATGCGGACCGGCGGTGGCGCTCGGCGCCCGGCTGTCTACGGCCCGATCGCCGCCAGGCTCGTCGCAATGAGTCGCCACCCGCTGGCCGGACGCATTGTGCTCGACGCCGGCGCTGGCACCGGAGCGGTCAGCTCCGCACTGGCAGCTGCAGGGGCCCGCGCGTTGCGGCGGATCTTTCCTTCGACCTGCTGGCCTGCAACGCGCGCGCCAGACCGCCGTGCGTGGTCGCCGACATCCGCGCGCTGCCCGTCGCCGCGGGCTGCGTCGACGATGCCGTCGCCGCTTTCGTGCTGAACCACCATGTGAGCCCTCGGCTGGCCTTGCGGAGCTGATCCGCTTCACCCGCGCTGCTGGTGGTGTCGTGCTCCCCTCGGTGTTCAGTAATGTCAGCCGAAGCCAGGCACGTGACCGGGTCGACACCGTCGCGCAGCAAGCAGGCTGGCAGGTCCCCGACTGGTACCTGGAACTGAAGGCAGTCGCTGTCCCCATCCTCGCCAGCGCCGCCGCGATGGGCGCCGCGGCGCATACCGCCGGGCTCGCCGACATTGTGGTCGAGGACCGGCCGGTCGACGTGCGCATCACCGAGCCCGAACAGCTCGTCAGCTATCGCCTCGGCCAGCCCCTGTTCGCCAGCTGGCTCGACCGCATCGGTCCCCGCGGCGCAACCGACATCGCCTCCCATGCCGCCGACGCGATCCGTCCGATCATGCAGCCCTACCGGCCGATCGTCGTATTCCTCGCCGCCACCACCCAGCCTGAACAGAGTCAGAAACGTCGCGAGGGACATCCGCTCTTGTTTGCGCTGCGGGCGTGCGGCAGCGGCGATCTTGCTCTGCTGGCACCGACACAAACGACAACCCAAGACGCCGCCAGCGTGCGGCTGATGCCAAATACGGTCAATCGCCTGGCATGGCTGAGGACACCCAGAACTGGTGGATCTGGCCGCTCGCCCCCCGATTAACCAGTGGGCTGGCCACCCGCTCCGATTCGGCAGGGCGGCGTCGCACATCCCAAATCCTAAAGAACGCAGGCATCAATGATGCCTGCGGCGTTGGTTGCGCCAATCGTGCATGAATATGCGGAGACGGGCATCACCATGCGCCGAGAAGGCGCACTACTTTCGGCACGACCGAGCGTCGGTTCAGCCTGCCGAACATGCGGGTGCGAGCGCGCAGAACACTCGGATCTGCGCGCCGCAGTCAGCCACGCCGGGCGGCAAGGACCTGCGCCCGGACGGCGGCTCGGAGTGCGCGAAACGCCCCAGACGTTAGTGACAGGCCGTGATGGCTGGCTCGCCTCTGAGACCGCTCGCAAAGCAGGGCGCTGGCCGGCGGAACCGCCATGCAGCAATAGCGGACGCGAGCGCAGTGAGCGTTCAGCGCGGCTCGCAGATGACCAGCGGGATGTCGCGCTCGGTGCGGCGCTGGTAACTGCCATAGCCCCGGTAGGCCGCCACCACCCGGGGCCACAACGCCGCCTTTTCCTCCGGCGACGCCCGGCGGGCCCGCATCGGCCGGCGCCGGCCGGCCATGGTCAGCTCGATCTCGGGATCGGCCACCAGGTTGCGGTACCAGTCAGGGTCACGGTCATCTCCGCCCTTGGAGGCCACCAGCACGACCCGGTCACCGTCGACGACCGGCGCCGTGAGCATGGTCGAGCGCGGCCGGCCCGACTTGCGCCCCACCGTGTGCAATTCGACGACGGGCATCCCGAAGGCCGAGCCCAGCACCCAGCCGCTACTCAGGTGAACGATGGCCCGGTGGATCTGGCTCATGCTTTTCAGGCTGATGTCGGCCAGGTACTGCTGCAGGTCCATGGCGTGACCCTAGATCTCGACCGGCATTTCGCCAACCCCGGAAGGCCCACGCCGAGCCAGGTCGCCACCCTGCCGGCCGCCCGCGACCGACTACGAATAGCCAGCACCCCGATGGCGGCATGACAGTGCGATCCCGTGGTCGGGTGGTCATGAATAATCATGCAACCCGGCTCGGTCTGGCAGGCGTCGACGGATCAGGCTGGAACAGCAGTTGCGCGCGCAAATAGCCGCGATCTGCGCGGCTCTTGAGCGCGCCTCTGTGCGTTTGGTGGCCGCGCATAATGGACGTTCTGGATTCCCTGACTAATGTTCCTGATGGCTTCAGTGCGCCGCGCTGGGCCCTAAGTGCAAGGGGTCCGGTTTGGCGATGGCTGCCGGTTTTGTGATCAGGTTCGGGGCACGACCGACTTGCCTGCCTGCCCCCTGATAGCTGCCGTGTC